>Ga0155991_132_pt2 | contig 15926 bp, 13 predicted proteins | sample RifCSPlowO2_02_FD_107645 | JGI IMG/M metagenome (GOLD analysis project Ga0155991, IMG submission 107645) | Candidatus Komeilibacteria bacterium RIFCSPLOWO2_02_FULL_48_11
AGATTGGTTCAGCCATCATGACCATGCCAGCCCCGCCGCCATAAGGCGCGTCGTCCACTTTGCGGTGTTTGTCGGTGGTAAAAGCGCGCAGATCATGGGTTCTGATGGCAATCAGACCCTTTTTTTGCGCCCGGCCTAGAATAGACTCGGAAAGATAGGAGTCGAATATTTTAGGGAAGATGGTGATAATGTCGAAACGCATAATCGAAGATAATTGTTATATTGTCATACTGTTATATTGTTATTAACTTTATTCTGTTCTCTTAAACAATAAAGCAATATAACAATGTAGCCATTATTTCTCTATACCAAAAACCGTGCCTAGTATAGCACGGTTATGGTGATTTTTCAATCAGTGTTTGATTATAGTTTCAAATCATCCACAGCGCTGGTGTCGGCCATTTCTTCCTCGCGCGGAGCGCTATTAGGACGATCAGTGCGCTCGCGGCGCGGGCCGCGGGTTGAACCTTCTGGTTCATGAATCTTTAAGTTGACGCGGGCGTTGTTTTTGGCGCCAACTACTCTTAACAGAGTGCGGATGGCGCGGGCGGTATTACCGGAACGGCCGATAATCTGGCCCATGTCCTCGGGGTGAACTTTGAGGGTAATGAGTACACCCATTTCATCAATCGTGCGTTCGGACTTAACCTCGTCAGGGTGGTCAACTAACGCCTTGACGACGTAATCAACGAACTCTTGATCCTTGTTTTCTGGCATACGGATATGCTTCTTACTGCTTTGTTAAAGATAGTTTAAAGCAATCAGTTCTTGCGGGAGCAGGTGACCAAACCTGCCCTGGGCTGTTGCCGTAAACGCAAAATAAGCATAGCATAGATAGCTGTTTTGTCAACATATTTATAATGGGGCTTTTCTAGCCAAGTTGCCGTTTTTCAACTTTCTTTCAAAAATTATTTTCTATTATACCTTTGATATATTTCTCATTATCTTCCCCATAATTCAAATCCCCAATATAAGATCCAATCATTATTCCAAAGTGAGCTGTCTTGCATCTATCAGTATAAGTGCATTGCCTGCTGGCAGCTCTTTTTTCCGTCTCAAATATTGTATAATGGTTTACTAAAGAGCACGGAACACAGTTAATTGACTTGAAGCTTTGAGGTGCAGAGACATATCCATAAACATTATATTCATCATCAAGTCCTGCAAATGAATGCCCTAATTCATGCACAGTACTCAAAGGACTATTAGCCTCTATATTAACATCTTTTATTTCTGTAACTCTGAACTTAGGGAAAGATGGAATAGTAATTGTAATATCACAATAATAATAACCAGCAAGTTTATCTGTTGGAAATTTATTTATTTCGGCAGGCATTTGTAAAACAGGACTTTCGATTAATTCTATTCTCTTAAATAGTTTAATATCTTTATTTATCCGAATTTGCATTTGTTCAGGAAGGGCATCGCAAGACTTAACACTTTTATCCATTAGTTCAGCATAATCGTTAGAATCGGCATCAAAATTTATGTGTATAGTTTTACCCTCTCTCTTTATTGAAGAAGAACTGGCTTGTCCTATAAACACTACAGCAAATGAATTCTGACCCTTTCCATAATTTCCATAAGGCAATCCACTCTCAATGCGAGAATGCGATCTTTGATTTTTTCTGGATAAAACGATAATTTCGTCAGCTTCGCAAAGATTTGCTGTTTCTATTACTTTATTTCTATTGCAAGCTACTTTGAGAGGCTCTTGGCTTTCTAATTCAGTCCCTACACAATTCAAATCGTTTAATTTATTAACAACATATATGTTGATTTTGTCTAGATTACTTTTGTACGGCTCAAGGCTTTTGATTGTATCTACATGCTTGCTAACTTGATTCCTTAAATCCGCTAAGCTTCCAAAGTTATCCGCCACAAAAACTATGTCTAATTTATTTAAATTACCGTCACCGTGCAAAGTTTGGCACTCGGGGTTGTTCTTTGGGTTGTTTTTACATATACCAGATGAATCGCAATAAACATTGCATTTTTCTTTGCAGGGGGTAGCTCTTGCCAAATGCTGAGGTATTAATGCCTCTTCTATTGTTAATTGTCTTCCAGAGCAATCATGATTAGAGTCACCAAAATAAGTTGATCCGTCATCTGCTATGTATAACTTACAACTGGGAGAGTCTATACTAATGCGTTTCATATTAGGAAGAAAAACATTAATGTACCCATTATCTGAATAAACAGAAATAACATTCTCATCAATATCCCCGGAAGACGTTAGATAGATATATGATGATTTTTGGCTACTATGGCCCCTTTGGAATTTTTCTCCAAGAAGAGTTCCAACCGCGTAGTAACCTGTTCCACTAAAAAAATGAATGTACTCGTCTGAACCAATATTTTTCTCGGATTTTAGGCTTATTATATTAGTTGCTTTAAATGGTATTGGTATATTTATTTTTTTCCCAAAATAGCTGGCAAATATCAAAAAATCAGAAAAATTTATGTTTTTGTCGCCATTTAAGTCAAATTGGTCGCCAAAACCGGTTTGTCCGGTTGTTTTTCCAAAAGAAGAGGCAAACAGAAGAAAGTCAGAAAAGCCGACAAGTCCATTATCGTCAAAATCCGGACTTTTGCCCGGAGCCAAGCTGGATGTCTGGGCCGAAACTTGCCAGGCTAGGCCGGCAATGACGGCCAAGGTTGCTGCGGCCAAAAAGATTTTTGGAATATTTTTTTTCATAAGCCGACGCAGAGCGGGCTGTTGGAAGAGGCGCAGCATTCTCGAATGCGCGCGATAATTTCTTGTAATTTTTGCGGACTGACGAGCGCGGCGGAGAGTTCCGGGAACAAGTAGCCGCAACTGGCGGCATCATCGGTTTGCAGGAGTTTATCAGAGCCGTTAGGATTGTAGCCGCTGCTGGCTTCTTGGCCGTCTTTGTAACCATCGCCGTCGCTGTCAGCGTTGCGCGGGTCAGTGCCATAGACGGTTGTTTCCTCGGTATCAGTGAGCCCGTCGCTATCGCTGTCCGGACTGGAACTGCTGGCATTACTGCCGGGCAAGGAAGCGTTGCCAGAGGATAATTTACTCAGTCCGCCTGAACTGGGGACAGGGTTTGAGGATAAATCAATGACGGGCGTGCTAACGGTTTGGTTGGCAACAGCGCCGCCTCCGCCCGCGTCGGTGGCGTCTTTAAGGCTATTGATTACAAAGCTGGCAATAACCCAAGCGGCAAAGACGATTGCTAAACCGCTAACGGCCTGAACTAGCATCTGGCGCGCTGACCGCACTTGCTCCTCATTGCCGGCCGCGGTCATCCATTTAAAACCAGCCAAGAGGATTATGAGCACAGCGACAACACCAAGAAAACCAAGAATGATATTGATGATTTGAGCGACAGTACCTTTCAAGTCGCTTGTCTGGCCGAGCGCGATTTGTTTAAAACTCGGGTCATTGAGGCCATAATCGCTAGATAAGGGATCAATTGTTTGCCCATAAGCTATTGACCTAGAAATGAACAGGCCAAAAAAAAGAGAGAAACAAAAGGCTATTAAAATCGCAGTATTAAAATTATTCTGTTTTCCAGTCCGGAGCATATTATCCAGTATAGTACAGAAGCAAGTTTTTTTGAATAAAAAAACTACCAACCGGCGTTGATAGTTTTTGTTGGTGTAAATACTCCCTAGCGAAACGTCAATCCCGCACCTTGCTTTTGTCCAATTACTGACTAACAACAACGAGAATGGTTTGGTCTTATTGTCTGGATTTTATAATTAAAACCAAGGCAAGGTGCGGGATTAAGCTGCTGGAGCAACTTCAGTTTTCGGAGCCGCGGTTTCGGCTTTAGGAGCGGCTTCAGCTTTTGGCTGAGCTTCATCTTTTCGGCCAGAGGCCGACCCGCCTTTGGCGGGCTTCGGTTTCCAGGCCTGGACTTTTTTGGCGGTAATCACTTTTTCTTTAACCAACAGATTATGAACCGTGGCCGAGGCTTGGGCGCCGACTGAGAGCCAGTGCAAAATCCTCTCCACATTCAAACTGACGGTTTTCGGCATGGAGACCGGGTTATAGTTTCCCAAAATCTCCAGCTGTTTGCCGTATAAATCTTTCTTTTTATCAGAAACCACCAGGCGGTAGGTGGGCTGTTTCTTTTTGCCGATGCGTTGGAGGCGGATGGCTAACATAAGGTGTTTGAATAATATGCGTGGATATTATAGGAAAATGGGCGTTATGTCAAGAAAAGTCAGAACCGCAGATAGACCACTGATGGACGCAGATAGTATCGCAGATAAATCAGATAATTATCTACATCATCTGTGTAATCTGTGTTTATCTGTGTAAATCTGCGGTTCTGACCGCTTTCTCCAAATCCACGGACAACAACTTACTTACCCCGTCATCTCCCATGGTCACCCCGTACAGAATACTGGCTTGTTCCATGGTGGCGCGGTTGTGAGTGATGGTAATGAATTGGGTGTGGCGCGAGAGTTTTTCCAAAATAGCCGCAAAGCGGAGGCTGTTGGCTTCATCTAGGGCCGCATCCACTTCATCCAGCACCACAAAAGGGGAGGGGTTGGCCCGGATGATGGCGCAGATTAAGGCAATTGAAGTCAGGGCCCTCTCCCCGCCGGAGAGCATGTTGATATTACTGACTCTTTTGCCCGAGGGCGTGGCTTTGATTTCAATGCCGATTCTAAAACTGCGAGCCAGCTTATCGCGCTCTTCTTCGTTTAAGCTTAAGGCCATTTCTTCGCTTAAATCTTCCAGTTCATTTTCTTTGTGCAATTCCAAACTGCTTTTGCCGCCCCCGAAAAGCAATGTAAAAAATTCATTAAAGCCTTTTTCAATGTCAGTAAAAGCGGAATTAAACTCGCGTTCAATGATAACTCCCAATTCTTGCTCAACTTGCTTGGTCTTTTCTAAAGCGTTCTTAAGGTCCGCAGCTTGGGTGGAGAGAAAGTCGTGCCTTTCTTTAGTGGTTGAATATTCTTGCGAGATTTCCGGGTCAATGCCGCCAATCATTTCCAAATCATGCTTGGCTCGGGCGATTTGCGGCCATAAGTCTTTGGCTTCACCAGCTGGAGATGAGGTGGCTTTTATCTCTTTTTGCAAATATTCCGATGCTTCTTTGCTGATTTCTTGGGACAGGTCTTCGTGGCGCGTTTCCACGCGCGCCAGTTCAACTTCAACCTGGTTTTTTTCGTTAGACAGACGGGCCAGCTCCTGTTGTTTAATTTGGTAACTTTTTTGCAGACTAAAAACTTCGCTGGTGGCGCCCTGTTCTTTGCGCCGGGCCTCGGAGAGCGCCTGTTCGGCTTGCGACGCTTCTTGGCTCGCGCTTAAGAGCGTTTGTTTGAGAGCTTCCAAGTGTTTTGAAATTTTTTCTTTGGCGTTGCCGTCTTTTTCCGGCGATTTTGTTTCTAGGAGCCGTTCTAATTCTGTTTGCAGCGCTCTGGCTTCGGTTTGAAGTTTTTGCCAGTCATCAGCTGTCTTGGCCTGGGATACTTTTTGCAAAAAAGACGAAAGTTTTTTAGCTTCTCTGGCTAAAGCCGCAGCGTCAATATTCGCGGCTTTGCGTTCTGGCGTTTGAGAAGTTAAAGCAACGAGTTCTTTTTCCAGACCTCGGACTTCAAAAGATATTTCGCTTTTTCTGGACAAGGCCTCTTGATATTTTTTCTGCAAAGCCTCAAAAGCGGGCGCGTTTTTTTGTTCTTTTTCCAAGATCTCCAGCCTCCCTGACAGCCGGTCAACTTCGATTTTGGCCGCGTTATGGCGAGCGGCGAGCTCATTCCTTTTTTGCGCCAGCCGCTTTAAGTCAGCCTCGGTTTTGCGCCACAAGAAACTATAGTGCTCCAATTGCAAGCCGCGGAGCTTGGCTTCAATTTGGCTCCGTTTTTCCAGTTTTTCTTTTTGGCGCTCTAACTGCCGAAGGCGGGGCGTTATTTCCCGCAGCAGAGCCGAGATCTGGGTTAGATTGGCTTCAGTGGTAACAATTTTATGCAGAGCTTGCTCGCGCTTGATTTGGTACTGCTTGACGCCAGTGGCTTCATCAAAAAATTCCTTGCGCTCAAAGGGGCTGGCCGCCAGAATGGCATCCACCATGCCCTGGCCAATAACGCTGTAAGTCCGGTGGCCGAAATTAGCCTGCGCCAAAAGAAGCTGCACGTCGGTGAGCCGGACTTTGGAATTATTGATTAGATATTCGCTGGTGCCATCACGGAACAGGCGGCGCTTGATTATTATTTCTTTGTAATCAATGCCGCCAGAGAGGTCTTCATTATTCAAATACAGCGCCACTTCGGCAAAACCAAGCCGGGCCTTTTTGCCCGAGCCGGAGAAAATCACGTCTTCGCTTTTTTTGCCGCGCAGAGTTTTCAAGCTTTGCTCGCCTAAAACCCAGCGCACGGCATCAGCAATATTTGATTTTCCCGAGCCATTTGGCCCGACAATAGCGGCAATGCCAGCTGCAACAGAGGGCTTGCCCGCCGAAGCCTTGGCGAAGGCGGGGAAAGTGAGCGTGGTTTTGTGGGCAAATGATTTAAAACCCTGTATCTCTAACTTCTCTAAGTACATTTCTATTGTGTATGTTAGTATTGTTGGAGTCTATTTTAGCATATTTTAGTAGTGTCGTGAATTCGTGAATCCGAGAAAGAATTGGAGCGGTTCAAGGGATTTTTTTGCGCAAAAAAATCCCGGTTTTGGGATTAACTGTCTGGCCGTGAAATCGGGTTTATAAATACGGCCTGAAATCTTCTATGTTTTTATTTGATTGTTTTATGATTTTCATCATCAGCGCGCGGGACAATTCTTGACTGTGGAACGGGACGCAGGTTTCATGCACGCCGTCGCTTAAAATATAATGGCCGCCTTTTATTCTCATGATGCCAAATCCAAGCTTTTGCAAAGCCCGCAGCATTTTCTTTTGAGTTGTCTGCGGCATTCTGTTAGTCATGGTTTAGGCAGGCGCAGGAACGCCCAGTTTGAAGAATTTCGGTTCGCGCGCGGATTTGTAGTTTACGTCTTTCGGCAATGACCTGCCTTGTTCAATGTAATATTCAATGCACAGAGATATTGCTTCTCTGGCGTTTTTCATTGCTTCTTCCGGGGTTCTGCCCTCAGTACAAATTTCAGGAAATGAGGGCACGTCAACAATATACCCTCCCTCATCGTTGTCTATAAATTTCACGGTATAATTATGAATTTTTTTAGATTGCATAGTGAGTATATGATAGCAAAGCGTGAGAATTTCGTCAATTTCATTAGAGAACGGGAAAAAAATTAGGGTGACAAAAAATTCCCCTGAACACTGTTATGTCCAGGGGATTCACGTCAAAGTAAATGCATGAGAGTCCAAATAGCGTACATTGGCACCCACAGTATGACAGTCCAGACCGCCGTGGCTGCCAGGTTAGCATAAACGATTCGTGAGTCAATCTCGTAGCCTTGGCACGAGTAGGCTCTCCGAATCCTCTCAGCCCCACACATCACCAGCAGGGCTATTATAAATATAAAAAGAGCCATGAGCGTCATTGTCTCACCTCCTTTGTCTAGACGATAAGACGCATATCACTCCCACCCCTTTGCTTTCAGCCCGGCCTCGGCAGCCGCGGTTTCGGCTTCTTGCTTGGAAGTGCCCAGGCCTTCGGCCACCAGTTCATCGCCAATATAGACGCCAACCACAAATTCCTTATTATGGTCTGGCCCTCTTTCGCGGATAACCCGGTAGGTCGGGGTAAGGCCGATTTTTTCCTGGGTTGCTTCCTGAAACTTGGTTTTTGAATCAAGATAAAGTTTGTGTTCAATAATGTAGGCAAGTTTCGCGAGAATGTGGCGTTCAATGAATTCTTTGACTATTTGGTAGCCTTGGTCAAGATAAATAGCGCCAATCAAGGCTTCCATGGCATTGGCTAAAATATAGTTGCGGGCTTTGGTGTTCTTATCCTTGCTCTCGCCGCGCGACAAATAAAGATAATCTTCAATTTCCAAAGTCCGGGCCACGCTGGCCAGATTATTGGCATTAACTAAAGCCGCGCGCCAGTTGGTGAGTTCGCCTTCGGGATTGGGGAAGTTAGTATAAAGGTGTTCAGTAACCGCCATTTCCAAAACCGCGTCCCCTAAAAATTCCAGGCGCTCATTGTGATCGAGTTCAAAAGACGGGTTCTCGTTCAAATACGAACGGTGGACCATGGCCTGGCGGAGAAGATTTTTATTGTTAAAGCCAAGGCCAAGGGTTTTTTCAAGAGGCAGGATGTCCTTCATAGTAATCGGAAAACAGTTGTCGGGAATTGTTATATTGCCAAATTGTTAAATTGTTATGTTACAACTTTATTTTGTCTCGAAAACAATATAACAATATAACAGTATAACAATTTTTCTCGATTTCTGATTTCTGGCAACTGTTTTCTTGTTAATTAATAGAGGCGCTGACTTGCGGATTTTTTGTTTTATCATTGGCTTGCTCGTTCTGAATCTTGGGATGATTTTCCTTTACCATATCTTTATAAATACTGCCCAGAACGCCGTTGACGAACTTGCCCGAGGAAGCGCCGCCAAAGGTTTTGGCCAGTTCAATGGCTTCATTGATGGCCACTTTCGGCGGAATAGACTCATCCATGGTCAACTCATAAATGCCGACGCGCAGCACATTGCGGTCCACGTTGGTGATTTGCTCCAGCGGCCATTCCGGCGCGTAAGCCGTAATTGTTTTGTCAATTTCATGGCGCCGTTCCTCAACGCCTTTGGCCAGGTTAATAACAAAAGATTGGTCAGCCAGTCCTGGCGCCAAATTAGTAAAGTTGCGTTTTACCAGCACCAGCAACCCCCCGGCCGGGCAGCCGTTAAAATCCCATTCGTACAAGCTTTGCAAAGCCACGGTTCGGGCGAGATGGCGGTTGGACATAAAATTATTAAGGTTATTCTTTTTTCTTCCCTTTTTGGTAATGGCCGCATTTGGGGCAAAGCCGGTGCGATTGCACGGCTCCGCCGCATTCTTTACAGGCGGAAAGTTTTATCTTTTTAAGGGCAAAATGAGCCGCGCGCCGGCGTTTGTGGGAAGAAGTGCGGTGGTGTGATTGGAGAGCCATAAAGTTTGCGGGATAAAGCTAAATTGATTAATCGTAGTATAGTGAATAAGAGAGGATTTGGCAAGTTTCCCCATCTTGCCCCCACCTTATGTACATGGGGATAATTTTATGCTAGATAGAATTGTGATATAGTAAAAATCAACGCGCAAAAAATTGCGCTAAATTCTATGGATAATAATCAACTCTGGCAGGCCGTTCTGGGCGAACTGGAACTGGTAATAAGCAAGGTGCATTTTACCACCTGGTTTCGCAACACTGGCGTGATTGATTGGTCCGGCGCCAAGGTGGTGGTGGCGGTGCCGAACAATTTCACCAAAGCCTGGCTGGAGAGCAAATATCACAAATCAATCATCCAGGTTCTGCAGAACGTAACCGAGAACCAGGTGAGCGAGGTGGAATACCGGGTGGAAGCCGGCAAGAAGGCGGAGGCCGTTCGGGCCGCGGCGCGCGGCGCCGAAGCCGCGGACGTTCGACATCTGGAGCGCCCGGCTGTTGGCAGTGGTTCTTCAGAACCGCTGGGCGCGGTTAGCGCCTCGGGCTTGAATCCGCGTTATATTTTTTCCAGCTTTATCGTGGGCAAGGGCAATGAGCTGGCTTGCGCCGCGGCCGCGCGCGTGGCCAAAGAACCGGGCACCAAGTATAACCCGCTGTTTTTGTATGGCGGCGTGGGTTTGGGCAAAACCCACTTGATGCAAGCCGTGGGCAATGAATTATTGCGCACCTCGCCGCACCTCAAAATGCTTTACACCACCAGCGAACAGTTCACCAATGATTACGTGGCGGCCATTAAATCCGGCTCAATGGATAGGTTCAAAAACAAATACCGCACCGTTGATTTTTTACTGGTTGACGACATTCAGTTTATCGGCGGCAAGGAGCAGACCCAGGAGGAGTTTTTTCACACTTTCAACGCTTTGCGCGACATCCAAAAGCAGATTGTCTTGACTTCCGACCGGCCACCCAAGGCCATTCCGGCTTTGGAAGAGCGGCTGATTTCCCGTTTTGAGTGGGGCATGATTGTAGATATCGCCAGCCCGGATTTGGAAACCCGAATGGCCATTCTGCAGTCCAAGAGCCAGGAGCGCCAGGCCGCGCTCAACGACGAGGTGTCGCGGTATTTGGCCATCAACATTCAAAGCAACGTCCGCGAACTGGAAGGAGCGCTCAATAAACTTTTGGCTCTCTGCGAGCTGAACAACACCCCGCCGTCCTTGGAAGCGGCCAAAAGCGTGGTGAGCTCAATTACCATGAGCCAAAAGAAGGGCGGCATTACCAGCCGCGAACTGTTGCGCGTGGTTTCGGAATACTTTGACATTACTTTGGACGAGCTGACCGGCCAGTCGCGGCGCAAAGAGCTGGTGGTGCCGCGCCAGATTACCATGTTTCTGATGCGCGAAGAGCTGGACGCTTCTTACCCGGCCATCGGCAAGGAGTTGGGCGACCGCGACCACACCACGGCCATGCACGCTTATGGCAAAATCAAGCGCGACCAGGACGCTGACGAGCGCGTTCGGCAGGATATAATGTTTATCAGGCAAAGATTGTATAATGGATAGATTCTGTTTCGTGGTTAGCCCGCCGCCTGCCCGCCGAAGAGGAGGGATGAGGCGGGTTTTATTTTGGAATAAAATCTGAATGTCAAAGTTCAAATGTCAAATGAATGTCAAAACCAAAAGGTTAAAATACATATTTGACATTTAGTCATTTGACCTTGATTTGGCATTTGGATTTTGGGCTTTGACATTTATTTGGTTATTTTTCTCCCAATGCGATATAATATCCTTATGTCCACCAACAATCCTTCAATCGAAGACTTATTGCGCCCGCCTGCCGCGGCGCCAGCTAAAAAAGACGAGCCAAGCATTGAACCAGTGGCCACCGAAAAGCTGGGCGAGAAAATGGGGGAGATAGAGCGGCAGCAGAAAGAGCAAGAAACCGCGGCCAAAGCCGCGGCCTTGGGCCTGCCTTATATTGATTTTTCCAGCGCGCTTATTGACCGCGAAGCTTTGCCGCTTTTAACTCGTGCCGAGATTGAGGCCTTGCGGACCGTGGTGTTTTTAGCAACGGAAAAAGAATTGCGCCTGGCCACGGTTAATCCCACGTCCGAGGTGGTGGCCAAGCTTGAAGAACTGTCGCAACTGCACAACGCCCACAGCGCGCTTTACCTTATTTCCGAATCCAGTTTCAAAAAAGCGCTGGCCGAATTTGACAAGATTCCCAAAAAGTCAAAAGTCGCCAGAGCCGTCAGCATCACGGCCGAGGATTTGGAGCGTTTTAAGGCGGACGTGGCTGATTTAAGCGCTTTGCCGGCCAAAATCGCCAGTTTGCCTTTAACCGATGTCATGACCATTATTCTGGCAGCTGGCATTGCCTCAGAAGCTTCGGATATTCATATTGAGGCTGAAGCCAATGGCATTAAGTTGCGTTTTCGTTTGGATGGCGTGCTGCACGATATGGCTACTTTGGCTAATGACGTCTGGGGGCAGGTGATTGCGCGCATCAAGCTTATCTCTAAACTCAAAATCAACATTACTGATAAACCCCAAGACGGTCGCATTACGATTGAGCTGCCAAACGACAAGCTGGATATCCGCGTTTCCACTCTGCCCACGGCTTATGGCGAAAGCGTGGTTATGCGCCTACTTCGTTCTTCGTCAGTCGGATTGCAGTTTGAGGACTTAGGTTTGCGCGGCAAATCATTTAATGATTTAAAGCGCGAGGTGGAGCGGCCCAATGGCATGATTCTGACTACCGGCCCCACTGGCTCGGGTAAAACCACCACCTTGTACGCTATTTTGAACAAACTCAACAATCAAGAAACCAAGATTATCACTTTGGAGGACCCGATTGAGTACAAGTTGGAGGGCGTTAATCAGAGCCAGGTTGATGCTGGCCGCGATTACACTTTTGCCAAAGGCCTGCGCTCCATTCTGCGCCAAGACCCGGACGTGGTCATGGTCGGCGAAATCCGCGATTTGGAAACAGCGGACGTGGCCATCAATGCGGCCCTGACCGGCCATCTGGTGCTTTCTACCTTGCACACCAACGACGCCTCCGGCGCCATTCCTCGCTTTTTGGCCATGGGCGTCAAGCCGTTTTTGCTCTCCCCAGCCGTTAACGCCATTATCGGCCAGCGGTTGGTGCGCCGCATCTGCGAGGCCTGCAAAGAAAAAGTGGAATTAGACAGCGCCATGCTCTCTCGCGTTTCTAAAGTGCTGGAATCAATTCCGAAAAATTCCGGTTTTAGCGTGGATGCTGGCAAAGAATTAGTATTTTACCAAGGCAAGAAGTGCGGCCAGTGCAATCAGAGCGGTTTTAAGGGCCGAATCGGTATTTACGAAATTTTCACTCTGACTCCGGCCATTGAAAAGATGATTCTGCCCGGCACGGTCGGGGAGAGTGAAATAAAAGCCGCGGCCCAGGCAGCGGGCATGCTTACCATGGCCCAGGACGGCATCTTAAAAGCCCTGGACGGCATCACCAGCGTGGCTGAGGTTTTCCGAGTGACAGAATGATAAGCGACCCGAATCCCGCACTTTTTTTCGGATTACGAAAAAAGGTGCGGGACCCGAATTGCATCCGAATTATCCGAATTTTTTATCTGTCATCTTGATCAGAATGACGCGATAGACTAGCCTGCGCTTCTTTTAGTTTTAACTTTTCTTTCTCCACCACTTCTTTAGGCGCGTTTTTAAGAAAGTTCTTGTTAGCCAGCTTGCTTTCAAGGGATTTAACGTAGTTTTCAAGATTAGCCCGTTCTTTGGCCAGCCGTTTTTCTTGTCCAGCCATTGTCTGTCTGGATAGTTTAAGGTAGATGTCAAAATCAGCTTTGTGTCCCAGGATGTATTCTTCTTGATTTACGGGTTTTGATGGCAGGACCTGGATGCGGACTTTTGTCAGTTGTTCAATTACCCTTTCTTGGGATTGAAACAGTTTTTTGTATTTGGCAGTGGTAATGGCGGCATCCAGTTTTTCGGAATAGGGGAGATTGTGTTGGGCCCGTAAATCGCGGATAGTGGTAATCAGTTCTTGCAAAGCCGAGAAATCTTGTTCAATATTTTTTCGGGCGCTTTCTGAAATTTTTCGGGAGACGCCCCAATGGGGCGTCTGTACAGATGATGCTTTGGGCCAGGCGGCGCTGGCCAGAAATTCATCATCTGATTTAATTAGGCCGGATGCTTTGAGGCGCTGGAAGATTTCTTCGGTTATAAATGGCGTGAAGGGATGTAATAATTTAATCGCTTCCAGGAGAATTTCCGGTGCCAGGGACAGACGCCCCAATGGGGCGTCTGTACATTTTGAAATTTCCACGTACCAGTCAGCCAGTTCATGCCACAGAAAGTCGTAAATTTTTTCTCCAGCCGAGGAGAATTCATATTTTTCAAAATGGTTGGTCACGTCAGAAATCAGGTTCTGCAGGCGGGATTGAATCCATTGGTCAGCCAAGGTAGCGACCCGAATGACCCGAATTGCATCCGAATGACCCGAATTTTTATTCGGATTATTCGGATGTTCATTCGTAGATTCGGATCGCGTTAATATGAATCTGGCGATATTCCAAATTTTGTTCACGAAATTGCGGTAACCCGCGATTTTTTCTTCATACAAACGCGTGTCATTGCCCGGGGTGGTGCCGAGCACTAAAGAAAGGCGCGTGGCATCAGCCCCGTAGTCGCTAATCATGTCCAAAGGGTCAATGCCGTTGCCTAGCGACTTGGACATCTTGCGGCCCTCTTTGTCGCGCACCAGGCCGTGCAGGTACACAGTCTTGAATGGGACTTCGCCTAAAACGTAGGTTGTCATTAAAATCATTCTAGCTACCCAGAAGAAGAGAATGTCGTATCCGGTTTCCATGACCGAGGTGGGGTGGAATAGTTGAAGATCTTTGCCTGGCTGTTTGTTCCGTTTAATCCAAGAATCAAGCGTGTCGTTAGGTTTTGGCGCGTCAAGCAGCGTCGAAAACGTCCACAGCGCGGATGAGAACCAAGTGTCAAGCGTATCCGGGTCTTGTTCAAAATTTTTGCAGCCGCAATCTGGACATACTTTTGGTTGATTAACGCTGACAATATAATGTTTTTTTGAACTTTGAACTTTGAACTTTGAACTTTCCTTGCAGTACCAGACTGGAATGCGGTGGCCGAACCAAATCTGGCGGGAGACGCACCAATCGTGCAGATTGGCCATCCACTGGAAATAGGTTTTAGTGAACCTGTCAGGCAGGATTTTTATGTCGCCTGATTTTACAACATCAATCGCGATTTTTTTGAGCGAGCGTTTCTTTCCTTTCCACGTTCTGGCTGGTTTGTCCACGTTCACGAACCACTGTTCCGCAACTAAGGGTTCAACCGGCGTGTCGCAGCGGTAGCAGACTGAAAGGTTGTGGACATAATTCTCATCAATTTTTTCCACTAACCCTTTTTTCTTAAGTTCAGCGATAATAGCATCCCGCGCTTCTCTAACATCCAGACCCGCGAACTTGCCGCCATTCTTGGTCAGCTTGCCGTCTGGCCCGATAATTTGCTTAATCTCAAAACCGTATTTTTGAGCCAGTTCAAAATCCACAAAACTATGGGCCGGGGTGATGGTCATGGCGCCAGAGCCCATGTTCATGTCAGTTGCTTTGTCGGCCACGAACGTCGCTTTCACAGTTCCGTCAATCCAGGGCACGTCCAAAGTTTTTCCAACGTACTTCTTGTACCGCTTATCGTCAGGATGCACGATAATCACTTTATCTAGAACTTTGGTCTCGGGCCGGGCCGTGCCGATGGTGACTGGACCATATTTTAAATAGTAAAATTTGCCATATTGCTCTTTGTATTCCACTTCATCATCCGCCAGAGTTGATTGGCAACGCGTGCACCAGTTGACAATCCGGTGGCCGCGGTAGATCAAACCGTCATTATACATCTTGACGAAAACTTCCTGCACACAGCGTGAAAGGCCGGCGTCCAAAGTATAACGCTCGCGCGACCAGTCGCAGGAAGCGCCCATCTTGCGAACCTGTTTTTTGATGGTATCTTGCGATTGGGCCACGAATTTTTCAACTTCTTTCAAAAATTTTTCGCGCCCCAATTGCTGTTTGGTTTTTTTGGATTTTTCCAAAAGGTCTTTTTCAACTTTATTCTCCGTGGCAATGGCCGCGTGGTCAGTGCCGGGCAGCCACAAAGTCGGCCGGCCATTCATTCTGGCGTAGCGGGTCATAATGTCTTCAAGCGCGAGCATAACAGCATGCCCCAAATGGAGCGTGCCGGTGGCGTTCGGAGGAGGCATGGCAATACTGAAAGGCTTACCTTTTGATTTGATGTCTGGCTCAAAAAGTCCAGAAGACTCCCACTGTTTATAGAGGCTATCTTCTACTTTTTGCGGGTCGTAAGTTTTAGGGATATTTTTGTCGGTCATATCAAACAAGGAGGTTTGAGAGATATTTTTTACCCGATGAACTGAATAGGTTTTCTATTTCAGATTGCAGTTTTTTAATATTCACTTTTTTGTCTATGAATGGCTTTATTTCATTGAGTCGCTCTGATGCTTCAAGTGCGCGAGCCGCGAGATGCGCATGATCAAGTCCAACACCCAAGTTTTTACTTACTCGTTTTGTGATTGCCAATAATTGGTTTATGCAGTTTTCTTCAAGATGAAGCATATCAATCAGTGCTTTTGGGTCTGCCCTGTTGTATAGTTTAAATACTTTTTCTGTGATGAGATTCAAATGTTGTTTGCATATTTTTTTATGGTATGAGGTTGAGCCACAAGAAGATTTTTTGAATTTTTTATTGATTACTATCTGCAATAATTTTTTTATTCCTGATTCAACATCAAGATGTTCTAAATGCTTTTTGATATCTGCCTTGCGCAGTCCTCGCCAATCAGCGTAATTGATGCGGCGGGAG
>Ga0155991_158_pt1 | contig 15007 bp, 17 predicted proteins | sample RifCSPlowO2_02_FD_107645 | JGI IMG/M metagenome (GOLD analysis project Ga0155991, IMG submission 107645) | Candidatus Komeilibacteria bacterium RIFCSPLOWO2_02_FULL_48_11
AAGATTTAGCATTGCCAGCCGAGGCGGCGAAATCCACGAACGCCCAGGCCTCATTTTGATATTTGGATTGCTTGGTTACGGACTCAAGCCAATAATTGGCGAAGTTGACCGGCTTTGAGCCGGCGCTGATTTGCGGCAGTTTAGTGATGCCTAAATCCAGGCCCGGGGCGAGCGAGCGGATGAACGGCAGGTGATAGGCATAGCCAAAAAGGAAAGCGCTTTTTTGAGAAGTAAAGGCATTAAGCGATTCCGGCATTTTTTCGTTCCAAGTGTAGACTTCCTTGGCCGGTGAAGCGAAATCAGTGTAGAAAGTCAGGGCGTCCCGGCCCGGAATGATTGACCGGTCTTTAAAGCTTTGCGGCACCAAGTTAAAAACAGCCCGGCCGTCAGTAGAAGCCATTTCCGTGCCATTCTGCATCATGAGCACGGACAAAATGTCCGGGGCGCGGTTAATGTTGCGGCCAGTGCCCAGAGCCACTCCGGCTTGCACAATTTCGCCGTTCCTATCTTGCAAGGTTAGGGCCTTGACCGCTTCTTTGAAATCGCTCCAGGTTGAGGGCGGAGTGGGGACATTGGCTTGGTTTAGAAGCGTCCGGTTGTAGTAAAGAACCAGGGTGTCCAAAGCCAAGGGCAGGCCGTAGATTTTTCCGTCCATGACCGCGTCATCCACCACCACGTCCACGAAATTGTTGCGCAGTTCCCGCAAGGTTAAAGTCGTCAGGGTGCGCAGAACGGTGCGGGTGGTGCGGCCATCAACTTCCGTAACCGGCAGGGTGATGGTTGGGGGCAGGGGGCTTAAGGTGTCTTGATACTGCCTCATCCAGGTATTGTGCACTGAAACGATGTCCGGGCCGTTGCTTTCGGCCAAAGCGCGCAACAGGCTGTTTTCGTATTCTTCAATGCGGATTTTTTTGACGGTGACATTGATATGAGGGTACTGCGCTCGGAAAGAAGTTATAATCTCGGTAAAATCATCAGGCTCGTCAAAAACGCGCCAGTAGTTTAAAGTTACTGATTTTAATTCCTCCCGGCTGATTTCACCCGAACCTTTGCAGCCCAGGCCGAGAAACGGCAGGAGTACGATAATGGCAATTATCTTGAATATTTTATTTTTTGTTTTAAACATGAATGTTAGGCAGTTAGGAATTTAAGAATTCAGGTAATTTGTGCAATCGTCATTCCGACCCCCTCGGGCATACTCGGGGCAGGCTGGAGTGGAGGCCAGCCAGAGGCTGGTCAGCCTTTGGCCGAAATCTCGTGGGTAACCGATGAGATCCCTCGACTCGGCGAGTACGCCTCGCTCGGGATGACGACTATTATTTCCGTAATTCCGCTCTGCCTATATTTTAATACTTTTCAGGTATTTTTTGAAGTCAGGGCGCAGGGATTTGTCAGCCAGGGCAAAATCAATGTTGGCTCGGAGCCAGCCGATTTTGGAGCCAGTATCGTAATAAACGCCATTTTTTATCTCGCAAGTGTAGACCGGCCGCTGGCGCATCAGCGCCCGAATGGCGTCCACCAGCCAGATTTCCCCGCCTTTGCCGGGTTTGAGTTTTTCCAGTTCCGGGAAGATGTCGGGTGTTAAGACATAACAGCCATGAGTGGCTAAATTAGACGGCGCTTTATTCACTTCCGGTTTTTCCACCAAAGACACCATCTGGTAAATATTGTCTTCCACGTGTTTCACTTCGGCAATGCCGTATTTGCAAACGTCTTTTTTGGCCACCCGGATGCCGGAAATCACCGAGTCGCCATATTTTTCATAAACTTTCAGGCATTGCAATGTTCGCGGCGGGTGGGCGTAAATAAACTCATCCCCCCATAAAACCACGAACGGCTCATCCCCAATCACTTCGCGGGCTGAAAGCACCGGCGTGCCGTTGCCGTACGGGCCTTTTTGCCGGACATAAACAAAATTAGCCATCTCGGCAATGTGCTTTATCTCTTTTAACATTTCGTGCTTGCCTTGCTTGGCGAGCCAATTTTGCAGTTCAAAATTATAGTCAAAATGATCTTCCACCGCCCGTTTGCTGGCGCCGGTCACTAAAATAATGTCAGTAATGCCGGAGGCCACGGCTTCTTCAACCACGTACTGGATAATCGGCTTGTCAACCACTGGCAGCATTTCTTTGGGCTGGGCTTTGGTGGCCGGCAAAAAACGGGTGCCGAACCCGGCCACTGGAATGATGGCTTTGCGAATAGGGGGTTGTTTCATATAGTCTACGAATTACGAATAGAGAACGAATAAACGAATAATAATTTCGTCATTCCGACCGACTCGCCGTACTCGGCGGGGAGTGGAGGCCAGCCAGAGGCTGGTCAGCCTTTGGCCGAAATCCCGTGGATAAACGCTGAGATCCCTCGACAAGCTCGGGATGACGAAAAGGTATATTTGTACATTCGTACTGATTCGTAATTCGTATGGATATGCCTTAATTTCAGGCTGGATGATAAAAAACGCTTCTGGCTATTTTATTGTAGATTAAATTGACAGTTTTGTCGATTTTCGTGTAAAGTAAGATGATTTGCTGGAAATGGAATTATTTATGAAATTATCGCGAAAGTCAATAATAATTGGTGGTGGCGCGGTGGCGGCCGTGTTTATTGGCTATGGCTTGATTCAATCGTTTTTCCCCGATAAAACCAAGTATGATTTTGTCATGGCTGAACGCCAAACCATAATTCAAGAAGTAAGCGTTACCGGCCGGGTGAAGCCAGCGGAGAGCGTTGATTTAGCGTTTGAGCGCAGTGGTCGCGTGACTAGTGTTGGTGCCATTGTGGGTGATAAAGTAAAAACTGGCCAAGTTTTACTGATACTTGACAGGCGTCAGTTGTCAGCTGAAGTATCTCGGGCCGCGGCTAATGTTGAGGGCACTAAGGCCAGTTTAAGGCAGTATGAGGCAGCCGTTATACGCGAAGAAGCCAATCTGGAAGAGTTAAAGCGCGGCAACCGGCCCGAAGAAATATTTTTGGCCGAGATTAAAGTGTCTAACGCCGAGCGCGCTCTACAGGACGCTCGCACCAATGTTGACCAGACAACCAATAAAGTGGCTATTGACCTGGTTAATGTTTATGAAGGCATAAAAGACGTTTTGCGCGACGCCTATACTAAGGCTGATGACGCCATCAATCGCCAGATAGACGCTATTTTCATTAATGAAACCACGAGCCCCCAATTATCATTCAATCTCATTCATCCGCAATTAAAAACCGAGGTTGAGTGGCAGCGGAGCTTGGTTTATACCGAACTTGAGCAGCTAAAATCTTTACTGGTCAGCCAGTCTTTAAGCTTATCTTCCTTGGAAGACGCTTTGGAGAGCGGCAGTAAGCACCTGCTGGTCATAAGGGATTTTTTACAGAAGGTTAACGAAGTTGTTAAAGACGCTTCTGATTTGTCGGCTGCATCTGTTGATAGTTATCGGACCAGTGTGACCCTGGGTTTGAGTAATGTGAACACTGTTTTGGCAACAGCAAACAGCCATCATCAAAAGCTGGCCACCCAGCGTGTTATTGGCCAAAACAATATTACCGCGGCCGAGGCCAAGGTTAATGACGCCAAAAATATTTTGGAAGCGGCCCAAGCCGAACTGGCTTTAAAGCGCGCTCCAGCCGGAGTCGAAGAAATAGCCGCTCAAAATGCTGTTCTAAAACAAGCTCAGGCTAATTTGGCCTCTCAGCAAGCCCGGGTTCGCGAGGCCAAGGCAGCGGTAGAATCTTTACAAGCGCAGTTGGCGGAAAACAGCTTGCTAGCTCCTTTTAGCGGAACCGTTACCAGGCAAGAAGCTAAATTAGGGGAGATTGTTTCTCCGGGCGTGGTTTTGGTTTCAATTATTTCCGAAGCCAAATACGAGATTGAAGCCAATGTTCCCGAGATTGACGTTTCCAAAATCCAAGTTGGAAATCCGGCGACAACGACTTTAGACGCCTATGGCAATGATGTTATTTTTTCGGCCTCCGTGATAACAATCGATCCGGCGGAAACGATTATTGAGGGCGTTTCCACTTATAAAGTCAAGCTTCAGTTTGGACAAGATGATGAACGCATTAAATCGGGTATGACCGCCAATATTACTATTTTGGCTCAAAAGCGCGCCGACGTTTTAGCGGTGCCGCAGCGAGCTGTTATTGATAAGGACGGGAAAAAGATAATCCGTCTTTTGCGCGGCGAAGGCCGCCAGCAGAAAATTGAGGAAGTGGTCGTCAAAGTCGGTCTGCGCGGCTCGGATGGAAATGTTGAGATTATTGAGGGAGTCAGTGAGGGGGATAGGGTGGTGGTGGGAGAAAAGAAATAAAATTCCAAATCTCAAAGTTCCCTCCAGAGGCGGGCAGGCAAATACCAAATGAATGTCAAAATCCTAATGACAAAATAATTGTCATTCCGACCCCCTCGGGCATACTCGGGGCAGGCTCGAGTGGAGGCCAGCCAGAGGCTGGTCAGCCTCTGGCTGAAATCCCTTGTATGCGAATTAACCAAGCATAAGGGATCCCTCGACTCCGCTTCGCTACGCTCGGGATGACAACATTTAGCCATTTGACATTGATTTGAACTTTAGATTTTGACATTTGGATTTTTTTGTATGCCCTTAATTGAAGTTAAAAATTTAGAGAAAGTCTATCGCAATGACAGCGTGGCCACCTCGGCGCTTGCTGGCGTTTCTTTTGACATTAATGACAATGAGTTTGTGGCCATTATGGGCCCATCCGGTTCGGGCAAATCCACTCTTCTCCACGTGCTGGGTTTTTTGGATGATTATACCGGCGGCGAATATCGTTTTGACGGCAAGACGGTTTTTGATTATTCCAAAGACGACATTGCCCATGTCCGCAACCAAAAAATGGGCTTTATTTTTCAAGCCTTTAATTTATTGGCCCGCACTTCGGTTTTGGACAATGTTAAACTGCCGCTGGTGTATTCATCCGTGCCGCCGGAGAAGTGGGATGAGATGGCGCTTAAGGCCATAGAGTCGGTTGGTTTGTCGCATCGGCTTTACCACCAGCCGTCCCAGCTTTCCGGAGGCGAACAGCAAAGAGTGGCTATTGCCCGGGCCATCGTGAATAATCCCAATGTTATTTTCGCGGATGAGCCCACCGGCAATCTGGATTCAAAATCAGGCGGCCAGGTCATGGAAGTTATCCAGCGCCTGCATGACGAGGGGCACACGGTTGTGCTTATCACCCACGAAACTTACACAGCCGAATATGCGGAGCGCATTATAACCTTGCGCGACGGACTGATTGAGAGTGATAGGAAAGTTATGGAGCGCCGGCGCGCGGCCGAACATTTTGTTAAATAAACATTTGTCATCCCGAGCCCCCAACAGAGGACGATATTAATCTCGGATGCGGCAAGCAACTAAACAGAAATCAACAAATTGGGTGTTGCGGGGCGAGAGGATCCCCTTATTATGAGCAATAGCCAGGGGATCCTCTCGGCGTGCCTCATCCATCATAGTGAATCATAATACCATGATTGCCGCATCCATTGCTTATGGCACATTCTTTGACGCCTCGGGATGACATTATATTTATTTATGACTTTGAATTATCTTCTCAAAACAGCTCTCGTCGGCCTAAAGACCAATAAGTCCCGGGCGATTTTGACTATTCTGGGAATCACCATTGGCATTACCGCCATTATCACCGTGATGTCTTTGGGCAAAGGCGCGCAGAACCTAATCCTGGGCCAGGTGCAGAGCATTGGCGCCAAGGTGCTGACTATCGCGCCCGGCCGCCATCCCAGCGGTCCGTCTGATTTTGCTTCCACTTTCACTGATTCTTTGAAAGCCAGGGATTTAGACGCTTTGCAGAGAAAAGAAAACGTGCCGCATCTGGCCCGGATAATGCCGATTCTTTTTGGCAGCGACTCGGTTACTTACGAGAATAACATTCACCGGCCGAGCATTTTTGGCGTGACCAGCATGTTTGCCGATATCTATGATATTTATCCCAGGGAGGGCCGCATTTTCAGCGATGAAGAAGTAAAAGGTTTTGCTGACGCGGCGATTATCGGGTCTAAGGTGAAAGAAGAGCTTTTTGGCGAGAACCAGGCTCTGGGGCAGAAGATAAAAATCAAAGGCAAGAGTTTTAAAATTATCGGCCTGCTGCCCAAAAAGGGCTCGGCTTCTTTTATTAATTTTGATGACGCGGCCATTATACCTTACACCACGGCCCAGCAATATATTTTTGGCATTAAATATTTTCACCGCCTGGTGGTGGAGGCCGATAAAGAGACCAATGTTGATCAGACCGTGTCTGACATAGAAGCAACTTTGCGGGCCAGCCACGGCATTACTGATCCTGACAAGGATGATTTTTTTGTGGAGACCCAGGCCGATGCCATGGAAATGGTTGGCACTATTACCAATGTTTTAACTTTGTTTTTGGCCGCCATTGCCGCTATCTCGCTTTTAGTCGGCGGCGTCGGGATTATGAATATTATGCTGGTTTCAGTTACCGAGCGGACCCGCGAAATCGGGTTGCGCAAAGCCATTGGCGCCACTGACGCCAATATCCTCACCCAGTTTTTGCTGGAGTCAGTAATACTGACCTGCCTGGGCGGTGTTTTAGGCGTTACTTTCGGGGCCGGCATTTCATTGCTGGCTTCCATTATTTTAACCAAGGCCCTGAATCAGACATGGGGTTTTACCGTGCCTTTAACAGCCGTGCTTTTGGGTTTGGGAGTTTCGGCTTTCATTGGCTTGGCGTTTGGTTTGTACCCGGCCCGGCAGGCCGCCAAGAAGAGTCCTATAGAGGCTCTGCGATACGAATAAATAGTTCAGCCATGTTCATGAAAGAGTAATCGTCATTAAGAGTGTTGTCCACGTCGTCTTTCCAGACCAGGCGCTGGGGATGGGCTGCGTCTATAAAGCCGCGATTTTTCTTTTCGGCCTGCCAATAAGAGAGCCAGTTTTTGTTGCCAAGATATTTTTCTCCCAGAGCGCGCAAGAGCACGGTTTGCAAGCCAATGCCTGTTGGCCGGAAAGAGCCCTGCCAATTCAATTTACCCAGTTTATACCAGCCATGGGTGCGAGTGAGCATTTTTCTGGCCAGAGCAGCATAGTTCTTGTCCGGCAGATTTTGTCCAAGATAAGAGAGCATCAGGGCCGAGACCAGGTGATAGTGCAAAGAGTATTGTTTGCCAGCGCTTTCATGATAAACTCCGGAGCTGTCAACAGCCTTAAGCCCCACTTTTATTTTATCACGAATTTGCTTGGCATACCGCTTCTGGAGAGCCGGAGAAAAATTAGTCAAAGGATGATGTAAAATAGCCAGGCCATAAGCGGCTGAAAGCAGAGCCCGGTTTTCATTGTCGAGACCAGCGAGGGCCCAAGGAAAAATTTGCTCGATTTTACCGATTAGCAACGCTTTCTCGGCCCAGCCAAAAACATCCTCGCGTTCTTCCAAAACGCGGAGAGCCAGATACAAGCCGATCATGTCATGAAATGAGCGCGTAGAAACGGTTTTACCTTGATTTTTAATTGAGTGAACCATTGGCTTGTCCGGGCCCAGCACGCTAACAATAGCGGCGCGGATTTTTCGCGCTGATTCCTCGTCGGTTCGAAAACGGTATGCAGTGGCTAAAGTGGCCTGCATTCTTAAATTGCTTGCGGAATTTTTGTCTGTTTCCTGGTAGTGGCGCGAGGGTACGGAATAATTCCAGCCTGAGCCGGTCCATTGGGTATCAAGATAATTGGAATAGCTGTTGTAGATACTCTTTATCTCATCAGAAAAACTTAAAGCTCCCCAGGAAGGCAGGGGAGCAAGGATTGAAAGCAGAATTATGATTGATAAAAGTTTTCTCATTAGCTGTTTCATATTGGGCAACTTCCAGTGGTTTTAAAACTGGCTTTATCGTCTATCTCCAGATAATTAAACAGAGTGGTCTTGGCCGGGTCCAGGCCGTAGTGGGCGCATTTTTCGTTAAACCATTCCTTCTTCTCGGGGTTGGAGGCATAGGCACAGTCAGTTTTAAAAGCATCGGACCAGGCTTTGATTTCCTCATCAGTTTTTGGCCGGCCATGGCTTTTCACCCAAGTACCAATTTCTTCGTCAGTATGGCCCGCGGCGATGCAGTCTTTCAAATCAGAGCCTTTGATGCCCTTAAAATTGAAAAGCACGTTATCAAGCGGGCAATCAAAATTATAGTCGCCGTTTAAGCCGGCCAGCTCGGCTCGGCATTTATCAATGGTGCGGCCCAGAATGGCGAATCCGCCGATTCTTACATAAGGGCTGCGCGGAGCGGCTTTAGTCAGATCGGTTTGGTTGATGTTTTTCATAGGCGCATGAATTTGCCTGGGTTGATGATCTCCTCTTCTTCAGCAGAACATTGATAATCCAGATAGCGCTTGACCGCGGTTATTTTTACTCCCAATTCTTCTTGAAACTCCCGATGCAAGGCGTCCAAAGCGGTTTCGCTTGGTTCCAGTTTGCCGTCCGGGGTCCAGTAAAACGGCCGGTTGCCAGCCGACACCAGCAGGATTTTTTTATTTCGCATTACTACGCCGGAGGCCCTGATGATAATTGGCATGTTATTTTTTAGCAAAATGAGCCAGGATATTTTCGGCGGTAACACATTCAAAGCGAGCCTGCGGATAGGCGGTTTTGAACGGCCGGGGCGCCGCGACGGCTTCTTTCCATTTGCATTCATAGGCAAAAATCTCCCGTCCGTTTTTCTCTATCATGTCAATCTCAACTCCGGAGCGCGTCCGCCAAAACATAATTTCCGGCGGAAAAATTTCCAAGGCGCCCTTTTTCATTCGCTCGGCGACAAAGAAGTTTTCAAAAATGGCTCCTTTATCCGTCCGAGCATCCATCGGGGAAACGATGTCAACCAAGGCGTTGCGGACGCCCACGTCAAGAAAAAAAACTTTGAAGCCTTTTTTAATTTCGTTTCGCGGATTATTGGAAAACGAATAGACGCGTTTGACGATAAACGATTGCTCCAATAATCTGAGATAGCGGTTCACCGTTGTCCGCGTCACGCCCAACGCTTGGGCCAGTTCATTTACCGACACCGTTGACCCAATTTGCAGCGCCAGCATTTTTAACAAATCCTCGAACACTTTCGGGTTGCGGATATCCTCAAAAACAAAAACGTCTTTATACAAATAGTTAGTGGCAATGTTTTTAATGGCGAATAATTTTTCATCCACGGTCTCGGCGGCCACGACCGCCGGATAGGAACCAAACCGCATGACGGCCAACAAATCTGATTCGCTCATGCCGGGATACGCCGAAGCGATTTCAGGCAAAGAAAGCGGCAGGAGCATAAATTCAAACGCCCGGCCGGTCATCGGCTCCTTGATTTTATTCGCTAAATCAAACGACGACGATCCGGTGGCAATAATTTGCGCCCCCGGGTAGGTATCGTGAAAAACTTTTAAAATAGTGCCAATATTTTGAATGGTTTGAGCCTCGTCAAAAACGACAATCTTTTTGTCTTGAGTCAGAGGGAGCAACGCTGAGGGTTTTCCCAGCATAAAGCAGGCGCGGATATCAGCCAACTGACAATCGTAATACGCGCCCCGCTGCCCATGCTTGTTAATGATTTTTTTTGCCAAGGTCGTTTTTCCGGATTGGCGCGGGCCCAAAATAATCACCATTTTATCCTTAAAAAGGACTGATGAAATGCGCGGCTCCAGGTCACGATTAAATATCTTCATAAATCCAGTATAGCAAATTGCTACTAAACAGGCAAATTGCAAAAAGAGGCCTAAAACCCTTATTTAGCAAGGGTTTTAGGCGGTAATTTTTTGATCAAATCATCAATAACTGAAACAAAATTTCAATATCCGAATTCTGAAAATTGGCGGTGTGCGTTCGAAAAAATTCGAACAGATTTCGCCCAAAATTTGTAGGGCGGACGGCATTCCCCCCCCAAACCCTCCTTCCGCCCGCCAGCGGAAGCGACCCTTTCGGATTGGATGATTTCAAGTTTTTCTTTGGCGGCAAATTTAAATTACCAATTTCTTTTTTGATAATCTTCTCTGCTTCGATTACCCCCCTGATACTTCGGATCTTTCATATATTCTCTCGCGTAATCTAATAAGTATTTTTCGGTCGTTAATTGCTCTAATACTTTTAGTTGAAATTCTAAGCATTGTTTTTCTGCTTGAGTTCCAGTCCATAAATCAGCGTCTGGTTCTCTGCCTTTTGATCGTTCTTTCCCTTGGTGATACAGTATAGAATGAAATCCGTCATGAGCTATCGTTGAGGCATACCAAATTGCGGAATGTGAAGAGGTAGGGTCTGCAACTTCATAAGTTGGAATTTTATCATAAGCGCGCATACCAGAACGTTCAGCCCGTCTAATTAATCCTATATGAGGTTTTATTTGTAAAAATTCTGGAAGTTGAGCAAGCATTTTAAGGGCTTCTTGTGTTCTTTTCAAAAACCCCTCATCGCCTTCAACTTTTATTCCAAAAAACTCATTATCAGGTTTTAGTTCGCCTGCTTCTGGAGTAATGGGGGTAACATTTTCTACTGGTTTTTCAAATGGTTTTTCCATAATTTTATTTTATTAAATCTTCAATATTTACGCCAAGTGCTTTGGCCAGTTTATCCATAACTAACACGGAAGGTTTTTTTATCACATTGCTCTCTATTTTTGTAAGAGTGGTATATTTAACACCTGATTTTTGAGCAAAGTCTTCTTGGGATAAACCCAGCTTGGTTCGGTGCTTTTTTATGTTGTTTCCTATATTTATTTCATTTGCCATATTTTCAATTTCTTGATAGTATTTAAGTGATATGTTATTCTTTCAATATAATACTATCAAATAAAATGTATTTAGTCCAATTAAAAATGTGGGAAGCCCGTTTTTGGCTCAAAATGAAGTTCGAGCCGATATTTTTTTAGGTTCTTTGGCAGTTTTTCAATCCAAAAGGGTCGCTTCTGCTGGCGGGCGGAAGGAGGGTTTGGGGGGGGAATGCCGTCCGCCCTACAAATTTTGGGCGAAATCTGTTCGAATTTTTTCGAACGCACACCGCCAGTTGGGAAATGTCTTCGTTGGCTCGCCCTCTGCGAGGGCTCGCCAGCCGATTTTAAGCGCAAATTGGAATTTTTTATCTTTGTCCCGCTACTGCGGGGCTGGCCAGAAGCGGGCTTTTCTTTTCGGAATTGAAAGAAATCATTATTTTTGATAGTATGATAATGAAAGTATATCAAATCATTTTAATACTATCAAGATACTGCAAGTATGGCAACTGGAAATTACATAGGCGGAAACATCAAGAAACGCCGGACAAAATTAGGGCTTTCGCAAGAGGATTTTGCCCAAAAATCAGGCGTGAAATATACGACACTCACCAAGATTGAAAGCGGGGTTATCAAAACGCCTTCGGTTGTAATAATAGCAAAAATTGCGAAGGCCCTTGATGTTAATATTGAGGAGTTAATAAAATAACTTTATGGGAATTGAAGGCGGACCAAAATTTAATCCCGAGGAGCAAGATCCTCCTACTCCCAAAACCGAAACAGAGAAAGTAAAAAACATTAAACCTGAGACTAAAAAAGCCGGAGGAATAATAAGAAATTTTCTAGACACAAGATCACAAAGAAAAAAACAAGAAAAAGTTAGATTTCAAGAAGGGCAATGGGGAGATTACGATTCCGAATTTTGGCACTTTGCAGGATTCTTTGCTGAATGTCTACCAGAAGAATATAAACACAAGGGTTGGGAGGAGGGTTTAAAATCGTATATAGAAAATACTTTATCCAGGGAAGAAACAACTGACCAGAGAGAGAAAAGTAAACTAACTGCAGTAGAATTTGGCGGTCCTGGTTCAAAGTTTTTTAGGGGATTCTCAAACGGTTTTTTTGAAAAAACAATTGGGGTTTGTCTAGTTGATATTCGTGGAGAAAATTTAAAAAATGAAGACTCATCTTTAAATCATTACGTGGTTGCTGGTAATATTTTAGGTGCAGACACCAATGAAACACTTAATGAGGTTAAAACTATGCTAGATACCACTAAGGTTGATCTAATAGTATCTAGAATGCAAGGAGCGCTCAAAGGAATGGACATGAATCTTTTGGATGATGCGGTTAGACAATGGTACGCCTTGTTAAATGAAAACGGAGTTATGTTTATTCAATATAACTGGGCTTCCTCAAGTGATAAAAGAGAGGATAATGTTGCGGCAAAATGTATAGAAATGATAAAAGGAAAGTATCCACAGCTTGACGTTCAACTAGGTAGAGGTGTAATGAGATTACACAAAAAGCTTGACGATCCGGAACAACTACCCGAAAATGCACACTTCTTTGTTCAGAACCCAGATCAAAATATATGAGCGCAAGAAGAATTTGTTAATCATCTTGAGTACCGCCAAAGAAAAACTTGAAATCGTCGCCTCGCTGTGCGAGGCGCAAACCGCCAAAGAACCTGGCCGAAAGATTTTCGGTGAAATGTTAGATCGGATTTGCGCTGGCGAAGCCGGCGGAATTTTGGCTTGGCATCCGGACAGATTGGCAAGGAATAGTATTGATGGCGGAAAAATTATTTATTTGCTGGACACAGGAAAACTTTTAGATTTGAAATTCCCGACTTTTTGGTTTGACACCACCCCACAAGGGAAATTCATGCTTTCAATCGCTTTTGGACAAAGTAAATACTACATTGATAACCTTTCGGAAAACATCAAACGAGGCCACCGCCAAAAACTGCGAAAAGGAATTTGGCCCGGCTTTGCGCCCCCTCGGCTATCTTAATAATCACAGAACAAAAGAGATAGATTTGGATAAAGAAAAAGCCCCATTTATCAGAAAAGCATTTGAATTTTACGCCACTGGCGAATATACGCTAAAAGCAGTAAATCAGTTTTTGGCGGACAGCGGAATTTCAAGTTATAGAAAAAGGCCACTTTCTGTTTCTTGTGTCCAGCGATTCCTCAAAAATCATTTTTATTACGGAGTATTTAGGTTTAACAACGAATTTTACCAAGGAACTCACGAGCCAATTATTTCCAAGAAACTTTTTGATTCTGTCCAACAAGTAATGAATAACCGAGGCAAGAAAAAGAGAAAACGAAAGCACAAATTTGCTTTTTCCGGTTTAATGCGTTGTGGAAATTGCGGTTGCCTTATTACTGCGGAAACACAAAAAGGACATAACCATTATCGCTGCACCAAGAAAAAGCAAAAGTGCGATGAAAAGTATTTAAGGGAAGAAAATCTTGTTGAACAGTGAGGTAAAATCAATTTAGAAGTGCAACTTTGAGTGATATACTTAAGGTTGTATGAACAAAAAGGAAATAATTGGCTCGAACCGATGAAAGAAATGATTTTAGCCAGTAGCCAAGCCAAAATTCTTTTGTCGCAAAGCGACAAAACGGAAATCCGTCAATTTCTAAAAAATGTCGGCTCGAACTTTATTTTGAAAGACAAAAAATTCAATTTTGCGCTTAAAATCGGCTGGCGAGCCCTCGCAGAGGGCGAGCCAATGACTTCATTTCCCAACTGGCGGAGAGGGTGGGATTTGAACCCACGAGACCCTTGCGGGCCTAGCGGTTTTCGGGACCGCCGCACTAGACCACTATGCGACCTCTCCCTACACGGGCAGTGTAATGAAAAAAGGGTAAAAAATCAATTATCCAGCCGTTATTTTATTGGTTCAAAATCATTTTTAATTTTTCTTCAAAGACCTGCCGACTAAACCGCTCTTGGGCGAATTTATAACCGCCTTGGCTCAGCCGGGCCAATAATTCCGGGTCGCGCGCTAAACGAATAATGGCCTGGCTTAAGGCTTCGGCGTCTCCCGAGGAAACCAGGAGTCCGGTTTTTTCGTGCTCTATGAATTCCTTGTGGCTCGGCCTGTCGGAAGCGATAAGGGTTTTACCCAAAAACATGGCTTGGGCCAATGAAAAGGGCACGGCCTTATCTGAAGTCGCGGGTAAAACGTATATTTGAGCTTCCTCCAACCAGAGGTCGCTTTCCCCGGGAGCCAGCTGAACGCAGCCGTTCAAATTTAATTGTTTTGTGGACCAGTCCAAGTGTGATTTGCCAGCTAAAGATCCGCCCAAGATTAATTTTATGTTGCCCAAAATGTCCCGAGCCAGACTGGCGGCGCGCAGTAAAGTTCCCAAGCCTTCTTCGGCCTCAATAGAAGCATCGCCGGCCAGAACCATGGTTTTTGGCTCCAGATAGGCAGGCTGGCTTTGGGAAACAACCGGCGGGTAAAGCAGATGAATTTTAGCGCTGACTATTTCCAGGCGCAGATAAGATACTTCTTGGGCTTGATTAGGCGCGATGATTGCCTGAGCCAGCCGCGCCATTTTTTTTAATATCTTTCCTAATGACGGCGAGATTTTTCCATTATCAGTAAGCCAGATAACTTTAAAACCCAAAATACGGCCCACAGGCGAGAGCAGGGCCTGAGCGCAGAAATTAGGCAGGAGAAGAATTTGGTAGTGGTTTAATCTTTTAAAAACCAAAACCAAACCTAAAGTTAAAACAGGGAGCCACAGAGGCAGGCGGCTTATTGGGGTTAGCCAGTGGTTCTCTATTTTTTTTGACCAAGGGTCTGATGACTTTCCTATTTGGAGGGTGCGGAGCATATTAAAAACGGTTACGCAGACTGGCTGTAAATTCCAGGGGCACGGCTTTTAAAATAATTATTGCAATCAAGTACACCATTGCGCCCAAAGGTACGGCTATTAAAACCGGAATCTTATCAAGCAACATCAAAATCAGAGACATTACAATGCTTCCGAGGAGCGCTTTTCCAAAAATAACGTGGGAGAGTTTGAGGCCAGAGGCGCTAGACACTTTATAGACCGCGCTTAAAGCAATGGCCAGTTCGGCCAGAATAGTAATCGCCGCCGCGGCGTAATAACTGTATAGGGGAATGAATTTAACATAGAGAATCACGGCAACTACTGCTGTTATTAAATAAAATTTAATCATGGCTTTTTGCTCGCCTAAAGCCACAATGGCATGGGTGAAAATACTGCCCAAGAAAATAATGCCAGTGGCCAGCATTAAAATCTGCAAAACCTGAACCGAGGC
>Ga0155991_140_pt1 | contig 14977 bp, 22 predicted proteins | sample RifCSPlowO2_02_FD_107645 | JGI IMG/M metagenome (GOLD analysis project Ga0155991, IMG submission 107645) | Candidatus Komeilibacteria bacterium RIFCSPLOWO2_02_FULL_48_11
AACCAATAAATATCATCCGGCCACATCTGGCTAAACGGAATCTCGTTCACTCCAAACCACTGCGGCCGCATTTCCTCGCTTTCCTTTGGCTCGCCCGTGAATTCAGTCACGCAAAAAAATGGAACTTCAATCTCCTCCGGATCGCCCTCAAAAGTAAAATAGAAAACACCGCGCTGTTCCATGGATTGCGGCACAATGCCAGCTTCTTCGACAAGCTCCCGCTTAGCCGCCTCTTCGACTCCCTCGCCCTCTTGCACCTTGCCGCCAAACCCGTTCCATCTGCCGGCCCCGAACCCGCGCTTTTTAAAACCCAAAAGAACTTTGTCGCCTTGATGCACAATGCAGAGTGTTAAAACTTTTTTCATATCTTTACGCCCTCGGCTCGCAGTTTTTTAATTTTATTATTCGCTCCCTGATTATATCCTCCTGCTTTTCCGTCAGAGCGAATCACGCGATGACAAGGAATCTTTTGATCAAAATTTTTGCTCATAATAATCCCCACTATCCGAGCGGCTTTAGGATTACCGGCTTTGGTGGCCACTTGCTTATAAGTCATGATTGAACCTTTGGGAATCTTGGATACAATTTTTAGGACACGAGATTTGAACGTATTGCTGTTCATTGTAAAAATTGTTGAATTGCTAAATTGTTATATTGTTGTGTTACAATTTTATGATGTCCAAAAAAACAATATGGCAATATAACAATATAACAATTCTATGGCAGAATATTAAAACTCGTAAAATTTCTTGCCTGATCAGTATATTCATATTCCACGTCCGCCACTTGAGCGGGCGGCGGCCCCTGGCGGCACCAGCTAATAAACTTCTCTAAAGCACCTGCTTCGCCCTCGGCCTCAATATCAACACTACCATCAGCGCTATTGCGGACATAACCGGTAATGCCCAGTCCATCGGCTTTTTGCTGGGCGCTATAACGAAAACCAACATCTTGAACCTGGCCGTAGATTTTGATAATACAGTGCTTTATCATGTTTCCAGTATAAACCGATACGGCTTTTTTGCCCACTCCCCGGCATAGTCCACGCCAATGCGCGGTAATTTTTTGATTTTGGATTTTGGGATAACCACTCCCCGATCTTCCAGCCATAATCCAGACGCGCGGCTCGACATCTTGCCATTCAATTTTTTATCAACGCGCAAAAACTTGGTAATCCGCCCCGGACCAATTACATTGTCTGTGCCCCGAATCAACACCGCGGCTGGATAATTTTTTGGACCAGTGACGATGTTCAACATCCAGTGCAGGCCATAGGTAAAATACACATACCAATATCCGGCTGGCCCGAACATCACTTGATTGCGCTCTGTTTTACCGCGGCTGGCGTGCGAGGCTTTATCGTTATGGCCGTCATAAGCCTCAACCTCGGTGAGCATCAAAGCCGTTTCTTGGCCGCGATAACGCCGAACAATAAATTTGCCCAACAAATCCTGGGCCACTTTAAGGGCGGGGCGGTTGAAAAATTGCGGTTTTAAAATCTTGGGCATGCCATTACATTAACAAATTCCCTGAATTATTCCTATCCCTGCCCCACATTCGCGGATTATTTTTGATATATTCACGAATTCTTCGCAACGATTTTTCGGTGTGGATGATATGGTCATAAAACCGCGATTGCCAATGGAAATTAATATCCGGATATATTCGACGCGCGGTTTTGGTAACAATGGATTTAAACGATCCGATAATCACGGGCAATGATTTTGGTTTGGGTGATATTTTGGACATTTGTGGATATTCACCCGTGTTTTGTAGAGACGAGGCAATGCCTCGTCTCTACAAAATGTTTTAACATCATTTCCCCCAATCACCACAATCCCATGCACGTGATTTGGCATTATCACCCATTCATCCAATGACGCGTTGGAAAAATGATTGGGAATATCCAACCAACAATCCCGCGCAATGTTCCCGACATTCGACAATGCCACGGATGCCGCACCGCCGTCATCAACCATAACATTGCCAAAATAATGCGCGCATTCATGCGTGCATATGGTGATGAAATAATACGCGTCCGCGCCATAATCCCATCCCTCTAATCTGGCGGATTTGACGCGGTATTTACCTGCCCACCGGAGAGGTGGGTTTTGGTATAATCCCTCCATAATACAATTAAAACTCCTTCTTCAACTTCGTTCCGCCTTCGTTAAAGCTTCGGCGGGCAGGCGGCGCATTACAAATACGCATTGGCAAAATTAGCAGTAAATTGTTTTCCTAAATATCGCATCCTCATCGGCCTTTATCATATTGCCAAAAAAATCTGCAGCAGATTTTTGATTGACTTTTTCCTTGTATTTGTCTTTTTCAAATTTTATTTTTCTGTACTTACCGGAAAATACTTTAACGTTATCGTTCTTTATAGATGCCCTTTGCTCCAGCTTGCCTATGGCATTTTTTAATTCCCGATTATCTTCTTCGTAAAATCTCTCATCAAATCCGACTTCGGCAAATATACTCCCGCGCAGAACATCATTGCCAATAATTTGCTCGTTAAATTTATTTAGAATTTTTTCCGACAAGGCTTGTTTTTCAAGCCACTTTTCTTCCCTTAACCGACGCGTTCTTTTTAAATGAGCTTGAGCCTTCTCTTCTTTATCGGCATATTCTCTTAAAACCTGATATTTTTTACTATCTTCTTCAGTTATCAACCGCAATGGAACCACTAATCCGCTTTTAGTCCTAACCGCCGGAATAAAAGCTTCCTTGCCAGCTATCCTTTGGCTAACTATTTCAATTACTGCCAACAGCCAAGAAATAATAAAATTTGGTTTTTTATCAATCCGGTTTATGAATCTTTTATTCTTCTTTACGTCTTTCACAAATTCCTTTCTCGCTTCGCTGTTAATCCAGTGTGAATGCTCATTTTCCTCATCTATAAAAAGCCAAATGCAATATCCTATGCCCGCGTAATCTGCGTCATCATGCGAAAAAATCATGCTATCAAAATCGTAACTCTCTTCTTCAACATAATTACGTAATCCTGATTTCGAGATAGAGGCGCAACCGCCAAGATAAAACAAAAATTTTTCAATGTTAAATCTTCCCTGATTATCCATTGCTCTGCCTATCCTCAGTTTAAGAGCGTTAAATAAATCGGCGTCAATATTAATTCCTCTTAACATACGTTTAAGCACTCCATCAATATCATTCTTTTTTAGAAAACTTTCTACTGCCGTAAGAGGATATCCGAATATTTGACTTATTGGATCTAGTCCCATAGATGATAAATTTATTTCTAATTATATTTATAGTACCTCTTTCCTTTTAATTTGTCAGGAAGCAGGTCATCAGTAGTATACGCTTCATAACCCTCCCCATATCCCAACTCCTTCATCAACTTCGTCGGCGCGTTGCGGATGCTCATCGGAATTGGCAAATTGCCGAACTCCTTGACGTCTTTCTGCGCAGCGCGCAAAGCGTCATAGGCAGAGCGGTTTTTCTTGCAGCCGCAAAGATAGGCCACCCCATGCGCCAAATTGATGGCGCACTCCGGGTAGCCGATGGTTTCGCAGGCGCGGAACACAGCATTGGCCACAACAAGCGCGGTTGGAACCGCCAGGCCAATATCTTCGCTCGCGAATATCACCATGCGCCGCGCGATGAATAACGGGTCTTCACCGCTGTCCACCATGCGCGTCAGATAATAGATGGCCGCATCTGGCTGGGAAGCGCGCATGCTTTTGATGAACGCGCTGATGGTATTGTAATGTTCCTCCCCGGCCTTGTCATACCGCAAATGCTTGGATTGCAAAGTCTTTTTTAAAGTTTCTACAGTGATTTTTTTGTACAAGCGGTGCGTGTTCTCAATCATGGTAATGGCTGCTCTGGCGTCGCCATTGGCCATGGCTATGAGCCAGTCCTTCGCGTCCTGCGACATTTCAAATCCGGTGCGATTGATAATCTGCAACATCTCATCGCTTGTCAGTTCGTTTAACACAAACACGCGGCAGCGCGAGAGAAGCGGCGGGATAACCTCAAAACTGGGATTCTCGGTGGTGGCGCCGATTAATGTTATCTCGCCTGATTCAACATAAGGCAACAGAAAATCCTGCTGGGCCTTGTTGAAGCGGTGAATTTCGTCCAAAAACAAGACCTTTGGTCTGTTTTTTGACGAACCCGCCGGAGAGGCGGGCTCCTCCTTTATAATCTTCCTAATCTCATCCTTGCCAGCTGAAACAGCTGAAAGGTGATAAAACTTGGCATCCAGAGACTGGGCGTAAATCTGGGCCAAGGTGGTTTTGCCAACACCTGGGGGACCCCAAAACACAAAAGAGAACAGGTGCTTCTGCTCAATGGCTGTTCGCAGTGGCTGACCCTCCCCCACCAGATGCTCCTGCCCCACGAATTCCTCCAAAGTCCGGGGCCTGATTTTGGATGCCAGGGGTTCCATATTATATTTACTAAAGTTTGTGCCGATGCAATCTTAAAAATTCCGGAAATTGGGAATGCGAGTCCTCGGGTATGGTTTCCAGAGTGAACCAGCCAATGACGTCAAACTTGTGCGGCTCGCCGATAACCACCTGGTCTCTTGCGACTAAAACTTTAAAATCAAGCGCAATCCAGTGCGTCTTGACGCCATTGTGCTCGCGGTGCACGTCGCGGTAACCCAAAAACTCAAAATCTAAAACATCAGCGCAATACTCTTCCTTTATTTCCTTGCGCAGAGAATCCTCCACTTTCATGCCATACTCCAACCCGCCGCCGCCAATATCCCAGCGGCCCTGCTCGTCGCGGGCGTTCTGGCTCCGCCGGGCCATGACAAAATTGCCCGCTCCGTCGTGGCAAAAATAGACCGTGGTTACGCCAATATAATCAACGCCTTTTTGCATAGCACCACTATTTTACTCCTCTGGCAAAATTAGGCAAACCCAATCACATTAAAATACCTTCTGGCCTATTCCTGTCCCGATACCACGTCCGTGGATTGTTACGAATATACCGGCGGATTTTGTTTAACGTAATTTCATTACGGATTATATGGTCGTAAAACCGGCCTTGCCAATGGAAATCATATCCGAATTTGTTGCATTGTTTGGTAACCGCGCCTTTAAATTGATTAATGATTGAACCCAACACACCCGGTTTCCATTGTGGTTTGTGATGTGGATTGCGTTCCCCCGTAGAGACGCCCCATGGGGGCGTCTCATTAATTGCGTTTAACGACGTTTTTGGCACAACAACATTTGACGCGTCACCCGTTAATTTTTGTTTATTGGGTATTTCGCGTTCGTTGCGTTGTTCGGAGACGCCCCAGTGGGGCGTCTCTACAAATCCACGGAATGACATATCACGCGTGGATGACATGATTTCCAAAATCACGTGCAAATGGTTGGGCATGATTACCCACGTATCCAACCGGACATTCGCATAAATCGCGGGTATGTTTAATAACCCGTACCGTACGATTTTGCCAATGTCCGATAATGCCACGGATGCCACGCCACCATCATCGCGCAAAACATCACCCAAATTACAAACGCGATTCAATGTGCAAATCGTTATGAAATAATACGCCGACAATGAATAATCCCAACCCGATAATCGGGCAGATGGAATGCGATATTTTGATTTAAACAATTCCTCCATGATTTTATTGTATTCCTCTGACAAAAATAGGCAATAAAAAACGCCCTGAGTACATGAACGTGCCCAGGGCAAGAACCATCAAGAACCATTCTGCGGCCTTATCCCGCCTTGGCCAGGACACCAACGAGTGTGGCGGGTGAACGGTTGTCCAGAATCCAGGCCACAATCTCGGCCAACGTGCCGGAAACATCGGCGCTGTACAGCAGGTTGAACCGATACTCCGGCTCCAAGCTGTCAGTGCGCTCAATGTAGATGCGGACCAGCGCGCCAGCGCGCACCCAGTGCCATTCCAGCGAGAACGCATCACCGGTCAGCTCAATATTAAGCTTCTCAATAAATCGTTCCGCGCTCTGGCACAACTCATGTTTGAACTTCAGCTTTCTCTCATGACGCGGAGTGGAAAGACAAACCACGCGCAACACCGGCGCCAGAACATACTTGAGCGTGGTGGTGGCGCAGTCAGACTGGGCCAAGTCCTCAAAAAACGAGGCGACCTGGGCCACGGACTGGAACGGCTGGAGCTTTCTCGTTTCCATCATACCCACCTCCTGTGTCTGTGTTCTGGAAAATATAACTTCAATTGTTCTGGTGCTAAATCCTGTTATACAGCCTAGCTTGCTATTTGTCAACCCAGTACCAAAAAGGCGTGGTTTTCCGCTTTGGACGGATTATCAAAACCTGCGAGCCAGGTTTGCGCTGGATTATCCCGATTGTGGACCAGATGCGCAAAGTGGATTTCCGCACCATCACTCTGCCAATTCCGCCGCAAAAAATCATTACCAAAGACAACGTCTCGGTTGATGTTTCGGCTGTGGCTTACTACCGCGTGGTGGATGCCATAAAAAGCATTGTGGCCATTGAGAACGTCATGTCCGCCATCAACCAGATTGCCCAGACATCAGTGCGCAACATTGTGGGCAAATTCCAGTTGGACGAGATATTGAGCGAGCGCGAAACCATCAACCGCGAGATTGCCAAAGTCCTGGACGCGCACACCGAGAGCTGGGGCGTGGTTGTTTCCATGGTGGAGATAAAAGACATTGAACTGCCCGAGGGCATGCAGCGGGCCATGGCCAAGCAAGCCGAGGCCGAGCGCGAAAAGCGGGCCAAAATTATCGCGGCTGAAGGCGAATTTTTGGCTTCGCAAAAACTGGCTGACACAGCCGATGTCATGGCCGCCCACCCCATTGCCCTGCAACTGCGGAATTTGCAGACCATGGCCGAGATCAGCGTGGAAAAAAATTCCACAATAATTTTCCCGGCCCAGTTCATGAGCACGGTCAGCGAGATTAAAAAATTCCTGGACCAGGAAAACATCCACCCAAGCCGACGCTAGCGCAATTAATTCTGGGATTGCCACGGTCGTGAGTACACTCCCTCGCAATGACAGATTAAGCAAATCCTAAATCCAAAGAAATACCCTGCATGGCTTTGATTACCAGGGCGATATGCTCGTCTTCAGGCACGCCCAATTCCGCGATTCCCTGCGCTATCTCAGCGCGGTTGATTTTGGCGGCAAATGATTTTTCCTTGAGCCGCTTTTTAACTGATTTCAGCTCCAGCCCTTCCAGTTTTGTGGGCCGCACGTAAGCGCAGGCCATAACAAAGCCGCAAAGCTCGTCCACGGCAAAAAGACATTTAGCCATTTGCGTCTCACGCGCCACTCCTGAATAAGTGGCATGTCCTAAAATAGCCTGGATTATCTCGTCCGGGTAGTTTTGTTGTTTCAAAATTTCCACACCGGCAAAAGGATGTTTGTCTGGAAACTTTTCATAATCAAAATCATGCAACAAGCCGGTAATCCTCCAGATTTCGACATTACCATTGTATTTTTGCGCGTCAGAAGCCATAGCCGCTGACACGGCCAAACAATGTTTGCGCAAACTTTCAGCTTGAACATGCTGGCACAAAAGCTGCCAGGCGTTGTTTTTGGTGATAACCATTGCTATAAAGCGGCCTCCTCTGGCTCTTCTGTTTTTGGCGGCGCGCCGTGCAAACCATCGGTACAGCCGCAAGGATCAAACGGCGCGTTGAACTTGGAGCAAGTTGGCGCTTGGCATAAATCAGCGTCAGGCGATACTCCGCCGCAGCCGCCTTTGCAAACAAAATGCGTAACCATTTTATCGTCAACCATATTTTTTTACTTAATCATAATTATTACATAATGATACCCCAATTTTTATTCTGCCACCACAATCTTGCCGAATTTTGTCGGATTGAGATGGTCGTGGTAATTCCAAGTACCAGCCTCGTTGAAAGTGAACGACCAGCTTGCGCCTTCCGAGAGGCCTTTGCAGGCGTCAAAAATGTTCGCGGCCTCAGGGGTGCCGCATTTGGCAATATCTGAACCCGGATAAACAGTGTGTGTGGGGTGTTTGGCTGAAGCCGGCCAAGTGGGGTTCGCGGCGGTGTTGGTAAAAGTCGCTGTTTCTCCTTTTTTAACAGTCAAACTAGCGGGCTCATAGCCGTTCTCGGTGAAGAGCACTACTAAAGCCGAGCTTTCAGCTGGCGGAGTTGTTTCTGGCTCGGCTATAACCGGGGGCGCTGTTTCTTCGCCCCTTTCCTGTTCAATATTAGCGCCTTCGCCTATCTCGCCGCCTTGGGAAGATTTGCGCGCCCACATGTAAATTATGGCTAAGGCCGCAATCACTATCAAGATAATTATTAACTTTGCCGCTACTCCTTTATTTTTACCTCCAGTTGACGCGCCGGCTCCCTCCCCGACAGGCATAGTTGCGTTGTTGTCCATAGGTTTTGGGTTATTTGGCTGCTAGATAAAAATCATTGGCTTTGTCCCAGTTGACTACGCTCCACCAGGCAGCAACATACTCAGGCCTGCGGCTCTGATATTTAAGGTAATAAGCGTGTTCCCAAACGTCCAAACCGAGGATTGACTTGTCATTTTGCATAATTGGACTGTCTTGATTGGGAGTAGAGCTGATAGTTAGCTTGCCGGCATGCAAAGCCAGCCAAGCCCAGCCACTGCCAAAACGCCCAACCGCGGCCTGGGTGAAAATTTTTTTGAATTCATCAAAACTGCCAAAAGCATCTTTGATGGCCGCGCCTAATTCTCCAACCGGTTCTTTACTGCCCTGAGGAATCATCAGTTCCCAAAATAAAGTGTGGTTATAATGCCCGCCCCCGTTGTTTTGCACGGCCGTGCGGATGGATTCCGGAATTGCGGCCAGATTTCCCAACAGCTCCTCAATCGTTTTGCCGGCTAAATCCGCCTGGCCCTCCAGCGCGGCATTAAGTTTTTCAACATAAGCCTGGTGATGTTTGCTGTGGTGGATGGCCATGGTGCGGCTGTCAATGGCCGGTTCCAAAGCCGCGTAATCATAAGGCAAAGCCGGCAGTTCAAATTTTTTGGTTTGAGAATTTTTGGTTAGCAACATAAACAATCTCCTTTATTGTCTAGTAATTAAGTCCTTTTTCTTTTCTTCAAACTCTTTTCTGCTAATCTCGCTTCTGGCGTATCGCTCTTGCAAGATTTCCAACGCGGATTTTTCATGATGGCGAGCGCCGCGAGATTGATCTGTGAGCCATTTGATAAGCGCGACAATCCCCGCGATTATCAAGACCCACCAAAGAATCATAAAAATCCAGCCAAACCCGCCCCAAGGCATAAGTCCAAAGTTCATCATAGAATTGTTTCCTTGATTAAGTCCGATGGGAGACGACCATCCTCCCATCATCATTTGCATCATCGGCATAAAACCAACATCTTGCGATGGAAATGCGACAGAGGTATTGCAACTACTCAAACGCTTGCCCATGACTGCGTGCATTTGTTCTTCACCTGGCTCACCCATCATTCTTTTCATCATTTCATTCATGACTATGTGCCTGGCGGCATCTCCAATGGATTGACCCATAAAATATTCGCCAATTTTTTCAAAGTCCGCGTCTTGGAGTTGTAAGCAATCAACTGTTTTGTTATTCAAGCCATCTAAAACGCGTTATTGATAATGTTTTGAATGATTTGATCGATTTCTTTCGGCCGCTCGCCTAAATCGGCCTGCGGGAAAAACTGGGGCAGAATAATCGGCCGCATGCCGGAAATAAAAGTTTGTCCGTCTTTGACATAAACGTTTATCTTGCAGGGCAGACAAAGGCCGATTTTAATATCCTTATTCAAAAACTCGTTGGCGAACTTGGCGCTGCAAAATTCAATAATCTGAAACGGTTCTCGGATAAAACCTTTCTCGGCTAAAGTTTTCTGCACATCGTGAACATATAAAACCCGCATACCGGCTTTGGCGATTTCATCTTGCACGCTTTGCGCCGCCGCGTCAAAAGTTTTCGTTGTGGTTGTGGTGTAATCAAATTCCATAATTTTTTGTTAGAATGTTAAAACCGCGCTCCCCGCTTCTTAATCCGCAAACTATTCAGCACCACGCTGGTTGAGGAAAAAGCCATGGCCCCGGCCGCGATGATGGGGCTTAATAAGCCCAGAGCCGCCAGCGGAATGGCGGCCGCATTATAAGCAAAAGCCCAAAAAAGGTTTTGCTTAATGGTTTTAAAAGTGAGGCGCGAGAGATAAAGCGCTTCCACGGCTTTGTGCGGGCTGCCGGCTACCAGCACAATATTGCCGGCTTCCATGGCAATGTCCGTGCCTGTGCCCATGGCAATGCCCAAGTCGGCCTGAACCAAGGCTGGGGCATCGTTAATGCCGTCCCCGATAAACGCCACTTTTTGGCCTTGAGACTGTAATTTTTTAACTTCATTGGCCTTATCTTGCGGCAAGACTTCAGCCAATACTTGACTAATGCCTAATTCTTTGGCAATGGCCTCGCCGGTCCGGCGGTTATCGCCAGTAATCATGGCCGAGGCAATCCCCTGTTTATTTAAAGCCGCGACTGCTTCTTTGGCGTCTGGCTTGATGGTGTCGGCGATGGCGATTAAGCCAATAATTTTATTATCCCGCGCCAGTATAACGACTGTTTTAGCTTGCGCCTCCAAATCCTGAATCATGGCTTCCGCGGCTTGAGTGGCCGCTCCCAGCTCTTTCATCAACCGCGGACTCCCAATAGTTATTACAACAGAATCAATAATTCCTTTCACGCCCTTGCCGGCCAGATTCTGGAATTCATAGACTTCTGATAAAGACAAATTTTTCTCTTTAGCGGCTTTGACCACGGCTTGGGCCAAAGGATGTTCTGATAGTTTTTCCAGCGATGCCGCTAATTGCAAAACTGCCGTCTCATCCATTGAGCCAATTGGCGCAATATTTGTAACCGTTGGCTTGCCGACTGTCAAAGTGCCGGTTTTGTCAAAAATCATGATATCAATCTTCTTGCCTTTTTCCAAGGCTTCGCCGTTCTTTATTAAGATGCCGCGCTCGGCGCCCAAACCCGTGCCCACCATAATGGCCGTTGGGGTGGCCAGCCCCAAAGCGCACGGACAGGCAATCACCATAACAGCCACGGCATTAATAAGCGCGGTTGAAACATCGCCGCTGGCGAGATACCAAGCGATGGCAGTGCCCGCGGCGATGACCAAAACAATGGGCACAAAAATGCCGGAAATTTTATCCGCCAACTTTTGAATGGGCGCTTTTTTGGTTTGCGCGTCTGACACCAATTTGACGATCTGCGCCAGCACCGTGTTGGCCCCGACTTTGGTGGCTTTCATTTCAATGGCGCCATTGATATTGATGGTGGCGCCAAACACGTCATCACCTATCTTTTTATCCACCGGCAAACTCTCCCCGGTCAGCATGGATTCGTCCAAACTGGACGCGCCCTTGACTACTCTTCCGTCAACCGGAATTTTCTCCCCAGGCTTGACTAATAATACGTCGCCGGCTTTCACGGCCCCTATATCCACTTCGCGCTCCTCCCCATTCTCAATAAGATGAGCGGTTTTAGCGCCCAGTTCCAAGAGCTTGGCAATGGCGGCGCTGGCTTGGCCGGTTGAGCGGGCTTCAAAAAATTTTCCCAGCAAAATCAAGGCCGTAATTATGGCGCCAGTCTCAAAGTAGAAATCGTTCTCCCCGGCTGTCATGGCCCAAACGCTGTAGCCCAGAGCCGATAAAGTTCCCAAAGAAATCAAAGTATCCATGCCTGGCGACAAATGCCGAACTTCCTTGAGCAGGCCCAGATGAAACTGGCGGCCAAGGTAAAGAATAATCACCAAAGATAAAACCGCCACCAGCCACATTGATAACTCAAAGCCGTAAAGTTCTTGGCCAAAAGACCAGCCTGACATGCCAACCACAGCCGCCGGCACAGCCAAGATGATTGCCACGAGAGAGCGTGATTTGGCAATTGCCACTTCCATCTGGCGCAGATGGGAACTGTCCGCGTGTTCCGGCTGATTCTCCGAGAGCGCCACGCCATAGCCCGCGGATTTGATGGCCTGGTGCAAGTCGCGTTCCGTTGCTTGGGCTTCATCATAAGTCACAGTGGCTTGTTTGAGGGGCAGATTAACCGAGGCCTCGGTAACGCCTGGAACTTTTTTCAGCGATTTTTCATTCATCACCACGCACGAGGCGCAGTGCATGCCCGTAATGTTGAAGGTTGTGGTTTTCATAATGTTATTTTACACTAAAAGTATCAGTATTCCTAAAGCGATAGTGATTAAACCGCCGACAAATCTTGTTCTGTTTAAATTATTGCGTTTCCAAGCCTGTATTTTTTCTAGAACAGTCCGATCGCTGGCCACGAATAACACCGCGGCCAAAGGCAAGACGAATAAAAGGTTGTACCAAATAAGATAGCCAAAACCTTTTGCATACGTCGCGCTGTCGCGCAACAAACCCAGAACCATCAAATAAGGCCCGCCGGTGCACGGGAATTCGCAAAGTCCGACCAGCATGCCCAGAAAAAATACGGCCGAAACAGAACTTTTCTTCATCAGCTCAGCCATTTTGTTATGGGACGCTTGGGGAATCCGCAATTTAACCGGAAACTTGGGGAAAAATCCGTTCAGTAGGTTGATTATCCCGAAGGCAATCAAAATAACGGCGCCGAGCTTGCCCATGAAATGCGGGGTGTTGAAGATGTGCAGTGTGCCCAATAGGCCTAGCCCGATTAGCAAGTAAGCCAGCCAGATGCCAAAAATATAGGCTGCGCCGACTTTTATTATTCCGGACCGCATCGCGCCCAAACTGAACAAGAAAGCTATGGTCAAAAGAAGAATTGAAAAAGCGCAAGGATTAAGGCTGTCAATCAAAGCGGATAAAGAGACCAGAGGAAACAGCCAGTCGCCGCCGCCAGACAGATTCCAAATAAATTGGGCCGAGCCGGGGCTGGATTTTAACAATAACAATGAACCAACAACAACCGCCAAGGCAACCAGGATAATGTATAATCTGTTATTCTTCATAGGCTCTGTTACGGCAACACCTGGGCTTTGAATTTAAAAGTCAACTTGCCGTCGCTGGTTTCCAGTATTACTTCCCGCGCGATTGGGCCCACGCCGGCCGGGCCATGCGCGGCCGGGTCAAACACGGCTTCAATTTTAGCCTCGGCCCCGGGTTCGATACTGGCGTCTATTCCCGGGATAAAACCATGAGCCGGCATGCCAAAAGGGCCGAAAATTTTATCAGCCACCGCCAGAGTGGCTTGGGTGCACATGCAGGAGGTGTAAAGTTTTTTGGCTGTTACGGCCTGGGACGTGGTGTTTTGGAAAGTAAAAGTTTTAGATACTTTTCCCTTGGCCATGGAGATGCTTCCAAAATCGTAATTACTCTCGTCTGTCTGGAGCTGGCTCGTTTTTAGATTGGCCGCGCTCGGCCCTTTTTTCCCGGATAAAGCCACGCCCCCCACAATCAGCACTGTTAAACCAATTGTAATAATCGTAATCCACAAGGTGGAATTGTCCGGCTTTTGATTGGATTTATCTGGCATCGCCATATTGCTTTACTGGCCTACAATCCGGCTCTGATAGCCGGCTTTGACCACAGCGGCGATGATTTGGGCATCACTAACCTCTTCCCTAACCATGACCAGGCCTGCTCCTGTTTGAGAATTTATCTTGGCTGATTCTACCCCGGGGATTTCCTGGAGCTCCATGGTAATAATTTTTTCGCATGATTCGCAATGCATCCCCTTAATCCGCAGTTTTATTGTTCTGGCCATACGGTCTTGATTATTTATTCAATATTTGATCAATAACCGATTGAAACGATTCGTAAGGCACGGCCCCGGAAACCAGTTGTCCGTTGACAAAGGTGGCTGGCGTACCCTGCACGCCCCGACCTTGCCCGTCCGTTTCATCGGCTTGGACCTTGCCGGCGTATTTGCCCGCATCCAAACAATCATTAAACTTGGCAACGTTCAAATCCAAATCTTCGGCCCATTGTTTGAATTTATCCAGGCCATAGCCCCCCGGCTGATTCGCGAATAATTTATCGTGATATTCCCAGAATTTTCCCTGCTCGTCCGCGCATTCCGAAGCTTCAGCCGCTTTTTGGGCGTTGGGATGGAATCCTAAAGGAAAATGCTTATAGACTAATCTGACCTGGCCCGCGTAATCGCTAAGAATTTTCTTTAAAGTCGGGTAGTGACGCTCGCAGAACGGACATTCAAAGTCCGAATATTCAACCAAAGTAATTGGGGCTTCAAATTCGCCGCGCACGTGGTCGTCTTTGGTGATACTAAAATCCTGGACCGGAGCAACAGCGCCTTGAACTTGCGGAGATGGAGATGGAGACGGGGTTGGGGTTGGGGCCCAGATGTTGGGAGCGGCTGAATTGGATTTAAACAAAAAATATCCCAATAAAATATTTACCGCCAAAGATACAACGGCCAAACCAACCAATAAACCCAGCGCAAATGACGTCTTAGCCGGGTTGGCGCCGGTGGATTGGGAATTTACAGGCGCTGTGTCCGCGCTTATCTCGCCTTCTGTTTCGATTTGCTCTTCTATCTTAAAATCACCGCCAAATTTTATGACGTCAAAAATCTGCTGTTTGGATATTTTATGGCCGTCAATCTCCATTTTAACTCCGGTGAAACCCTTAAAAGGAAAAAGTTTTAACGACTTTATCCCCTCCTGCGACTTTAAATTATCTGCCAATAATTGACGGTCAGCGGCCGCCATTGCCCCGTGGATTTTGAGATTCAATTTTGTGCGCATAGTGATTAAATTAGTTGGTTACCGTAATTATGCCTCTAGGCACGCCCATGGCGCAGGTGATGTCAAAATCTCCGGCCTCCTCTGGAGTAAAAGCCATAACGACTTTTGCTCCACCCTGAAGATATTCGGGATTATTGTATAAGCCGGGAATCATAATCGTGCTCATACAGCCTTGGCCGCTCTCTTTAACATCAACTTCGAATCTGACCGGAACGCCTTTTTTGACTGTGAACCGATTGGGTACGATATCTTGTGACAAGGTATATTGCGTTTTTATCAATTG
>Ga0155991_140_pt6 | contig 14847 bp, 15 predicted proteins | sample RifCSPlowO2_02_FD_107645 | JGI IMG/M metagenome (GOLD analysis project Ga0155991, IMG submission 107645) | Candidatus Komeilibacteria bacterium RIFCSPLOWO2_02_FULL_48_11
CGGCTCTCCCAAGCGAATTTCGGCTCCAGCACAATATGCCGGTCAATCTCGCGCAAATGGGCCCGCCAGAAGCTTTCGGTTAAATCGGAAAAATTATTGAATTTAATCAATTGAATGCCGGGCAGAATCCGGTGAAAGAGCGCGAACTGGCCATTGATTTTTTGCGGCAGCAGAAAGGAATCTTTTTCCCACAACAGCACGTCCCGGCCCGCCAGATGCTTGTAATAAGCCTCAAAAGCGAAATAACGCTCATCCAGATTCAAGTGGTGAAAAATGTCCTCGGCTTCGTCGTAAGTCAAATGCGGGGAGATAACGCCCTGCTTTGTCCAGTGCTCCAAATCCGGGCTGGTGGCCAAAGCCAGCATCGCGTTCTTACCATCATAAGCGGTGTAAAACATGTAATAAACATCGTCCAAAAAAACAATCCGCGGGTCTTCCAAGCCTTGAGCTTCGTAAGGATGTTCCGGAACCAAGAGCGGCTTGCTCTCGCGTTGCAAAATTTGGTTATCAACCGAAAGCAAACAATGACCAATGGTGGAAAAATTGCCTGGCCGCACTGCGCGATAAAACAAGTGGATGACGCCGTCTTTGGCCACGCCGGCCGGATTCAGCACCGCCTGGCTTTCAAACTCTTGGGTTGTTGGTTGCAATATTATGCCTTCAATTCGGCTCTGGAACATAAGAATATTTACAATCGGGCTGGCGAGATTTGCCAGCCAGAGGCTGGTCGGCCTCTGGCCGAAACTCGCGACCTTCCGCCCAGGGCAGACGCGCTATCGGGGACCCGGGAATCGAACCCGGTCTACACCCACCCCATGGGCGCGTACTACCGGTATACTAGTCCCCGTAGCACTAATAAAATACCACAGCCGCTAACAAAACACTAGCCCGCCTCATCGGCGGGCTAAGTGTCTGAGGACTTGATATCAGAAGATATCATCATGCATCTCCTTTCCTCATCTAGTCCTTTCCTCCGAAAGGAGGAATAGGCGGCTCTTAAGCTATAGCGTTCCCCTCTGACGGTAATAGGCCTGGCACCAGTGTACTTCAAACCGAGCCTAGGGCCCGGCTCTGGTTGCAGAAGCGCCATTGAACGTAAAGAAGGGCCAAGGGTATCCGCGATGCCGGCCCACGGGCCGGCATGATAGTGGATTCCCAAGATAACGCGTTTGTAGAAAACCTATAGCCTGAAAGAGCTATCTCTATTATACATCCGCGGCCAAGCTCGTGACAAGCTCAAAAACAAGGTTCAGACTTTCGCTAAAGTTAGGATAAATCTTAAAATTTATCAACAATTTTTGCACCAAAAAAAAATGCCTGCGTCCAAAAGACCGCAGGCATTTCACCTAATCTCGCTTCAGAAGCGAAGCTAGGTAAACAGCCAATGTTGTTCACACTGGGGCCGCGTCGGCGGCATCTCTAAATCTGGATGCACGATATGCCGCCTCCGTTTGTGATTCCGGCCCTTGATGTGAACCAGCTCACCAACCTGGACACATTTTGGATTCACGCACCGGAACCAACCGGAATTTTGACCGTTAAATACTTTCATCCGGTCTTCTCCAACTCTTTCCTTGTCGCTACCTTGGCTGACTTGCGTCAGCTCTGAATTGCATAACCCGCAATTCATTACTCTCTCCCCCTAGGTAGAAGTTTGAAGATTGAATGGAGTGTGCCTGACCGTCTCCCCACGGCCAGGGAAAAGTTAATGAACAAGTTGCCAAAGAACCAACCCTTTATAATTAGGGAAGGTTCTTAAACTACTTTTAGTATGCGCCAATGATTTATTATGTCAAGACTTTACAGCCCCAGCGCTTGCGCGGTCTGTTTAATCAAACTGACGCCGACTGCCGGCGGCAATAAACTGTAAGAAAGTTCGCCCTGGTCGTCTTTGACTGTCCAGGGCTCTTCAATAAATTTCACCTGGCCAGCGGCCTCATCATATTCATAGCGGTAGGCTGGCGTGATTTCGTAGTCATCCACGAATTCCTTGGCTTGCGCCACTGGAATGGCGTTGCGCAAATAGATTTTAGGCACGCCCTCAAGCTCCATCAACTTGGCCATAACCTGGCGGTCCAGCTCAAGGCGGTCGCGCACCGCCTCAATGCCCAAATTATCGCCCTCTTTCGGCTTCAGGCGAGCCGTGCCAAAACCGGAACAAGCGGAATTATCGCAAAGCAAGTAGAACTGTTTTGTTTCCTGGTCGTATGAAACGTCTTTGGTGCGCAGGAGCTTCACGTTCCGCGGCACCTGGCACAGCGGGCAAACCACGCGGAACTTCATGCGCTCGTCAATCACGGCCTCGGGCACGCTGATGAAAACCAAAAAATCCGGGTCCGAGCGATAGCCCATCAAAGCGCGGAAATAAAGCGCGTAAGAAATCTGGTCCAGATTGCGCGGAAAGCCGTCAATAAAAATCGCTTTCCGGCCCAGCCGGTCAATTTGGCGCTCCACCAAAGCCAGAATCACCTCGGTCGGCAATAGAGTTTTGGTGTCGCGGCCTTCAATAATGTCAAAAATTTTTTCCAGAGCAATGAACCCGCGGTAGCGGCTGGAGAGAAACTCCATGAGTTCGCGTTTCTTGCCCTCATCAGCCAAGTCATTATGCGTGCCGCGGACAATGTCGCCCACGGAAATATGAGCCACGTGCTCGCTGCCGACCGCTTCCATAAAAAGCTTGGTGTAGGTGCCTTTGCCGGAATTTTTCGGGCCCAAAAGAAAGCCCACAAAAGTATTGCCCGCGTCCAAATACTCTTTTAATTTTTCAATTTCCGGGCCAGCCTTAAGCGCGAAATACTTGCGCCGCTCCACCGGGTCCTCCAGCAGATATTTCTCCTCGGGCCCGGCGATTTTAGTCTTAAAAATCGGAAAAGTTGTCGTCATACAATAATTAAAATTACCATAATAAACTGGGAACAACTATAATCAGCAGAATAACCGCCGCCGCCAGCAACACGGAATTCACTATGTTCAAGAGATTATTTAATTTCGCCACGCTGATTTTTAATTTCATCATAAAAAAATTATTTCTTGGACTGGCTTAAAATTTCTTTAATTTTGGCCGCCACCTGGCTGGGAGTAAAATTGGCCTTAACCAGATAATCAGTGGCCCCCAGGCTCTGGCCTTTTTTAATGTCTTCCTCTTGGCCTAAATTAGTCAGCAGGATGATGGGCGTGGTTTTATACTGCTCCAGAGAACGCAATTCTTTGAGCGCCGCGAAGCCGTCCAGCTTGGGCATGATTATGTCCACCAGCACAATGTCAAACTGCTCGGCCTTGGCTTTAGCCAAGCCCGCTTCCCCGTCCGGGGCCGTGGCCACCACTAGACCTTCATTTTTAAACTTGGTTTGGTACATTGAAGACAGCATGGTTTCGTCTTCCATCAGCAAAATCTTTATGGGTTTTTGATCAGGCATAATGAGAATAGTGTAGCAAAATGCGGTGAAAATGCAAGAAAGCGATACGAAAGTCATGCTAAAACATACGAAAGACACGAACTTTCTGTCATTGCGAGGAGCGAGCAGTACTCTGCGAACGACGCGGCAATCCCGAGATTAAATTCTGGGATTGCGGAGCCTGTCCCGAGTATGCCCGAGGGAGTCGCGAGGGAGTTTACCCCGAGTATGCCCGAGGGGCTCCCTCGCAATGACATTCGTATTTTTCGTATGCTTTCGTATTAATTTAGTATCGCTCTTATTTAAGCTCCACATACTCCCCATCACTCCTTAACTTAATGTCCCCCAGCTCGTCAGTCCGCAAAACCGGAATCTGGAGTTTCTTCAGGCGGTTCAAAATCGTCAAAGACGGATGGCCGTAGCGATTGTCTCGGCCCACGGAAATTACGGCCGCCTCCGGCGCCACGGCTTCCAAAAAAGGTTCACTGCTGGATGTTTTACTGCCATGATGACCAAGCTTCAAAATTTCAGAATCCAACCCAGAGCCATAGAGAGCCGCTATCTTGTCTTCAGTCTCAATCGGCGCGTCGCCGGTGAATAGATAATCAATCTGGCCATCAGTCAGCCGCACCACGATTGAAGCCGAATTGGCATCTTCCAAATCCTGGCCAACAAAACTGGTATCAGGATAAAGCACGTCCAAAAACAAATTATCACCCAAATCATAAATTTGGCGGCTGGCAACCAAATGTTGGGTGATGGATTTTTTGGCAATCTCCTGTTGGAGCGCCTGGTAAATGCCGGTTGGATGCGCCAAACCCGGCTCAAGCATCAAGCCGACGCGATAACGCTTAAGAACGTCAACCAACCCGGCAATATGGTCCGCGTCCGGATGCGTGGCAATCACCAGGTCCAAATCTTTGTCATAAAAAGGCAAATGCCGGCCTAATCGCCCTAAAACATTGGCATCCGGACCGCCGTCAATTAATATCTGCTGATTATATTTGGTCTTGATTAAAATGCTGTCCCCCTGGCCCACGTCCAAAAAAACGACTTCAACGTTGGGCTTGTTCCTGGCCTGCCAGTAAAGAATAAACGTTAAAACGATAATGACGAGCGTTAAACCAGTGAGGAGGACAATAATTTGTTGGTAGCGCTTGAGAGTCATAAATAAAAAGATACAAGAAACAAGATACAAACAAGATACAAATTAAAATCCAAATGTCAAAGTTCAAATGCCAAATGAATGCCAAAATCCTAATGACAAAAGGTTAAACTCGTCATCCTGAGCGCCAGCGAAGGATCTCAGAATTAAACACGAGATTCTTCGGCTTCGCCTCAGAATGACGTGCATATTTAAGCATTTGACATTCATTTGAGCTTTGGGTTTTGACATTTGGCATTCTAATTTGAATATTGTATCTTGCTTGATTATTGTATCTTGTGTCTTGTATCTTTAACAGTAATTTTAAACACACACCACCCAATTACCCCATACAACGCCGCCATAAATACCCAATGAAAAGAATACAGCTCCAAAGACGCAAAACTCCAGGATGACAAAAATTCCGCCACGCGAATAATATATTCCAAAAGCGTCCAGGCTCCCCAGCCGATAACACTGCCCACCGCGCTTGAAGCCAGGCTGACAAGTCCGGTGATAAAACCAACCGCCATCACTGTTGGAACTGCCGGCACGATCAAAAGGTTAGCCAGAGGCGCGATGACGCTAAACCGGCCGAACTGGTAAAGTATGAGCGGGGTGGTCATAATAATGGCCGAGAGCGTGGCAATTAAAACTTCTTTGAGGCCAAATAACTTGGGCCATCTTTTTGCAAGGTTTTGCAAAATCGGGCTGATATAAACAATGCCCATGGTGGCTAAAAACGAGAGTTGAAACCCAGCATCAAAAACCAAAATTTTGGGATTGATAAGTAGCATCACAAAAGCGGTAAAAACCAAAGCATTAGTGGCCCGCGTTGCCCGGCCCAGCTGGCTCGCCAGCAATACGAACAAACCCATGATGCCGGCCCGCACCACTGAAGCGCTGGCTCCGGTCATAATCACAAAAGCCCCAATACCCAAGCTGATGAGCCAAAAAGTGCGGCGCCGGCTGACGCCAATGCTTTGCATTAAAATCAGCAAGGCCGCGGCAATAATGGTGATGTTTGAACCGGAAATGGCAATAATGTGCGTTACCCCGACGCGGTTGAAAGCTTCCAGCAAATAATCGGGTATGCCGCGCCGCGCCCCAACCAAAATGCCGGCCAATAACGAAGCGTGCGGTTCAGGCAGGCTGGAGTTGATGGCGCCGATAAACCGCGCTTTGATTGATAATAACGCCGCTTTGATAAGATTACCCTGATTACTCCCGATTTTTTCAATCTGCCCTCGCCAACAGACGCTGTAAATATCATAACGGGCCAGATACTTGTCATAAGCAAAATCCTCAATCTGCTCCGGCGCCTCAATGGCGCAGGTGATTTTTAACAAATCGCCATATTGGTATTGAGGATACAACGCGGTCTTAATTAGAAGACGGCCTTTTAATTTATCGTCATCCCGAGCGGAGCGAAGCGGAGTCGAGGGATCTCGTGGATTACCAATGGGATCCCTCCACTCCCCGCCGAGTACGGCGGGTCGGTCGGGATGACGTGTTTTATTCGCAATGACAGAAACCGTCAATTTCTGCCCATCCAATCTCACATCCGGCTCTTCGGTAACCACAGCCTCAACCACAACCTTCTGACCATTATAAAAACTAATGTGAGATGGGTTGCTTATTACCGGTTCCGAGAGTACCAGCCGAATCATTCCCAAAACAAAAAATAACCCCCACAAGGTTATAATGCGCCAAGTTCGCTGAAACCAGAAAATAAAAAACCCAACCAAGAGCAAAAGGAGGAAACCGTATAAATAGACAAACTTAATCGCCAAAAAAGAAGCCGCCAAAACTCCCAACACAAAAGCCAAGAGGCAAATTAAAAATACTTTGGAACGAGCCAAGCGCGGCATGTTAAAACTCCGCGAGCGCTCTAAAATACTGCTCGCGACTTATGCCGGCAGTGGTCAAATTTATTCTAATAAGCGCGGCTGAAACGCGGGGCGGACTTGTCTTGATTACCAGCGGTCTGGACACTCCGGGCTTATTCATCATGATATGGTCGCCGCGATAACGCGTAGCTTTAAATCCAAAGCGCTCAAATAGTTGTATCAATTTCGTATAGTGAATCGGGACTAATTTTGGCATGTGTCTTATGCCATGACCGCTAGATCAGGCAAACTGAATGTCGCGGTCTGATGTGATAGCGCCTGACGATGCACCCAGTCGCCATCCGCTTTCCGGCTAAAACCATCCTCGTCAAGAACTTGCTCCAAAGTTCCCATCTCAATGCAACCTTCTATCCATAATTCAATCGCCTCTTTAAGTGATCGTTGCGCATCTACAATATCTCTGCCCGAACTTCCCACATTAATCTCCGGCGCAATTCCAATAATTTGCCCGTCTTCTTCAAAAAATTCGGTCTTTAATTTTATCTGCGGCATGTTCATACAACCACAGTATAAAATATAACCCGTCAAAAAGCAAACCCAGTAACAAAAACGATTCTATCTCTTTTCTTTTTTAGCCAGCCACCTGACAAAAGCCTCGCTAAACTCGTCAAGCTCTCCGGCCAAGACCGCGTCCACATCCTGGGTTTCAAGCCCGGTGCGGTGGTCTTTGACGAGCTTGTAAGGATGCAAAACATAAGAGCGAATCTGGCTCCCCCAGGCCGCGCTTTTTACTTCTCCGCGGATTTGCCGTTCTTTTTTTTCACGCTCCTCAATTTGACGCTTGGCCAAGCGCGATTTTAAAATTTTGAGAGCTGTTTGCTTATTCTGTAATTGCGACCGTTCGTTCTGGCAAGTAACGGTCAAACCAGTCGGGATGTGGACAATGCGCACCGCGGAATCAGTGGTATTGACCGACTGGCCGCCATGGCCTGAAGAACGAAAAACGTCAATCCGCAAGTCCTCGTCTTTTAATTCAACGTCCGCCAAGTCGCCCAAATCCGGAATTACGTCCACTAAAGCAAACGAAGTGTGGCGCATTTTTTCCGCGTCATACGGGGAAATGCGCACCAAGCGGTGGACCCCGCTCTCGGATTTAAAAATGCCAAAAGCATACTGGCCGTTCACTTCAAAAACGGCGCTTTTTATGCCCGCTTCCTGGCCCGATTGCTTATCAATTAAACGAGTCTTAAAATTCTTTCGCTCCGCGAACCGCAGCAGCATGGAGAGGAGCATCTCGGCCCAGTCCTGGGCATCGGTGCCGCCGGCGCCGGCGGAAATGGCCACAATGGCCTGGCGCTCGTCCCACTCGCCCGTAAAAAAAACAGTGAACTCCAAGGCAGTGAATTCTTGTTCCAGCTTGGCTGACTTTTGTTCCAAATCAGCAACTAAATCTTCCTCGGCCTCATCTTTAAATTCTTCGGCCAAAGCCAAAAGAGCCTCGGCCTCGCGAGAGAGCTCTTGCCAGGCCTCAATTTCTTTTTTCAGATTGGCGTGTTCAGTGGTCACGGCCTGGGCCTGTTCTCGATTCTGCCACAGTTCGGGCTCTTGCAACTTTTTTTCCAAATCTTTCAACTTCAACTCCTTCTTGCCAACATCAAAGTAGCCTCGCTGTTTGGGCGATCTTGGCCGAAAGCTCGGTTAATTTTTTTATTACTTCGTGCATATTGTTAAATTGTTATATTGCTATATTGTTACAGATCAACGGCCATACTGGAAAGCAATTTGACAATATAACAATTCTTCTGTTTTCCGATTTCCATCATCCGGTTTCTATTTTCTCTCTGCCAGTTCAACTTCAACTTCCTTCATCTCGCCCTGGTGATAAATCTTCAACCTCACCTTATCCCCGACTTTATATTTGTTAAGCAAGCTGGTGAGTGTTTTGTCAACCATGACTTTTTCGCCCTCAACTTCCAAAATAATGTCATTCTCCGCAATTCCGGCTTTGTCGGCCGGCGAACCAGGCACCACCGCCAAATCGATTCTTTGCTCGCCGCGGACAATGAGCGCGCCCTGATTAATGTCAGTAATGCCATTGGCTTTGGCGATCTCTTCGGTCAATATGACATAACGCACCCCCAGGAAAGTGCGGACAATGCGGCCGTATTTCTGCACGCTTTGAATAATGTCTTTAACCGGGTTGATGGGAATGGCAAAGCCGATGAGTTGGCCTTGGCGCGACACGGCAGTGTTGACCCCCACGACTTTGCCGAAAAGGTCTAAAAGCGGCCCCCCGGAATTGCCGGGATTAATGGCCGCGTCGGTTTGGATGGCCTCTTCAATCACCTCGGAAGAACCGGAGTTGTCGCCAGCCACCACGCGGCGGTTGATGCCGGAAACCACGCCTTTAGTTACGGTGTTGCTGAATTCGCCCAAACTGTTGCCGATGGCAATCACGGTCTGACCGATTTTTACCTGGTCCGAATCGCCCAAATCCAAAACCGGCAAATTATCAGCCTTGATTTTAAGAACCGCGATGTCATTAACGCTGTCGCGAGCCAAAACTTCCGCTTCGTGCTTGGCGCCGTCATTTAAAACAACGGAGTATTCCGCTTCTTCATTATCAACCACGTGGCGGTTGGTAATAATCAAGCCGTCGGTGGTGATTATAAAGCCAGTGCCGCCGCCCACTTTTTGTTTGCCGGATTGCGGCTGGGATTCATTAAAAGGAAAACTGAAAAAAAACTCGTCCCAAGGCGAACCCGGAAATAACGGTCCCGTGCGATTGTACAGTTTTGACAAATCCTGGGTCACTACAATTGAAACCACGGCCGGCGCGGTTTTGGCCGCCACCTCCACAGTCGCCGAATCTTCAATCACAACTTGATTTTTGGCTTTATCGGGATTGGCAGTGGAATCTCCGGGCGCAAGGCGCAACCATTCGGAAAACCACGGCCAGGACTGGCTGGAAACCCAGGCCGTGGCCAGCACTCCGGTTATGGCCCCAACCAGGCCGCCAGCCACGATGCTCCCGGAGATGGTAATCACTAATGTTTTTTTTATCGCGCTTGGCAACTCATCCCAAAACATAAAATTACTCTTTTTGATAATCATCTAACAAATCCTTCATTTCCTGAAGTTTTTCCAAATCAGTGCCTAAAAAACTCTTAATTATGTTATTGCCTTCAACCGCGGTCTCGCCCGTGCCATTCCCCAATAGTTCTTTGTAGGCGGCCAAAGCTTGTTTTAAATAAGGCGGCAGGAACAAAGCGGCGGCGATCAGCGGGCCGATAATTAAAACCAGCTTGATGACCGTGGCCACTTGGGCGAAATAAATGTAGCGCCTGGTTTTGGACGTTAAAGCGTGAATCTCGCGCGTCAGCGCCAAATTCTCGGCCATTAATTCCTCCAACCGGCTGGGTGTTAAATTCCCGGCCTCGGGCGCGGCCGGACCGGGCGCGGGTTCAATGTTTTTTTGTTCGGGCATTTCTTTTCCGCCTCCTCGGCGGACCCGCCGCTTGCCCGCCGAAGAGGCGGGAAGAGGCGGGTTACTATCTTTTTTTAGTCGCCCGTCCGCGACGGCGGGATAAGGCGATTTTCTTTTTCTTTAAACGCGATGACTTTTGTCTTCTGGTTGGGGCTAATTTGCTGATTTCCTCGCGGAAATTAGACACGTCAGTGAAAGCCCGATATACCGAAGCAAACCGGATATAGGCCACTTGATCAACTTTTTGGAGATGACGCATGGCAATCTCCCCGATTTCCGAAGTTTTAATTTCCGGCCGATTCAGGACGTAAATATCGCGCTCAATGCCGGAAATAAGGGACCGAAATTCTTGTTTGGTAACCGGCCGTTTTTCCAAGGCCCGCAGCACCCCGCCTTCAATCTTGGAACGGCTGTAGGCTTCGCGCCGGCCGTCGCGCTTGATAACCGACAGGTCCAGTATTTCCGTTTCTTCCAGGGTGGAAAAACGAAATTTGCATTTCAAGCAAGTGCGCCGGCGGCGCACCGCGTTTTCATTTTCAGACAAGCGGGAATCAAGAACTTTTGTGTCATCATAATTGCAAGCCGGACAGTGCATAAAAATTTCTTATGACTTTAGTTCATTTTCTTGCGGATGAACGCCGGAATTTCCAGCTCTTCTTCGCCGGCCTCTTCTTCTTCAGCCTCAAATTCGGGCCGAACCGGCGCCGCGCCGCGCTTGCCTTTAAACTCAGCCGGCTTTTCAAAAAAGATGGATTGTTTGCGATCAGCGGCCTCTAAAGTCTGCTCCCTAACCTGGAGCGGCTCGCCGTGAGGCCGGCCTTTGCCTTCAAAGCCGGTAGCCACCACCGTTACTTTAACCTCGTCTTTCATCTCCTCGCTGACCACGGCGCCAAAAATAATCTTGGCGTCATCATCAGCCGCGCCGGTAATAATCTTGGCCGCCTCGTTAATCTCATACATGCCCAAATCGCTCGAGCCGGTAACAGTGAACAGAATGCCGCGCGCCCCATCAATGGACATTTCCAAGAGCGGGCTGTCAATGGCCGCTTTGGCCGCGTCTATGGCTCGGTTCTCTCCCGAACCTCGGCCAATGCCCATGAGCGCGCTGCCGGCGCCGTGCATAATGGCCTTAACGTCAGCAAAATCAACGTTAATCAGTCCGGGAACGGTAATCAACTCGGAAATGCCCTGCACGCCTTGATGCAGCACATCATCAACCACCCGAAAAGCGTCAATCAAGGAAGTCTTTTTGTCAATAACCTGCAGGAGCCGGTCATTGGGTATGGTGATAATGGTGTCCACCCGCTCCATCAACTCTTCTAATCCGGCCTCGGCAATGGCTCGGCGCTGCTGGCCTTCAAACATGAAAGGCTTGGTAATTATGCCCACGGTCAAAGCCCCTAAATCGCGGGCAATGTCCGCCACCACCGGAGCCGCGCCCGTGCCCGTGCCCCCGCCCAAGCCGCAAGTAATAAAAACCATGTCCGCGTCTTTGAGCAGCTCTTTTATTTCATCCTGGCTTTCCTCGGCCGACTTGCGGCCCAAATCCGGATTCATGCCCGCTCCCAGGCCGCGAGTCACGGTTTGGCCGATATGCAGTTTTATCGGGGCCTTGTTGTGGTGCAGGGCTTGGGCATCGGTATTAATGGAAATAAATTCCACGCCCTTGATTTTTTCTTCAATCATGCGGTTAACAGCGCTTGACCCGCCACCGCCCACGCCCACTACTTTTATTTTTGCGAAAGTCTCGATTTGCGGCTTAATCTCCATACGGTTTATAAAGTTAATCTGGAATAATTTTGTTTGCACTCCTATGGTTTGAAAATGCGGATAAGAGACTGGACTTGCTTGCCAAAACCAGCCAGGCCTTTTAGCTGCCAGCTGCCAAACGGCCGCGGCGCCAGCATCTGATTGGCCTCTCCCCAGCGCACCAAGCCGATGGCCGTGGTTAAGCCCGGGTCGTTGATTTTATCAATGGCTGATTCCACGCCAATGGGCACGCCAATTCCGGCCGGCAAGCGGAATTCCCGCTTGGCCACCTCCACCAGGCCCGGCAGTTTGGCGCCCCGGCCGGTGATAATCACCCCGGCCGGCAGTTTGCCGGAACGGCCGACTTCACGCAAGTTTTTGTCAACCATGTGAAAAATTTCTTCAACTCTGGCTTCAATGATTTCAGCCAGATGGCGCTTCCCAAAACTGCCCTCCTCTTCTTCAGCCACCAGCCGCATGTCAATCTCGTCGTTCTTGCCCACTCGGTCAGGCGCCGCGTGTCCATACTGGAGCTTAATCAGCTCGGCCACGTCAATGTTGGTGCGCAAACCAATGGCAATGTCGTTGGTAATGTGAGCCGAGCCCACCGGCAGAACGGAAACATGGAGAATGTCGCCTTCTTCAAAAACCAGCAAACTGGTGGTGGCCGCGCCCACGTTTAAAAGCGCCACGCCCAAATCTTTCTGCCGCTCGGTTAAAGAGCTTTCGCTCGCGGCCAAGGATGCCAAAACCAAATCATCAATGCCGATGCCGGCCAAATTCACGGCCTTGGTAACGTTCTTAATGTGAGCCGACTGGCCCTCAATAATCTGGGCTTCAACTTCGAGCCGCACGCCATTCATGCCAATTGGATCGCGAATGCCCGCCTGATTGTCAATGGTGAAAGTCCGGGGCAAGACGTGCAGAATTTCATAATTCGGCGGCACGGAAACGGCTTGGGCCGCCTCAAGCACGCGCTCCACGTCATCGGCGCGGATTTCGCCGTCTGGCCGGGCCACGGCAATCACGCCTTTGCTTTTTTGGGAAACAACGTGGCTGCCGGAAATAGCCACGTAGGCGTGGTCTAAAGTCAGGCCAGTCATGCGTTCGGCATTGGCCACGGTATTGCGGATGGCGTCCACCACTTCTTCAATGCTGCGGACAGTCCCTTTGCTGACTCCGGCTGACGGCTCTTCCGAGAGGCCGATAATGTTGACCTGGTCTCCTTCGCCCGAGAGCTCTCCAACCGCCATCCGAATGTTGGCTGAACCAATGTCTAATCCGGCAATTATTTCAACGTGTGACATAGTTTATTCCGCCTCCTTCCGCCTCTTCGGTGGGCAAGCAGCGGACTTGCCAAGGCGGATTTTTTGTTAACTTTCACTTCTAGTATATTAAAAGACGGCCATTTCCGCAATGGACATTGCTGTGCACATCTTGAACACAATTTGTGTTCGCCTTTGGCGCTCCTGTGCTACTTTTTTGTTCAACTCCCTACGAATTACGAATCAGTACGAATAAACGAATCGCATTCAGGAAACCATCTGTCATCCCGAGGCGTCAAAGAGTGCGCTTCAACTAAATGGATACGGTAAATATAGCAGCCTACTTCACCGCGCCGGGGCAGGCACGCCGAGAGGATCCCGTGTTAATCGCGATTGCCACGGGATCCTCTCGCCCCGCGACATTATGATTCGTTGAATTCCGTTAATTCGCTTCCCACGCCCGTGGTTAATGGCATTCTTTATGTAGGGGCTCGGGATGACAAACGAAGCTTAACTGTCTTATCTGTATATCTGTACTGATTTGTAATCTGTAGTAAAAGTTAAAACAAGTAAGGCCAGAAAATAACCGCGCCGACAATCGCGGCCGCTACCACGGCAAGCAGAACCACCGCGGCCAAGGCGTCTTTTATTTCTTTGACTGCTTCATGATAATGGGGCTGGGACAAATCAACCACCCGCTCCAGAACAGTGTTTATTCCCTCCAGAATAATAAGGCCGAACACGGCGCCGACTATGAATAAAAACTCAAACCTGGTCACTTGAAAAAAGTAAGCCGCCGCCAGAACCACCAAGCCGGCGAGGACTTCAATTTTCAACGATAGCTCGGTGGCGAGCATCTGGTTAAAACCAGAGAACGCCCGAACGAATTTTTTTACTACCCGCATGTTACTTGGCTTTAATGGTTAAAAACTTTTTTTCGGCCTGTACAAAATTCTTGGTTTGTCGGCTGGACTGATGGTCAAAACCTAAAAGATGCAGCAAGCCGTGGATAAAAAGATATTCCAGCCTCTCCTTAACTTTAAGACCAGCTATCTTGGCCTCGCTCGCGGCCACTTCATGGCAGATGATGATATCCCCTAATTCCCCGTCAGCCGCGGAGGCAAAAGACAACACATTAGTGGCTTTATTTTGGCCCCGATGCGCCTGGTTTAAACGCCTGGACTCGGCTTTAGCCACTAAAGCCACGGCCACTGTTTTGCCGGCCAGGCGCTTGGGCCAGGCGCGCTCCGCCGCCTTAAGTACAACCGAAACAGCCGCCCGGGGAAAATGAACGGCTTTAGAAACGCGATTAATTACCACTAGGCGTGCCATAAAAAATTATTCCACTGGCGCTGGCGGGTTGCTGGCATTGCCGGCGCTAGTCGTGTTCCCGAACTTGAAACTCTTATAAAAATATTCAAAAACAGACGGCCAATTTAAAGCCTCCAGCGTGCCTTTGTTGTAAGTGAGAATATATACCAAACCTTCTTGGCCAACGTATAAGGTTAAGTTGTCCGGACTCCAAACCGCGCCCGCGCCGTCAATAACGGCAACATCCAGCTGGACGTTGGCCAAAAGCGGCGATTGGGAACGGTACCAATCCACAATCGGCTTCTTGGTTGGATTCTCTTCAATCAATATCTCAAAAAACTCTTCAGTATCGGAAATAAAAAGCACTTGCTTATTAGTCTGGTCCAGAGCGTCAGCCAGCCACTTGGCTGGCTGGCCAACTTTGTAGCCATAAGTCGGATTAGTGTAGGTTGAAACTAATTTGGCGGCTTCCAATTTTTCGCCGGGAGCGAGCGGGTTGTAATTATTTAAAAACTCGGCTTTATCCAGATAAGCATCATTGTCAGTATCCGGAGAGCTGACATTGGTTCCCAAAAGCGCTTCTTCTTTATCGGTTAAACCGTCGCTGTCCGTGTCTTGGCTGGAAACGTTTTTAGGGCTCTCAACT
>Ga0155991_141_pt1 | contig 14715 bp, 12 predicted proteins | sample RifCSPlowO2_02_FD_107645 | JGI IMG/M metagenome (GOLD analysis project Ga0155991, IMG submission 107645) | Candidatus Komeilibacteria bacterium RIFCSPLOWO2_02_FULL_48_11
CACTTCTTTGGCAGTGTGGTGGTGCCGGATGAACACTACCTCAACATGCTCGTAACTGCACTTGAGAAACCAGTATAGGAGCACAAAGAAGCGTTTGGCCATCTCTTTTTCCCACTCGCCCATGCTGCCGGACACGTCCATTAAACAGAACATTACTGCTTGATGGACCGGAATGGGCACCCGTTCATGGCGCCGGTAGCGCGCGTCCAGGGGGTCTAAAAACGGAATCGCATCCAGCTTGCGCTGGACAACGTCAAGCTCGTCCTGAAGTTGAACTAGACGTTCCCTGATGCGTTCAATATCAGCACCGGTCGCGCCGGCCAGTTCGCGCTCAAGGTTCTCGCGCTCTTCTTCGAGCTCCCGCTTTTGACGCTGAAAGCGCAGCCGGTGAAGCGCCCAACGCCGGGCCTTGGAAAACCGCAAAGTTCTCACTAAATCCAACTGGCTGTGCGGCCCTTCCCGAGCAAACCCGGCTCGTTTGAGCCAAAACTCCTCTTCGCCGCGCAAGGCGCGCTTGACCAAATTCGGAAGCTCCAGTCCGTCAAAAAAGATGTCTTGATACTCCTCGGTAGTGAGCACGAACTGAAAATCATCTTCCCCCTCGCCGTCAGGAGCGCCCTTCTTCCCAGCTCCGGAGCCGGCTGGCGGACGCGGAATCGTGTCTCTGGCAACAAATTCCTTATTGCCAGGAGCCACGAACTCCCGTTGGCCGCCCGGGCCGTGCTGAAACACGGGCTCGTCTGTTTTGCCAGTCCTGACCCGCACCTCTTTCTCATCCCTGGAAACAACATCCCCAATCTTCCCTTCCTGAATGCGCTTACGCACCGCCTCCTGCATCGCCGCCCGATGACGGCGCATGAACCGCTGCCGGTTGTCGGTGCTCTTGCCGCTGCCCTGCGCCCGCCGGTCAATAATCCTGGTCTGCATCATGCGCTCCTCTCTCAAATCTAGTGAAAAAAAGGTGTGCAGAGAGAGGTTGCCCTCTGCACACCGCAAACCTTAAGATGATTTCTGTATGCGCTGGAACCAGTCCACCAACAGGCGAACCTGGTTCTCGGTGTAGCCGCGAGTCACCATCCTATTGACAAACTCGTCATGCTTCTTCTGGTCCTCCGTGGACCCCTTTTTGGTGAAAGATATCACCGGCAAGAGTTCCTCGGTGCCGGAAAATATTCGATTTTCAATGACCTCACGGAGCTTCTCATAGCTCGTCCATTTAGGACTCTCTCCCCGGTGGTCAGCGCGCCAGCGGAGCACGAAGTTGACAATTTCGTTGCGGAAGTCCTTGAGGTTGGTTACTCCCGCGGGCTTCTCAATCTTTTCAAGCTCCTGGTTCAGCGCCTCGCGGTCGAACATCTCCCCGGTATCAGGGTCCCGGTAATCCTGGTTGCGGGTCCAGAAGTCCGCATACTGGAAGTAATGGTCAAACATGTTCTGACCATACTCTCCATACGACTCTAAAAAAGCAGTCTGAATCTCCTTGCGGATAAACTTGAGAAATTCCCCGGACAGATGATCTTTCACAAAAGCCAAAAATTCCTTCTCGCGCTTGTGCTGCAGCTGCATGATTTCCTGCTGCAGCACGTACATCAGGTGCACTGGATTGGCAGCCACCTCCTGGGTGCCAAAGTTGAATGTCTTTGAAAGCACCTTAAAACCAAACCGTGTGGACATGCCCATCATACCCTCATCAACTCCCGCATCATCCCGGTACTCTTGGATAGCCTTGGCCTTGGGATCCACATCCTTTAAATTTTCTCCATCATAGGCCCGCATTTTGGAGAACACATTGGACTTGGGTCCCGGGTCCTTGAGGCGCGTGAGCACCAAGAACTGCGCCAGCAGGCGCAAGGTCTGGGGAGCGCAGGGTGCGTCCGCCAGGGCGCTGTTGCGGATAAGCTTGCGGTAGATTTCCTCTTCCTCGGTTGCCCGCAAGCAGTAAGGCACTTTGATGGTGTTGACCCGGTCAATAAAGGCCTCGTTGCGTTTATTGTTCCGGAACTCCTCCCACTCGGATTCGTTGGAGTGGGCCAGGACAATGCCCTCAAACGGGATAGCGCCCAAGGCCTCGGTCCCCTTGTAATTGCCCTCCTGGGTCGCGGTCAAGAGCGGATTTAAGGTCTTGATGGGCGCCTTAAACATCTCCACAAATTCCATGATGCCGCGGTGGCCACGCCCAAACCCGCCAGTAAAACTGTAGGTGTCCGGGTCGTCCTGCGAAAAACGTTCCAGCAGGCGCAGGTCAACCTTGCCCACCAAGGACGAAATGTCCTGGTTGTTCTCATCTCCGGGCTCGGTTTTGGAAACAGCCACTTGGTTGAGGATGGAAGGGTAGAGCTTGACCACCTTAAACCGCGTGATGTCTCCGGCGAACTCGCGCAGGCGCTTCCCGGCCCAGGGCGACATGGTCGATGGCACGCGCCGCGCCGGAATGCCAAATGTTTTTTCCAGCCGCGCGCGCTGGAACTGATTGGCAAAAAGTCCCAACGGCGACTCGTGAATCGGAGACCCCTGGAGCGCATAGAACGGCTCCTGTTCCATAAGCTCTTTGAGCCGTTCGGCGAGCGAGGACTTTCCCCCGCCCACTGGCCCGAGCAGGTACAGAATCTGCTTGGCCTCTTCCAGACCCTGGGCCGCATGGCGCAGGAAAGCGACTATCCTGTCAATAGTGTCTTCCATTCCATAAAACCGCTGAAACGCCTGGGGGTAGGTGCGAATGACGCGGTTGGAGAAGATACGGCTCAAGCGCTCATTGGCACTCGTGTCCAAGAGCACTGGTTCGCCGATGGCCTTGAGTAGGCGCTCGTGCGGCGAGGCGTACGCGGCTGAATCTCTTTTACATAGTTCCAAATACTCGCGCACGCTCACTTCCTCTTGCTGATCCCGGTCATAAATCTCTTTGAACCAGCCCAGCACAGCAGCATCTGTCGTTGCTTCCATAATCCACCTCCTTTGGGTGAACTGGTGAACAGTCAGTGAAGTGAACTCTCATGTTGTCAAAGGTCATTCCCTCTCATCAATCCACCTCAGACGCGGATTCATGAGAGCGCATGATGATATGCTACAAAAAACCCCAACGCTTGTTTGGGGCAGATTTGAGTCTATTTGGCAATACCTACCTACACCGCTACGCCACAACACCAAATCTGCCGGATGTAATGTAAGCCGGGAACATAATAGCGCGCTTGTGGCAGTCAGTGTTGTGCATAGCTATAATCACTCTACCATGGTTGCTTTATTTGTCAATACACCCCTTACCACTTCTCAATATACCGCACCATGGCTTGAAGATATTCCTGATAGATTGGCGACAGGGCTTTGGCTGACGAATAAAACCGCTCGTAATCTTCCTCAAAATCGTATTCATGCACCAAGATATTTCGCAGTTTGGCGCTCTTGACCAGCGCGGCCGCTATGTTGCTGGTGATGATGCCAAGTTTTTCAATATCATTAAAAGACTGCCGGTAAGTATCCGGAGTTTTGCCGGTCTTGGCAATGAGAACAGTGGTGTTAATGTCGCTGGCCAATTCCACCATGAGTTGAAAATCCCGTTCCGCGGCCCGAATGACCACCATATCCCCTCGGAACTCAAGTAACGGCCGGGCTAACAACTGCTCTAGCTCGCGCAAAAGCATTCGCAGTTGCTCAATTTTTTTCAAGATTATCTCTTTAGACATGAGCTTGTTTGATTAACGCTTGTTCCCGCGCCCGGCGGAACTTGGCCGTGTCTTGGTAAATTTTCCAAGCCAATACCCGCCAACGGATGAAATCATCTTTACTGCCGCGCAAAAGCTTGCCGTGAGTGGAAATCTGCTGCTGCAGCAAGGGCGAAGCGGTCTGTAAATCAATAATATCAATAATATCGTCGGATACTTTGAGTTCCAGGGATAATTCTTGACCAATATCCGATTTTTCTTGAAGCGATAAAACATGGTCAGCCAAAACCGCCACATCAACATCAGAGCCAGGCCTGGTCTGGCCCGTGGCCTGGGAGCCGAAAAGTATGATTAAATTTATGCCCTTCATAACATTGTTATTCTAACAAATTTTGAACAAAAATAAAAGGCCCGCACTCAACACTTCCTTGTGTCAAGATGCGGGCACTGTACGACTTCGGTAACCTTACATCCGGGTTACCACAAAAGATCGAATCGGGCACCCACCTGCAAGCTTGGCGAGCTTGCCCGCGGAGCTAGCGGGGCCGTAGAACGAGAGCCAGCCATATGGCCGGTCCTCAATCCCCAAACTTATGAGCTCCTGCTGGACATGGGAGCCAGTCCAAGCGAACGAGAAAGTCGCCGTACTGCCAGCCACCTCGTCTGCCTTGAGGGCGAGAAACTCTCCATCACTACTCTCAAATACCATTCGTATGTCCGAGGGTATCTGGATGAGAAAAGTGATGGCAATCTTCACTGTCTCCCCGCTACGCCCACTTGAAAACACATTGGCATAGCCACTCCGCAGTAAAGCGAAGCTACGATTGAGCTCAATCGGAGGAAACAACAACTCCTCGCCCGCGCCGACCACCTGAATAGGTATGCCGGCGACTGCGGGACTAGAGAAAGCTCGTCCCGAGGTCATTCCGACGAGATTCAGATCACCCTTGACGAGGTCGATCTGAATAAGTTTTCCCGCCTCGATATCCGGCAGGCCGCCGATGGACTTGGCTGTGGCGCGAAAGAAAACCCGCACCTCCTTTCCTTTTGGAAAAACGAGGCCACCGCCAAACAATGAATTCCAGTTCATGACGCCACCCGGGGTCATTTGATCGGTCCAGGCATGATTCGTTTCCTGGCCGTCAACCTGGGTGTACAGATTTGGCACCCACGGACTGACCGCGCCTTTCGGCACCATGAACGGTAATGATATGGCTGTGATATCCTCGCCCACAGCACGAGTGATGAAGCTTGCAACCTCGACCTTACCGTCGAGGTAATTTGGAATCTCGTGCTTGGTGAAGGCAGGGTCCACGCGAAACTCAAGCGATCCATGCTCCGCGATGTACACCCGTTGTAGATTGCACGGCCCGGCCACCACCTGTTGGCCAGTGACAGTCCCAACGGCCTTTACAGACACGTTGAGTACTCCGTTTGGGTCATTGTTAATCGCTTGCAAGTCCGCTGACGAGACATTTGAATTTATGTCAGCATAGACATCAAATGTTAATGTTGACCCAGCCGGAGCCATAATGACTGGAACTGGTCGAAAAACAAACGGGCCTCCGTGAAATGTGCCAATCGTTTGGCCAACTTGGGTTTGGGTCTGAACAAACCTCAAGCTCAGGTTGCGGAATACCCTTCCCAGGAGCATGTCGTCATCAACATCTCCAGAAACAAGAACTTCGGTAATCCGCACTTCTGCGTTAGCCAGTACCCCAACCATAACAGACCCGAGGCGCACGTTGCTTGACCCTGAGACTCCAGTCGGAACAACCTCGTTCCTGTCCGTCATGATCGGGTCTTTATCTATGACAACATGCGGAACAAAGAAAACATCTCCAGGTATAACACCTGTGATGGGTACACTCTTTTCAACACGAGCATGCCCGTCAATAGGGAGTTCGATGTAGGCTATCTCCCCGCCGTTAATGGGTATGCTCCCCCATTCCCCGATCTGCTCGCCCCTGACATTACTGGCTCCATTTTTGAATGCCCGGGCAATGTAATAACCAGAGGCGCCGATGCGCCAATACTGGTCATTATTGCTCAACGGGTTGATCTGAATCTCAGTAATCCCATCTGGCTTTGTTATTCCGGACCACAGAAAAATCCTTGACTGCCCGGAAACAGACCTTGCCAGCAAGACCTCAACATCTCCAAGTGGGGCGCCGTCTTTTGTGACAGTCACCACCACTTCAGCGGTGAAGTTACTTACATTATCAGCCACAGCCGCCTTTGCCAGCGCCTGCGGCTGGCTAAACCCATTCACCGTCGACTCCATCGGGTTCTCACCACCACAGCTGACCAAGAAAATGGCCAGCACGAACGCCGCGAACAACGACATAATCCGTCCCATCTTTACTTCCTCCCATTTTGGAAGTGAAACTGAAAACCATACCACACTCTGTGGCATGGTTGCTGAATTTTCAAAGACAACAAATTTTTTTTGCTTTGATTTTAGCTCAAAATCTTACCATAAATAACTAACAATGTCAATGAAAACTGCCAATTTTTACCTATTTTTAGCCAAAATTACCCTCTTATACTCATTGTTTCAAACCAAAAAATGTGCTATACTACTAATATATGGCAGCTAAAAAAACCAAAAACAAACCAGTTATCAAGTTCCGCCAAACCCTGTTCTGGGACGTGGATCCAAAAACCATAGACCCTAAAAAACACGCCCGCTACGTCATTGAACGGATTTTGGATTTTGGCAACACGCCGGAAGTAAAATGGATGCGCCGGTACTACTCGCCGCGGCTCATAAAAAACACGCTAAAAAAATCAAGAGTCATTCATAAAAAATCGCGTTCCCTATGGTCACTCATCTTTCGCTAAAAAAAGCACAACCAGAAAGTCTATATCTGGATAAGTTGCCGCCGGCAACAGCGCGCGCGTTTTCATATCTTGTAAAATCACCATTGCTCAAAAATACAGATTGGTACCTCGCTGGCGGCACCGCGCTCGCCCTGCAAGTCGGTCACCGAAAATCCGTGGACCTTGATTTCTTTTTGCCTCGCGCCGAGTTTGATAAAACCTCGCTCGAGCGTTCGCTTGCCGCCACGAAAGAATGGGAAACGACGTACCAAGAAAACGGAACCTTGTATGGAAAACTGAAAGGCGCAAAAATGAGCTTTATTGCGTATCCATTTTTTAAACCTTCACGCGCAAAAGTCAAGTACGGCAATATGCGCGTGCTCATCCCGGAAGACATCGCAGTCATGAAAATTATTGCCGTCAGCCAGCGCGGACGCAAGCGCGATTTTGTGGATTTGTACTGGTACTGCCGCAACCGCGAACCGCTGGTTGATATCATCAGACGGACTCTTGGCCAATACCCAGGGCAAGAGCACAACCTGCCGCACATCATCAAAAGCCTTACCTACTTTGATGATGCGGACAAAGACCCCATGCCGCAGACATACTTTGAAGCAAACTGGAAAACCATCAAAGCATTTTTCAAAAAAGAAGCACGCGCAATTGATGCGAAACTTCTTAAGTAGTATAGAATAAAATTATTCTATTTTGAACTTTACCCGAACTTGTCCCAAACCACCACCCCGGTAAAAATGACAAAGAAAACAATCTCCACCCAAATAATCCCCTGCCGCCACCAAGACGCCTGATATTCGCGCGGCAATTCGCGGCGGTTCAAAAAATAGGTCAAAACCAAGTGCACCAGCATGGTAAAAGCATTGATAACCGCGCCAAGCACAATGAGCGCCTTGGGTTCATTAAACCCGGCCAAGAGCACCACAGCGCCGAACGCGATAAAGAGCCAGAGCGTGGCGTAGAACATTTTGGACATGTTATAGCGGCTGCCAATTGCTTCGCGCCGAATCGCGATATTCTCAACAATCATGCGGGAGCAGGATTCAAACACCCCGATTTGGGTGGAAAGCAGCATCACCCCGCCTACCAGCATAAACGCAATTCCAACAAACGGAACCAGCGACGCGCTGATGGCGTTTGCTTCAAGCAAGATAAACCCAATCCCTTGTTCCACCCCAGACTGGCCGTGCACCGTGATGTATGCCAGAAACGCAAGCATGACCATGGTGAACGCGCCGGTGAACCAGAACACAATGCCGTGCTCAATGTTGACTTTGCTCCACCAGGCGCGGAAGTTCGCGAGATTTGACGCATTCCGCTCAAACGCAACGCGCGAGCCGGCAGTTACCGCGGAGCGTGTTTTGCCAGTAACCGGGCTCGTAATCCGAGCCGCGTACTTGCCCAGGCCATAGCCCTTGTCTTTGATGTACAAAGACTGCGAGAGATTAAGGTTGCCGCCAGCTCCGGCGTACGCGAACGCCGAAAGGAACACTGCCAGCGCGATTTCCTCCGGAACAAACACGTACCCATCCCCTATTCCAACAAGGCCGCGGCCTAACGCAGACCAGTCAGCAGTTTTGGCAAGCCAGACAGTGATGATAGTAATAAATGGCACGCTGATGAGGATAATCCACTTTTGAAACGCTTCCACAACCTTATAAAGCGAAGGTCCGAGCGTGAACAAAAGCCCGGTGAGCGCCAAGAGCGCGATGGCGATGTAGTGCGTGTTAGATTCAATGCCAAAGACCTTGCCAATCAAGACCGCGGACGCGGCAGACATGCCGGGCCAGCCAAACCCGATAAATGACGAGACAATGAACCAGTACGGCAGGCCGCGCCACAGGCGGTTGAACCCGCAAAATACGCTCTCGCCTTTCACCAGGGCGTAGCGCTCTATTTCCATATTCATGAAAAACTGAAACGTAATACCTAAAACCGCGGCCCAGATAATGCCTAGACCGTAGTTTGATGAGAGAAATGGCCAGAGGATGATTTCGCCGCTGCCAAGACCAAGGCCGATGAGGATAAAGCTGGGGCCGATTAATCGGCGGAGGGGAGGAGCTTGTGGGAATGGCTTCGTCTGTGTTTTGATTTTATCCATCACAAGAAATAATTGTTATATTGTCATATTGTTATATTGTTTTTGAGGGCATTTCTTAACTATAGCATAGCAATAAAACAATTTAGCAATATAACAATTATTTTTTTCACTAAATCCAAAAACTCCACACTACATCATTTCTCCAAAATATGCCTCGTTATAATCTTGTATTCTTCCACGCACGATTGGCCAAAAACGTCCACGCCCATTAATTTTGCAAGGCACATCACCTCAACCAGCTTGAACTGGAAAAAATAGCCAAGCTCACGCTCGCTGGCTGACTCCAAATCCAAGGACACAAAAGGCAATGCGCGCTTTTGATAAGCCTCTTTGGTGCCAGCCAGAATAGCGGCCATAACCTCTGCAAGCGTCTTATTGGTAACATAAGGCACAATATCATCATAACCCGCATCCATTGGCTGAACTTTGACTGCCTCGCCCCGCTCCAAAGTCACAAAGGTCGTAAATTTGTCTTTGGGACCAGCCAGGTACAGCTGAACCATGGAATGCAAATCAACCGAGCCCATGGAAACCAAAGGCGTAATGCCTTGCCCGTCTTTGCCGAGCGACTCGCCTACTAACTGGCGGTGCCATTTGCCCAAGTTCTCCAAGTCGCTGTCAAACAGGAATAAATCATGCATCAGTCTGCCTTGTTTTAAGTTTAGATAGATGATGGCCGCGGACGCGGCTGCTTCATTAAAATCTATTTCACAAGCGCCGTGGTGCAAGGATTTGATATCCAGCCCAGATAGAGCCGCGGGCAACAATCCGACCGCGCTCAAAACACTGAACCGGCCCCCGACTTTTGGCGGATTGGGCAAAGTGTCAATGCCCTGCTCCCGCGCCCATGATGAGAGCTTGGACTCCGGCTCGCTGGTTACGACAACTTGCTTTTGCCATTCCGGAAAAACCTCTTTTAAAATTTCCAAGATAACGCGGCCATTGGCATGGGTTTCAATGGTGGCGCCTGATTTGCTGATAATGTTGACGAGTAGTTGCCGCTCCTCGGCTGCTAGGCGCTTGATGGTTTCAATGGCGGTAATTATTTTGCGGCTATCAACAGTATCGTAAAAAGAGAACGGAATTCCGCTGGGACGCAAAGCCTGACACATGGCTTGGCTTCCTAAAATAGAACCGCCAATACCCACCACCATGACTTCGCGCAAATGTTCGCTCTTTTTTTTCTGCACTGTTTCGGCAATAAGCTGGCGCAATGACTCGTCAAACGGCAGATGGAGACAGGCCTCATCGGTTGAGTAATTGGCATCTTGGGAAGCGGTTTTAAGTTGGGCCAGGTAAGGCGAGAGTTTTTTGACTAGAGCGTCAATTTCGCTTTGTTTGACGCCGCAAGTATCTTTGTAGGTGAATTTCATAATAGAAATGTTATATTGTTAAATTGCTAAATTGTTTTGTTACAGCTTTATTTTGCCTATAAAAGTATGACAATATAACAATTTAACAATATGACAACTCTTTTACCATATTATCACAAAAAGGCGCCCTTTCAAAACAGAGCGCCTTTTGTAAAAATCAGCGTCAATCCGCTTCTATAAAACCGCTTCCTTGGCAGCCTTGGCCACGCGGAACTTAACCACTGTTTTGGCCGGAATCTGGATAGATTCGCCAGTTGCCGGATTGCGGCCCATGCGGGCGTTGCGGTGCACTTTCACCAGTTTGCCAATGCCTGGCACCACAAACTGGCCAGCGGACTTAACTTCTTTGTAAGCCATTTCAGTCATGACTTCAAAGAACTTGGCAACATCCTTTTTGGCCATGCCCGACTTCTCGGCCAATTCGGCCAACAACTGTGTTTTTGTCATCTTGGACATAATGTTTTTCCTTAATTGCTTATAAATTAATTTTTAAAATAGATTTTATTGCTTGCTTATTATAAAGCTCCAATTCCCACGAATCAACAAATCTGTTACAAATCTACAAATGAATTCATTTGTAGATTTGTATTGTATTTGTAATTAGTGGGAATTACCTTATAAATCTAGCAAATTTGCGGAAATATGTAAATTTATTAGGAATCTAGCCTGTGGATTACTTTTTGTGAAAAACCTTATTTAATCCGCAATAAACTAAATCCGCCACCAGAGGAATCTTTCACCTCATAGCCTTTTTTGGCTAATTCCAGCCGTAATTTGTCGGCTTCAGCGAACTTTTTCTGCTCCCGCAGAACCTGGCGCTTCTTGGCAATTGACAAGACAGCGCTTGGTATGGCAGCCTTTGCTTGGACTGCTTTCAGAAGCTCTAAACCCAAAATCTTGTCAAAATCTTTAACCAGCTTTATCTTATCTTTGCCAGACAAATTTTGGGATTTAACTGCTTCCCAAAGCACGGCCAAGGCTCCGGGCAGGTCCAAATCATCAATAACGCTGGCCTGGAACTTGTTGGTTAATGATTTAAACGCGGTCTTTTTTGAAACGCGTTTTTCCGCTTGCGATTCAACAATGAGCCGCGCTAGATTTTCATAAGCATTGCGAGCCGCCGCCAAACTCTCCCAAAAAAAATTCAAGCGCGAGCGGTAATGGGCGGTTAAACACAGATAGCGATAATCAAGCGGAGAAAAACCTTTATCTTTTAAAGTTTGCAAGGTGATAAAATTGCCCTCGGATTTGGCCATCTTATTGCTGTCAATGAGCAAAAATTCGCCATGCATCCAGACGCGCGCCAAAGGCTTGCCAGTCGCGGCTTCGGACTGCGCGATTTCATTGGTATGGTGCGTGCCAATATGGTCCACGCCGCCGGTGTGAATGTCAAACGGCTGGCCCAGATATTTTGATGATATGGCCGAGCATTCAATATGCCAGCCCGGAAAACCCTCGCCCCAAGGAGAGCTCCAGTGCATGATATGTTTTTGGTGCCGGCCAGCGAGCTTGAACCAGAGCGCGAAGTCAGCCACATTCTTTTTTTCCTCATCCTCAACCACATCATCCCGCGCAGCCGTCAGTTTCTCGGATAATGACTGGCCCGAGAGTTGGCCGTAATTTTTGAATTTCGCCACTTCAAAATAAACCGCCAAACTGGTTTGATAAGCATAGCCCTTGGCCACTAATTTTTTGATAATCGCGATTTGCTCTTTGATTGTTTTAGTGGCTGGGACGATTATTTTCGGTTTTTTGATGTTTAGTTCCTTGATGTCTCGCAAAAACGCCTGGGTATAGAATTTGGCAATTTCTTGGGGCGATTTTTGCGAGAGCGCCGCCGCTTTTTCAAATTTATCCTCACCGCTGTCCGCGTCGCTAGTCAGATGCCCAACATCAGTAATATTCATCACCCGTTTAACTTTATAACCCTCATACTCCAAAGCACGCTGGAGCGTGTCGGCAAAAACATAAGTCCGCAGATTGCCGATATGAGCGTAATTATAAACCGTGGGGCCGCAGGAATAAAAACCCACCACGCCTTTTTTGACGGGCTTGAGAGCCTCCTTTTTTCGGGTGAGAGTGTTGTAGAGCTCCATGTTGCGCTTGCTAAAACATCAACCAGGCTTGCGTTTTCTTACTCGGCTCTCTTTCCGTGGCTTTTGCTTCTTTGTAATAATTATTAACTAAGCCGTGCGGCAAATCCGGCTTGACGCCTTTTAACAATTCTTCCACTGTTAAAATTTGAATTTTAGGAAATTCTCTTTTTCCGGTTATTGGAGTAGTAAAAGTCCCGGCATCCACGGCTTCGCTCTTCATTGGTTTGGTTGGTTTTTCTAGTGTCACAAAGATGCCGGAATCAGCGCCCTCGCGTTCAACATCGCTTTTTAGAACAGCAATCTGGTTTCTTTGCACCCCTCCGCCTTTCACCTGAACAATGGCCTGGCCATACTCCGTATTGCCGTTAACTTTGTCTTTGTGGAAGGTTATGACTCCGTCAATTCCCTTATCCGCGCCGCGCCTGTTTTCCTTGGTCTTGCTTCTTGACGGCATGGCATTAATCAAATCAAGCGCCCAATACTCAAACTCAAAAGGATCTTTTTTAAACAACTCATTCGCGCCGTTCAAATCAGCCGGAAAGCCGTCAACATTTATCTCTTTCTTGCCCAATCCAAAGTGGTCGTGGAGCCGGTGCTTTATCAAGTTTATCGCTAAAGCCGTAATATCAATCCCAACCCAGTTTCTGTTTAACTTCTCTGCAGCCGCTACTGTGGTACCACACCCACAAAATGGATCTAAAACCCAATCACCATCCTTCGAGCTTGCTTTTAAGATGCGTTCTAATAAGGCCTCGGGTTTTTGAGTTGGATAACCTAAAGCTTCAGAAGAATTAGATTGAATTCTTAATATATCGTCCCACAAATTGTCAATTGGCTCACCCCTATCCTCGTGTGGTCTATACTTTCTGAATGGAGACCCATTTTTGCGCCAACCCAAGTCACCCCTTTTATCAATCTCTATTAACTTTTCTTTACGAACAACCCATCCCCATTTTGGCGGGGTAAAACCTTTATATTCATAAACTAAATTTGGCCGCTCTCCTTTTGATGCTGACCTTAAAATTGGGTATTCCAAATAACTTCCCTTGTCATCCTTCTTTGGATATTTATCAGTCATCTCTTCCTCAGTAAGCTTTCTCCGAGTCCCGTCGACATCGATAAAATAATTTTCTGTTTTACTATAAAAAAGAATTGTGTCCGTAACTTGTCCAAATTTTCTAGAGTCAAATTGAGAACCTTTGGGATTACTAGTTCTCTTCCAAATAATTTCGTTCCTGAAATTCTGTTTATCAAAAATAGTGTCAAGAACAATTTTTAAATAATGGCTGGCGGTTGGGTCGCAATGCAGATATAAACTGCCGGTCTTTTTTAAAACGCGGTGCAGTTCAATCAAGCGGATGGTCATCATGGCTAAATAAGCCAGCAGGTCATTGTGGCCGATGATCTTCTCCAAAGCCAGCATCAAATTTGATATGTTTTCATTCGTCTTGGTGACCAAATAATCAAAAGCGCGCTTTGACTCTTTGGTCCAGTGCCAGGAATCGTCAAAAGCTTTTATCTGCGCCGGGCTGTCCTGCAGGCCTTCTTTGAACAAAACATTATAATTCCGGTTTGAATTGAACGGCGGATCAAGATAAATCAAATCAAAACTCTCATCTGGAATCCTTTGGCGTAAAATCTCCAAATTATCGCCAAAATAAAGCATTCTGTTTTCCATAGAAAATTCGGTTATCTGAATATTATGATAACCTAAACAAAAAATAAAATCAATCAAAATTACGCCAATTATTTCTCTTCCGCCAAGCCGCCTGGGCGACCCTCTTTTGAAGCGCCAAAGAAACAAATCTGGTATAATGCAATAATGGTTACTGATCAAGCCTCTTTAGGGGATATTATAAAAATCTTTTTGCGCCACATCCGGCCTTACCGAGCCAGCGCGTTTTTAATAGTGTTGGGCATTATCATCTCGGAAAGCTTGAATATTATCTCGCCCTGGTTTTACAAAAGCCTTTTTGACACCCTGGCCACCGGCTCGCCAACTGAGGCCGCCACCATCCACGCCTTACTTAGACTGGTGACCATTATTATCGGCTTGCGGGCCGGAAGCTGGATTTTTTACCGCCTGGTTAACTGGTTCAACAGCATTGTCCAGCCTAAAATTATGGTGGATCTGGAGCGCACTTCTTTCAGCTACATTCTGGATCATTCCTACCGCTTTTTCGCCAATAACTTTACCGGCTCCCTGGTGCGCAAAGTCCAGCGCATTTCCCGCGCTTTTGAAGATTTGTCCGATAATGTCATCCGCCAATTTTTGCCGCTTTTGATAATTATCACCGGCTCCATGATCGCCTTGTGGCAAAGGAGCCGCATGATTGCTCTGGCCACTTTTGCCTGGATTGTGCTGTTTGTTCTGGCCAATTACCTGATTTCCATCTGGAAATTAAAGTACGACATTAAGCGCGCGGCTAAAGATTCCGAAGCCACCGGCGCCATGGCCGACGCTTTAACCAACAACATCACCATCAAGCTGTTCGCCAATCAAGATTTTGAGCGCAAGATATTCCAGCGCCTAACCGAAGAATACCGTAAACTGCGCACCTTAACCTGGAATTTGGCGGAAATAAACGACGCCGTGCAGTGGGGTCTGATCATTGTCATTGAATTCGTGGTTTTGTACGCGGCCGTGAAGC
>Ga0155991_158_pt6 | contig 14114 bp, 10 predicted proteins | sample RifCSPlowO2_02_FD_107645 | JGI IMG/M metagenome (GOLD analysis project Ga0155991, IMG submission 107645) | Candidatus Komeilibacteria bacterium RIFCSPLOWO2_02_FULL_48_11
CATTCATCTTCAGAAAGCTCGGAGAAGACGCTGTATTTTTTTAAATCGCCGCAAGAGAGCATAGTTATTCGTCATTCTGAGCCCCTCGGGCATACTCGGGGTAAACTCCGCGAAGAATCCCATGGGTTATCGATGAGATCCCAGCCAGAGGCTCCCTCCAAAGGATGGTTCGGTCGGCCTCTGGCCGACTTCAACTCTGTTTCGTTCAGGATGACGGGGATTAAGTGTTTAGGGAGCGCGGATCGAGCATGTTGGCCACGGCTGTTTCTTTGGAAATGGCTCCTTGGCGGAACAAGCGCTTTAAATCCTGGTCCATGGTATTCATGCCCACGTCAGCCGCGGTTTGAATGACGGTTTTAATCTGGGCGATTTTATTTTCGCGGATCAGGTTGGAAATTGCCGGATTATTGATTAGAACCTCGCGAGCCGCGATGCGGCCCCCGCCTTGCTTGACCAGCAGCCGCTGGGAAATAATCCCGCGCAAGGACATGGAAAGCTGGACCCGAATCTGGTCCTGCTGGTAAGGCGGGAAAGCGTCAATAATCCTATCCACGGTTTGGGCCGCGTTGATGGTGTGCAAAGTAGCCAAGACCAAGTGGCCAGTTTCAGCCAAAGTCATAGTAGCGGCAATGGTTTCCAGGTCGCGCATCTCGCCCACCATAATCACGTTCGGGTCCTGGCGCAGGGTGTGTTTTAAGCCAGCGGCAAAAGAAAGCATGTCGCTGCCTAGCTCGCGTTGTTTGATGATGCTTTTGATTGGGGAGTAGATGAATTCAATCGGGTCTTCCAAAGTAACAATGTGGCAGTTGCGCTCGGAGTTGACTAAATTGAGCATGGCGGCCAGGGGGGTGGATTTGCCGCTGCCGGTCGGACCGGTAACCAGAACCAAGCCATCAGTGAGGCGCATCATCTGATAAGCCACTTGGGGCATGAGAATTTCTTCCATGGTGGGGATGCGGCTGGCCACAATGCGGGCCACCAGGCCCACATTGCCTTTTTCCCAGTGCATGTTGACGCGGAACCGCGAGAAGTTGGAAATTTCGTAAGACATGTCCAGCTCCCGTTCTTGAATGAATTTCTGCTTTTGCTGTTCCGGGAGAATGGTAAAAATAAGCTCCTGGGCAGACTCGGAGGTGAGAACAGGCTCGTTCGGGATTTCTTTAAGTTCGCCGTCTATGCGAATAATCGGCGGTTTGCCGACGATCAAATGCAAATCCGAGGCCTTGCTTTCAACCGCGATTTTAAAAAGTTTGTCCAGTTGGGTTTTGTTTTTGATGTCCATACCCGCGAATATACAAATTTTTATTTTGTCATCCCGATCCGCCCAAGGAGGAGAGAGGATCCCGTGTTAATCGCGATTGCCAGGGGATCCTCTCCCTCCATTTCGCTCTGTGATTTTAATTTAGCGCCGAGGTTTGAGACAAATAACGCATTAAACCGCGTTTATTGTGTCGGTCGGGATGACAGGTAAAAAATTCGGGTCATTCGGATGCCGCCCAAAGGGCGGCCAGCCTCTGGCTGGCATTCGGATTATTCGGGTCGCTTATATTATATCGCAAGTATCTATTTTTGAACAATCACCGTCGTTCCCACTTCGGCCCAATTATACACTTCCTTGGCTGGTCCCACGCCTAATCTAATGCAGCCATGGGAAACCGGAGTGCCCAAATGGTTCTCGCCTTCTTTGTAGCCGCTAGGCCATTCAGGCAATTCGTGGATGCCGTATTGGCCGCGGTAAAAAGCCATCCAATAAGGCATGTATAAGCCATAGGCTTTGGAATAAGCTCGAGGTATCTTATTCTGCACCGCAAACTCGCCAATCGGGGTGGGGAAGCCCCAGCGGCCAGTGGAAACCGGGTATGAGGCCAGACTAAAGCCATCTTGATAATATGAAAGCTTCTGGTCAGACAAGTCCACCAGAATAACTTTGCCCGGGCGGTCAACAATCTTGGCCTGGACCGACCAGACCAGCTCAAATTGCTGGCCCTGCCAGCTTAATTTTAGAGCAATGGTTTTAGGCGCAATTGATTTTTCTTCCGCGCTTTCAATAAGCGCGCCCTGGCCAGTCAACAAGTAGCGCGTTAACACCCCTTTTTTATTGGTGGCTACGAGCGCCAGCTCGTCGCGGCCATCGCCTTCAATGTCAACGCGTTCCAAACTGGCGATGGTTGCCACGTCTTTAGGAGCGAAAAATCCTGGGCTCAATAATTTGCCGAAAGTGTCAAAAATTTTAAGGTGCGGCCCGCCGGCTCCAAGCGGAGACGTGACAATTTCCAGTTTTTTGTCGCCATTCAAATCAGCTGCCACGGCCGCCACCCCGCCGCGGAATTTGGGGTTATAAGGAAACCAGCTTAAAATAGTTGAGCCGTCTTGGCGCAAGAGGCGCGCTTGGGGCGAAGATCCCATGGGCGCTCCGAAAAGCAATTCACTGGTGCCGTCATCGCCCAGGTCCAGAGCCGCGATTGAGGCGATGGCGTCAAAAGGCAAAGGAAACGTGATTTGCTCGCTTGAGCCGTCTGGGGAGTTGACGGTAATGGGGAAGTTATAGGTTGGTTCGGCCGCGAGGGCGGATAGAGGAATAAAAAACAAGGAGAACAGTGTAATTTTGAAGTAATTAGGCATCATTGAGTAAAAGAAATTTTAAATAAATGTCATCCCGAGGCGTCAAAGGATACGCCACAAGCAATGAACGCGGGAAACATAGCAACATTATTAACCGCGATGGATGAGGCACGCCGAGAGGATCCCGTGTTAATTGCGATTAACATGGGATCTCCTCGGCCTGCCAAACAGGTTGGATATTTGCAAGTCCATTGGCTATCAAAGCTCTTGGTGATTTATTAAGTTCATTTAAGGCCTCGAGATGACAGTAATGTTCGGGATGACATAAATGATTTCATTCATTTGCTAATTTATAGCCAGCACTATCAGTCAAGGCCGCGGCCAAAAGCGCGTTCATATCTGTCCACTGTTTTCCGGGCGCGGTCGCGCCCAAAGTGATGACAATCACTTCGCGGTTATCTTTGTTTTTGGCCCGAATCATCAAACAGCGCCCGGCTTCAGTGGTGTAGCCGGTCTTTGAGCCAGTGATAGTAAAGGGGCTATCCAGTATTTTATTGCTGTTGGTTAACGCGAGCTTGATGGTTTTTTTGCCGCGAGTCAGGGTGAGTTGGTATTTTTTAATAGTCGTGGCTTGGCGGACTAAATTGTTTTTAAGCAGATCTTGGGCAAGTTTTAGATAATCTTCGGCCGTGGAAACATTGCCAGCCGAGAGGCCGGTTGGCTCTACAAAACGCGTGTTAACCATGCCCAAGGCTTTGGCTTTTTTGTTCATTTCCGCCACAAAGGTTCGGCTGGCCAGTCCGGTGGAGCGGGCCAAGGCCTTGGCCGCGTTGTTGGCTGAAGGCGCCAAGGTAGCGAAAAACAGGTCGCGGGTGGAAATTTTATCGCCAACTTTCACGTAAATTTTGGCCGGGATGGTGTCATCCGACTTTTGCATGGCAATCTTTTTGCTCCAGCCCGGATTGTTATCCAAAAACACGGCCACGGTCATGAGTTTGGTTAAGCTGGCAATCGGGCGTTTGATGTTACTGCCCCGCTCCAGGAGTATGGCGCCGCTGCCCGCGTCAGCCACCAGAATGGAGGGAGAGTTGATGTCTTGTTTAAGATACTCGCCGCGGTCAAGCTTGTCAGCCATCATTGCCACAAAACTCGAGGCTCTTGCTGTCTGGGCGCTAAGTTTATTTATGGTTGTGTCAATGCCACCAGTTAAATGGCGCCAGGTGCCGGTGGGTTCATCAAAAACAAAAATTTCCTTGAAACGCTCTTCATCTTGAGGGTATGAGGCGGTTAAAGCCAGGGGAGAGTCAAGACGGTTCTCGGCGGCCGGCAAAAAGGCGTAGTAATAGACTTTAGAGATTAGAACTTTGTCTACTGGTATGGCGGGCCAAGAAGAGGCTTCTTGCAAATCCACGTATAAAGAGCGGTTGATGGCGTTGGGAGCCACTGAAATTTCCAAATCATTGCCCGGGGAGCGCAGGGTATAGCCGGAGGAGAGGTCGGTTTGGGCGGAGGCAGGCCAGACAAAAAGAAATGCCAAAATCCAAATGACAAATGACAAATGAATGTCAAATGGTTTAATGACAAAGTATTTTTTGGATTTTGTGTTTTGAATTTGATTTGGCATTTGGATTTTGAACTTTGACATTTATTATATCACATCTTCTCGCTTTTTTGGCATTTTTATGATAATCTTGAGCTAACTATGCTTACTCTTGATGTGAAAGAAGCCATTAATTCGGCTTTTAAGAAAGCTTTTTCTTATCAGCCGGAAAGCCTTGAGCTGGTTAATCCCGAGCCGCAATTCGGCGATTTTGCTTTGGCCTGCCACCCGTTCGCGAAGAATTTAAAATTATCACCCCAAGAAATAGCCAGCCGATTGGCGGCCAATCTCATCAGCAAATCCATTGTCAAAACCGAAGCTGTGGCTGGTTATTTGAATATCACTATTGAGGCCGGTCGTCTTGGCCAGGAGGTCTTGTCAGAAGTTATTGATAAAGACAAACATTTTGGCGTCGCCAAATCAAAAAAAGAGAAAATACTTTTGGAATATTCCTCACCCAACACCAACAAGCCGCTGCATCTGGGCCATATCCGCAACAATGTTTTAGGCATGGCTTTGGCGCGTCTTTTGGAAGCGCGAGGCGCCGAGGTGGTCAAAACCCAAATTATCAATGACCGCGGCATCCACATCATGAAATCATTGGTGGCTTATCAAAAGCTTGGCAATAACGAAACTCCAGAGTCAACCGGTGAAAAAGGCGACCATTTTGTGGGCCGGTTTTACGTTTTATTCAATGAAGAGACAATGATAGATGACGCCAAAGAAGCATTGTGTAAGTGGGAAGCCGGGGATAAAGACATCAAGGCTTTATGGCAGACCATGAACTGCTGGGTTTATGACGGCTTTAAGGAAACTTATAAATCACTGGGCAGTAAATTTGACAAAGATTATTACGAAAACGCCACTTATTTGCTGGGCAAGAAGATTATTAGCGCTGGCTTGAAAAAAGGCGTTTTTTACAAAGAAGCTGACAATTCAATCTGGGTTGACTTAACTGATATTGGCTTGGACAAAAAAGTTCTGCAAAGGAGCGACGGCACTTCGGTGTACATTACCCAAGATTTGGGTTTGGCCGTATCTCGCCAGAAAGAGTGGAAATTCAGCCGCGCGATTTACGTTGTCGGCCATGAGCAGGAATATCATTTCAGGGTTTTATTCGCCATACTCAAGCGCCTGGGATATAAGTGGGCCGAAAAACTACACCACCTTTCTTACGGCTTGGTGTTTTTACCTGAAGGCAAGATGAAGTCGCGCGAAGGCAAGGTGGTGGACGCGGACGATGTCATCGCGGAAGTAAAGAATTTGGCTCTCGCGGAAGTAAAAAAGCGCTTTCCGGAACTGCCGAACATTGAAGCCCATGAACGCTCCAAGGCTATTGGCTTGGGAGCTCTGAAGTTTTTTCTGCTGCGGGTAACGCCCACACAGGCGATTCATTTTAATCCAAAAGAGGCCATTGCTTTTGAGGGTTCAACCGGGCCTTATGTCCAATATGCCCATGCCCGCATTGCTAGTATTTTAAAAGAAGAAACTCCTTTGCCGCCGAAGAAAATTGATTTTTCGAAATTGGCCTCGCCAGAAGATAAAAATATTTTGCTCAAGATTTTATCTTATCCCAAAGTTGCGAGCCAAGCGGCCAATTCTTACAGCCCGAACTTAATTTGCGATTATCTGGTTAGCTTAAGCCAGGCGTTTAACACTTTTTATCACAAACACCAGGTTCTGCGCGCCCCAGACGAAGAAACCAAGCACGCGCGTTTGCTGCTCATCAAAGCCGTGCAGATTGTTTTGCGGAATGGGTTGGGTTTATTGGGCATAGATGCGCCGGAGCGCATGTAGCATACGAAAGGCGCGCTACGAATGCGCCCATACGAACCAGACGCGTCATCCCGAGCGTAGCGAAGCGGAGTCGAGGGATCTCGTGGGTTACTGATGAGATCCCTCCACTCCCCGCCGAGTACGGCAGGTCGGTCGGGATGACGGGAACTTTATTCGTATCTTTCGTATGTTTTTGTATTGATTTAGTATCGCTTTTTTGCTAGAGTAGAGTTTGGCTGAATCTATGTTCAGAGAAGCAGGCGCACAATCCAGTGCCCACAAAAAGAGGGGAGTGGTTTTGTGTTTTTTGGCTTTGTTTTTGGGTTTGTCGCTTCTCTGTTTTTCGCCCGCTTTGGCGCGAGCCGCGGACGACACAGGAGCGGATAATCAATTTTTAGTTATTCGGGTTTTTTATCAAGTCGCGGACTGGACAGCGCGCACTTGGCGGGCAGTAAAAATTTGGGTGATTGAGCAGAGCACGCACATTGCTCAAGCTTTTGTTTTTTGGTCAAAAGAGCCAGTTGCTAAAATTGCCTTACCTGAACCACAAGCTTTGGGCGAGGAAGCAAGTCAGCCGCAAATTTTTTCACCATTAACTTATAGAACGGAATTGAGCGCGCCAGAAAAAATTCCAGAACCGGCTGCAGTTCCCGCACCTTTTCTCAAATTCCAAGAAAAGGTGCGGGACCAAGAAAACACCAACCCGCCTGCCGGCGAGGCAGGTAACCAATTTCCAATTTTAGAACCAGACACAACACTGGTTGAACAAACGCCTATTGATGTTCCGTCGGCACCAACAGAAATTATTCCATCACAACCGGAAACAATTCCTATTCCCGATTCAACTCCAGAGCTCTTGCCAGCGAAAAAACAAAGCAGTTCTTATTATATTCCCATTCTGGCGCGCGACACCATTGCCCCTACTTCCCAAGTCAGTCCACTCGCCACTACCACCACGAGTAATATTTTTACAGTATCTTGGACCGGAGAGGATACGGATATTACCAGTACGCCGGCAGTGGCGAGTTTTGACATTCAGTATCAGGTTGACAGCGGCGATTGGACAGACTGGCTTTTAGAAACAACTCTGCTTTCTTCTTTATTTACTACACCAACTTCAATTGAAAAAATTTACGGCTTCCGTTCACGGGCCCGGGACCGTTATGGCAATCTGGAAACTTATCCGGAAAGCGCTGATACCTCCATTTACGTTAATTTGTTAGCGCCTAATCTAACTATTGACACTCCGGCTTCTGGCTCTACTTTATTGAGCACCACAGCTGATGAAAATCCAGCCACCGGGGATATTGAGGTGACTATTTCCGGCGCTGGCGACAATGGCGACATTATTACCATAACCTTGGGCAGTACCACGGCCACTACCACGGTTGAGAGTTTGGCCTGGTCCAAGCAGGTTGTTTTGGCCGAAGGAGCCAATAATTTTACCATCCAAGCGCAAGAGACAGACGGCGATACCACGACCAACAACACTTATACTTTAACGCTTGAGCTCGTGCCCACGCATGACGTGGTCATTAATGAAATCGCCTGGATGGGGACTCAGAATTCCACTGGTCATGAGTGGATGGAACTTTACAATGCTTCCAGCACAGCCATTAGTTTAAGTGGCTGGACTTTGCATTCAGAAGATGGCAAGCCGGACATTACGCTTAATTCTGGAATCTGCAGTAATTTGACTATTCCATCAAAAGGCTATTTTCTTTTGGAAAAAACAACAGAGAGCGCGACATCGGTGGCGTCTGATTGCGTTTATTCCGGTTTAGAGATTTTAGACAACGAGCCTTATGGAGAATTATTAAGATTGCGCCAAGCTAGCGGCTTTTTGGTTGATCAAATTGGCTCAACAACCGTTGCTTGGTTTGCTGGTAATAATTCTTCGGCTGCCAATCGCGCCACCATGGAGCGCAAAGACCCGACTGGCGATGGTACACTGGCTTCAAACTGGGCGACCAATGATGGCGCGCTTATTAATGGCCAGGATGCTGGGGTTAATAATATCAAAGGCACGCCCAAGTCTTTGAACAGCCAAAACACCACTATCACGCGGGTGGTTACTAACTTGCAGCAGCAGTACATTTATACCACCACGACATCTGTCAGATTATATTGGACCACGCCCAAAACAGCCAATCTGGCCACAACCACGCCAGCCACTTATGATATTCGTTATCGAGACAGCGGCTGTCCGATCACTGAAAGCAACTGGTCAAGCTCTGCGCAGGTTATGGGCGAACCAACGCCATCAGCTACTCAAGATACTGTGGCCACCACGACTGTCAGCAGTCTGACAGCCGACACTGCTTACTGCTTTGCCATGAAGACGAGTAATGGAGTGGAAACAAGCGGGTTATCCAATGTGGCCACAGTAACGACTGAAGATGGAAATAGCACTCTATTATTTAGTTTCCCGGGCGCTGGTCCTATTGGCACGCTGGCTTCAAGCTCCAGCCCGTACTTAATTAAGAACAATGTAACCATAGCCGTGGGCAATACTTTGGTTATCCAGCCCGGGACAGTGGTTAAAATGGACGGCAATTATACCTTTACCGTCAACGGCACGTTGACTATAGGCAGCGCCAGCGATAATGTGAATGGAGCGGTTATAACTTCCAAACATGATGACACTTATGCCGGCGTTATCACGGGCAGTAATGGCAGTCCGGCAGCGGGCGATTGGGGAATTATCACCGGAGACGCCGGCACCTCGGCGCTGACGTTCAATAACGCCATTATCCGTTATGGCGGTTTTCTCAACCAGGTAGTGCGCGTCCAAAACGGCGCCCAAGCCAGCATTACGCGTTCCATTATTGAATACAGCAATAGTCATGGCATTATTATTAGCGACGCCGCAACAAACTTAACTTTCTCTAATAGCATTGTGCGCAATACATTAGATGTTGGTCTGAGAATAACTAATTCGGCTCAGGCCGACATTCAAGGTTCCACCTTTACCGGTAATCGCCGCGGCATTAATGTTGATGCGCCAGCTGACGAAACTAGTGTAATCATTACTGGCAATAATTTCTATTCTAATAATGCTACTTCTGGTAATCCGGCAAAACCCAATGCTGGCGTTCACTATGAGGACGCTGATACCTTAACCGCGACCAACAACTGGTGGGGGAGCGCTGATGGTCCTATCACAACCAATCCAGTTACTGCGCCTAGAGATGCCGCTATGTTCACCGCACCTGGGGTTATTGATTATAGTTCTTATGCCACCACGGCTTTCACGATTTTGCCGAGCGGGCTGTAAGATTGTATAATAATAGAACTTATAATAAGTGTCATTCCGACCCCCTCGCTCGCAATGACAGTAACTACTTCATGCTAATTTACTCCATCATCGCCACTTTTATAGTCAGCCTAATCTCCATTGTTGGCATCTTGGCGTTTTTTCCGACTGACCGGCGGAGCGCCAGAATGTTGCGGACTTTCGTGAGCTTGGCCGTGGGCGCACTGCTGGCCGTGGTTTTTTTTGACATCTTGCCGGAAATGGCCCAAGACGCGCCATTGAGCCTGAACGTGATGTTTGGCACGGTACTGGGAAGTATTTTCTTTTTCTTCATCATTGAAAAAATCATCCACTACCACCATTGCACTTGCGAGGATAAAGCCAAAGGCCGTTACAAAACCCATCTCATCGTCAACAACCTGTTCGGGGACGGCATCCACAATTTTATAGACGGCACCATTATTGCCGGCGCTTTTTTAACTGATTTCCGTTTGGGATTAGTGACCACCGTGGCCGTCATCTTCCATGAGATTCCGCAGGAGGTGGCTGATTTTTCCATTCTGGTTTATTCCGGACTCTCCAGGATGAGGGCCGCTGTCTTTAACGTGGCCTTTGGCCTGACGAGCGTTCTGGGCGCGGGGGCGACTTATTTTATCGCCCAGCAGATTGAAAATATCATCCCTTATCTACTGGCCATCGCGGCCGGCAATTTCATCTACCTGGCCATGGCTGATCTTATCCCGGAACTTCAGCACGAAGACAAGCGCCATTATGTCTGGCAGCAGCTTATTTGGGTGGGTTTGGGCGTGGCTTTGGTGTACGGGGTGGGCTTGCTTTTTTAAAAGAATTGTGCTAGGATGCAGATGCAATCTTGTTTTAACTTTTGCCGTTTAGAGCAAAATAAATTGGTCGTAAAATGGGGTTGTAGTAAGTATTTATTTTTCTTAATAACCAAAGCGCCCTAGGCGTTTAAATTATTAAGACCAAGTCTTGTGAGCACCAAACTTTACGTTGGCAGCCTCCCTTACAGCACTACTGACGACGAACTCAAAGACCTTTTCAGCCAGCACGGTTCCGTGGTTTCCGCTTCGGTAATCATGGATAAGTTCTCTGGCCGCAGCAAAGGTTTTGGATTCGTGGAAATGTCCTCTGATGAGGAAGCGCAGGCGGCCATAGCGGCTCTCAACGGCACTGACATGGGCGGCCGGAACATTGTTGTGAATGAAGCCCGTCCGATGACAGACCGTCCTCCCCGCACTGGCGGCGGCGGATTCAACCGCGGCGGCGGAAGCCATGGCGGTTTCGGCGGCAGCCGTCCCCCGCGTCGTGATTTCTAACCTTTGGTTAGTTGAGCGATAAAATAAAACCCTCCCGTTCGCGGGAGGGTTTTATGATGGGAGAGTTTTTAAAAACCAGCCAAGGAATTTTTGCACTTCCCTTTGCTCGCGCAGGTAATATTCAGCCGCGCTGTTTTTGGATTTTCCCACTCTGACGGTGATGCCGCGCGCCAGGGCGCGAAATGCGTCTTCGTCCGTGGTGGAGTCGCCGATGTAAATCGGCAAAAAGTTCTTATGGCTTTTTTGGCGCAAATGTCTTAAAGCTGATTCAGATATGTCGCCCTTTGTCCAATTTAAATCAGGGGTTATTTCCACGGTTTTTTTATCGTGAAAAATCCGAATTGATGATTGTCGGCGGATAGGTTTAAGAAAATTTTTCAGCCGTTCTGTAAAAATCATCTCTTGCTTAATCGGCAGTAAATGGTAGTGAAAAGTTACTGAATAGGGTTTGTTTTCAATTATCAAGGGAGGGAAATCTTTCTTGATGTTTTTAACGGCCTGGCGCAACCGGTTGAATTTCACTGCTATGGTTTTGGGCAGCGGCTTGCGCTTAAGTTTGCCCTCAAAATCCCATTCCCAGCCATGGCTGGCGGCGTAGATGAATCGTTTAACCCCGACTTTTTTCCTTATAACAGCCAGCGGGCGCCCGGTGACGATGACGACAGGAAACATTTTATCAATCTTTTTAAGCAGGCTTCGGGTTTTTTCTGGAATATAAGCGTCGTCCGGCCTGGGCACTATGGGGGATATGGTGCCGTCAAAATCAAGCAAAAGAGCGGTCGGCCCCGAATTCTCAATTTTACTTTTTATCTCCGGCAGTTTGGAAAATGCGTACTTCATGAAATTTCAGCGACAGCTTTAAGAAGTTCTCCGGCCCAGCGGTAGATATTGTAATTTTTTACGCTATTGCGCATGGTTTTCATCCGCCTTGTTTGTTCCAAGGGCGACATGGTAATTCCTTTATATATCGCGTCGGCGATTTCTTTTGTGCTGTAAGGATTAATAATCAAGGCGCCTTTTAAATCATAGGCTGCGCCGGTGAACTGGCTTAGAACCAGCGCCCCCAGTTCGTCGTCTCTCTCGGCCGTGTATTCTTTGGCCACCAGATTCATGCCGTCGTGCAAAGACGTAACAACGCAGACATTCGCCAGTTTATAGAGTGAATTGATGTCCTGGTGGCTGTATTGCACCATTTCCAGAACAATGGGCTGCCAATCTTCTGTTTTGAATTTCTCGTTGATCCGCTCCGCTTCCTGGGAGACGATATCTTTATATTGAAGATATTGTTCGATTGACGAGCGGCAGGGCGACGCGATTTGAAAGAAAGTGAATTGCCCGCGATACTCCGGGTGAGCGTCGAGAAAATATTCAATCCCCTTAAAGCGCTCGGGGATTCCCTTAACATAATCAAGCCTATCAACTCCCAGTCCGAGATATTTTGTTTTTATCTTGAAACGATCCAGTATCTTTCTGCCCAACATGCCTGAATCATCCGATTTTTTTTCTTCGGTAAAAGCGACTCCGATTGGGAATGGCCGAATGTAAGAAGCATGCTCGTCGCGGGTAATTGAGAATTTATCAAAATCGACAATCGCTTCGACATTTTTTCCAATCGTATCAATAAAATTATTGCAGAATTGCTGGGTGTGAAAACCAATGATGTCGGCGCCGAGCATTCCTTCAAGAATTTTTTTTCGTTGCGGGCAAATATTGAAGGCTTCCGCGCTGGGCCAGGGGGTGTGCCAAAATATGCCGATCCGCGCGTCCGGGCGGCTGGCTTTAACCATTTGCGGCGCCAGAGTGAGGTGATATTCGTTCACGATGATAATGGGCTTTTCGACATTCTTTATTTCGCCCAGCAGAACTTTGGCGAATTTTCCGTTAACCCGTTTGTACTCAACCCAGTCTTCCTCCCTAAAAATCGGCCGGGTGTAAGTGTTGAGGCAAAGCGGGTATAAACCTTCGGCGGAATAGCCTTTGTTGTATCCCTGCTCTTCCTTTTCGGTAAGCCAAATTCTTTTGAGAGTATATTTTGGATTATCGGGCGGAACTTGTATGGTGTCATTCTCGTCCACGGTTTCTTTGTCGGCATCGCCATTGCCGTGAGCAATCCACATTCCGCCGCAAGCTTCCATTAACGGCTCCAGAGCGGTCAGCACGCCGCCGGCTTGAGAAAAACAATAAATGCCGTCTTTGCCCTTTTTGTGGGTGTATGGTTCACCTTTGAATAAAAGAAAAATTTTCTGATTTTTTAAAGAGGCTTTGACGAATTCTTTCAGCCGCTCTTCGGTCCAGGGCGAATCAACTTTTTCCAAGCGCAACCGCGCCTCTTCGCTGGCCGCGGTTCTGGCCTGGAGCAGGCTTTTGGACATTTTAGAGATTTCCTCGGCAATCGGGCGAAAGAAACCCTGGTTTTTAATGGCCGCAGAGTCGTCGGCGGTTTTGCCGATTCGGGCTTGGTGGATGGATTCAACCAGGCGCAAAATCGGCCGGTAAATTATCCAGCGCAGAATTAATATTACGGCAATTGAAAATAAGAGGATTTGGACCAGCCAGCGCACCAGATTAGTTTTCCAAATTTGATTGATGACATCATCAATATAATCGGCTCTTTGGAAAACCGCTAAGGACCCGATGACTTTTTCGTCTTGATGCAGCGGCGTGGCGAAAATATAAGTTCGGCCTCTCTCCTCAATGGCCAGAAAATCGCCGGTCACACTGTCGGCATCCATGGCCTGTTCCGGAATTGACGCGTCAGCCGTCAATTCCGCCGGCAAACCGGCGGAAACGGCGAAGATGCCGCCTTTGTTGTTGTACACCGCCAAACCCAAAAGCCGTTCGCGGTTGGCGAACTTATCCAGCACCATCTGCATCGTGGAAGTGGCGTTGTTCAAATAAGAAGGCCGGATTGATTCTTTAAAACTGTCGGCCAAAAGCGCGGTGCGGAGCCGTAGATCATCCAGCATTGAAGCTTCCTCTTGGCGGACTTGCCGGAGAGTAAAAACAAAAACCACCAGACTGACAATTACCGCCACGCCGACAATCATTATGAGTAATTGTTTCATATTTTTTGGTCGGGGTACTCGGACTCGAACCGAGAATCCCCACGTCCCAAACGTGGTGCCTTAGCCAATTAGGCCATACCCCGTAACCCCGGCAGCGCCGGGGCAGGAATTATTTTTCGCAAGTACATTCCTCATTGCCACATGTTGGGCATGGATCTGTTCTCATATGCGTGTAGTTAATGATAATGGATTCTGGCTTCGCCAGCCGAAGCCTTTTATCGGCTTTAGCCTTGGCGTAGTCTGGTGGGTCCGAGAGGAATCGAACCTCTGACCTCGTCGATGTCAACGACGCGCTCTAACCATCTGAGCTACGAACCCTGGTGCCGGGGGCGAGAATCGGACTCGCGACACGATGATCTTCAGTCACCTGCTCTACCACTGAGCTACCCCGGCATGTGTTGTTAATGGTGGGCGCGGAAGGAATCGAACCTTCGACCTCGTCATTATCAGTGACGCGCTCTAACCAACTGAGCTACGCGCCCGCGTCAGAGTCGGGCTACGGCCTCCGTGTGCGCCTG
>Ga0155991_144_pt3 | contig 13920 bp, 15 predicted proteins | sample RifCSPlowO2_02_FD_107645 | JGI IMG/M metagenome (GOLD analysis project Ga0155991, IMG submission 107645) | Candidatus Komeilibacteria bacterium RIFCSPLOWO2_02_FULL_48_11
ACGCGCGCCACTATTGACGAGCTGGTTCGCATCTTGGAAAGCCAGGGCGAACCTTTGACTGAAGAGGAATTATTGAATCGGTTCCGCGCCACCGAGACTTTCCAATCCCATCAGAAGCATTTTGGTTTTAATGATGACAGTTTGGATCCGGTGTACGCCCATCTGCGCACTTCAACCAGGCTTAAAACCAATCCTTTCCGCGAATGGGGATTGACGCATTGGAAAACCGTAACCCCCAAGCGCATGGGCGACAAGATTTATCTAATCATGAAAAAGCACGGTCAGCCCTTGCATTTCCGCGATATTACCGAGCGCATCAACCAGACTAATTTTGACGCCAAAAAAGCTTATGCCCCGACTGTTCATAATGAACTGATTTTGGATGAGCGTTACGTTTTGGTTGGCCGCGGCATTTACGCCCTGCGCGAATGGGGTTATGCCCCGGGCGTGGTCAGCGACGTGATTGTTGAAGTGTTTAAAAAAGCCGGCCGCCCGATGTCGCGCGATGAGATTGTGGCCAAAGTTTTAGAGCAGCGCCTGGTTAAAAAAGGCACGGTCTATTTGGCGCTCTCCAGCCAAGACCAGTTTGTCCGCGACGAAGATGATAATTACTCGTTGCGCCAATCCGAGCCAGCAGCCTAAAATTCATTATTTGATTCACTTGCCCCCAGACTTTATGAAGTGTGGGGGTTTGTGTTATAATAAAGGCGGTAAAATACCAAAACCAAAATGAATATCTTCTTTAGTTGGTTTTATTCCATCTATAATTTTCTGTACAGCGTTTGGGAAGCCCTCATGGCCGCGCCCAATCCTTTTTGGGCTGGCGTTATATTTATGGCCAACGGCGGCTGGATTTTTGTGGTGATTATTCTTTGGGACGCCTTTAAAAACATTTGGCACGAATGGCGCTGGGAGGTTTATCACCTTAAAACGCGGCGGTTCATACTGCTGGCTATTGACGTGCCGCGGGACAATGAACAGTCGCCCAAAGCCGTGGAACATATTTTTACGCATTTGCACGGCGCTCTGCCGGGCTCTAACACCATCTGGCATAATTGGTGGGTCGGTAGAACCGTAGATTATTTCAGCGTGGAAATAGTGAGCATTGACGGCTACGTGCAGTTTTTGGTCTATACTATGGAAGATTATCGCGACCTGGTGGAAAGCGCGTTTTACGCCCAGTATCCGGACGCGGAAATCACTCAGGTGGAAGATTACGTGGACGGGATTGACAATGAGCTGAAAGAGCTGACTTTTCCCTCGGACGAATACAACCTGTTCGGGACCGAGTTTGTGCTGGGCCGCGGCAACCATTACCCCATCCGGCTGTACAGCGAATTTGAGCATGCTCTTTCCCAGGAATTTAAAGATCCCATGGCTTCACTCTTGGAAAGCATGAACAAGATCGGGCCCGGGGAGCAGATTTGGCTGCAGCTGGTGATTACCCCGGAGTACAACCGCAATTGGTTGCCGCAAGCTAATGCCGAAGCCATGAAAATCGCGGGCAAGGCAGTGGTGGCCAAGGCGGGCGGTTTGATGGATCAGGCTTTGGGAGGCCTATTGAAGTGGATAGACGCGGCCTGCGTGGCGGTTTTTCCTTTTTACGGTTCTGGCGACGAGGAAGCCAAAAAAGAGGATATGCCAAGCTTAATGCTGCACCTTACCCCCACTGAGCGGTCGCAGGTTGAGGGCATCCAACTGAAAGCGGGCAAGCCCGGGTTCTGGTGCAAGTTCCGTTTTGTTTATTTAGCCAAGAAAAAAATTTTTTCCCGGGCCCGGGGCGTGTCGCCCATGCTGGGCTCTATCAAGCAGTTAGGTTCTTTGAATCTTAATACTTTGGATTTGCACAAATACACCAAGACTTCAGGCCTTTATTATTTATTTACAGAACAGAGAATGGCGCGGCGGCAGAACAACATCTTGCGGGCTTTTCAAGGCCGTTCCCGGTCCAAGGGCTCAAATGGCATTATTTTAAACACCGAAGAACTAGCCACGATTTATCATTTCCCGAACATAACTGTCAAAGCGCCGTTAGTGGCGCGCACCCAGGCCAAGCGCGCCAGCGCGCCTCCAGCTTTGCCCTTGGAAATCCCGGGCGCGTTGGCGCGCTTTAAACAAAGAAGCGAAGCCAGTCGCGCTCCGGCGCCAGTGGAATTGCCTGTTACTGAATCACAGCCAAGTCCAGAGCCGGAGCGTGTGCCGGAAAATCTGCCATTTGTATGATATTCAGAATTTCCAAAATTAACTTTAATCTATGTCTCATTATAATCATTTCTGTTTTCAAAATGACAGCGGCGTTACCCGCTCGGTGGTGGTTTTAATAGCCTGTTGCTTGATGATTATTAGTTTTGTGGCCGGCTATTTTCTTTCTCTGGCCACCGATACTTTAGCTTCCACTGCCGACCCGATTATTGGTGATGCGGTGCGCCCGGGTTCGGTGAGAGTTTTGCAGCGCGCGCGTTAAATAAATACCCACTAATTACAAATACAATACAAATTTACAAATGAAAAAGAATTATTTGTAGATTCCCGCCAGAGGCGGGCAGGCGTAGCGTATTCGTAATTCGTGGGAATAATAAATATGCCAGTTGAAAAACAAAATGACGTTACAGTCCTAGCTGAAACGAATTTCCGCGGCCAGCGGCGCCGTTTTGGCATTAAAACCGACGACCGGCGCCGGCATGTTTATCTTATCGGCAAAACCGGCATGGGCAAATCCACCATGCTGGAGAACATGATTATTCAGGATATTCAGAACAACAAGGGCGTGGCCGTGGTGGACCCGCATGGCGATTTGGTGGAAAAGGTGATTAACTTCGTGCCCAACGAGCGGATTAACGACGTGATTTATTTCAACCCGGCGGACTTGGATTTCCCCATTGCTTTTAACGTTTTTGAAAAGGTCGGGCGCGAGTACCAGCATCTGGTGGCTTCGGGCCTGATCGGAATTTTTAAAAAATTGTGGAGCGATTCCTGGGGCCCGCGCCTGGAATACGTTTTGCGCAATGCCATTCTGGCTTTGCTGGAATATCCGGATTCCACGCTTTTGGGCGTGATGCGCCTTTTGGTTGATAAAGGCTATCGGAAAAAAGTCATGACTAAAATAACCGACCCGGTGGTCCGCTCTTTCTGGGTGGACGAGTATTCCAAATATCCGGACAAATTCCAATCCGAGGCCATTGCCCCGATCCAGAACAAAGTCGGGCAATTCCTTTCCAGCCCGGTCATCCGCAACATTGTGGGCCAGGTGCGCTCGTCGTTCAGCATCCGCGCCGCCATGGATGAAGGTAAAATCCTGCTTTTCAATCTGGCCAAAGGCCGCATCGGCGAGGATAATTCAGCGCTCTTGGGCGCCATGCTCATTACCAAGATCCAAATGGCTTCCATGAGCCGGGTGGATGTGCCCGAAACCGAGCGCCGCGATTTTTACCTCTATGTCGACGAATTCCAGAATTTTGCCACCGAGAGCTTTGCCAATATTCTTTCCGAAGCGCGCAAATACCGCCTGAACCTGATTATCGCGCACCAATACATTGAACAGCTGGAGGAAGAAGTCGCGGCCGCGGTTTTTGGCAACGTGGGCACCTTAATCTGTTTCCGCGTCGGGGCGGCTGATGCCGAGGCTTTAACGCCGGAGTTTGATCCGTATTTCACCGAGATTGACTTGGTTAATCTTGGAAAATACGACGTCTACATGAAGCTGATGATAGACGGCATTGCTTCCCAGCCGTTTTCGGCCACTGGCTTGAAGCCCTTGGCCGGGGCGATTAATAACCGCGACAAGATAATCCGCGTGTCGCGCGAGCATTATGCCACGGCCCGGGACGTGGTTGAGGACAAGATATTGCGCTGGAGCTCCAGCGCCGAGGAGTCAGGCAGTCCTCCCTCCCGCACCGAGCCTGAGGGTTCGCGTTTGCCAATGCCGCGGCCAGCCGCGCTTGAAAAAGAAGTCCCGGCTGATGCCGCGGCCTTGGCATACCAAGGCCAGTGCGATGTTTGCGGCGCCGAAACCAGGCTTTCGTTTAAACCGGATAAAGCGCGGCCGGTTTATTGCAAAAATTGCTTAAAGAAAGTCCGGGCCGGCGCCATTCCGCGCCTAGAGCCAAAGCGGGAGGAGAAAAAAATCCACCACGAGCCCAAGGAAAATAAAAAAGACGCGCCGCCTTTCAGTATCGTTCCGCTTGATACCGGGCCGGCCATATCGCTCTCGCAGGCGCTTTCCCAAGGAGCGAGGAAATTTAGAGGATAATTATTTATTCTCGTCATTCTGAGCGAAGCGAAGAATCTCATTGGTTTATCCATGAGACCCTTCGGCTTCGCCTCAGGGTGACGCATGCAATTATGCCCAAAAAAAATCTTGACCCCATCATCTGTCGCATTCCCAAAACTCACGAGGAGCTCTCGCGCGAAGAGCTGGATTCCAGCGAGAACGGCACCTGGCGCATTTTCCGCATTATGGCCGAATTTGTGAGCGGTTTCCAGTTCATCGGCCATTTAAAAAAGTCGGTTACTATCTTTGGTTCCGCGCGCCTCAAAGAAGAAAACCCTTATTACCAGGATGCCCGGCGCTTGGGCTATCTTTTAGGCAAAGCCGGGTTTGAGGTTATCACTGGCGGCGGTCCGGGCATTATGGAAGCAGCTAACCGCGGCGACTTTGAGGCCACCGGCAAATCAATTGGCTTGAACATCCAATTGCCTTTTAGCCAGCGCATGAACAAATACGTCACCCGCGGCATTGGGTTCCATTATTTTTTCACCCGCAAGGTAATGCTCGCGGCCGCGGCCCAGGCCTACGTGTTTTTTCCGGGCGGATTTGGGACTCTGGATGAATTCTCCGAAATCATCACTTTGATTCAAACCAAGAAAATGGCCGCCACGCCCGTAATTCTGATGGGCAAAGATTACTGGCAGCCGCTGTTGGACTGGATAGAAAATATCCTGTATAAGAAGATAGAGGGCGTCCATGGCGAAGACTTGAGGATTTACACTTTAGTTTCTTCGCCCGAGGAAGCGGTGAAGATTATCAAAAAATCCAGGCCGAGGAAAGACTTTTAACGATAGCCAAATTAAACTGTCATCCCGAGCCCCTAATAGGAGATGCCATTTATCACGGGCGCGGCAAACGACTGAACAGAAATCAACGAATCTCAATGTCGCGGGGCGAGAGGATCCCATGTTAATCGCGATTACCAGGGGATCTCCTCGCCCTGCCCAGTCCCTAGTGTCGATTCATAATCTTGGTTTATACACATTCGGTGTTTTGTGTTCTTGTTGAGGCAAGGGCTCGAGATGACAAATTCTCGCCTTGTATCAAGGTGATTCGCGTGTTAGCATTTACATTGTATGATAGAAGTTGAACCAAAAAAGCGCAAAATCGTTAAAGTAGTAGTTGATCGTTCGCTCTGCATCGGCGCGGCGAGCTGCCTGGCTATAGCGCCGGACGTATTTGAGTTGGACAAAGAAAACATCGCGGTAATAAAAAAAGACGCGCCAGTTGATGACGAGATTGTGCTCTTGGCGGCCCAGTCCTGCCCCACCAAAGCCATATTTTTGTATGATGAGGAGGGGAAGCAGGTTTATCCCTAATATGTTAATCAACGACCGCGTTTACGGGCAGTGGGAGGTAGATCCGCTAGTGCTGGCCCAGAATGGATTGCGGTGCGCGAGTCATAACGCCCTGGCCCAACGTTGGTAGTCGTCATGACTGCCGACATTCACGAGCAACGCGACATTATTATTTTGAAATTCAAACAACACTCGAAAGCCGTCTTTTAGGCAAAAGGCGTGATATAAGTCCAAAGGCATATATTAACTCTCCAGATCGGCTAAAAGCGATTCCGCATCTGTAAATCCTTTTGTTTTGCCAGCTTTGTACTCTTCTCGCGCCTCGGCCACCATCAAATCAATCATGTTGGGCCGGTTGATTCTTTTTAATAAATCAATGTCAATCTCGCAGACGGCTCGCCCATTTTTTTCATTCCCACGGAGATAAGTTAATCCATTTAAAGGAATATTTATAGTTGCTTGTTTTGTAGAACGCATGGTTTTTGTGGCCATATGTTTGCGCTTGTGGATTTTCTAATTTGCTTTGCCTACATGATATAAAATAGAAACAAATTAGTCAACCAAGGCCTTCGCAAAGCGCGAGGGCTTTTTTAGTTGATGTTCTTTTCAAGATAGGAGGAGATGTACAGAGTTGTTTCAAGGCTTTGCTCTTTGGTATCGGTCCTCAAGCCGCACAATATCAGACTCGTCAAACTCGCCGAACGAGAGTTCCAGGCATTGGAACCCGTCATTTCCGGCTATGGTGCGGTGTACCATCAGGCGCGGCACCCAGTACTCATCACCCTCTTTTACTTCCCGCTCGGTATCATCAAGAATAACGATGGCGCTGCCTTTGAGCACGCGGTTGAATTCATCCCGATGGTTGTGATACTGCAGCGAGAGCGCTTGGTTTGGCTTGATGGTCAGGATTTTTACGCTCACTGGCTCGCTCATGGTGAACCGGTCAAATGAGCCCCAGGGCCGGTCTTCGTGGTCGCGGTGTTGTAATTTCATAGAGTTAGTTTTTTGTAGTTAAATTGTTTTAGCTCGGGTTCAATGTCGGCGTACGATTTTCCGGCTTATTGACAGCTTTTAGGTTAGGATATACAATACCTGCAGTTAAGTCAAAATTATGAAATACACCTACGCCACCCGCACTGATATGATGATGGAAATGACCTCGTTGCGAAGGTTTGTTTTGACTTGCCCATAATACTCATTTCCCGATTTTCAAGCAAACAAAAGAGCCTTCGCAATCGCGAGGGCCTTTTTGTTTGATCTTTTTATCCGTTCTCCAGAAAATCTGGAGGCAAACTTCACGCTACGCGAGTAAAGGAGGATGGCCATGAAGAAAAACGTCCATGTAATCATTGTCACCGACTGCGGCGGCTCGGACCAAGGACGGTATGAGATTGCCGCGGCGCGCTGTTTTTTCCCGCACAATATGCACCTCACTTTCTTTGCCACGGAGAGCATGAACACGCTGCACTGCGGCTTCACGGCGGCGGCGCACGCGCTTTCCACGATTGATTTTTTCGGACCTTTGCAGGCCGGAGAACAAGTAGGCCTTCTTGTTAACGCGGCGCCTCGCCACGGGAAAGAGAATGGTCGCGCTTTGCGCGGCGAAGGCCGCAAGCCCGAGGGGGAAGAAATCTACGCCCTGCGTCTGCAGAGCGGTGTGTGGGTGGTGGGGCCGAACGCTGGCTACAACTTTTTCTTCCTTCAGGGCCAGATAGCCGAATCGTTTCTGGTGACTGATACTTCGGGACGATACACCCCTTTCCGTTCCATGGAAGTCATGGTGCCGGCATTAGCCAAGGTTCTTGGCGTTCGGGAGAATCCGCACTTGCGGGTCGAGCCCAAAGAATTGTCAATCGTCTCGGCCGAGATCGGGGTGTTTGTGGCTGATTGGGACAGCCACGGCAACATTTATCTGGTTTCGACCTGTCCAGACCAAAGTTGGATACCGGCCCTGGGCGAAAACTGCGCTTTTCGTATCGGCACCAAGATTGCTCGCTTGCGTCATGTTGACGGTATTTTCGCCGGCGACACCGGTGAACAAACGCTGACTGTTGGCAGTTTGAAACTCATCGGCCAACCTGTTCACTACATTGTTTTGGTTGGCGGAAACGTTCACTCCACGCTCGGAAGCCCTTTGGTTGGTACAAGGGTGGAGATTGAGGAGTAGCTAGGCAACGTGAGAGTTCGGACTTCGCACTAAGCGGGGTTCGGCTCTCACGTTCTTTTTTGGACTTGTTTAGCGCCAGTGTTTATGCTTAAATCGTCGTATGCCCAATGTCAAAAGTACAACTATCGCGGTGGCTTTGTCAGGCGGAGTAGATTCGGCTGTGGCCGCGGCTTTGCTCAAAAAACAGGGTTGCAAAGTCGCGGGTTTTTTTATGAAAAACTGGTCCGATAAATTCGGGCTCAAAGAAGCGGATTGTCCATGGCATCAAGACAGGCAAGACGCTATGGCCGTGGCCGCGAAACTGGACATTCCGTTCCACACTTTGGATTTTGAAAAAGAGTATAAGAGTCAGGTGCTGGATTATTTTTTCAGCGAATACAAGGCTGGCCGCACCCCGAACCCGGACGTGTTCTGCAACAGCCAGATAAAGTTTGGCGTGTTTTTAGATAAAGCCATGGCCTTAGGTGCAGACTTTATTGCCACGGGACACTATGCGCGTCTTTCACGCGTCATTCTGAGCGAAGCGAAGAATCTCATGGATAAACGCTGGGATCCTTCTCCGCCCAGGGCGGATCAGGATGACGGTGAATTTAGATTACTTAAAGCCAAAGACCAGAACAAAGATCAAACTTATTTTCTCTATCGTCTAAATCAACAGCAACTCTCTAAAACAATTTTCCCCATCGGCGAACACACTAAGCCTGAAGTGAGAAAACTGGCCAAGAAATTCGGTTTGCCCAATCACGATAAGCCAGACAGCCAGGGCGTGTGTTTTGTCGGGCATTTGGATTTGAGAAAATTTTTATCCCAGAAAATAAAAGACAAACCCGGCAAGATTGTCACCACCGAGGGCAAGGTGGTGGGGGAGCACCAGGGACTTTTTTGTTATACCATTGGCCAGAGGAAAGGAATTGAGATTGGCGGCATCGGCCCGTTTTACGTGGTGGAAAAGGATTTAAAAAATAATTTATTGGTTGTGACGAATAATCGGCGCGATGAACGTCTTTATAAAACCATGATTGAATTCAATGAAACGAATTGGGTTAATCCATTTCTTGTAGAGACGCCCCGCGGGGCGTCTCGGAATTATACGGGTAGAATCCGTTATCGCGAACCATTGGTAAATTGCAAAATAGAAAAGATGGATTCTATCTATCGCGCCACGTTTGCCAAACCGGTCTGGGCCGCGGCAGGCGGGCAGTCAGTGGTGTTTTATGATGGCGAGGTATGTTTGGGAGGGGGCGTGATTATTTAGTGTCATCCCGAGGCGTTCAAGGATGTGCGCTATAAGCAATGAATGCGGGAAACATAGCAATATGATTCACAGCGATAGACGAGGCACGCCGAGAGGATCCCCTGTTAATCGCGATTACCAGGGGATCCTCTCGCCCCGCGACATTGCGATTCGTTGATTTTTTTTAATCCATCTTCCGCATCCGTGGTTAATGGCGTTTCGCTTTAGGGGCTCGGGATGACAGTGCGGACGCTTGCCCTATGGTGCTTTTTTGGCTATTATCTAATTATGATTACTGCCCAAGAACTACGGCAAAAATACTTTGAGTTTTTTCAATCAAAGGGCCACGCGGTCATTCCCTCGGCTTCTTTAGTTCCGGAAAACGACCCCACGGTTTTATTCACCACCGCCGGCATGCACCCCTTGGTGCCGTATCTTTTGGGTGCCAAGCACCATGGGGGCAAACGCGTCGTCAGTGTGCAGAAATGCGTCCGCACTGATGATATTGAAGAAGTGGGTGATGCTGTCCACCACACGTTTTTTGAGATGCTGGGCAACTGGTCATTCGGCGATTATTTTAAAAAAGAAGCCATTGAATGGAGCTGGGAGTTTTTGACTGATAAAAAATGGTTGGGCATTAAAAAGAACCATTTGGCCATTTCTATATTCGCTGGCGACAAAGACGCGCCGCTTGATAACGACTCAAAAAAGATTTGGCTCTCATTGGGCGTGCTCGAAGAGCGCATCGCGGCTCTGCCCAAGAAAAACAATTGGTGGGGCCCGGCTGGTCAGTCTGGCCCGTGCGGTCCGGATACGGAAATGTTTTACTGGTCCGGCGAAGGGGCAGCACCGGAAAGATTTGACCCGGATGATGCGCGCTGGGTGGAAATCTGGAATGATGTGTTTATGCAGTACAACAAAAAAGCAGATGGAACTTTTGAGCCGCTTCAGCAGAAAAATGTTGATACTGGCATGGGCCTGGAGCGCACTTTAGCAGTCTTAAATGGTTATGACGACAACTATCGCACCGAACTCTTTTGGCCGATTATAGAAAAGATTAAGGATGCCTCAGGTAAAAAGTACGCTGAATACGCTAAAGAGATGCGGATAATTGCCGACCATGTTCGCGCGGCTGTTTTCCTTGCGGCTGACGGAGTAATATCGTCTAATGTGGAGCGAGGGTACATATTGAGACGGCTGTTACGGCGCACCATACGATATGGCAACATGTTAGGCATCAAGGGTAATTTTACGGCCGACCTGGGTAGTGAAGTTATTTTTATGGAAACCTACGGAGAAATTTACAAAGAGATAAAAGAAAAGAGACAATTTATTAAAGAACAGTTTGAACAAGAAGAAGCAAGGTTTAGTAATACGCTTGAGAGGGGATTAAAAGAATTTGATGAAAAACTGCAAGATAAGATATATGAACATCCCGGCCTTTTAGGAAAAGTAATATTCGACTCTTTTTCAACGTATGGTTTTCCTCCTGAATTATCGTTTGAGGAGATTGAAAAGAGAGGTATTAGTCTGGGTACTTCAGAAAAAGAAGAGGCGCAAAAAATATACCAACACGAATTTAAAAAACACCAGGAACTTTCGCGCACCGCCGCGGCTGGCAGATTCAAAGGCGGGTTGGCGGATAATTCCGAGATGACCACCAAATACCACACTGCCACGCATCTTTTGCACGCGGCTCTGCGTCAAGTTTTAGGCAAGCACGTGGAACAGCGGGGGAGTAATATCACAGCCGAGAGGTTGAGGTTTGATTTTTCCCATCCCCAAAAAATGACGCCAGATGAAATTAAGCAGGTTGAAGATTGGGTCAACGATACCATCCAAAAAGATTATCCCGTGAGTTGCCAAGAAATGACGGTTGAAGAAGCCAAAAAAGCTGGAGCCATTGGCTTATTTGGCGAAAGATACGGCGAAAAGGTAAAGGTCTATACCATTGGCAATCCTGTAGAGACGCAGCATGCTGCGTCTCCTAAAAACCAAGGGATGATTGTAAGCCGCGAAATCTGCGGCGGCCCGCACGTGGAGCGCACCGGCATATTAGGCAAGTTCAAGATTCAAAAAGAAGAAGCATCATCAAGCGGAGTGCGGCGCATTAAAGCGATTTTGGAATAAAAAACAGGCCAGCGCGCAGATTGAAATGAGTAATCCGCGAACTGGCCTTGTGAAGCCCAGGCCGGGGACAGCCGGGGCGGGGAGAAAGGATGGAGGTTAGGTGTGGTGTATGTCCGGATCGCACCCCTCAAAACGCCGGGTGCGGCGGCACGCCTGGTACGGATCCATATTCAGACCCATACCCCACTCGATTTCCTCGGCAAGCGGGTCATCTGGATCAATATTCTCTAGTTGACCGTTACTTTCATCAGCTTGGAGGGCACACGAGGGAAACATGATCGCACATGGAATGTGCGGTGGCAGATTTTGGTGGGGGTCAGACATGAGTTTCAATCCTGTTGTATCTACTGATTCGCAATCAGGATTGAATTTCCATATCCTGCCCTTGGCCGTTTCCTCTGTGTGAGGAAGTTCCTCTTTGTCTTCCTCATCGGGAATGACGAACTGGCCGATTGGGTCTGTCCCAAAGTCAGTATCAGGAACAGGCTCCAATTCCTCGGCGTGTTTGCCATTGCGCCGTAGGGTTTTGATGCCTCCGTCAACTTCAGCATCGGACGGAAGGCCGTTGATCGCGAAGATTGCATCGGCCAAGGTTCGTATCTGCTGTGGAGATAACCTCTTTTGCATTTCTAACTCCTCATCTTTAGCCACATCGGTGGAGGGGGACTCCGGTGACGCGACAGGTGGTTTGACAGCAGTCTTGAAGGAGACTGCCGCGAGGTAAGATAGAGAAGTAGTGGGGAGATCTACTCCTCGTCCGGATAAGTCGCCATTGCCCGTTCGAATTCTTTAGAATCAAGAATCCGGTAGATGCGGACAATGGCTCTGGCGGTATCTCGAGCAATCGGCGCAAGCTGTTTTTCAACCAGTTCAATGAGCCGGTTGTTAGACAGGCGCGCAAACGGTCGCCCGAGTTTTTTCTGTCTTTTTAACCACCTCCTGTTCTTTGGGCTATTGCGAAACGCAAAGCCATTCTCAATCATAATCTGAATGGCCTTGGCGTTTGGTTTATAAAAAAATTCTTCCGCCACCACACATTCCTCCACACCCACATCTGGGCATAGGGTTATCATTTGCCACCTCCATTTTCGGGTGGATTGTAAATGGACAATGAAAGAGAAAATTGTACACTATTTTGACTTTTTTGTCAAATAGCGCAATCTTTTCTTGGCTTTAATTATACACCATTGTATGATAGTATCATAGCATATGAAAATACAATTTTACGCAAAAAACATTGAACTTACTCCTGGCCTCAAGCAGGTGTTTGAGGAAAAATTGGAGCACTTAAAGAAATATAAAGGCAAGCTGAAACTGCTGGACGTGCGGGTGGATTTGTCCCGCGATAATCATCATCGCAAAGGCGACGTATTTAGAGTGGAAGTGAACGTGGATTTGCCCGGCCAAGTTCTGCGGGTGGTGGAAACCGGAGCTGATATGATTTCAACTCTGGACGTGGCGGCGAGAAAATTAGAGAGGCAAGCACGGGACGTAAAAGAAAGATTAGTAGGTCAAAGTAAGCAGAGATAGAAATTAGTTGTTGGAAATTGGTAGTTGGTAATGGAAATTAGAAATTGGATATTGGTTACTAGGCTAATTTCCAATCTCCAATTTCCGAACCAATTTCTAATAACCAACAACCAATTTCCATTTTTTTATGTCATTCCTAACCAAATTATTCGGCGATACCAACGAGCGCTATATCCGCAAGAAACTGCGGCCAGTTGTTGAGCAAATAAACGCGCTGGAGAGTGAATTTCAAAAAAAGTCTGACGATGAATTGCGCGCTGTTACTCAAGAGCTGAAAGCCGAGCTAGCAGGCGGTAAAACCCTGGACAATATTTTACCGCGCGCGTTCGCGGTGGTGCGCGAGGCGGCCAAGCGGACCATTGGCCAGCGGCATTTTGATTCCCAGCTCATTGGCGGCCTGGTTCTGCACCATGGCCAAATCGCCGAGATGCGCACTGGCGAAGGCAAAACTTTAACCGCCACGCTCGCGATTTATCTTAACGCGCTCTCCGGAGCCGGCAGCCACGTGGTTACTGTCAATGATTATCTGGCCAGGCGCGATACTGTCTGGATGGGCAAGATTTATAATTTCCTCGGCCTCTCAATCGGCTGTATCCAGCACGAGAAGTCTTATTTATACGACCCTGGGGTCAAGGCGACTGCGGAGGAAGAGACCACCCCCAGCCCCTCCTCGGTAGAGGAGGGGAGGCTTGTCGTCAAAATAGATTACGACCATTTGCGGCCGGTGGAGCGCAAAGAAGCCTATGCGGCTGACATTACCTATGGCACGAACAATGAATTTGGTTTTGATTATTTGCGCGACAATATGGCTCCTGGGGAGGATTATCTTGTTCAGCGTGAATTAAATTTCGCCATTGTGGATGAGGTGGACAGCATTTTGATTGATGAGGCGCGCACCCCGCTTATTATCTCCGGGGCCGATGACCGGCCCACTGACATGTATTTTAAGTTTGCCGAACTGGTTAAACGCCTTAAAGAGAACGAAGATTATAATGTTGACGAAAAGTTGCGCAGCGCCATTCTCACCGAAGCCGGCATCAAAAAAATGGAAAACTGGCTGGGCCTGGCTAACATTTATACCGAGGGCGGATTGGAAACCGTGCACCACATTGAGCAGGCCTTGAAAGCCCATACGCTTTTTAAGCTGGACCGCGATTACGTGGTGCGCGACGGGGAAGTGATAATTGTGGACGAGTTCACGGGCCGGATGATGCTGGGCCGCCGCTACAGCGAGGGTTTGCACCAGGCCATTGAAGCCAAAGAAGGCGTGGAAGTTAAAAAAGAAAGCCGCACT
>Ga0155991_144_pt1 | contig 13919 bp, 12 predicted proteins | sample RifCSPlowO2_02_FD_107645 | JGI IMG/M metagenome (GOLD analysis project Ga0155991, IMG submission 107645) | Candidatus Komeilibacteria bacterium RIFCSPLOWO2_02_FULL_48_11
ATTTGTGCGTTATCATATTTTATTTCTTAATTTCAATATCCACATGGTCCTCCAGATTCGGGACCGAGCGGACCCAGAAAGGCGAGAATTTTACTTCCACGTTATCAATGCCGGTGATTTTGCGGAAATGCTTTCTTACCTCGTCGCGATTCAGGCCCACAACGTCTTTTTTCTTAAACACCGCGTCCGGGAATTTGGGAATCAAAGTCGCGCTGATAGAAGCATCAAGATAAGCGGCGCTTGAATCCGGCTTGGCCGCAAAGGAGTCATCATCAATTTTGCCCACCACTTTATTGGCTGGCGCGTTTGCGGCCAAATCCTCTCTAATGAGCGATTTAGCCGCTTTTTTGTCATAAACTATCACCCGGCCTATAGCCTCGGCTGTTATGGTAAAACTGTCAATGTTCAAGTCGCCGGGTTTGGCGCTTGGTTTTAAGCTGGTAATGATAATGGTGATTTCGTCTTCTTTAACGCCCGGGGCCAGTGATTCCAGTTTTTCGGTTGCTTGTTTTTTCAGTTTTTCTTCAACGGTTTTTTGGGCTTTGTCAAAAGTTTCCTGGGAAACCATTTTCACTAATTTAGTTCCGCCAGTGAATTTTTTGGCGACCTCGCCGTAGATTTTATCCTTGTCGCTTTTGAGCTTGACGATTTCAAACCGGCCAGGGCCGACTTCGCCGTCTTTGCCTTCTTTGTCGGCATAAGCGGCCGCGGTAACGCTGCTGCCGGCTTTGACAGTGACGCTTTCCTTAAGGCGGACGATAATTCCATTTTCGGAAGCGAACTGGGTTGTGGCCACCAATTGCTGGTTGCGGGAGGCGGTTTTATTGTGGATAGTAATTTCGCCGGTGGCCTGGGCCGGAATTTCGCTTTCGGATTTGATGTCAAAAGTTTCCGTGGCCGCAACGGTTTGCTCCACCACCCGGCCGCTAATAGCCTTGTCGCCATCAACAACTATTTCTTTTATGGGGATTTGCATCTTATGGGTGATGACTTCTTTGGCCGGCACGATAATAATTTTTGCCTGGGACAGGGTAAAGTAGAGGATAATGATGATTAAGTTCAAAGTGAGAATTAAAAAATTAATGGCCAGCTTGCGGTAGGATTTTAAAGTAATGGCCTGGGAGAGCGTTTTGGTTCCTTGGGCGATTTTCTTTTGCGTGGATTGAAATAAACTCATAGGGGCGATACTAAATTAATGCGAAATCATACGAAAAATACGAAATTTGTATTTTAGTGTTTTTCGCATGTTTCGTATGATTTTCGTATCGCTATTTAACTTGAACATCGCTGGCAATTTTGCTTAGTTCTTCTAGGAGTTGTTTTTTAGGATTGACGCCAATCGGTAATCTAAGTTTTTTAGAGCCATTAAGGCGCAGAATAACCGGCATCGCACCCGGATAATTATACAACAGTTTTTTCAATTCGGCAAATATATTTTTATCGGTTCTCGCGGGCAAGCAGATTTCCAAACTCTGGTAATTCAAAACCGGCGCCTCGGAGGAGTCAGTTGTGCAGGCTGAGGCCTCGCGGCAGATAAGCTGAAAAGCGTCGTTGCGCTCCTCGCAGTCGCCTTTAATGATTAAGAGCTGGTCCGCTTGCCACAACTCGCGGTTCTGGCTGTAAATTTTCGGGAAAACTATGACTTCCATGTCGCCGGACAAATCTTCAACCTTGGCAAAAGCCATCAGCTCCCCGCGCTTGGTGGTGATTTGCTTGATTTCTTTCAGCAGCACCCGGATGGCAATGCCTTTTTGGGGAGACTGGATAGAGCTTAAGGTGACGGAATTTTGGGAGAGCAGGTGGCGGAACTGGTCCAGCGGGTGGCCGGAAAGGTAAAGTCCCAGCAATTCTTTTTCCCATTGCAGGTATTCTTTAACATTGCCTGGAACTTGGTTCAAGGCCAGCTGGCGCTCCTTGGCTTCGCCGGCGCTGAAAAGCGAAGATTGCGCGCGCTCGGTTGCTTCGCGTTCTTCTCGTGAAAAAGCGAGCAGTCTTTCAATGTTAGCTTCCAGCGTATGTCTGCTCCCGAACCGGTCCAAACTGCCGGAGCGGATAAAACTTTCCAAAGATTTGCGGTTTAAATCCTTGTCTGCGGCCCGGCGCAAAAAGCCGGAGATATCGGCAAAAACCCCGCGTTCTTTGCGTTCCGCGATTATTACTTCCACAATGTGGCTGCCGATGTTTTTAATGGCCTTGAGCCCAAAGCGGATGGTCTGGTCATTCACCACGGTAAAAGTGGAAAAACTTTCATTGATGTCCGGGGGCAGGACTTTAATTCCCATCTCCGCGCATTCAGCTACTGCTTCGGCCACTTTGGCGATATCGTCCGATTCCGCGGTCATAACCGCGGCCATGAACTCGGCCGGGAAATGCGCTTTCAGGTAAGCGGTTTGATAAGCCACCATGGCGTAAGAGGCGGCGTGCGCCTTGTTAAATCCATAAGCCGCGAACGGTTCAATCAGGTGCCAGAGCGCCTCGGCTTTATTTTTGTCAATTTTGCCTTTATTGATGCAGCCGTCAATGAATTTATTTTTTTGCTTGGCCATTTCGGCTTGAATTTTTTTGCCCATGGCCTTGCGCAGTTTGTCAGCCTCGGCCCAGTTGTAGCCAGCAATCTCTATGGCCGTGTACAGCACATCGTCTTGGTAAGTGATGATGCCGTAGGAATCTTTGAGAATGATTTTGAGCCGTTCATCCAGGTAAGTGATGCGGTTGGGATTGTGTTTGCGGCTGATGAATTCCGGGATGGATTCCATGGGCCCGGGTCGGAACAAGGCCACCATGGCCATGATGTCCGTCAGTTTGGTGGGTTTCAGCTCCACCAGATAGCGGGTCATGCCGTCGCCGCCCAGCTGAAATAGACCCATGGTTCGGCCCTGGGCCAGAAGTTCAAATGTTTTTTTATCGTCGCGGGGAATGTTGTCAATGTCAATATTCACGCCTTTGGTCTTTTTTATCAAATCAATGGCTGTGCCCAAGATGGCCAGATTGCGGATGCCGAGCAAATCCATTTTCACCAGGCCAGTGCTTTCACAAGAATACATTTCATATTGAGTGATGATTTTTTCGCCGCCGGTTTCACGTTGCAAGGGCGTGAAGTCGGTTAAATCCGTGGGGGCAATCACCACCCCGGCCGCGTGCACCGAAGGGTGCCGGGCCGAGCCTTCCACTTTTTTGGCAATCTCCAGCAGACGCTTAACCTGGGTGTCGGTGTCAAAAAGCTCTTTCAGTTCCGGGGTGGCCGCGAGCGCCCGGTCAATGGTCATGGGAAAACCCTGGCGGCCAAAAGGAATGAGCTTGGCAATGCGGTCGCAGAAAGCGTAAGGATAAGCCAGGGCCCGGCCGCAGTCGCGCACCGCGCCTCGGGCTTGCATGGTGCCGAAAGTGCAAATCTGGGCCACTTTATTTTCTCCATACTTTTGCCGCACGTAATCTAGCACTTCATCGCGCCGGTTGTCCGCGAAATCCATGTCAATATCAGGCGCGCTCGGCCGGTAGGGATTTAAAAAGCGCTCAAAAGGCAGCTGAAAAATCATGGGGTTGACTGTGGTGATGCCAATAGCGTGCGAAACCAAGGAGCCGGCCGCACTGCCGCGGGTGGTGGAAATAATGCCGTGAGAGCGCGCCCAGTTGGTGTAGTCAGCCACAATCAGGAAATAGGCGGCATAGCCTTTTTTAGCCACCACTTCCAGCTCATAGTCCACCCGTTTTTGGTATTCTTCCGAAATCTCGCCGTACTTGGCTTTTAAGCCGTCATCAGTCAATTGTTTCAAATAATCATCAGCGGAAACGCCCTCGGGCAGCTCAAAAACAGGAAAGAAAAATTTTCCCAGTTCCAGTTCAACGTTGCAACGTTCCGAGAGGCGCAGAGTTTCGTCAATCACTTCCGGGTTGTTAGGAAAAGCGGCGCGCATTTGGGCCTCGGTTTTCATGGATAAATCCACGCCAGTCATTTTTAAGCGGTCGGTCTGGTCCACTGTTTTGCCGGTGGCCACGCAGACCATAATATCCTGCGCCTCCTTTTCGTCCGGAGAGATGTAGTGCGAATCATTGGTGGCAATGGTCGGGATGTTGTATTCCTTGGCAATCTCCAGAAGGATTTTGTTGAGTTCAATCTGTTCCGGAATCTCGGGGTGCGGCTGAACTTCCAGATAAAAATTCTCCAGCCCAAAAATTTTTTGGTAATCTTTGATAATCTCAATGGCTTTATCAGTCTGGCCCCTGACTATAAGCTGCGGTATTTCGCCCTGCAAACAGCTGGAGGTGGCCACCAGGCCAGGGGCGTATTCTTCAAGCAATTCTTTGTCAAAACGCGGTTTATAATAAAAGCCCTCCAGATGCGAGCGGCTGGAGAGCCTCATCAGATTTTTGTAGCCTTCCAGGTTTTTAGCCAATAAGATTTGGTGATATGGTTTTTCGTTGGGGTTTTTGTCAAAGCGGCTCGCTGGGGCCAGATAGCCTTCAATGCCGATGATCGGCTTGATGCCGGCGGCTTTGGCTTTTTCGTAAAACTCAATCGCGCCATACATGACGCCATGGTCAGTCAAAGCCAGGGCCGGGGAACCGATTTCTTTGGCGCGTTTAATCAGGCCGTCTATTTTCGGAAGACCGTCAAGCAGGGAATAGTGCGAGTGGCAATGGAGATGGACAAAACTCATAATTTCCAATCACCAATTTCCAATTTCCAGTAAAGCTCCAAATTTCAATTTCCAATATTGGATTTTGGTTATTGGAAATTTACTGGAGCTTGGAAATTGGAATTTGGAAATTTTACTATTTTATTATTCGCTTTCTATTTTTTTCTTGCGAGCCTTTTGCTTGGTTGCGTTTTCATTCCACTCCCTCACATACTCCGCCAGTTCTTTAATGCCGCGGGCCGCCAGCGTAAAAACAGCGCCGCCGACTTGCAATTTGTCGCGGATTAAATCTATCACTTCCCAGAACTTTTCCAGGCGCTCTCTTGCGTCTTTGGTGACAACGTGAATGTCGCGCAGGTTCAGTATCAGGTAATAAAGCGTCCAGCACAGGAAAATGGCTACCAAGGCCGCGCCGCCGGCCAGGGCCGCAAAAAGCACGTCCTGGGTGGTTTGGATAGGAATGTTAAGCATAGTTTTTTTGTTTAAGATTTATTAGGGTAGTATAACATAGTGCGTTGTGGGGATAAAATATGGTATAATAGCGAATATGGTTATTCAAGAATATCAAGACCCGCGAGTTGGCAAATATCTGCGCTATGGCTACTGGTACCTGGCGCACAAGGGCACTATTGACCGCGCTACCCGGCTCTTTCTGGTGCTTTTGGTGGCGGTTATTTGGGTTTTGGCCATGCTACAGCTTTATGGCTTTATGCAAGGGACCGCCGGGAATGACGCTTTATTGCGTGATTGGACCGGGGCGCAGCTGGCCGTAGAAAAACTCCACAGCCAAAACGCGCCTTTGCCGCCGGCCATCTCCGAAGCAACGGCGCTCCTGGGGCGCGATGACCAGACAGCTGATTTTATGGCTTGGGCCGAAAATCCAAACAGCAATTGGTATTTGGAAGTGGATTATGTTTTTTCCTGGGCTGATGGCCAAACCTTGCCAGACTCGGCGTTTGTATTGCCTGAATCCAAAGCCGTTTTATTGGCGCGCGGGATAACGGTTAACGCTTTGCCTGCTGAAGCCGCAATAACGGTCTTGCCGAAAAAATGGCAGCGCCTGAAAGACAAAAAAATTTTAGAGCGCCTGGCTGATTTTCGCGCCAAGATTGCGGTGGTTGAAGCCCAAGCCAGTAGCGCGGATGGAGCTACGGCTGCTACTTTTTCGGTGCAGAACAATACTATTTACGATTTATTGACGCCTCGTTTTGCGGTGGTGCTTTTGCAAGCGCAAACGCCGGTGGCGGTTGGCTTGGCGGAAACTGACAGCCTGGCCTCGGGCGCAACAGCCAATTTGGAACTGCGCTGGCTGCAATCTTTGCCCTTGAATCCAAGGGTGGAAGTTTATCCTCAAATTAACGTTTTGGACCAGACAGGCTTTCGCTTGCCAGCCGGCGGAGAAACAAAATTTTAAGCAAGATTATGCGATTCCGTCTGGGGCGGCTATTTAGCAATATTGACTGGCTTCTTTTTGGCAGCGCGCTGGGCTTGTCTGTTTTTGGTTTGGTGTTAATTTACAGCTTAAGCTGGCCCCAGGAAAATCTTTTTTTGCGGCAGCTTATCTGGCTAGGCCTGTCCGTGGCCGTCTTTTTCGCGGTTCAGTCTTTTGACCGCCATTTTTGGCGGAGCATCTCCTGGCCTTTTTATTTAGTCGTTCTGGCTCTTTTGGTTTTGCTTTTGGTTTTAGGCGAGGCCACTCGCGGCAGCCGCGGCTGGTTCTTTTTTGGGCCTTTGGCTTTGCAGCCGTCCGAGTTTGCCAAAATCGCCTGCATTATTTTTTGGGCCGCCACTTTGGAGCGGCTGAATTTTGACATTGCCAACTGGCGCCATCTTCTGAAAGTGGTTTTTTGGGTGGCCTTGCCAGTGGGGCTGGTTTTGCTCCAGCCGGATTTTGGCGCGGCTTTTATTATGGCCTTAGTGGGGCTGGTAATGGTGCTTTACACCGGGCTGGACCGGCGCAAGTTTTTATTTCTGGCCTTGGCCTTGGCGGTGGCGGGCGTAATCGGCTGGGGCCTGCTGCACAATTACCAGCGCTCACGGGTGCTGACTTTTCTTAATCCCCAAGCCGACCCGCTAGGCGCGGGCTATAATGTCCGGCAGTCAATAGTGGCCATTGGCTCGGGCGGGCTTTTTGGCCGCGGCTTGGGGCTCGGGACCCAGAGCCAGCTTAATTTTTTGCCGGAGCAGGAGACTGATTTTATTTTCGCGTCTTTGGCCGAAGAGCTGGGATTTGTCGGGGCCGCCGTAGTTTTTGCTTTGTATTTGCTCTTGTTGCGCCGCGTTTATCGGCTGATTAAGGAAGGGGAGAATTTGTTCACTAATTTTTTGCTTTTAGGGATTTTTACCATGCTGCTTTCAGAAGCGGTCATCAATATCGGCATGAACATGGGGATTTTCCCAATTACGGGAATTACTTTGCCGTTTGTCAGTTACGGCGGCAGTTCTTTATTGGCGAGCTTTTTAGGTTTGGGCTTGGCTCAGAATACCAGAAAATAAACATAAATTTAGCATTTTTTGGTTATAAAAAATGGTATTTTTTCCATTTTTGCGCTAGAATGAGGTTATATGACCCAAACAATCGAAGAGAAAATCAAAGCTATCGCCGAGCAATACGCTCGAAATCTTAAAGCAAAAACGACGGAACGCATTAAAGAAATGAAAGAAGACGATAATTCCCACTATCTTATTTATCAGGTTCTGGGCATTACGGATAAAGAGGGAGAATTAATTGATATTTACCAAAACAAGGGGCGATTTTTATATAAGTATGCCGGCTCTTTTTTAGAAGAAGTGGCAATACTTTGTTTTGAGGAAAAATTTCCAAATACACAGCGCAAAGTTAAAATTCAAAACAAGACAGGCAAAAGGCCAAAAACATTTGAAATAGATTGCTTGGTTGACAAGAATGCTTTCGAAATTAAATGGAGAGATGCAACTACAGACGGTGATCATATCACCAAAGAGCATGCAAGAGTGCAAAATATCAAAAAATACGCTTATCGCCCTATTAGGATTATGTTTTATTATCCCAATAGAGCGCAGGCGATAAAAATTCAAGAAACCCTAAAAACAATCTATGCTGGCGTTGGCGGTAAATACTACTTTGGCGATGACGCCTGGAAATACATAAAAAAGGAAACGGGTGTAGATTTACTGAATATTCTGCAAAAAATTGCCAAGGAAAAAACAAAACAATAAAAACTATGGTTATACACGGCGATTGCTTAATAGAACTAAAAAATATTACCGATAAGTCTGTAGATTTAGTCTATTTAGATCCGCCTTTTTTTACTCAAAAAAAACAAAATCTCAAAACAAGGGATAATTCAAAAGAGTATTCTTTTGACGACACCTGGGACAATATAAATAAATATAGAACATATATTCAAGACAGACTTGTTGAATGCAGGCGAGTATTAAAAGATACAGGCAGTATCTTCCTGCATTGCGATAAATCAGCCGCTCACCAGCTTCGCGTTGCACTCGATGAAATTTTTGGTACAGGCAACTTCCAAAGCGAAATCGTTTGGTCATATAAAAGGTGGTCAAACGCAAAAAAGGGCCTGCTTAACTCACACCAAATCATTCTTTTTTACAGCAAAACGGATGACTTTAAATTTAATACAATTTACGATGAATACTCGCCGACAACCAATATCGATCAAATTTTTCAAAAGCGCATGCGAGATCAAAACGGAAAAACTAAGTATAAAGAAAGCGGGAATGGAGGTTATGAATTAACAAAAGAAAAAAAAGGCGTTCCATTGTCAGATGTTTGGGAAATTCCCTACCTAAATCCAAAGGCCATGGAACGTGTGGGCTATCCAACGCAAAAGCCCATTCTTTTGTTAGAACGAATCATCAAAATATCCACTGATGAGAACGACCTAGTGCTTGACCCATTTTGTGGAAGCGGCACAACACTAGTGGCCGCAAAATTCTTAAATCGTAAATATATAGGCATTGATAATTCAAGAGACGCAATCGAGCTAACAAAGAATAGACTTGAAAACCCCATAAAATCGGAATCTCATCTACTGCAAAATGGCAAGGATGCCTATCGTAATCAGAAAAAGGAGGTTGTTAACATATTAAACAAAATCGATGCTGTTCCAGTTCAAAGAAACAGAGGTATTGACGGTTTCTTGCGGATTGATAACTTAATGGTTCCCATACCAATTAAAGTGCAAAGAGAATCAGAAACAATAAGTGAAGCTATGGATAATTTGATGAAATCATGCCAAAGAAATAAGTATGCTAAAAAAATACTTATCAAAACACACACACGACAAAATCAATTACTTTTTGACACGTTAGGAGGACAACAATATCGGGATATAATCATTGTTGATGATATAGAGGGCTTTCGAAAAAATAAGAACGAACTTCTTACTCAAATGCGTAAGTCCTAGTTTGATTAATAATTGGTAAAAAAAGTGTGCGAAGGCTGGGTTGACGGAAACGGAATTTTAAGTTATCCTTAATTCAAAATTATGGCCAATCCAGGTTCAAATTTCCAACATTCATCTTCTTCGCTTGACAACTTGCGCTTAATTTCCTATTGTCCTCTTTGTAACGCGCATTACAGTCCGACTGAAGCCAAGATTTTGGAGCAAAAAGACGGCGCTCACCTGATTCACGTGGAATGCGGCAATTGCCGCAGTTCCATCGTGGCGGTGGTGATAACCGGCTCAATTGGCATTTCCTCCGTGGGTTTGATTACCGACCTCACCAGCCAGGACGTGATGCGTTTTAAGAACAGCGAATCATTGAGCGAAGATGACGTGATTGAAGCTTATCAAACGCTAACCGTTGATTCTGATTTATCGGCTTTGCTAAAAGAATAACTTATGCCCAACGCGGCAACAATTACTTTAAAGAAACGGCCAGGCGGCGGCAGCCACGAGGCCGTTAAAACAAGACGCGCCGGCGAAGTGCCGGGCGTTATTTACGGCGAAGGCGTCGGGAGCCGCAATTTTAGCATTCCTGCCGGAGCATTGAAAAAATTGATGCGCACGAGCGGTAAAAGCAGCTTGTTTGACGTGCGCCTTGATAATGAAGACAAAACCGTTAAAGCCATTTTGCAGGATTGGCAGAACGACCCGGTTTCCGGCCAGCCGGTCCACATTGACCTCTATCAAGTGAGGATGGACAAAGTTTTGCATACTAAAATCCCGCTTCATTTTACGGACGCCTCATTGGCAGTGAAAGATTTAGGCGGAACTTTAGTGAAGCAACTGAATGAATTAGAGATTGAATGTCTGCCCGCGGAATTAATCCATTCGCTGGAAGTATCAATTGAGCCCTTAAAGACGTTTGTAGACCATATTAAGGTCAAGGATTTGAAACTGCCAGCGGGCATAAAGTCTAAATTGGATCCGGAAACCATTGTGCTTTCAGTGTCAGCCCCGCGGAGCGAAGCTGAATTGGCCGCTCTCTCCGGCGAAGTCAAGGCCGATGTTTCGGCCATTGAAGTATTGACCGAGAAGAAAGAAAAAGTGGAAGGAGAAGGAGAGGGGGAAAAGGAAGGAAAAACAGGGACTCCGCCAGTTGAAAAAAAATAATGGTGGTTTGGAATTACAGAATTTCGGTGATTATATTTTGTCATCTCGAGGCCTCAATGAACCTAATAAATCACAAGAAATTTTGATTACCAATGAACTTATAAATCTACAGACACTTGGCAGGCCGAGGAGATCCCGTGGTAATCGCAATTAACATGGGATCCTCTCGGCGTGCCTCAGCCATCGCGGCGAACTAAGCTACTATGTTTCCTACGTCCATTTAGTTGAAGCGCGTCCTTTAACGCCTCGGGATGACAGTTAAAATTCTGTAAATTCCAAATTTCATTATGCAAAACAAAAATAAAGTTTTAAAATACTTAAACGAGCACTGGCAACTATTAGTGAAAGTCAGTGTTTTTTTGTTGGTGATTGTCTTGATGTGGTATTCGGGCTTTAAGCTCTTCGGCGGCCGGCCAAGCGCTGGTCCGGGCGATTCGGAAAACAAGGAATCAGAAATCAAAGGCCAGGCCGTGAGCACGCCTTTTAATGACCCTAAAAATTATCCGGTGATTGTCATGATAGATAATTCTCCGGAAGCACGGCCTTATCACGCCGGTTTAAGCCCGGCCGCGGTGGTTTATGAAACTCTGGCCGAAGGCGGCTCCACGCGGCTGGCGCCAGTGTTTGCCGGGCCGCCCGAGGTTGAGAGAATCGGGCCGGTGCGCAGCGCCCGGCCTTATTTTGTGCAGCTGGCGGCTGGCTGGGGCGGATTTTTCTGGCATGCCGGCGGTTCGCCCGAAGGCCTGGCTCTTCTTAAGGAACTGGTTGGTCAGAAACAATTAATTAATTTAAACGAAATTTCCGGTTTGGGCCCAATTTACCTCTGGCGGGACAGATCATTGGCCGCGCCGCACAATTTGTTCACTTCCGGAGAAAAAATAGCCAAAGCTTTGGCTGATTTTGAATTGACCAGCCCGGACTATTACAAGCTCTCGTGGCAATGGGAAAAAGAAGCCAAAGACAAAGCCAGCCGGGAGCAGGCTCGGGAGGCGACCGGCGAGGCGAGCCAGATTACCATCACTTTTTCGCCGGGCGTGATTTTTAACCCGTCTTACCAATATGACGCTGCTTCTGGTTTGTACCAGCGCAGTCTGGCTGGCCGACCTCATCTTGATTATAATAACAAAGAACAGCTCGCGGCGGCCACCGTGATTGTCCAAAAAGTTCCGGGAGAATGGTTTTTGCCCAGCGGCTATGACCGGATTGGAATTAATATAATTGGCGAGGGCGAAGCGCTCTTTTTCCGCGATGGGAAAGTATTCACGGGCCAATGGAAAAAAGAGTCCAGAGAAGCGCAGACCCAGTGGTTTCTGGGGGACAAGCCTTTTATTTTAAAAACCGGCCAGGCTTGGGTGGAAATCGTTCCTGGCAATCGCGAAGTCAAATATAATTAAGAAGAACTATTGTCTTGTCAACCGCGCGATGCGGTCGAAGCCAGCGAGGTCTTTTTTGATTGTGTAAATAAAAGGAGATTGTTCGAGCAGGGCGCACACTTCGTCTTTTCGTCTTGGGTCGAATTTCATGAATGCTTGGCCATTTTGCGCGAGGTAATCGGGCAGTTCGCTGATGAATCTGCGGATAATATCAAGCCCGTCTGCGCCGGATTCGTAGCTGATGGCTGGCTGGAACAACACTTCAGGGTCATTGCTCCACACTTCGCCCTTTGCGCTTTGTGTGGCCTGCGGCCACCCGTACGGAGGGTTGCTGACAATAATGTCAACAGGTTCAGTCAAAGGTTCAAAGAGGTCGCCGAGGCGGAAGTCAATGCGCTCTGCGATGTTGTGGTCGCGCGCGTTGCGCTGTGCCACGTCGAGCGCGTCCTGTGAGATGTCGGTTGCGATAATTTTCGCGTGAGGAAATTCGTGCGCAAGGGTGATGGCAATACAGCCCGAGCCAGCGCCAATGTCCGCGAACGTGCCGTTAAAATCCGCGGTTACGTTGTCTTTGGCGTAATCAATCAAATCCTCGGTGGCCGGGCGGGGGATATGCACGCTGCTGTCCACAAAAAAATTGCGGCCATAAAATTCCTTTTGCCGGATGAGGTAGGCGATGGGCTCATGTTTGGCGCGTCGGGCAATGAGGGCATAAAATTGTTTGGCTTTATCAGCCGCGGCCTCGTCTTCCGCATGAGCCAGAATATACTCGCGCGGCTGGCGCAGAACAAAAGATAAAAGAATCTCAGAGTCGAGGAGTGCGGTGTCAAGATGCGCTAATGTTTTGTAGGATTCTTGCAGCAAACTACGAATCGTGGACATAAAAAGTTTCAAGTTACGAGTTTCAAGTTTCAAGATTTGTTTTTTTAATCTTGTAACTTGACACTTGAAACTTGTAACTTCTCTTTCACATCCTCCTCCCGCAACGCCTCAATAACTTCATCTATTCCTCCATTCATAATCACCGCCAAATTATGCCAGCTCTGCTTTAAGCGGTGGTCGGTTAGGCGGTCCTGGGGAAAATTATAGGTGCGGATTTTTTCACTCCTGTCCCCGGTCCCTATCTGGCTTGAGCGTTCGGCCCGTTCGGCTTTCTGTTTGGCGGCTTCATAATGGTCCAAGATGCGCGAGCGCATAATCATCATGGCGCGTTCGCGATTCTGCTGCTGGCTGCGCTCGTCCTGGCAGGAAACGGAAATACCAGTGGGGATGTGAGTCATGCGGATGGCTGAGTAAGTAGTATTGACTGATTGGCCACCATGGCCCCGGGCTGTGTTGGTTTCAATCTTTAAATCTTTGGGGTCAATGGCCAAATCAACTTCTTCGGCCTCAGGCAGCACTGCCACTGTGGCCGTGGAAGTGTGCACCCGGCCGCTTTTTTCCGTTTCCGGCACTCTTTGCACCCGGTGCACCCCGCTCTCGTATTTGAGCAGAGAATAAACATTGCGGCCCTTGATTTCAAAAATAACTTCCTTAACCCCGCCAATGCCAATGCGGTTTGCCGAAAGAAGATTAACTTTCCAGCCCTTGCTTTCGGCCAAGCGGCTGTAGAGCCGGAAAAGCTGGGCCGCGAACAAGGCTGATTCGTCGCCGCCAGCCCCGGCCCTAATTTCCATAATAATGTTTTTGTCGTCTTTAGGGTCAGCCGGCAAAAGAGCAGCCTTGAGTTCAATTTCCAGTTTTTCTTTCTCCGCCTCTAGCTTAATAATTTCGTCCGCGGCCATTTGCGCCAGTTCCGGGTCATCGGCTTCAGCCTTGGTCTTATTGGCGTCATCCAAAGCCTGGCTTACTTTTTCGTAAGATTCGGCCACAGCGGCCTTGTCTTTTAAACTGCTGTATTCTTGAGATAGGGCTTGCAGTTTTTTAGGATTAGAAACCACGGCGCTTTCTTGGAGCGATTTTTCGAGTTCAGCCAAGCGTTGTTTTAATTGTTTGGCTTGTTGAAGCATATAGTTTTACTGTCATCCCGAGCCCCTAACAGAAGACGCTATTAACCATGGGCGAGAGAAACAAATTAACGAAAATCAATAAATTGCGATGTCGTGGGGCGAGAGGATCCCCTTATTAAATTCATCAAGGCCTCGAGATGACAATTAAAAACCGCCTCACTTTAGCCATACCATGCTTGCAGTATAGCTTGAATGAGGCGGCTTTGACAGTGTTATTTTTTATCCGCTTCTGTCTTGACTGGAGCTTCTTTCTTAATTGACTTGGCAGTCTTGGCTCGGCTGGCTTTGCGCTTGGCCGTTGTTTCGGCTGATTTTTTAACCAAACGTTGGAACCGC
>Ga0155991_105_pt2 | contig 13905 bp, 11 predicted proteins | sample RifCSPlowO2_02_FD_107645 | JGI IMG/M metagenome (GOLD analysis project Ga0155991, IMG submission 107645) | Candidatus Komeilibacteria bacterium RIFCSPLOWO2_02_FULL_48_11
TGGCTGAAAAAATTAAAGCCAAATACAGCCATCTTTTCGGCCAGTTGTGGGTTACGGTGCATCCCAAAGACTTGCCCAATGAACAGCCGGGCAAGGGTTCTAATGATGTTTGGGCCGCCAAGCAAGCGCAAAAGGAAATTGACAAAATAGGTATTCCTTATGAACGCTTTATTGTATCAGCTTTTGATGTTGACACCATTGTCCACCCGCAGTACTTTGCCCATTTGACTTACAGGTTTTTGACCCACCCATCGCCCCACCGCACCAGCTACCAGCCAGTGGCATTTTTCAACAACAATATCTGGCAATCAAACGCCATTACTCGGACAATATCAAATGGCACCACTTTCTGGTTATTGACTGATTTGTCGCGGCCCGAGCGGCTGTTCACTTTTTCTTCGCATAGCATGAGTTGGAAAACTCTGGTGGCCATCGGCTTTTGGGAGCCGGATTTGGTGACTGAAGATTCGCGCATTTTTCTGCAGTGTTTTATTCATTTCAACGGTAATTACACCGTAACGCCGATGTACGTTCCGGTTTCCATGGACACAGTAGAAACAGGAACTTTCTGGGGCAGTCTGAAGGCGCTTTACAAACAGCAGCGGCGCTGGGCCTGGGGCATTGAACATTTTCCATACATGGTTTGGCATTTCTGGCACAACAAAAAAATCGGGTTCATGAAAAAATTCAAATACTTCTTCAATCTCACTGAAGGCATGTATTCCTGGGCCACAGCTCCGATTTTAATTCTAATTTTAGGCCGCTTGCCGCTCTGGTTTGCGGACCGCAGCACCCAAACAACGGTGATAGCCCAAAACGCGCCAGCGGTGCTGGACTGGCTTTTAACCCTGGCCATGATTGGGCTCCTGGCCACGGCCGTGCTTTCAGTAGTGTTTTTGCCGCCCTGCCCCCCGGGCGAATCCAAGCGCAAATACCTCTACATGTTTTTGCAGTGGATTGTCTTTCCTTATACCATGATTATCTTCGGCTCCATCCCGGCCATTGAATCCCAAACCCGATTGGCGACAGGCAAATATCTCGATTTCACAGTTACTAAAAAAAGAAGGTAGTATTTAAAAACTCCGGATGCCCTTTAGCGAACTCTGCAAAGGGCATCTTTTTTTTTCCTTCAAGCTGGACTTCTTCAAAATTTAACACGTCATTCCGACCCCCTCGGGCATACTCGGGGCAGGCTGGAGTGGAGGCCAGCCAGAGGCTGGTCAGCCTTTGGCCGAAATCTCGTGGATAAACGATGAGATCCCTCGACTCCGCTTCGCTGCGCTCGGGATGACGATTAAGCGACGCTTTCCAAATAATTAGTCTTTTACCTCTCCACATGGTCCAGGCCCCGGGCCAAGGATTCATGGCCCGGACATGGGCTTCAATTTCTTGCGGCGATTTTTTCCAGTCAATCTTGCCATCTTGTTTGGTAAGTTTTTTCGTGTATGACGCTTTCGAATCATCCTGCGGTTTTAATTTAATCTTGCCGGCAATGTAATCTGGTAGGTATTTGATTAACATATCCGCGCCGATTTGGGACAGGTGATCGTGGAGCTGGCCGGCAGAGGGACCACCTCCCAGCCCCCTCCTCGGTAGAGGAGGGGGGGTAAGAGAGAGGAAGGTATGTCCACTGAACCGTCCCCCCTCCTGTACCCAGGAGGGGGTTAGGGGGTGGTTCTCCTGCGCCACTATCAGCCCATGATCAATCTTGTCGTCTAATTTTATCAACGTCACACCTGTTTCTTTATCTTGATTTAATATGGCGGCTTGGATAGGGGATGGCCCCCGGTATTTGGGAAGTAAAGATGGGTGGACATTGACAATTCCTAAAGGAAAATGGTCTAACAACCATTTAGGTAAAATCTCGCCATAAGCCACAACAATACCCAAATCAGCCTCTACATCTTTTAAGCTATCTAAACCCTCTAAAACAGGCAATTTTAGCCTCTGACAAGCCTGCTTTACGCTTGAAGGGACTGGCTTTGATTGGTGCCGGCCAACCGGCTTATCCGGCTGGGTGACTACGGTTTTGATATTGCAAAACGCCTGTCCGCCTTTGGCGGAGGCCTTTGATAAGGCTTCTAGACTAGGCACAGCAAAGTCTGGAGTACCAAAGAATACAGCTTGACACTTATTTTTTTTCATGTTTAAATAATTTCACACTATATCCCAGAGTAAAGGAGGTGAAGACTCTTGGAAAAGGTTGCTGTACAGCACAGCGCTAAGACTCCGTCGAAGAAGTCGAAAGAGCTGAAGATGAAGAGCCAAAACAGCTCGCCTGTGCAGCGGAGGCCGAACCATCAGGAGAAGAATACCTTCTGATGGCTCGGGCTGGTGCATCGGGGCTACCACAGATGATTGTGGTGGCCCTTTTTTAGATTCCCCTTTTTTATTTTTCAAGGATGCTTCCGAGCGTTTTTCTCTTCTGCCGGCTGGCCTTGAATTCCGCCATGTTCTTATAGGGACCAGCGACTCGGCCGGCGCGATAATCCGCCAAACCCTCGGCAATGGCAGCCTTGGTCTGTCCCTTTATCATCTTCATTGTCCGTTCGATAATTAATACCCCGTCCAAATGGTCAATCTCGTGCTGAATGACGCGGGCGAACAAGCCGGTGGCTTTCAGCTTCTGCTCCTGTCCGCTCACATCAGTATAACGGATTTTTATTTTTCGGTGGCGCGGCACTAAACAAGTTTTGCCAGGAATGGAAAGACAACCCTCCTCTTCGGTATCAATTTCACTGGATGCGGAAAATATCTTGGGATTGATAATCACCAGATGCTCTTTGAGCGATTCGTCCGCGTCCTTGTTGACTATTGCGAGCCGGATGCTCTGCCCAATTTGCACGGCGGCCAAGCCAATGCCTTTGGCGGAATTCATGGTGTCAATCATGTCTGGAACTAATTTTTTAGCAACGACAAAATCCGTCACCTTGATTGACGGTTTTTGGAGGGAGGGGGCGGGGTAGATGATAAGTTTGAGCTTTGACATATGATTTGTCATCTCGAGGCTTGGCAGGTACTTTTTAAAATAACGGGACTAATTAAAACAATTTTCTCGTTAAATGAGTTGTACCAAGCAAGCCGAGGAGATCCCATGGTAATTGCAATTGATTATGGGATCCTCTCCCTCCTTTTTACTCCGATATTTTAATTTTTGTATTAAGGCTTGACGCATATAACGCGTTGACCCACGCTTATTGTGTCGGTCGGGATGACAGTTTTTATTCGCATCGCTATAAAACATTTTCCGGATCCCTGTCGACGACCCATTGCGATGAGGGTAGGGAATATAACAAAGGGATTTCAATTTTATCGCGCAGTTTTAAAAGCAAAGATTTCCGTTTGGAGCGGTGCTCAATATAAGGCCCAAGAATCTTTATTCCAACGTTTAATTTGAGTTCAGATGTTATCTTTTCAAATTCTTTGTCATCATTGCCTTTGTAAGAGAGTTTAACCAGTTCAACAAACGGGGGATAACCCAGTTCTTTTCTGAAATCTAGTTCTGATTTTACAAATTGTTCTTCCTCGCCCAAGGCAAAAGCGCGGATAGCGAGATTGTCAGGGCTGTAGGATTGCAACAACATCTCGGGAATAAGAAGCTCCTCGCAGAGCATTTGCCATTTCTTGAGCCGGTAAAAAACTCTTTCGCTGGAACGATAATCAGGCAAAGCCAGAAGCGGTTCAATGGAAGCAATAATCAAAGAACTTATTTTGCCGCGCCATGATGACAGTTCGCCTGATTCCAGAATTTGCGGCGGGCTGATAATGATATCATTAACATTTTTTCCCTCTGCCGTCAAAACTTCTTTAATTCTTTTAACCGAAACTTTATCATCTCCTTGCTCCCGTAAAGATATAATAACAACTTTCTTTTTGTTGTTTTCAGCTTCGCTGATTGCTTCCAAGGCTGGCTCGGAAATAATGCTGAATCCCTTTTGCCCCAGAGTTTGTTTTAAGTCTATCAGCCTGATTTGCGTTTTAACGCGGCTGGCTTGGGGGAGAATTATTGGTTTGGCTTGGGGCCATAAAGCAAAAGTCGGGGCCGTATAAATTAGGCGCGAAGCGGTAAGCTCGGCTGCCCATTTTACCACTGTTCGGGCGTCATAGCGCGGGTGCTGATCGTACTGCTTAAAATCATCACTGCCACTATCAAACATCAGAATACAACTCCTTTCCGGCAGAGGTAAAAACACGCCTTGCCGCGTGGCCAGGATGAGTTTGGCCTGGCTATGCAGGATTTTTTGATAAGCGCGCCAAAAAGCGCCGCGGCTCAAACCGCTGTGGATGATAGCTAAAGATTCGCCGAATTTTTTTATTAAAACCGAGCCAAAAGCTTCTAGAGTATGCAAAGTCGGAGCAAGTATTACTAAACTGGAATATTGTTTTTGGAACCAGAACACCAACCAAATAAAAGAAGAAATGTCTTTTATTTCCAGCTCTGACGCTTCTTTGATGCCAGCCGCGGCTTGGTTAAGATAAGCCAATTGAGATTTTTCTATCTTAAAATCAACAGCGCCGACATTACGCTCAACTCCGCCACTTCGGCGGACAGGCATTTCCGGAACCACGAGCCGCGCCACTGCGCCCGGAGCGCAAAAATAATACTCACTGAATTTTTTTATCAGCTTGAGCTGTGCCGGAGTTAAAACAGGAATGAGGTCAATGATTTTCCTAATGGGGCGGGCCCTAAAACCTCCCTCCTGACCACCCCCTAACCCCCTCCTGGGTACAGGAGGGGGAACTATATCTAAAATCACCCCGCGCTCAAGGGATGAACGCCAGGGGATAGAGACCAGTTGGCCGGGTTTAATGCCGGCTTCTAAATCTGGCGGGATGAAATAGTCAAAGACGTCAGCAGTGGAGGGGAGACGAATTAGAGGTGTTATTTTAGCAATCATCTTAAAATAAAAAATTTCCAATAACCAATTTCCAGTAAAATTCCAATTTCCAATACCCAATCTTGGAATTTTAATATTGGAAATTTACTGGAACTTGGAATTTGGAATTTGGAAATTGGAAATTCTAAAAAGTAAATCTGGCCGCCATCATCCCCACCCCAAACCTCTGCTGATAGCTTAAAACATCGCACTCGTAATTAACGCCCGAGAGCGCGCCTAAAAGGAGAGCCAAAGGCCGGTAAGCGCAGACATGAAACGAATCAATTTGAGGACTCTCAAGCTCCAAGAAAGCCAACGCTTGTTTGTCATGAAGGCAATTTATTATTTTCTGGTCAAATTTATCTCCCGCCTCGCGCTCTCTAGAATTTGTCCGCGACAAATCGCCTAAAGAGAGCGCGGCCACGCGCTCACCGCTTTTTTCAATGGCTTCGCGCAGGGCCTGGCCAAAGGCGAAAATTTGCTTAGCCGGCTGCAAGGCATAGGTTAAAGGCAAAATTGAATAATTCTTCTTGGCCCTAATTAATTGCAGCATCGCCACGCTTGAAGCCACGTCCAACCGCTCGTTAGAAAGGTTTTTTACCGGCCACTCAATACCCAGCTCTTCGCTTATTTTGTGAGCCAAAAAAATATCGCCGCCAAAAGTGGCATCCGAGGCAAAATCGCCGATTGGACCCAAATCAACTTGATAGCGGGAAGCCACCTGCAAGGTATAGGAATGTTCCAACCCGGCTCCCAAAGGCGTAATTAAAAGCAAGGTCGCTGGGTTGCGGGCGTACAAGTCCGCGGCTATTTCGGCTATGGCTCTTTTGGTTTTTTTAAAAAGCTGGACCTTGTTTTTGGCGATTTGCGGCAACAGCGCCGGAGAGTGGGGGAGATGAGCGGCGTAGATTAACATAGAAAAAATCCAATAAATATCATCCCGAGGCGTCAAAGGACGTGCCATAAGTAATTAATGTGGCAAACATAGTAGCAAGATTTGCTGTTATGGATGAGGCACGCCGAGAGGATCCCATGGTTCGTGCAATTGCCAGGGGATCCTCTCGCCCCGCGACATTGCGATTCATTGATTTCTGCTCAGTTATTTGCCACGCCCGTGATTAATGGCATCTTCCTGTTGGGGCTCGGGATGACAATGTTTTCAACTATTTGATATTTGTCATTTATTTACAATATTATCCCCCAGTACTTCTTTCTCTTCATCCGCCACGACTATGTCCAGCACCTCTCCCAGTGGATGTAATTGTACTACTTTTTGCGGCACTGTGGCTATATCCGGCCAGCGATAGCCCAGTTTTTCAAAGGCTTCAGCGGAAACAATGGGCCGGCGCTCGCCATCCGCTATCACATAGACTGCCCGATCCTCGGCTGAAGTTATGAGGGTCCCGTCCGCGAGCTTGAGCGGGCTCTTGGTTGGATATTTTTCCAGTTCTTCGGGATGAACAGGAACCGGTTTCCGTTTCTTGAAATTCAAGACTAAAATCGTGCGGTCAATAATAGCCTGCTTGATACCGTCTTTAACGTAATACACGCCGCCGGTTTTTTTGCTTCGCAACAGGCCGCCGGCCGGATAAGCTGAAGCCAGGGTTATGTTCTCGCCCGGCTGATAATCTTTAAGGTCAGCTTCGGCAACCTGAATAACTTCTTCGGGATTAAAGCCCAGAGTGCGGAACACCTCGCGCGAAACAATGCCGCGCAAAGCATCATCAACCAAAAGATAAATCGTGCCTTTGGGAGAACGGAGCAGGGAATAGTTGGCGAATTTTATAGGCGGGCCGGCTTCGTATTTATCCAGCTCATTCTGGCTGACTTGAATGACGCGCTTGGGATCAAAGCGGGAATAAAGCGCGCTCTTGGAGATAAAAGCGCGGCGCTGGCTGTTCTGTATCAGCCACACTTTATCTTCGCCTTTAATCTGCAAGAGCGTGCCGTCCGGATAAGTGCGGGTAAAGTATCTCTGCCAAATGCGCCAAAAATTAAAATTAGCTCCAATCCGGCCATCGCCTCCTTTGTAAGGATTGTAAGTGTAAAGCACGGCTGTGGCGTTGTTGACCGGCATTATCTCATATCCATCCAGAGTGGTTTTAGTCTGCCCAGGACCCCAGCCAGTAAAAGTGCGGCCTAAATTGACTAAATCGCGCAAATAATTAACCCGAACTTTTTCCGCGAAATCAGAAACCTGATTATAAAACCCTTTAAAAATAGCCAGAGACGGGTCATTTTTGGAGCAACTGTCGCAGACACCGAACCCGGTGGCCCAATCAAGCTGGTCTTGGCTGGGCGAGGAATCAGTCAGCAGGCTCTGCTCTTTTTGCAGCATGGCCATGATAAATTTTGGACTCAACTGGTAGGTTCGCGCTTCTTCAAAAATAATCTGTGACGCGGTCTTTTTTACCCCGTTCACCATCTGGGTATATTTGGCCAGATAAGAGCCTTTGCTTTCCAAAAACCGCTGAATGGAATCTGGTGATAAAGAGTCAATTTCTTCCATCTCAAAATCAGAGATGATGTAGTGAGGATTAAACTCCGCCGCATGAACAACGCTGCTTTGGACTAAAACGAGCGATGTTAGCAGAATAAAGATAAGCGCTTTTTTCATGATAAACTAACTACAGATTACAAATCTTTTACAGATATACAGATATGCCATTTAATTCTAACACGCCATTTATTATGCACATTACATTTGAATATAGTATCTGTATATCTGTACTTTATCTGTAATCTGTAGTCTACCATAAAAAAATAGGGCAGAAAAATTTTAAGACAACAAAAAAGAGGGCTACTTCTGTAGATGCCCTATCGGTAGGCACATCTATCAGATAGTAGCCCTTTATCCACCGCCTCCCAAAAAAACTGGCGGAAAAGAACGCCTCATATTCGGTCGCTCACTCCCTCATTGGAGAGTTTTGAGCTCCTTTTTGAGAACGTTCGCAGGCCCTAGGTTGAACTGCCGTTGCGTTCGCGCTTCATGTCTGGGTTGCGAAGTCAAGTTTATAGTAACAAAGCAAGTAATTCTGTCAACCTAGATATCAACAGTTTTTGATGATATAATCCAGTCATGAAAAAAGTCATGATTCTTGGCGTTGAAGTCTCGGACATAAGCCAAGCGCAAGCCATCAAAAAAGTGCAGGAATTTTTAAACGATTCCAAACAACACTACATTGTTACCCCCAATCCGGAGATTGTCTTGGCTGCTTCCAAAAGCGCTAAATTGCGCTCTGTTTTTGACAAGGCTGATTTATCTTTGCCTGATGGCTTTGGCCTAAAAATCGCGGCCCGCATTCTTGGCCAAAAGCTCCACCACCGCGTTGCTGGAGCTGATTTTATGCTCCAGATTGCGGCTCTGGGTGCCCAAGAGCGGCAGAGCGTGTTCTTGTTGGGCGGCCAAGCTGGAGTGGCCAAAAAAGCCGCTCTAAAACTGCAAAAAATGCATCCTAGTTTAAAAATAGCTGGCGCGGAATCTGGCGGAAAAGTCATTAAAGAAAACAACGCCTGGGCAACGAGCGACAGGGAATTGATTAAAAAAATAAACCAGAGCCAGGCGCGAATTTTATTCGTGGCTTTTGGCTGTCCCAAACAGGAAAAATGGCTGTTCCATAATCTGGCCAAATTAGATTCAGTAAAGCTGGCCATGACCGTGGGCGGCAGTTTGGATTTCTTGGCCCACACAGCCAGGCGCGCGCCCGCGATAATGCGGCAAATCGGCCTGGAGTGGCTGTGGCGGCTCATCCAAAACCCGCGCCGCATCCGCCGCATCTGGAATGCCACCATTGGATTTATTTGGAAAATTTTAATGGCCAGATTACGGATTGCTTTTATCTATCGCCCCAACGTGGTTGGTTTTATCACACGTCATCCCGAGCGGAGCGAAGCGGAGTCGAGGGATCTCGTGGATAAACAATGGGATCCCTCCACTCCCCGCCCTGGGCGGGTCGGTCGGGATGACGCTGTTGAAGTCCTGCTGGTCCAGCGGGCCAATGAAAAATACGAGCACTGGCAATTGCCCCAAGGCGGGGTGGACCAGGGCGAAAGCGAAGTTGAGGCTGTGTTGCGGGAAATGGGCGAAGAAATCGGAGCCAGCCAGCTTAAAATTCTGGGCCGGCATCCTCAAAAATACTCCTATGACTGGTCAAGGTGGCACCAGCGGCGCGGCAGTTACCGCGGCCAGCGCCAAACCATTTTTTACTTGCGCTTTGACCAAAGTCGCGATAGCATCAAGATAGATGAACATGAAATAAGAGCTTACGAATGGACTCTTATTGATAAAGTAATAACCAAGGTGCACCCACTGCGCCGGACAATGATTGGGATGGCAGTGAATTATTGGAAAACAGTTATCGGAAAACAGAAATCGGTTCAGAAATCAGAAAACGGAAAATAGATAATAAACCGATTTCTGCTTTCTGATTTCCATTACTGATTTCCGATTTCTGTCAACTGTCTTCTAAAATATATGGCTAGCAAGCATAACAATAAAATACGTGTGCGGTTCGCGCCCTCGCCCACCGGCGCGCCGCACGTGGGAAATATAAGGACCGCGCTATTTGCGTGGTTGTTCGCGCGGCACCACAAAGGCACGTTTATTTTGCGCATTGAAGATACGGATACGGACCGGGTTGTGGCTGGCAGCGTGGAGACTATTTTGGAAGCGCTTGATTGGCTGGGATTGGAAGTGGATGAAGGTGTAAAAAGTTTCGAGTTACAAGTTTCCAGCCAAAGGCTGGTCAGCCTCTGGCCGACAAGTTTCAAGAAAGAAAAAAACGGGGTATTGCAAGAGGTAGGGGAATATGGACCTTATTTCCAGTCAAAACGATTGGATATTTACAAAAAATATGCGGAAGAATTGGTGGCCAAAGGCCATGCTTATTATTGTTTTTGCTCCGAGGAGAGATTGGAGCAAATAAGAAAAGAACAGGAAGCCAAAAAACTGCCGCCGAAATATAATGGCCATTGTTTAACTCTGGATGCGGCTGAGGTCAAAAAGCTCTTGGATGGGGGAGAGGCGCACGTCATCCGCATGAAAATCGGCCATGAAGGTGAAACCGTGCTTAATGACGTTATAAAAGGCGAAGTACGTTTTAAAAATAGCTTGATTGATGACCAAGTTTTGCTTAAATCAGATGGTTTTCCCACTTACCATCTGGCCGCAGTGGTGGACGACCACTTGATGGAAATCTCGCACGTTATCCGCGCAGACGAGTGGTTGCCCTCAACCCCAAAGCATCTGTTATTGTATGATTATTTTGGCTGGGCCAAACCGGCTTTTGCCCATGTGCCGATTATTCTAGGGCCGGATAAAACCAAGCTTTCCAAACGCCATGGCGCGGTTTCAATTTTGGATTACCGCGAAGCCGGCTATCTGCCGGAAGCCATGTTCAATTACCTGGCTTTCCTGGGTTGGAACCCAAAAACCGACCAAGAGCTCTTCAGCCGCGATGAGCTGATAAAAGAATTTGATTTGGACAAAGTGAATAAAGCCAACCCGATTTTTGACATTAAAAAGCTGAATTGGATGAATGGGCAGTATATTAAAAAGATGACGGCTAATGAACTTCAATCCGTCATCCTGAACGAAGCGAAGCGGAGTGAAGGATCCCATGGATTAATTCTGGGATCCTTCGCTAACGCTCAGGATGACGCGTTAAAAAAGGTCGTTAAACTCGCGCAAGAGAGAATGGAAAAGTTGGTTGACTTTGCGCCTTTGACTGATTTTCTGCGGCAAGACAAACTTGATTATGACGCCAAGATTCTAATTCCAAAGGGTTTAAGCCAAACCCAGTGTAAAACCCAGCTCCAAACCGCGCTAGATGTCATAAGCAAAATTGAGGCCGGGGATTGGCAGGAGGAAAAACTTCGTAAAACCTTTTTAGATTATTGCGAGAAAAATAACGTTAAAAGAGGCGAACTGCTCTGGCCCGTGCGCGTGGCCGTGACCGGGCTCGCCAATTCACCGGATTTATTCGCGGTCATGGATATTTTAGGGAAAAAGAAAAGCATAGAGAGAATAAGAGAAGCAATAAGCAAACTTTAAATATGTCATTGCGAGCGAAGCGAAGCCAGCCAGAGACTGGCCACCTTTGGGTGGCAATCCCAGAATATAACCATGGGATTGCCACGGTCGCGAGTACGCTCCCTCGCAATGACATTTTTATTTTGTCTGAATCTTAAAATTGTGCTATAATAATCCATAGTTTCTAATTATTCGTATATTTTTGTACTCGCCAGCCAAAGGCTCCCTCCAAAGGATGGTTCGGTTAGCCTCTGGCTGATAATTCGTAGGATATGAAACAAAAACAAACCAAAATCCTCGGTTGGCTGATGATTTTCGTTTGGCTGGCCCTGCCGATTATCGGCCAAGCGCAAGACGCGGCCGCGCCGGATGAATTGCAGGAAAAACTGAAAGCCCAGCGCCAGGCCATTGAAGAACTGCAAAAAAAAGTGCAGGTCTATGAAGAAAAAATCAAGGCCAAGCGCGACGAAGCTTTAGGCATAAAAAGCCAGCTGGAAGAATTGGAGGATAAAATCGGCCAGACGCAAGCCGAATTGGAAATTAAGCGCCAGGAAATCACCGCCACCAACCTCAAGATTCAACAAACCGAGGAAACAATCAAAGATAAAAATTTGGAAATAGTGAAAGAACAGGAAAAACTGGCAGAATTCGTGCGCGTGCTTTATCAAAAAGGGGAGAAAAGCTATCTTGAAATCCTGCTCGCTCATGACGCTTTTTCCGAATTTTACGACCAGGTGCAATACCTCAAAACCGTTGAAGGCGATTTAATGGTTGTCTTAAAAAAAATCAAAGTCGTAAAAGAAAACTTGGAAGCCCAAAAACAGATATTGGAAGAGGAGCGTAAAACCCTGGAGGACTTGCGGGCCCAACTGGACGACAAGCAGGAGTCTCTGGCCGAAAAGTCAACCGCAAAAAACGTGTTGCTGGAGGCCACCCAGGCCGATGAATCCAAGTTCCAGCAACTATTGAAAGAGGTGAGAGCCGAGCAGGCGCAAATCAACGCCAATATCGTGAGCCTGGAGCGCGAACTGCGCGCCAAGCTGGCGGCCAAAGGCGATAAAACTTTATCCGAGCTTTCGGGTCAAGGCTTTATTTGGCCCACTGACGGCCGGACAATTACCGCCGCTTTCCATGACCCGGATTATCCTTTCCGCCGCTATTTTGAGCACCCAGCCATTGATATCCGCGCGGCTCAAGGCACGTCAATCCACGCCATTGGCTCTGGTTACGTGGCCACGGCGCACGACGCGGGCCTGGGGTATAGCTACATCTCAATTATTCACGCTGACGGCCTTTCCAGCGTCTATGGGCATGTGAGCTGTATTTTGGTCAAAGAAGACGACTATGTTGTCCAAGGACAGGTTATTGGCTGTTCCGGGGCCACGCCAGGCACCCCAGGAGCCGGTCGGCTGACAACCGGAGCCCATCTGCACCTGGAAATCCGCTTAAACGGCATTCCGGTGAATCCAGTGGATTATTTGCCGTAAATTTAAACGGCTTGACAGGCTATTCTTGACAATCCAATAATAAGCGTTAAGATAACGTGTTCTCTTTGAGATTGCCTAAAATGTTTTCATCCACACTACAGGAGGAATGAGATGAACGGTTTGCGCAAGTCAATGGCAGGAAAGGGGCTGGCAGTTCTCCTCTCGATATCCCTGATGTCGCTAAGCTTTCAGGGTTGCGGGGGCAGCGGCAACACTCTGGCCAGCGAGAAAACAGAAGCGGACATTGTGTTGTCCGGCACTAATGCCGACGTGGCGGCACAATTGGGCGGCCAATATGATGCTGTGTCTAGCCTGGCGAAAAATCCGGGGAAGCGCCTGGCCATCAGTCTGGAGCGCTCCGACGGACAGTCGCCGGTTATGGTCGAGTTAATGTTTAACCCTGACGGCCAGCCCATCATCATTGCTCCGGATGGCCGGCGCGCTCTGATTGAAATCGGGCTACGCGGCATAAAACCCGTGGTCCGGCTGGTAAATCCAGGAACAGGCGAAATATACCTGGAGCAGGCGATAGAAACGCCTGCTTCCAAGTTGGTCGCCGGAGAATTAACAGTCACAGACTGGATTACCACCGGCATGGCAGTTGTGGGCGCAGCCATTGTGGTTTGGCTCGGCCTCAAGGTTGTGGGCCTGGCCGCGGCTGGTTTAGGCTACCTGGCCTTGGCGGCCATTGTAGTCGGCGCCGTGGTAATCGGAGCCGGAGTGATAACCCGGGTCTTTAACCTCCTGGGGTGGGAGGCGGCGGACTTGGTTGATCTTTTCAGGCAATCAGCCAGCGACCTGGCGCTGATGATCTCTGGGGCTGTCAAAAAGTTCCAGGAGGTGTATAATCTTTAACCTGAAAGGAGTGGGTTGAAGGCTCGGGGAATGGAAGCGTTGACGAGATTTCGTGTCAACGCTTTTTTATTTACGCTCTTGACTAAAAAATAGTAGGGAAGAGTTTGAAAATAAATTAATAATGGGTCGCACAATGTACCTTATAAGACGCCAGATATAAAAAGAATCAGAATCATTGAGATTCTGGAAGATTCCGGGTTAATTATTTAAACTTCCCTAGCCTCGAGGTATCAACATACCTGGCTATTTGAAATAGACGCGATCTTTGACCCGTAAATCCACGTACTTCAAGATTCTCCGCTTGTCTCTTATCTTTTCCGAGAGCACTTGCTCTAATTTTCTAACTTGGGTCTCTAAAGGCAATTTTTTGGAAACCAGGCCCTGCCAGCCCTCGATGGTTACGAATTTCAGCTCATCCCCGAGCCGCGGATTGTAAATTACGGTTTCCAGTTTTACATTGGCGCTGGAACGCGCCAAAGCGTCGTAAAGAGCAAAGATATACCCTATCTCCTCGCTTTTCAATATAACGTCCCCGGGTTTGACAAGGGTTTGACTGAAGTATTCAATTTCCACCATGGGCAAGGCAGGCGCGTTGGCGTCTTGAGTCTCGGGCGGCGCATATTCTCCAACCACAATGCCATTGACGTCCAGATAA
>Ga0155991_104_pt1 | contig 13894 bp, 13 predicted proteins | sample RifCSPlowO2_02_FD_107645 | JGI IMG/M metagenome (GOLD analysis project Ga0155991, IMG submission 107645) | Candidatus Komeilibacteria bacterium RIFCSPLOWO2_02_FULL_48_11
AGTAAAGGTGCGGCATTCGCTCGGAATGACACCACATGCCTCTATTATAACACACGGAATCTATTTTCTCACCAATCATCTTCATTATAAAACTCCACTCCAGCCTCCCCCAGTTCGGCCAAAAAACGCGACGGCGTGGTGATATTCACGCTGCCATAAATGGTGCGCTGGCGGGTCAATAAAAAATAAAGATGGTCTTGGGCGCGGGTAATGCCCACGTAGCACAAGCGCCGCTCCTCTTCCAGCTCAGCCGGCTCCAACATGCTATTGGCATGCGGCAACAAACCCTCTTCCATGCCCACCATAAAAACTGTGTTAAATTCCAAGCCTTTAGCCGAGTGCAAAGTCATTAGAGTTAAAGCCTCCCCGGTTTCCGGATTATACGAATCTTGGTCCGAGACTAATGCCACTTCGGCTAAAAATGCTTCCAGGCCCTCGGTGCCTTTGAGCTTGGCGAATTTGCGGGCCACGGATTTAAGCTCCGCGATGTTTTCCAGCCTTTCTTCTCCGTCATCGCCTTGCTCGCGCAGGCTCTCAATATACCCGCTGCGCTTTAAAATCAAATCAATCGCCTCATTAACCGTCATCTGGGGCAGGGATTTTTGAGCCGTGGCAAAAGTAGCGGCAAAATCCTTAAACGCCTGCAACCGATTTGGAGCCAGTCCCTCGACTTTATTAATATCCAAAACATAATCAACGATATTTTTGTTTTCCGCTCGCGCTTCGGTGTAAACGCGGCCCAAAGTTTTGTCGCCAATGCCACGCGGCGGTTCATTAATAATTCGTTCCAAAGACAGAATGTCATTGGGATTAAGCAAAAAACGCAAATAAGCCAAAGAGTCCTTTATTTCCTTGCGCTCATAAAAACGGATGCCCCCAACCAAACGGTAAGGCACACCATAGCGCAGCATCACTTCTTCCAAAATGCGCGACTGGGCATTGGTGCGGTACAACACCGCGTACTTGTTCCACTTGATCGGCCGCTGGCCAATATCCAGCGGCACGCCCCGCGCGCCGCGCATAACCATATCTTGGGCATGATATTTTTTCTTACCTTTTTTAAACCCCGCCATAATCTTATCAAGTATGCCGCTTCCCCCGCCTTCTGCTTCATAATCATAAATAATCTCTTGAGGAGCTTCATTCTGTTTATTCTCGTCTCGAAACTCGAAACTCGAAACTCGAAACTTCTCCAATTCCGCCACTTTCTCCAGCACCTTTTCCGCTTCCCGGTCCTCATCCGCCACCTGCCAGATCTCGGGTTTGATTCCTGATGGCCTGTCAGTCCACAACTTTTTCTTCATCTGCCCGGGATTGCCGCCGATAATCAAATTGCCTAAATTAAGAATCTCGGGCGTGGAGCGGTAATTCTGTTCAAGTTTTATCACCAGAGAGCCGGGATAATCTTTTTCAAATTCCAAGATATTGCGCATGGTGGCCCCGCGCCAGGAATAAATCCCCTGCCAATCATCCCCAACCACAAAAATATTGCTGTTCTTGCCGGACAGCTGGCGGGCCCAAGTGTATTGCACTTGATTGGTATCTTGATATTCATCAATCATGATGTAGGGCCAGCGCTTCTGGTACTCGCTTAAAACCTTGGGATATTTTTTAAACAACCGCACTGTAAAAAGCAGCAGGTCGTCAAAATCCATGGCTTGGTTCTCTTTTAAGTACTGGCTATAACCTTCATAAAGAGCAGCCGCGGTTTCAGCAAACGGCCCCTCGGCTCCTTCGGCCATTTCCTCTGGGGTCAACATTTCATTCTTGGCCCGGCTTATCAAACTCAAAACCCCGGTTGGATTGACCTCGCGCGGCGACACGCCCTCGTTGTACATGACTTTTTTAATGGCCGCTTTCTGGTCCTCGGTGTCGTAAATAGCGAACTGGCGCTTAAACCCCAGCTTCTCGGCTTCCTGGCGCAGAATGCGCACGCAAATGGCGTGGAATGTTCCTAAGGCCGGGCCAGAACCAAAACCCTGCCAGGTTTGCCAAGTCCGGGGATTGGCCCGCAATAATTTGGCCGCCCGGTCGCGCATCTCGCCAGCCGCTTTGTTGGTAAAAGTCACGGCTAAAATCTGGTGCGGCTGAACGCCCTTTTCTGATGCCAAATAAGCCAAGCGGTGGGTTAAGGTCTTGGTTTTACCGCTTCCAGCCCCGGCAATCACCAACACCGGCCCTTCGGTGGCGCGAACGGCCTCAATTTGGCGGTCGTTTAAATCTGTGAGCAAATTTGACATAATCAAAGTATATCAAAAACGTCTCGTAGAGACGAGGTATTGCCTCGTCTCTAATAAATAAAGATGTCAGATTTATTTAAAGACAAATATCGAATTGAATCAACGCGGTTGCCGGGCTGGGATTACGCGTCATCCGGATTTTATTTTGTCACGATTTGCACGCACGAACGCGCGCATTATTTTGGCGATGTTTTAATTGATAATAATGGCATGACATCCGTGGCGTTGTCCAATATTGGCAAAATCGCCCGGGATTGTTGGTTGGATATTTCCAATCATTTCCCCAACGCGTCGTTGGATGAATGGGTGGTAATGCCCAATCATGTGCATGGGATTATTGTAATTGGTGATAATAATGTTAATACGTTTTGTAGAGACGAGGCATTGCCTCGTCTCTACAAATACACGGGGCCATATCCGCAAATGTCCAAAATTTCACCCCAACCGCAATCATTGTCCGTGATTGTTGGATCGTTTAAATCCGCCACATCGTATAAATGCCACAAACAAAATTTGAATTTTGCGTGGCAATCCCGTTTTTACGACCATATCATTCGCAATGAAATTTCGTTAAACAAAATCCGCCGATATATTCGCAATAATCCGCAAATGTGGTATCGGGACAGAAACAACCCTGAAGGTTTGTTGATGTAAAAAGGCAGGTCTTGACATATTTTTTATATCTGCTATACTTTATCTAACTAAAGCGATTTAGTTGGATAAAGCGGCTTTAATCAGCGATTTTATGAATCTCAACACCCCACAAATTAACAGCCTGGTTACGGCTCTGCTGGCCATTAAAAACCAGGCGGAAATGAAAAAATTCCTTAGAGATTTGCTGACCGAGGAAGAAATTATTGAATTTGGCAAACGCTGGCAGGCCGCGCAGATGCTGAATGCCCAAATACCCTACTCTGAAATCGTCAAAAAAACCGGCCTAAGCTCCACCACTGTGGCCCGCGTGGCTAAATGGCTCAAAACCGGCCTGGGCGGTTATCGTTTGGTATTGGGACGTCTGACCCATCATAGTAATCCTTCTTTCGGGAAAGGGTTGTCTTGATAGTGTTTTGACATATTATTCAGCCGACCCTTTCTCAAAAGAGAAGGGATTTTTGCATATCGCAAAAATCAAATATGGTTCTTTTATAAAGGAGGATATGATGCTTAAACTAGCACTACCCAATGGCAGCTTAGAAAAAAACACAACCGAGCTCTTTGCGGCTGCAGGGTGGAGCATCGAACGAGAAGACCGTTCCGCAATGGCCAGCACGAACTGCCCATTTGCAGAGAGCATCTTCTTTACCCGTCCGCAGGCAATTCCGCGCGTTGTAAGTAGTGGATTGTGCGATGTCGGAATCTGTGGATATGACTGCGTTGCGGAGGCACGATTAAGTCATGAGCTTGAAGAAAGAAGCGAGTGGCCAGGGATAATAACCTTTCTTCCCTACAGTAAAAAAACATGGGGATGCACCCGCATTGTGCTTTGCAGCCGCAAGAACAGCTCCATACAACGAATTGAAGACGTCTCAGATGGGAGCAAGGTGTACACTGAATACCCGGCATTGACGGAACAACATTTCCGGGAACACGGCATTCATGTCCAATGTATTCGGGCGACTGGTTCGGTAGAAGGTCATGTCCGTATCGGAGAATTCGAGGTTGGAGCAACTGTTTTGGAAGAAGGAAAAACATGCGACAAAAATCACCTGAAAGTCATAGGTGATCTACTCACATCTGCCACAGTCCTCATCTCCCGACGGGAACGCATGGATGCATTCTTGGAAGCACTGCGCTTTGGGGCACACCTTCTAAATGCCGCGGCGTTCTTAATTGAAAAGGAGGAAAACTGAAAGAGCGTCGCAAAAAAGGAGAACATGGCTTTATACTGTGCTCTCCTTTTTCTTTGTTAAAATTTGACAATCTCTCTCCTTTCTGCTAATATACAATCGTTATATTTTCCGAGTATCTCTGGCGTGAATAACCCGCCCGCAAGGCGGGTTAAACTGTAAAAATAACCTTCTTATAAAATGATTTTCGACCTTGCTCAAATAATTTTAGCCGCGGTTTTGGTAACCGCGATCTTGCTTCAAAGCAAAGGCACCGGCTTAGGCGCTGCCTTTGGCGGCGGCGGCAATCTTTACCGCACCAAACGGGGCGCGGAAAAAATCCTTTATTGGACCACCATCAGCGTGGCCGGGCTCTTCTTTGCGGTCTCGCTCTTGAGGCTCTTTCTGTCGCAATAAGAGCGCTTCCTTATCACCACTATCATGCTAGAAAGTTTTAAGACGCGAATGCGCGCTGCGCTGCTTCGGGTAGCCAGTCCATTCACTAAACTCTGGCGCGCTTCTCATTTTGAGCGCAACCAAAAATTAGACCAAACGCTGATTACCAGCCTGCGAGACGGAAAAAAAATCCCCTCCTGGCGGCAACTGCGTTATTTGGCGAAATTCTACACTGAGCGCGAAGTTTTGGTTACTCGGCTCGCTTCTTTGCTATTAATCGTTTCACTCGCGGTTTTGGGTTTCAGTTTGTACAAAACCTACGTCAAAATCATGCCGGCTGTGGGCGGCGAATACGTTGAAGCCGTGGTGGGCTCCCCGACTTACATCAATCCCCTGTTTTCTCAAACCTCAAGCGTTGACCAAGATTTGACTCGTTTGGTTTTTTCCTCGCTGGTCAACTTTGACGGCAACGGCGCGCTGACGCCGGACTTGGCTGACAGCTTTACCATTGACGACAAGCAAACCACCTACACCTTTATTTTAAAACCGGATTTGCGCTGGCATGATGGAGAACCATTGACGGCCGATGACGTGGTGTTCACCGTCCAGAGCATTAAAGACGTTAATTTTAAAAGCCCGCTTTACTCGGCTTTTCGCAACGTGCAGGTTCGCTCTGATGATGAACGGACCGTGAGTTTTACCCTCTCCGAGCCATTCTCTCCTTTTCTTTCACTCCTGACTTTTGGCATTTTACCGGCGCACCTCTGGAGCGACATTGACCCGCTCCACGCTTCTTTGGCTGAACTCAATCTTAAGCCGATTGGCTCCGGGCCTTATCTCTTTGCCAGTTTATCCAAGGATAAAAAAGGCAATATCCGCGAATACCTATTTGAACGGTTTGAGGATTACCACCAAACCGGACCTTTCTTAAAACAGATTACTTTTAAGTTCTACTCTTCTTTGGATGAGGCCCAAGCCGCTTTAGTGGACGGCAATGTTGATGGTTTGGGGCTGGTGGCCAGCAGCATTAATAATCAACCGGCAGCTGGCAACCAAAACGTTCATCAACTTGATTTGCCCCAATACACGGCGCTCTTTTTTAACCAGGGAGCTAACGCGGCCTTGGCCGACAAAAACGTTCGCCAGGCCCTGGCTCTCGCTACCAGCCGCAAACAGATTGTGGCCGCTACTTTTGGCGCCAACGCCGAACCAATAGACGACCCCCTGCTCTCCTTTTTCGGCCAAAATATTGAGAAGCCGCCAGAAATGATTTTTGATCCGGCCCAAGCCGCGGCTTTGCTTGATGCCTCTGGTTGGCGAAAAACAGACGGTGACAACATAGCAACTTCAACCCAAGCCAATATCCAACTGGGTCTGCCCGAAAGCGCCAGCGCGCCCTATGTCCGCCAGAAAAAAATCAAGCGCGACAATAAAGAAGAGCTGGTTAATCTGGAAATAAAACTAACCACTGTTCAAAAAGACGAAAACATCCAGGTGGCGGAAAAAATTCGGGAACTCTGGCAGGGCGTGGGCGTTAAAGTCAATGTTGAAATTGTGGACCTCTCGCGCGTCCAGCGGGACGTGATTAAGCCCCGGGCTTATGAAGTTCTTCTGTTTGGGCAGATTCTGGGCCGCGACCCGGACCCCTATCCTTTCTGGCATTCGTCCCAAGCCAATGACCCAGGCTTGAATTTGGCGCTCTACAACAACAAGGAAGCCGACAAGCTCTTGGAAGAAGCGCGCCGCACCACCGACCCGGACAAGCGTGCCCGCGATTACCTGGAATTTGAGAAAAAACTGAACGCCGACATTCCGGCCATATTTCTCTACAGCCTAAAATACTCCTACCTCCTGCCTAACAACATCCAAGGCGTCAAAGCCGTTAAAATCAACCAGACTTCCGACCGCTTCAGCACAATAAATGAGTGGTACGTCAAAACCCAAAAGCGCCTGCATTTCAGATAAAAGCGATGAGAATTCAGGAATCAGTTGTTGGAAAAAAATAATGGTTCGGAATTACGGAATTTCAGAATTTCGGTTAGAAGGTGACACGCTAAATTTGTAATCTAAAAGTATGACCAATCAAGAGAAAAAAAAGATACATAAAATTAGAAAACTTGTCCAAGTAAGAAATATTTTGCTTGATGAATTTAATAATCTTGATGAATACCAAAAAAAGATTAGAGATATAAAAAAGAGATATTATGCGAAATCCTGAAATACTGCTCGATATAGAGCAGACCAGAGAAAAAAAATCCAAAAAAGAGATACTAAACTTATCTCCTGAAGCATTGGTGCAATATCTTTCTGATCTCGAAGAGAGAGGTAAGTTAGAAAATTTTTTACAGCAGGCGGTTGAAGACGATTCATTACTCGCGGAGTTGAGTTATTGGGAAAAATGGTTGAAAAAAGATCAGCAAGCGATACTTGATAAGATAATAAAAAATAAAAGAGAAAATTACCCTGGAAATAGTGAATCGTTGCCTCTTGAATTGGAAAAAAAATTTACCGAGAAAGAGCTTAAACTCATTTTTTCCAATTTGAGAGCTATACAGCTCACATTTGGTTGTTCTAAGGGATGTCCTTTTTGCGGTTTTGATGCAATTAAAGGGGTACGAGAGAGCATTCCCTATCCCCAGCTTGCCAATTTGTTTGAGAAGTATGGTTCGGAAATATCAAAAGGAGAACCTATGCTGTATTGGGCTTCAGAACCGTCTGACTATGAGTCAAAAGACGGTCTTGAGGACAGAACTTATAAAGATGTTCACCAGTTAGCTATACGACATTCCGGATATGATCCGTCAATAACATCATCCAATACCAGTGACAAGGATTGGATGAATTTTATGGCTAGTAGTACATCAGAATTCAGTGTTGATCGTCGTTTGAGCGTGTTCGGCATGAGGGAAGATGCTCTTGATGCGCTCAAAACGAGACTTCAAGAAACCAAGCACATGATTCGTGGACTGGGCAACCTAAGCTCGTCTGTTAGACCCCATGGGGAGCAATTTTCACATATTAAAGGAATGGGTGAATCCTTACTTGGACAAAAAGAGTCGGATGACATACTTAAGGCTGGAATTGCTTGTACAGAAGGCACTTTGCTTACTCCTCGAGGCTTGTATAGCACTTTGGTTATGCCAATTACTAAAGAAAACCCACAAGGCCTTATTATTACGCCTCTTGAGAGAATTTCGGATGAAGCGGTAAAGAAGGGAGACAACATACAAGAAGTAATGTGCAGAAGCGTGATTGAGGGAAGGTACTATTTTAAAGGGGGAGGGGTGAAGAAGGGTGATAAGTTTCAAAAATATACGGGATCATTTCCGAAAAGCATAATTGTAAACACTTCTGGTACTAGATACAAAGTTTCAATTGATCAAGAGGGAATGATTGTTGAATCAGAAGAATTAGATGAATCAGATAAGACTATAATGAAACTTTATTAAGATTGGTTTTGATAGATTTCTTACTGAAATTCCGTAATTCTGTAATTCCGAACCACTGACATTTCACATTTCCGTTTTTCCGTCAACCGATTTCCGAATCCGGGCGAGTGGTGAAACTGGTATACACGTAGCGTTCAGAGCGCTATGGACTTCTGTCCGTGAGGGTTCAAATCCCTCCTCGCCCACCATCCAGCACCTTTTCATAGAATATCAAATTCTATAGAAAGGAACATATTGTTCCTCCGGCGCTCTGGCCAGACCACGGAGGGATTCAAAAAGGTGCTGGACTACTTATTACTTATTCCTTTTTTACTTAATTTATGACACCTAAAAGAACCAATCACCCTCAACATTCCGCTCGCCATCCTAAGGAGGCGAGCCGCTCGCTCGCCCAAGAACCCAAGCTCCGCATTATCCCTCTTGGCGGCTTGGAAGAAGTCGGCAAAAACATGACTGTGTTTGAATACGGCCATGACATCATCATTCTGGACATGGGCTTGCAATTTCCGGAAGAGGACATGCACGGCATTGATTACATCATCCCCAACATCTCCTGCTTGCGGGGCAAGGAAAAAAACATCCGGGCCGTCATTTTCTCTCACGGCCATTTGGACCACATCGGCGCCGCGCCCATCTTGCTGGAAAAACTGGGCGCGCCTTTGATTCTCGGCCGGCCTTTAACCCTGGCCATGGTCAAGCACCGCCAGGAAGATTATAAAAAAGGCAGCGCCAGGGAGCTTAAAACACTGACTATTAAAAGCTTGAACGACCGCTTTAGTTTTGGCGCTTTTAAAATCAGCTTTTTCCAGGTTGACCACTCGGTTATGGATGCGATTGGCGTCATCTTGCAAACGCCGGCGGGCACGGTTATTCACCCCGGGGATTGGACTTTGGAAAAAGACCCCAATGGCAAGCCGCTTCTTGATTATGGCTGGCTCTCCAAGCTCAAGCGTCCGACTATTTTAATGCTGGAAAGCTTGGGCGCCATTGACGTCCGCGCCTCGGCCACCCATACCGAAATGCGCCGCAATCTCACTAAACTGCTGACCCAAGCCCCGGGCCGCGTAATTGTGGGCACCTTTGCCTCGCAGATTGAGCGCATTGGCTGGATTATTAGCGCGGCCGAGGCCCTGGGCAAAAAAGTCGCCATTGACGGTTACAGCATGAAAATGAACATTGAAATCGCCAAAAAACTCGGCTATGTCAAAGTTAAAAAAGGCACTTTAATCCGGGTTGAGGATATTGACGACTTGCCGGACAAAAAAGCGATTGTCATTGTCACCGGCGCCCAGGGAGAATCCACGGCCGTGCTCTCGCGGGTGATAACCGGGGCTCATCGCTGCCTCAAACTGCGCAAAACCGACACCGTCATCCTGTCCTCTTCCATTATCCCAGGCAACGAGGCCACGGTGCAGAAATTGAAAGACGCGCTCTATCGCCAGTGCGACAACGTTGTCCATGGCGAAATAATGGACATCCACGTTTCCGGCCACGGCAACCGCGACGACATTGCCTACGTGCTCACCGAGGTTAAACCCGACTACTTTATTCCAGTCTACGCTTACCATTACATGCTGCGCGAGGCGGCCAAACTGGCCCGCGATTTAGGCTTTGATCCGCGCAAAATCTTAATTCTTGACAACGGCCAAGTGGCGGAATTCGGCCGAGGAGGCGGTCAAGCCACTGATGAGCAAGTGGATATTGCCAATGTTTTTGTGGACGGCTTGGGCGTGGGCGACATCGGCAACGTGGTGATGCGCGACCGCCAGGTAATGGCCGAAGACGGCATGCTGGTGGTAATCATCAAAGTCAGCGCCAAGAGCGGCAAAGCCGTTGGAGAACCGGAAATAATCACCCGCGGCTTTGTTTACGTTAAATCATCCGACAAGCTCCTTTCCGAAGCCAAGCAGAAAATCAAGCGCGCGCTCCAGAACCTCTCTAAAAAAGCCGTGTCCGATAAAATTGAAGATTGGAACAACATCCGCGGCAAGCTGCGCGACGAGCTCTCTGATTTCTTTTTTAAGGAAACCGAACGCCACCCCATGATTTTACCTGTTATAATCAAAGTCTAATATGAAAAACATTATATTTTCCGGCATGCAACCCACTGGGGCGCTCCACCTCGGCAATTACTTGGGCGCCTTAAAGCAATGGGTGGAACTGCAAGATAAATACCCGTGCATTTTTTGCGTTGTTGATTACCACGCCATCACCATCCCCTACCAGCCCAAGGAAATGGAAAAACGGATTGCTGAATTGGCGTTGGATTTTTTGGCCGCGGGATTGGATCCGGACAAATCAATTATCTTTGTGCAGTCGCAAGTGCCCCAATGCACTGAACTGGCCTGGATATTTAATACCATCACCCCTCTTGGCGAACTGGAGCGCATGACGCAGTTTAAGGAAAAATCAGCCCAGCACAAGCAAAACGTCAATGCCGGTTTGTTCACTTATCCGGTTTTGCAGGCCGCGGACATTCTGCTTTACAAAGCCAATCTGGTGCCGGTTGGCGAAGATCAAGTCCAGCACATTGAGCTCGCGCGCGACATTGCCCGCAAATTTAATTCAACCTTTGCTAAAATATTCCCAGAACCCAAGCCATTATTGACTAAAACGCCTAGGGTGATGTCTTTGGCTGATCCGTCAAAGAAAATGTCCAAATCTTTGGGTGAGAAACATTACATTGCCCTGACTGATTCGGAAGCCACAATCCGCGCCAAGGTAAAAAGCGCTGTTACCGACACTTCCGGCGGCTCCAAAGCTCCGGGGGTGGAAAATCTTTTTACGATTATTGAATCACTGGATCAAGATGGCATCACCGGCGAACTGCGTTCACAGCAAAAGAAAGGCACGCTTAAATACAGCGACTTGAAAGACACGACTGCCAATGTGATTATCAGCCACTTGCGTCCGTTCCAGACCCGCCGGGCCGAACTGGCGGCCGACCGCAGTAAGGTTGGCGAGATTCTTATTGAGGGCGCTAGCAAAGCCCGCCAAATTGCGGCCAAAACCATTGCCGAGGTGAGGGATAAAATTGGGGTGAGATAAAATTATCTATCTGTCTGCAAAATACCGCTCGCCTTAAGCGAGCGGTATTTTTTTGACGGTAGAATTAACTTTTTTTATCCAGAATGTAATCACGCAACAAAATACCCAAAAGACCATAAATATCGGCTGTTGGAATACTACCTGGGTGTTCGTATAAGTACTCTTTTATAGGATTAAAAACCTTGTCATCTTCAGTATACAATCGGGCAATCAATCCAATGCTTCTTCGCTCAACATCCAAGCGGGTGTAATCAACTCCTAAATCAGACTTAACCTTTTGCACCCATGCTTCTTTATTGGCTTCAAAAATTTTATCCATCCCGCTTTCTCTGATGGTTTTATATCCTTGATCGGTAATGGTGATCGGGCTGGTCCGGCCAAAATTATTGACAGATAATAAGGTAGTCCACTCCTGCAGAATATCCTTCGGAAACCTCTCGGTAGAGCATAGGTGGCCTAATATTTTAGGAAATAGGACATCAATGAATAAATTAGCTTTATTGGCTATCATATTCCACTTTTTGAAACCCTTCCACCAGCCTCGTATCCAGCCAAGTAAGCCAATCAAAAGAGCAATGGTCGTAACCAAAACAGTTAATAGTTTTGAAGCTATGTCGAGGCTTTGATTTAAATCCGCCATATTTTTGTTGACTATTTATTTGCCTATATTATACACCAAATCAGCCAAAGATTATACTTTACCCCCTTGTTGATAAGATGTCAAAGCCGTATTTTGTTTTAGATATAGCTGCTGTTTTCACTATGAACTTCAAACCATAAACGAGAGTAGCTCGTCGCGTTTTTTCTCCATCAGCGCCTTATCGCCCACAGCCTCCACGTTCAAACGCAACAAGGGTTCAGTGTTGGATTTGCGCATATTGGCGTGCCAGTTATCGGCGATAACACTGACCCCGTCCATCTCCTCAACTTTAAAATCCTTTTGATAAGTTTCTTTAATGCGCGCCATAATCGCGTCTGGATCACTCACGGGCTTGTTTATCTGTTCGCTCATGAAATATTTCTCTCGCAGCGGCGCGGCCAGCTGTTCCAATGTCTGGCCGCTCTCATCAATCATTTCCCACACCAGAAGCGCCATGCCCACGGCTGTTTCGGCCCAGTAGAAATCGGGTAAATAATAATGCCCGCTTTTTTCAAGCCCGAAAATCGCGTTTTGTTTTTCCATCTCCGCTTTCATAAACACGTGGCCCACGCGCGAAGTGAAAGTCTTGCCGCCGGAAGCCGCCACCAAATCGCGCACTGCCCAGCCCATAATCGCGTCATGGACAATCGTGCCGCCGTTGTGGCGCTTGATTAAATACTGCGCCAGGAGCGCGCCTAAAAAATCACTCGGCAGATACGCACCAGTACCGTCTATGGCAAATAACCGGTCGCCGTCCGTGTCGATGGCAAAACCTAAATCCGCTTTTACCTCGCTGACTTTCTTTTGTAAATCAACGCGATTCTCCTCTTTCAGTGGATCGCCGCCATGGTTCGGAAAATTGCCGTCTGGTTCATAAAACAACGGCATTGTTTCGGCTGGCAGGCCTTCCTTAACAATATCCCAGGCCGAGCCGCCCAGGCCATTGGCCGGATCAAGAACGATTTTTTTTGGCTTTAGCTTTTTAATATCAACCAAAGACAAAACCTTGTCGCGGTAGCCGTCTTTAATTTCCAGCGGGGTGATAACACCTTTTTTTGAACTCTCTGGAAAATTGCCTGCCAGGACTAGAACGCGGATTTTTTCACCGCTCACCAATTCCGGCATTTGGCGCACTAATTTAAAACCATTGTACTCTTTGGGATTGTGCGAGGCGGTCACGGTTATACCCGGCAGGCCCATTGAACCGCAGGCATAATAAAACATATCGGTTGACACCAGACCAACATCCAAAACATCGGCCCCTTGTTCGGTAATCCCCCGGGCTAATGCCTGGAATAATTCCGGCCCGCTCAGGCGGACATCCCGGCCAACCACAACTTTGGCGGCTTGGGTATAAACAGCAAACGCCCGTCCGATTTGATAAGCTGTTTCGGCATTAACCTCTGTTGGAAAAACGCCGCGAATGTCGTAAGCTTTAAAAATTTTTGGTTCAATAGACATATTATCTTTCTAATTATGGTATGACAATTCTAGCACCCCGCAGCTCTAACAACAATGTTCTGCCCTTTTAAGCTGACAGACTCAATAGTAAAACCGCTTTGACCCAGTTCGCGGCGCAATTTGGCTTGAGTGTAGGCAAAATAAACCCTTTTGATTTTTGGATTATGCCGGTTGGGTATTACCACTTTCCGCCAACCCCGCCACTGCCTCCAAAACTTGGGTCGATTCAGATTCCAGACCGAGAGATACAGCCGTCCGCCTGTTTTTAGAACGCGCCGCGCTTCGGACAAAACTTTCATTCGGTCTTGTTTATTTAAAAAATGATGAACCACGGCTATCAGCAGAACAGCGTCAAAAAATTTATCCGGCAATGGCAACTGCCGCGCGTCAGCTTGAATAAATTTATTGTTCGGATAACGGCGTTGTGCCACTTCTAAAAGTTCCGGCGAATTATCAAGTCCAGTATAATCAAGATTAGTCGGTAATACTTGGCGCACGCGGCCAGTGCCGCAGCCAATATCCAAAACCGAACTTCCGGATCTTATTTCCGAGAGTAAATCTTTTATCTCTTGCCAAACAGGAGGGTTGGGGGTATCGTAATAGGCGGCTAAAGAAGCATAGTTATCTAATAATTTAGATTGATGCGACTTAGACATTGTTATATTGTTAAATTGCTATACTGTTATATTTTTGGGGTGCGATAAAACTGTAGCATAACAATATAACAATTTAGCAATATAACATGAATGCATGATTCCCGATATAATATTTGAGACTTTGGAAAGAGATATTCCTCGCCCGGGCGAGAAATTTTTACAATGGAAGCGTAAAATC
>Ga0155991_147_pt5 | contig 13529 bp, 11 predicted proteins | sample RifCSPlowO2_02_FD_107645 | JGI IMG/M metagenome (GOLD analysis project Ga0155991, IMG submission 107645) | Candidatus Komeilibacteria bacterium RIFCSPLOWO2_02_FULL_48_11
AATAGCGACGGCGCGGCCACAGTGCCGGAGCGGGGAGACTGGAATTATATTCAGGCTTCGTCCGGCAGTTCACAGCTGACCATCAACCATGCCCTTATCCGCTACGGCGGTTTTAACAATGCTATAGCGCAGGTACTCTCCGGAGCTCGCGCCGCTATAGCCAATACCACTATTGAATACAGCAATAATAATGGCTTGGGCATCCGCAATGGAGATTCGGTTTTAACTTTAACTGATTCCATTATCAGGAATAATTATGATGGCTTGACTATTTTTTGGCAGGCTGACGCCACTGTTACTGGCACCACTTTTTCCAACAACCGGCGGGGCATGGCCATTGATACGGACGCGGACATAGCCCATCTCTCTATTTCCAACAACACCTTTTCCGGCAATAATGTCGCGGCTGGCGACACTCCCTTTGCTGGCTTGGATTTCGCGGATGCGGATAATACTTTGATTGCCATTAATAATGATTGGGGTTCAACTTCCGGCCCAACCATTGCCTCAAACCCCGGTGGCACTGGAGATAGAATCATTGGCAATGTTACCTACAGTCCCTGGACTGGCCAAAACCAAGCGCCGACTTTGTCCTATGTTGGTTCAACCGGTTACACTGCTGACGGCGTGGAGCCGAATGTGAGCTTCAAGACCCAGAGCTTGCCGGTATTCAAAGTATCCTATTCTGACCCTGAGGGCATGACAGCTAATTATATGCGCTTGCTGGTGGGGAGCACGACTTATCAAATGGCCACAGGCACGGCTGGTGTCTATGAATTCACGGCCGCGACGAGCTCGTTTGCTAAAGCCAGTTATTCGTACCACTTTGAGGCCTCGGACGGGGTTAATACCGCCCGTTTGCCGGCGACGGGTGAGTTGTCGTTTGAAGTTAAGAATGTTCCGGTGGTGCTGGTGCCGGGGATTATGGGGACAGAATTAAAGCGAGAGTTATTAGGATTCATTCCTTTTACTTTGTGGCCGAATATTGAGCAGATGCTGTTTTGGTTTTTAGATGATTTTATGAATCCCTTGGCAATGAATGTTGATGGCAGTCCTAATGATCCAAGTGTGTCAATTGCAGATGTTATTCGAAAAACGGAAGTCGTTACTCTTGATGTATTTGATTATTTTGATGGATTAATAAATACATTTGAGAACTTAGATTATAATGAAGGTGTAGATCTATTTGTTTTTCCCTATGATTGGAGACTAGACATTAGAGTTAATAGTAATAATTTAAAAACCAAAATTAATGAAATAAAAATTCAGACTGGCGGCAGCAAGGTTGATATTGTCGCCCATAGTATGGGCGGGCTTTTAGTTAAACAGTATATTTTAGACAATAGTTCAACCTCAGTAAACAAGATAATATTTATTGGTACGCCTCATTTAGGGTCACCCGAATCAGCTAAAACATTACTTTTTGGTGATAATTTGGGTATGGAAATTCCTTTTCCATTTTTAAGCCTGAATCGAGTAAAATATATATCTCAAAATATGCCATCAGTTTACCAATTACTTCCAAGTAGAGAATACATTGAACAAAATGGTCGTTATTATTTTGACGAATCACGGCAGATTTTATTTGATTTTGATCAGACCAAACAATTTTTGATTAACTCCGGATTAAATATGTCATTGTTGAATGATGCTGATGAATTTCATTCTGATGATTTAGATAATTTCGATGTTACAGGTTTGGACGCATATAGTATTAATGGTTGTAATACGCCAACTATATCCACAATTGTAAAGAGAAATGACAGTGGTGAATATTCTCTTTCAATGTTAGCTGGCGATGGCACGGTGCCTTTAGGAAGTTCGAGGGCTATTAGTATAGATAGCAATAGAACTTATTATTTTAAGGGCATTGATCATGCTAACATGCCTAGCGCCGATGGTATAAAACAGTTAATTTTTAAAATGATTACAAATAGTCAAATTTCTCTGCCGCAAAATGCTACACAAGATTTGGCGGTTTGCAGTATCGCGGGTGAATTTGTCTCTGTTCACAGCCCGGTCAATCTTCACATTTATGATTCAGATGGTAATCATGTTGGCCGAGGAGAAAATGGCGAGATTGATTATAATATTACCGGTGTAGCGTACGAGGAGATTGGAGAAAATAAATTTGTGTTCTTGCCAACATCCGGCGGCCAGACATATCATATTGAATTAGACGGCACGGGTAGTGGCACTTTTAGTTTGCGGGTTTCTAAAATAGAGAATAGCCAAGTTGCAGAAACCGCCTATTACGCTAATTTGCCTGTCAGCACAGCTACCGAAGCCACTGTCACATTGGCCGCTGATGTATCAAACACTGTTTTATCAGTTGACCAGAATGGCACTGGCAATTTTACTACCGCGCCGGCCAGCGCTGTGCTAAATAGCACGCAAGCGGCTGATATTACCAAGCCAGCCAGTGAAATCACTGTTTCTGGCAGTAGTTTAGGTGGAGATAGGTATCAAGCATCAGCCACTATCAATTTAACCAGCACAGATGACAATGCCGGTATTCTTAAAACAGAATACAGCCTTAATAATGGCAGTACATGGAGTAATTACGCTAATTCATTTATAATAACCACATTAGGCAGTAACACTATCCAGTATCGCGCCACTGATAGGGCTGGCAACATGGAATCGACCAAATCCAAGACCATAGAGATTGTGGCCACTCCAAATGCTGTTATTATAGTTCCACAATCTAGTCCAATAAGCGCAGAAGTTCCTAAACAAAACGCTAACATAAAACCTGCTCCACAGGTGCTTGGGGAGCAAGCAGAACGGCCAAAGAATGAGCAATATACTACGGACCAAATATTAGACGCTTTGGCTATGGCTGATGCCGATACACTTTTAGATTATTTGGGCAAAGTCCGCGATACTATCTTGGAAGCAAGGGTAGTACAAGATTATGGCAAGTTTCTGGTTTTAGATAAGGCCGCGACTAATTTTATTACTTATGGAACAAAGAGTACTGATAAATTGGGAATAGGAGAGCGGGCCGGAGTCCTGCGTTCGTATCAATATGCTTTTGGTAAATTACCGCAAACCGTGGCTGATTGGCAGGATGCGGTGAATATCGCGACTAATCAATTACCAATTAAACGCAATAGTCGCGTTGAACAAGAAGCGCAAACAGTTGCCAGAAAGATTTATGGTAAGCTAGATAATCAGGTTGTTATGTTTATTGCCTATGGTTTACGGCCAGAAGTACGAGATATTAAGAAAGAGCATACAGGATTAAAACGATTTGGAAAGATTTTTGGCAAGATGCCGAGTTCGGTGTTTGATTGGAATGTATTTAGGGAAATTGTTTATTAGAGATTAATAATTTAAAGAGACTCTTATGAAGAAAATAAATAAAATAAATCTAGCCGTTTTTGTTTTATTTGTGTTTTTACCACATATAATACGCATATTATGTAAAGATTTTATTTCGGGCAGCTACCTTAACACAATACAATATATTTCTTTAATTATGTCTTTATTGGGGGGGATATTTATATTCTTTTTCGATCTTCGTGCGTATAAGAAAAAAAATATATTGTATTATTCTAATTCGTTGATTTTATTTGCGGTATTTGGTTTAGTGGCTGCCTTGGCCAGCGCTTTTTTGATTTTATTAATTTATTCCCTGCGGAAAGGAATTGGTTTTTAATTCCTAGATGGAGGGGAGGAATCGAAATATGAATTAATGTCTGATAAAAAATCATAGTTTCTAAAAAATGAAGAATAAAATATTAAAATTTTTTGATTTTTCTTGGAAAAAAATCATTACTCTGTTAATTTTGATTGTCTTTGCCGCGCTAACTATTTTTTTATCTCTTGGTGTTATGATGGGCTGCGCGTTAAGTTGGGGTTGCGATATGTTATCTTTGCCGGCGTTTATTGTTAACTTGCTGGGATTGTTATTGGTTTACCCCGCCTATTTTATTTACGCCGCGCCGCAAATGGTTTTTGGCGATCTACCCTGGCCGACAAGTGTTATGCTCGTGATTATGATAGTTATGGAGATTGCTTACCTTTATCTACTATCCTGTGTTATAACGACCTTCGCCGGCAAATTTAAAAGAAAAAAGAAACAGCCTTGGTCCAGACGAACAACTGACTTGGTAATATTTATATCATTTGCAATCATTATATTTTCTGACGGCCTGGCTTTCCTTCGAAGATTCGATTATTTGCTGGAGCTGGTCAATGGATCTTTATTATATGTCGCAAAATTTTCAACTGCTCTTAAAATTACAGCATTGTCTATTTTTGAAATTTGGTATTTGGTATTTTTGTTTTTGCGTAGAAAAAAGATAGTTTGGAATAAATTTTTTCTGGCAGTAATTTGGCTCGTTACTTTCGTGCTGTTGGCTATGAATATTATGATGCTGGCGTTTTCTATGTCTGGGTTCAGATAGATAGTGACCAGCCTATGGTGGAAATGAGCCGTTCAGTCCATACTTTTCCACAGGTTTTTATTGTACCTGACTAAATAGTCGGGTATAATTATAATATATGGAAAAACAAATAACACCAAGACAAAAACAGCTTTTATCCATTCTTTACGAATATATTCAGGATTCTGGCTATCCGCCGACATTCGAAGAAATGCGCCAAAAACTGGATGTATCCTCGAATCAGTCCATTAAAGATCTGCTGGAGAAGTTGAAATCAGGCGGATTTATCAAAAAAGGCGAATCCCAAGCCCGCGGCATCACGATTTTACCGCTTGGCTATGAAGCGCTTGGCCAGCCCTCGCTCGCTCCATTCGTGGGCGCTACCAGCGCCGGAGTGCCAATTCAGGCTGTGAGTTTTGACGGGGAGTGGATGGAAATGCCGGCCACTCACTATGACACAAAGATTGAACGTCTCAAGGCCAATGTCTATGTTTTGCGCGTTTATGGCGATTCCATGATAAACGCGGGCATTAATGATGGCGACCATGTGCTGGTGCAGGAGAAAAAGGAATTTTCCTCCGGCGATATTGTGCTGGCGTATGATGGCGACGATGCGACTATAAAGCGGTTTATGTCGGTTAACGAGCCGCCGTACCTTTACCTAAAACCAGAGAATCCAAAGTACAAAATTATTCTTTTTCGGGATTCCATCAGCATGGCTGGCAAGGTGATGGCAGTTTTGAAGAGCAGGCAATGGGTGCCAGTATCTTAGGAATAGACAAGGTACTGTTTTTAGATTGATTTTAAAAGAGGTATTTGACATAATATAAAATATGGATTTTTTAAACAAAGTATTTTTTAAAGATGCGAGGAAAATGACAGAATTGTCTGACAATTCCGTTCACCTTATAGTTACTAGTCCGCCGTATTTTAACATCAAAGATTATTCTTTGGATGGTTACCAGAAAAATAAGAAAACAGAAAAAGCAAAAGGACAAATTGGAGACATTTCTGATTATAAAAAATACATCGAGGAAATGTTAACGGTATGGAGAGAGTGCGAAAGAGTTTTGAAGCCAAACGGAAAATTGGCAATTAATACACCACTAATGCCAATGTTTAAAAAAGTTTTGAATACTCATAACAATAGGCACATTTTTGATATTAATAGCGATATAGAGCATTCTATTTTAAGCGGCACGGGTTTATTTTTATTGGATGTTTATATTTGGAATAGAACTAATCCAAGTAAGAAGTTAATGTTTGGCAGCTATCCATATCCAAGAAATTTTTATGCCCAAAATACGATTGAATTTATAACCATATATGTAAAGGATGGACTGTCCGAAAATAATTTACCCCCCGAGGTAAAAGCAAAAAGTAAATTGAGCGAGAAAGAATGGATTGAATTTACAAAACAGATTTGGAACATTCCAATCCCTGGAAAAAATGATTTGGCTTTTGGGGAACATCCGGCTCTTATGCCAGAAGAGATAGTTCGTAGATGTGTACGATTATTTACTTATGTGGGCGACACTGTTTTAGATCCCTTTACTGGTTCTGGCACAACATTAAAAGTGTCCAAAGAATTGAAGCGAAACTATATTGGATATGAAATATTAAAAAGCTATGAAAGTAGCATTAAACGTAAGCTTAGTGATAAATTGTTGTAGATTTGTATGCTAAAAATAAACCAAATTTATCATAAAGATTGTTTAGATTTTCTCAGCCAAGTTAAAGATGGTAGCGTTGATCTGGCAGTGATTGATCCGCCTTATAATATGCATAAAGCGGATTGGGATACTTTCACAAGCGAAAAATCATTTTTTGAATTTACATTTCGATGGATTGATGCTCTTATCCCCAAGTTGAAGAGTAATGGTAGTTTATATATTTTTAATACCCCATACAATTCAGCTTTTATTCTTTCTTACCTAACGGCCAAAGGATTGTTTTTTCAGAATTGGATAACTTGGGACAAAAGAGACGGACTAGGCGGCGCCAAAAGAAAATACAGCAATGGACAAGAAACAATTTTATTTTTTACAAAAGATGGAAATCATATTTTTAATTATGACGATATACGTTTACCCTATGAATCTATTGAAAGAATTGCGCATGCTAAAACAAAAGGAATTTTGAAAGCCGGAAAAAGATGGTTTCCAAATCCGAAAGGCAGACTTTGCGGAGAGGTGTGGCACATTGCAAGTGAACGACATAAAAATAAAATAAATGGTAAAACTCCTAAAATGCCACATGTTACACCCAAACCACTGGAATTAGTGGAAAGAATAATAAAAGCAAGTTCAAACGAGGGTGATCTTGTTTTGGATTGTTTTGTTGGTAGCGGCACGACCGCTCTCGCGGCTAGAAAATTACGACGAGATTTTATCTGTTCTGATAACAATAAACATTACGTTGAATTAGCGACAATGAAGTTAGAAAATTTTGATAAAAATAATTAATCTCGCGCTATGTTTATACAAAATCAGATTACTTTATTACCTAATCATCTTAAAAAAATTAAGGAATTATTAAATAATTCAAATAAAGCTTTTCTTATTGTGGCGTATATTCGTGATAGCGGCGTCGACCAAATCATTGATGATCTAAAATCCATTAGAGACAAGGGCGGGGAAATAAAATTGATTTGTAGTAATGACATGGGTATTACGCAGCCATCTGCAGTAAAAAGAATTTTAGAAATTGGCGGAGAAGTAAAAATATGCAAATTTGAAGCAGGTACATTTCATGCAAAGATTTGGCTTGCGGAAAAAGACAGTAAATGGACATGTCTTGTTGGTTCTGCAAATTGTAGTAAAGCCGCTTTTTTGCAAAATGTTGAAGCGAGTTTAGTCGTTAATCATGATTCAAATATTGGTGGCGCCATTGAGCAATCTTTAATGTTTTTTGAGTATTTGTGGAATAATGATAAATGTTTTGAGGTTACTGATGAGATTTTGAAAACATGGCAGGAAAGAAAAAATAACTTAGTAAGAATAAAGAAGGAGATTAGCGAAGTAAAATTGACAACCGAAAAACAAAAAATCATTCAAGTTTTATTTGATTATGTTAAAGATTGGCTTGATATTGCAAAAGATAGAAAACAAAAAGATCAATATAAAGAATCTTTGTGGAGAGGTTGGTATATAATCCCCGATCAAGACCTAATTGTTGATGATACGATGGTTAGGCTTCAAAAAATACTAAAAATAATTGCGGAGAATTCGGCAGTGGGTTTTTTTGATATCTCTAAAAGCAGCGCGGCTTTGCCAAAGTTATTTGAAATCACAAAAAATAAATTTAAGCGCGAAACTTTAAAGGTTTCACTTCGAGATTTGTTTATAAGACAAGAAAAAAATTATTTAATCAGGTTTGGATTCGCTACGCATCCGTTGAAGGAAAATACCAAAGAAGATGAAAATAAATTAATAATTACTGAACTTGGAAAGAAATTTATTGATTGTAGTAATATTGCCTGTTTAAGAACAGTATATTCGGACAAAATGATTTATTATCGTTGGGGCAATGTTTACATTTTTGTATTTGCGTTGCAATTGTTACAGAAATTACAATACGTAACTTTAGATGAATTTTCCTTATTTATAATGCACGCGTATTCAGCGGATGAATTTAATGATATCAGCGATTTAATAGCAATGTATCGGTTATTATCAGGAGAAGAGAAAGTATTATTTGTAGGTAATGTAAATAGATATTTTGACGAAACCAAAGGAACGACAGCGGTAAATGTTCGAGGAAACTACTATAAACATGCTAAATATACATTAATGGCAATTGGATGGATTGATGGTTTGCAATATGATGATGAAAATAGAATCGTTAAAATTATTGACCCCGTTAAAATAACATCTCTATTAGAGGACGCCGATATATTGGGCGAATAAAATTTGTTCCAGTAAACGGCATTGGAGTTGTAAAAAGAAGCCAAACGCACGGTGGAGCGTTTGATAGAGGTGGGAGAAAAAAATTATGAAGACTCAAACTGATTCACGCCAATACGAGGGCCAGTGCAAATTTTGCCGGCAGGACTTTGCAAAAAAGCAAATCATTGCCCACCTTGACCATTGCGAAGAAAGAAAAAATGACGGCCACAGCCGGCTTTAGATTGACTTTAGGCCGTTTTTCTTTTATACTTTTGTAGTTATGAATGTATCTGAACTGGCCAGACAATTAAGAACAACGCGCGAAGAGCTTTTGGCAAAACTGCCGGAGCTCGGGTTTGACATTGGGGGCCGGGCCATCAAAGTTGACAACCAAGTAGCCGAGCGCATTCGGCAGGCCTGGAGCCAGTCTCAGCGCAAAGAACGGATTGTAGCCAAAATGCAGGTTCAGCAGGAACGGGCCGAAGCCGTGGCTAACCGCGAGACCCTCGGGCGCGAGATCGCGATTCCGGATAAAATCACGGTCAGCCAACTGGCGGAAAAACTTGGCCAGGGCGTGCCGCATTTAATTGGCTATCTGATGAAGAACGGCATCATGGCCTCATTAAACCAGCAGATTGATTTTGACACCGCCACCTTGGTGGCCGAGGATTATGGTTTTAAAGTTACGCGGGCCCAGCCAGCTGAACTAACTGAAACCGAGGCCAGCCAGAATGAGCTGCGCAATTTAAAACAAGAAATCGCCTCGGACAAAGACGCGGTGCTCCGTCCGCCGGTAGTAGTGGTGATGGGCCATGTTGACCACGGCAAAACCACGCTGTTAGACGCCATCCGCCAGACCAATGTGGTGGCTGGCGAGGCCGGGGGCATTACCCAGCATATTGGCGCTTATCAGGTTGAGGAAAAGGGCCGCAGAATCACTTTTCTTGACACCCCGGGCCACGAAGCTTTTAAAGCCATGCGCGCCCGGGGCGGCCAGGTGGCGGACGTGGCCATTCTGGTGGTGGCGGCTGATGACGGCTTAAAACCCCAGACTTTGGAATCAATCAATGTCATCCAAAAAGAAAATTTGCCGTTCGTGGTGGCTATCAATAAAATTGACAAGCCTGGGGCGGATATAGACAAAGTAAAAAAAGAGCTTTCAGAAGTGAACATGGTGCCCGAGGACTGGGGCGGCAAAACAATCTGCGTGCCGGTCTCGGCCAAACAGCGGCTCCATATTCCCGAACTGCTGGACATGGTTTTGCTGGTGGCGGACATGGAAAAGTTCAGCGCCAACCCCAATCGCGACGCTTTGGGCGTTATCATTGAATCGCACATTGACCGCGGCGAAGGCCCGGTAGCCACGGTGCTGGTAACAGCCGGCACTCTGCGCAATGGCGATGAAGTGGTGATTGGCGACACTTTTGGCAAGATTAAAGCCTTGAAAGATTGGCGCGGCGCCAATACGCCCGCGGCCGCTCCGGCCACGCCGGTTAAAATTCTGGGTTTAAAGAGCGCCCCGGCAGTGGGCGATATTTTGCGGGTTGAGGAGACCACGCGCTCTTTGCGCAAGCAGATAAAAAAGAATTACCGTTTTGGCGAAGCGGCCGAAGCCGGAACTGAACAAAAAACCGTTTCCGAAGAAACAACTCTCCCGGAAAACGTCAGCCAGCTTACGGTTATCATCAAGGCCGATGTTTTAGGCTCCCTGGAGGCGCTTCTGCCGGCTTTAAAAAAATTGGAGCGCCAGAACGTGCGCATTGAGATGCTCAAACAAGGCCTGGGCAACATTACCGAGTCTGACATTGCCTTGGCCGAGAGCGCCGGGGCAGTGGTTTATGGTTTTAACGTTTCTTTGTCAGCCGAGGCGCGCAAAGTAAGCTACCGATCCAAAGTTGAGATTAAAACTTACAAGATTATTTATGAACTTTTGGATGACGTGGCGGCCCGCATTAAAGCCCTGGTTAAAACCATTGTTATTGAAGTGCCGCAAGGGGAGCTTGTTGTCTTGAAAGTGTTTAAAGACAGCCGGGCTGAATCCATTGTCGGCGGCCGAGTCAATAAAGCCAAAATCAGTAATAAGGCCAAGTTCCGTTTGTTGCGCAATGGCGAGCCGATTGAAGAAGGCAAGATTATTGAGATTCAGCAGAACCGCCAGAGCATTGACGAAGCGCGCGAAGGCGTGGAATGCGGGTTTAAAGTTTCCGGGGTGAGGGGAATAAAAGAAGGGGATGTACTGGCGTGCTATATGGAAGAAGAACGACAAGGTAGTTAGGAATTCAGGTCCGTCATTCCGACCGACCCGCCGTACTCGGCGGGGAGTGGAGGAATCTCATGGGTAACCGATGGGATCCCTCGACTCCGCTTCGCTTCGCTCGGGATGACGCGGTCTACCACCTAAATTCCTGAATTCTTAACTACCTAGCCACCTATATCTTTATGTCTCATCGTCTCCAACAAATCAGCGCGCTGATACAGAAAGACGTGGCTAACATCATCCGCCGCGAGTTAGAATTGCCTTTGGGCGTGATTGTCGGGGTAACCAAAGTGGTGGTGGGCCCGGATTTGAAATTTGCCAAAATTCTTGTCAGCATCATGCCGGCCACTAAAGCCGAGCCAGTTTTAAAATTTTTAAACCAGAACCGGCTCGTTGTCCAGCAGGCTTTGGTTGGCAATCTGACCATGAAATTTTCTCCCAAGATAAGTTTCGCTCTTGACCAAACCGAGATGCGGGCGCAGCACATAGAATCTTTACTAGATAAAGTTCAGGGTGGTGGAAATTAGTTGTTGGAAGACGGAAAGTAGATGTCATTCCGATCATTACTGTCATCTCGAGGCCTTAAATAAACCCAATAAATCACTAGGGATTTTGATAGCCAATGAACTTTTAAATCTCTAGAGACCCGACAGGCCGAGGAGATCCCCTGTTAATCGCGATTGCCAGGGGATCCTCTCGCCCCGCAACATCGCGGTTCGTTAATTTTTGTTCAGTTGTTTGCCGTGCCCGTGATTATGGCATCCTCTATTGGGGGCTCGGGATGACAGGGTTTGCAACCGCTTGACATTTGAGCTTTGACATTTGCCAGGTCGCATGCTACTCTATTTCGTTTATGAACAAAGCCTTTCCAGAACTCCAGAAATTTATTACTGCCAACAAGCAATTGGCCGTGGTTACCCACCATCGGCCGGACGGCGACGCCATTGGCGCGCTTTTGGCTTTGGCCGCGGGCTTGGCCAGTTTAGGCAAAGAAGTTTCTTGTTATTGTTTTGACGCTTTGCCGCATTATTTAACTTTTCTTTCTGGGGCGGAAAAAATCAAAAGTCAGGTGGATGATTTTTGGCGGCAGACTCTGGCAATCATAATTGTTGATTGCGGTGATTTAAGCATGGTTGGTCTGCCGGCTGAAGAGTTTGCGCCAAAGCGCCTGGCAGTGGTGGACCACCATATTTCCAATCCTTTGTACGGCGAAATCAACGTGGTGGAGAGCGCGGCTGCTTCCACGGCTGAAATAATTTTTAATTATTTTAAATTTGCCCGTCTGGCGGTAGATAAGGCCGCGGCCACCGCGCTTTTAACCGGCGTTTATACTGATACTGACGGATTTTCAAATTTAGGCACTACGCCGGAATCGCTTTCAATCGCCGCTGAGCTTTTAAAACTGGGCGCGAATTTCAAAGAAATCACGGCCAATACTTTGCAGAATAAATCCATTGCTTCTTTAAAGCTCTGGGGCAAAGCCCTGGAGCGGCTGCGGCTGGACCGCGACAAGGGGATTGCTGTAACCGTTCTGCGCCTCTCGGACATTGAAGAGTGCCAGGCCAAAGCCGAAGATGCCGAGGGCATCGCCAGTCTGCTAAATCATCTTTCGGACGTTAAAATGTCCATGGTTTTGCGCGAGCAAGCTGACGGTACGGTTAAAGGGAGTCTCCGCACTGCCAATGAGTTGATTGATGTTTCCAAAATTGCTAAACTCCTGGGTGGCGGGGGGCACATGAAAGCCGCCGGGTTCACGGTCAAAGGCCGGGTGGCGGAGACGGAGAAAGGGTGGAAAATTATCGAATGAGTTTCGAGTTTCGAATTACGAGTTACGAGATGGGGTTTAATCCGGAGTGTCTCGTAACTCGAAACTCGTAATTTGTAACTCTTTTAAAGAATATGTCACAATCACCACAAAACTTTCACTTAATCCCAACTGTCATCGAAAAATCTCGTCTTGGCGAGCGGGCTTATGATATTTATTCCCGTCTTCTCAAAGAGCGGATTATTTTCCTCGGCTTTCCAATTGACGACGGCGTGGCTAACACAGTTATTGCCCAGTTATTGTTTTTAGACAGCGAAGCCCAAGATAAGGACATTAAGCTTTACATCAACTCACCCGGCGGATTGGTAACGTCCGGCTTGGCGATTTACGATACCATGCAGTACGTTAAGGCTGATGTGTCCACCATCTGTGTTGGCGTGGCCGCGTCCATGGCTGCCACGCTTCTCTCTGCCGGGGCCAAAGGAAAACGTTTCGCTCTTCCCAATAGCGAGGTCATGCTACACCAAGTGATGGGCGGGGCCGAGGGCCAGGCTTCGGATATCAAGATTCGGGCCGAGCATATTTTAAAGCTCCACGCGCGCTTGAATGAAATTCTAGCCAAGCACACTGGCCAGCCGGTTGATAAGATTGAAAAAGACTCTGACCGCGACTTCTACATGTCGGCGCCAGAAGCATTGGAGTATGGTTTAATTGATAAGATTATTCAATAAGAAAATAATTTTACAAAAAGAAAAGCCGCCCACAGCGTGATACGCCGTGGGCGGTTTGTTATTTTTGTACAATCCTCCTTTTTTCAAAAAAAAGTGAATGTTGAGTTATTCTCCTAATCCTGCCAACTTGCATGCAGCAGAAAAGGTACCGAAATATCTCTTGAAAGTGTCTAAAGAAGCACACTTTCCCTCCTTAGATGCCGCGTTAACCTCCCTTGTAGTTGGTTTTTTCTTTAATTCTTTTGCAAGATCAATGAGTTGCTGGAGAAGTTCCGGTGTATTGCCCTTGCCGTATTTTTTGTTCGGACGAGGACATATTGGACAGCCTGAGCCTCTTGTACGCCAATTTCCTTGCGCCTGCCATTCATGTCCGCAGGTGGAACATTTCCACAACAACTTCTTGTTAGTGCCTGCTATCACCTTATCAGCCGGCAACTCGTTCCTGTCGGAATATTCTTTGGCAAGTTCAGGGTGAGTGGCGGCCAGGTTGTTGGT
>Ga0155991_149_pt1 | contig 13255 bp, 10 predicted proteins | sample RifCSPlowO2_02_FD_107645 | JGI IMG/M metagenome (GOLD analysis project Ga0155991, IMG submission 107645) | Candidatus Komeilibacteria bacterium RIFCSPLOWO2_02_FULL_48_11
GTTTAGCAAGCATAATTTTAACGCGTCATCCTGAACGAAGTGAAAGATCTCGTGGGTAACCGATGAGATTCTTCGCGGAGTTTACCCCGAGTATGCCCGAGGGGCTCAGGGTGACGTCTTCATTCGTGTAATTAATAATCCAACTCCAACAAAAATAAATATATCCGCCAGATTAATCACACCGCCGGCCGGCACTGAAATATAATCAACCACTCCACCATGAACAATTCGGTCAACAAGATTGGAAACTGCGCCGCTAGCAATTAAAAACAGCGCCGACAATTCCGGTCTGGCGCGGGCGCATCTAAAATAAAAAAAACTTCCCAGAGCCAGCAATCCCAAAGATAAAATTACAGCCGCGGCATTGCTTAAAGGCCAGCTCCAGGCAAATTGCTCATTAAGATAAAAAGTCAAACCAAAACCCCAGCCCAGTTTTGCGGACTGGCCGCCTGAAAAAATTTTAATTGCCCCAAACTTGGCCAGTTGGTCAGCCGCCAAGGCCAAGCAACTGATGACGAAATACCGACACTGGGACTTCATGTTAAATGTCGGCCTCGGCCGCCGGAAAAACTTCCAGGCGCTTGCGGTTAATAGGTTTCCCAGTGCTGACATCCAAACCATAAGAACCTTTCTCTATTCTCTCCAGAGCCCGCAGAACGCGCCCCAGCTCTTGCTCCTGGCCCTGCTCAATGGCGATATTGGTTTCAAACTGGGCGTATTCAGCCGCGTTTGATTCCTCGTCAGTGCCATAATCTTGGTAAGCTGGAGCATAATCGCCAGCCCCAGAGCCAACTTTTTTGCCATTGCGCGCCAGTTCTGCTTCTAACCGAGCTTTTTCGGCTTCCAGTCTTGCCTTCTGGCTGGCAATAAATTGTTTATCAAAAACGTCTTTGGCCATAATGCCTCTAATACCTGTAAATTGAAGAAGGCGCGGGGCATATGCCCCAATAAAAAAATTTATGTGGGCGCACCCGCGCCTATATACTGCTTGGCGCAGCTACCCAGCACAGACTTCTACTCGCAATTGGCGAGCACAAGCCTGTGCTGTGCAGCAATTTGGCAACAAACAGTCTTTTTTTGTGCACCATTCCGACTTATGATGCTACACCCCTACCTTCTGAGTGGCCACAAAACTCTCATTTGTTTTGGGAGTTTTATCGCCGAGTGTTGGTTTTTGTTTCCCTTCCAGACACGTATATTTTTTTGTTTTTTATTTTTTACCAGAGGTCGGTGCTTCTGGCTTAGTAGAGAGTAGAGGCAAACTTCTTTAAGCAAGCGCTGGAAGCGAAAAGATGATCGCCCAGCTTTGCTTCCTTAAACAGGTTTGCCTCGGTGCATTTATGTTTTTAAAGAACCAGGTTGCTTTTGTTTTATTATTACTACCCTATTTTAGCACACCTAAATCCAAAAGTCAATCTAAAAACTGTACACAACCTGCCAAACGGCCGTCAAAGGCGGCGGCCAAGGTCATACTGACTAATGCTGGTGAAAAAACAAGGCGCAAATCCGGATTAAAAGGCAAAGCGCACTTGGTTGGACGCGGCGAGCTGTCCTCGGCTTCCAGCGTTTGGCTGATTAAAGACAAGGAACTGGCCAGCCAATACCCTTTGGCCGGAATAAAGCCGATAAAATAACCATTAGTCTCGCCCTGGCCCCTTAAAGAATAAAAAGAATGCTGCCGTCCCTGGGAAGACCACTCCAAGGGCTGCCAGATCAGGCCTTCGCTTCCAGCCCGGAGTTCAATCATTTTTGAACCATCGGAAAGTTTGTGTTCCACTGCCTGGGGATGAGTGATGGCAAACAAAGAAGAGCCGAATTTTTGCAAATAACCCAGCAACTCTTCGTCAATCTTGTTTTCTTGATCTTTAATCTGAAGCGACCAGTCGTTCCCAAATGCCAGCTCTTGGTTCCCATTATTGCCGCTTAAACGCAAAACAAGTTCGCGTTTTTCTATCTTTTCCAAGACCAGCGCCAAATCCAGTCCATAAAATTCTTTGATTATGCTCTCCAATTCATTGATGTTTTTTGTCAACTGACTTTGCTCCAACTGGCCTAAAACCGACTGCCATTGGGCATAAGCTTGGCCGATGTTGCGCCCAGTAACCAGGAGCGCGCTGTCAAAAGACGGCTCCAAGGAACCCACTTCATCCCAGGAGAACTTTGTTTCCAAGGTTCCGGCCTGCCAAACCAGGTTCTGATTGATGTTTCTGGCTATCACTTTTAGCGGGTATCCTTTGTCAGGAGCAAAAAATTGACCCCAGAGGCTGTCAAGACCGCTTAACGCTCCCTTATCTTTTATAAAGGCTTGAATCATTCCGCGTTCAAATTTAGGCAGAGAGCGCTTTTGACTCAAATAATTCCGCCAATCAGGCTGGTCAGAAATGTAAAGTTCGCTGTTTTTAACCAGCCAGCTTATTTTATTGGGGTTTTTTGTCAAGCCCGGCCAGAGGCCGGTTGAGAATTCTGTTTCCGCTTGTTCGCCTGGCTGGATTATTTCTCCTTGGTAAGTTCCGGCTTCGTCGTCGTAAATCAGCTCATCACCGTAGTTGTTGGCACTGTCAGCGGCCTTGGTTATGGACAGCCATTCTCCTTTGTCCGTTAATTCAGTTTTTAAAATAAGCGTTCCATTATCCAGCCGCCCGAACTCAATCTTATTTTTCAGGAGCGGCAGAATTTGTTTTTGGAAATCAACGCCCGGCCAGCTGATAAAATCCAATTTAGAATACAGCCGGTTCAAATTAGCGCTAGGAATTTCAACCTGTCGCCAGAAGAAAATGCGGTCAAACCAGCGCGGCTCCCGGGGCAGAGCCAGAAAAAAATAAAATGACGTTGCTTCGGGCAGGCGGTCGGCTAAACTTTGGGTTCTTGGAAACGCAACCGACCAAGCTCCGACCACGACTATAACAATGGCCAGCGCCGCGACCACCCAGGGCCGCGCTCCCCGCTTCTCCGGCGGCCTGGCTATCTCCAAATTTTCTCCCGGATTTAGGGCCGCCAGCGCCTGTTCAAATTTTTTGTTCGCCGCTGGTTCACTTTTTTGTTCTTTTGTTTTGGCCATATATCTTATTTTACCTTATCAAGTAAAATTAAAAAAGACCCGCCCGAATTAACAGGGCGGGTCTTTTAAAAATTTAACGTCTGGGACGGAAGCCGCCCGGCCGCTGGGGACGGCCGTTGCTCCGGGAATGGCGATCATCATTGAATCGCCGGGGCCCGGACTCGCTGTTCGGGCGGGACGAACGCTCCACGCCCTGAACTTTCAAATTAATCCGGCCCAGAGAATCTATCTCCGTCACTTCCACGGCTAAGGCGTCGCCGATTTTAACCACGTCTTCCACGCGCTCCACGCGCTCGCTAGAGAGATTGGAAATGTGCACCAAGCCTTCTTGCCCGGGAACCACTTCCACGAAAGCTCCAAAGTCCATGAGCCGCGTTACTTTGCCGTTGAACTTCTCGCCAACCTTAACTTCGTGAGTTAAATTTTCAATCCATTCCACGGCCCGCTTGGCGCCCTCGGGATTTTCGGAAGTAATCATCACCAAGCCGTCATCTTCAATGTCAATGGCCACGCCAGTGGCGGCAATAATCTCGTTGATGGTTTTGCCGCCCGAACCAATGACGGTCCGAATCTTGGCCGGATCAATGCGCAAGCTGGTAATGCGCGGCGCAAAAGGCGAAAGCTCTTTAGGCTCCTTGATGACCGCTTCAATCGCGTCCAGAATTTGAAGCCGCGCCGAACGCGCCCGCGCCAAAGTTTCTTTAACTATGGCCAGGGGCAAACCAGAAGTTTTGGTGTCCATTTGAATGGCAGTGATGCCGTCTCTGGAGCCGGCCACTTTGAAATCCATGCCTCCGGGGCCGTCTTCCAAATCCTGCAAATCGGTTAAAATCTTATATCGGCCCGAGTTGTCCGAAGCCAGGCCCATGGCAATGCCGGCCACGTTTTTGCGAATCGGCACCCCGGCATCAAGCAGAGCGATGGTTGAGCCGCAAACCGAACCCATTGAGGATGAGCCGTTGGAACCCAGCACTTCGGAAACCACGCGGATGGTGTAGGGAAAATCTTCTTTAGAAGGCAGCATGGACGCCAAGGCTTTTTCCGCCAAAGCGCCATGGCCGATTTCGCGCCGGCCCGGGCCGCGCAAGGGGCCGGTTTCGCCCACCGAGAATGGCGGAAAATTATAATGATGCATGTAGCGCTTCTTGGTGTCGTCTTCTTCCATGGTGTCCAAAGTCTGCTCCGAGCCCGGAGAATCCAAAGTAACCACCGAGAGAATCTGGGTTTCCCCCCGCTGGAACAACCCCGAGCCGTGAGTGCGAGCGAGCACCCCAGGCTCTGCTTTTAGCGGTCGAATTTCATCCAAAGCGCGACCGTCCACCCGTTTATCTTTTTCAAGAATGGCAATCACCACCGCCTGTTCCACTAAAGTCTTGGCTAAAGACAAAGCGTCTTTGCGCTTATCTTTGCCGACTTGCAATTCTTTAAGATGCTCGTCAAGCTGGATTAGCAACTCGGAAACCGCATGCTTGCGGGATATCTTAGTATCGCGATTGCCGCCAAATAAAGTTTCCTCAATGTGTCCGGCGATGAAGTTGGCGGTTTCTTTTTTGTAATCAATATTAGCGCCATCTTCAGCGCCAGCGGCCTCGGCAACGGGTTCTGTTAATTTGGGCTGGCCCAACTCTGACTGCATCTTTTGAAACAACTCCAAAAACGGCGCCATTTCTTTATGCGCCCGCTCAATGGCCTCAAAAGCCGCCTCTTCGCTGGCTTCGCGGCCATCAGCCTCCAACATGATTGTTTTATCCGCCGTGCCAGCGACCATAATGTTAACCAACGACTTTCCGCGTTCCTCGTAACTGGGATTCACCACCCACTCCTCCCCCACCTTCGCCACCCTGATGCCGGCAATCGGCCCGGACCAAGGAATGTTGGAAATTGACAAAGCCGCCGCCGCCGCGTTTAAGCCCACCACGTCCGGGTCATTGGCTTTATCAAAAGAAAGCACTGTTAAAATCACCTGGACGTCATTCTTAATCCATTTGGGAAACAAAGGCCGAATGGCCCGGTCCACCAAACGGGCCGAGAGAATGGCTTCATCAGTGGGCCGGCCTTCCAGCTTAATGAAGCGCGAACCTTTAATTTTTCCGGCCGCGTAAAGCTTCTCTTCATAATCAACCATGAGCGGAAAATAGCCCAAATCTTCGCGCACTGTTTCGGATATCACCGCGGTTGCCAAAACCTCAGTGCCGCCTAAACGGGCCAGCACCGAACCATTGGCCTGCAAGGCGAGTTTGCCGGTTGATAAAACCAACTCTTCTCGACCCAGCGGCAGTTTGTATGTTTTTTCCATGCTTAAAACTCCTTTTCGTAAAAGGCTGGCGCAGGGAGTTTATTTGGCCCGGCTTCATTAGTCAATAAAGCTAGAACAAATAAACCCTCGCAAAACGCCAGAACCTTCATTTAATAATTACTTCTTAATTAAAAATTTCCGCTCCAGACCCAAATCGGTAAAACTGTCCGCTTCCTCTTTCAGCATTCCGGAAGCGGTTTTGCCAAAAGCCATAACTTCCACTAAACAACCCTCGCTGTATTTAAGGTATGAGACCAAAGGCAGAAAATCACCGTCCCCGGAAACAAGAACAATCACGTCCAATTTGCGCGCCATGCGGATGGCATCCATGCAAATACCCACGTCCCAATCGCCTTTTTTGGTGCCCCCTAAGAATACTTGCAATTCGCGCGTTTTGATTTCAAACCCGATTTTATCCAAAGCCGTGAAAAAATTATCATCTTCCGACTGCGGCCCTTTGACCACGTAGGCAATGGCCCGCACCAGCCCTCGGCCGCCGACCGCCTCTTCCAGCACTTTGGCAAAATTAACTTTGGCTTCGTACAAATTTTTGGCGGAGTAATACATGTTCTGCACGTCCACCAATACTCCGACTCTTTGGTCTTTGTATCTCTTCATGACCTAACACTAGCGGTTTTTGAGGATAAAGTCAATCAATTGCTTTATATTAGAGAAAAGCTATACTTAAAGCATTATGATTCTCACCCATGATGTAATTTTGCGGGAAATAAAAGCCGGTAATATCAAAATAGAGCCTTTTGAAGCAATGCAAACTGGCCCAGCGTCAGTTGACCTGCATTTGGGCAACTTGTTTAGAATATTTAAGCGCCACCGTGATGTGGTCCAAGTTACCGGGGCCAAACTCTTTGGCCCTTATACCGGGCGTAAAAATATGCCAATTTGTGTTTCAAAGGTGCGAGGGGAAAGCTGTCTATATCTGATAGACAAATTAGAGAAGAAGTCAAAAAACGACGCAATAGAATAACCAACTAAGTAATTATGGAAAACCAAGAAAACCCACAATTTAGGGAATACCGTAACGAATTGGCTGAAAAAATAAAATCTATGCCAAAAGAAGAACGGCCAAAGTCTCTAGCCGAGGCCCAAGCAACCGAAGAATACCAAACCGCAGAGCAGTTGCATTCTCAAACTCGATATTTTAAACGATTAATCGCGGATAACGGTTTTGGCAAATCAACTCCAGAAAATCTAGACTTGCTAACCGGCCTTCTAACCAACAAAAACGGGGTAGACAGCAAAAATCTAACAACTTTTAATTATCAAGAACTTGTTGATTATGCGGTGGCAAAGGGTTTAATAGACAATGAGGAAATTGCAACTTATGGTGTTGAACGCAAAAATAAATCTCGAGCCTGTGCCGAACGTATCGATAAATTATTAACCGGCGAAGTGGAATTGCCAAAAAAATTGCGATCGCACCAAGAAATAGCCTTAGTCGCGCTGAAGGAATTTTTTACTAACGGTTATCAACGTGGATACATCGCCCATCCGACCGGTGCCGGCAAAACCGTTTTATTTTCATCATTAATAAAAGCTCTGGATGCCAAAACATTAATTGTCGTCCCGTCAAAAACTTTAGTCGAACAAACTTATCAAGAACTAACCGATTATTTACCCTCGGCCGAAGTGACGCATCTGTCTTCGCTGACTACGCCTGGTAAAAAAAACCGCGATGAAACCAGGGAACTGACCGTTAAAGGCAGCCATGGCCAAGCGGTAATCACCACTTATCAAAGTCTGATTAAAAGAAAAGAGGAGTTAGCCCAGGCCGGATTTGAAATTATTGTTCTCGATGAGGCGCATAATAGCTTTACTCCCAATGTGCAAGATTCATTACGGCTGTTGCCGGAAGCGATAAAATTAGGACTGACGGCCACACCGGAGTATCTTTACACCAAAAAAGTAAAAGAAAACTATAAACCCGTCCCGGTGAACGGGGAAATCCTGTATGCTGATCCAGATAAATCAGCGGACACTTACTATCCGCACGAGATTCACCGGATTGAATTAAAAGAAGCCATTGAAGCCGGCATGTTAGCGCCAGTCGCGGCCGCGGTGGTCAGGATAGAGATCAACTTAGACGATATTGATTTAAAAACAACGAAAAATGGTTTAGATTTTAATGAAAAAGCTTTGAATGAAAAGTTGAGTCGCGAATGGAGCGTGATTGAACAAGCCGTGAAAAATGTCTTAATCAATCCGGATCAGGAAGGTATAAAAGATATTCAAAACAGACAATTATTCGTGGCGACCGGCACAATTGAGCAAGCGAACAAAATAAATAAATTACTGAATGGCCTCGGCATTCCGAGCGAAGTGGTTATTGGCCAGACCTCCGATAAAGAACGCGGTAAAATTTTCGAACGATATAAAAATAAAAAAACCCGGGCGCTTTGTTCAGTTCAGGCTTTAAAAGAAGGGTGGGACGCGCCCGAAGCCGAAGTCTGCCTTATGCTTAGGCCAACCACTTCGCGCATATTTTACCAGCAAATTATTGGCCGCGTCTTAAGATTGGACCCCAATAACCCGGAAAAAACCGCTTTGATAGTTGACTTTTTAGGCAACTATCAAAAACATCAGGTCATGAGTACCCCCTTTCTTTTTGATAAAAAGAAATTTTACAACGGCGAAATTTTAATACCGCCGACCAGCACCGATCCGGAACAACAATCGCGGCGTCCGGACGAACCGGCTTTGGTTGAACCCAGCCTAAAAACTAAAGTAATCGAGATTGAAACTGTTGAACCGGTCAAGGAATCAAGCAAGGGAACCGTAGTCCGGAACGGGGAAATCTTTATGACAAAAGGGCAAATCATGCTGGAGTTCAACATCAGACCGGAGATAATTGCTGATGTAATTGATAAACAGGCGCTAAAACCCCTGGAAGGCAGCGGAAAAAATTACTTCAATATTGAACAAATTTTGTCGGTTCTTACTGAACGAAATTCCGCTCAGCCGACTGAATTGCATAGTCGATTTCTTTCGCTTCGTTCTTTATCGCAGGCATCGGGCCTCAAAGACGGTTATGTACGCAGTCTCATTAAATATTATAACCTTCCTTATTTAGTTAAATGGGGTTCGAGTGGAGGAAAACCATACCAGTACCATGCCCATGAAAGAGACGAAGTTTTAATGTTACTCACTAAACACTCACAGGACAAATTACATGCAATCCGAATCTTGTCAACTGATGCCATTAACTCACCAGAACAAATCAACCAATTTTTAGAACAGATTGAAGGTAATGAAACGATTCTAGTTCGGATGTTTTCTGAACAAATTGAAGATGTGTTGTCTAAACAGCTTGACAAACTCAATCTGTTTGCCTTATCAAGATTAGAAAAATTTTGTGAGGAAAATGAATTAATTCAAGCTGGGGAAGAAATAAAAAAAATAATTCAAGATAAAGTAGCAAATGACCCTCGCCAAAAAACTTTACAAATAATTCATCGTGATGGTATTAAAAAATCCTTGGAAGGATGGCTAAATTATTCTGGCGACCCTAATGACGTCACAAATATAGATTATCTAACCCGACAAGACTGGCAATTGATAAAAAATCTTAATGCTGAACACTTAAATGATCTCTTCCACTATGCGCCGCGCGAGATAGCCTATTTGCTTATTAATAAAAACGAATTTCGTTATTTATTCAATAATATTAATGAACTACAAGATCCAAAATTAAAAGAAAAGATCTGGCAGGCGGTTAATAACTCCGCATCATGCGCCGTTTGGATGCCTCATTGGCAGGCTATTCCAATTAATCTTCGGCAAGAATTCGCTTTAACAGCGTTGCAAGAAATACAAAATAAGTCGGAAAGGGTCGGAGAATTAAGCCCTGGCGATTACAAAATTCTCAAAAAAATACAGATTAGCCTGCCACAACCTAACGAACAAATAGAAGCATACCTAAGCCAACATGGCGAAACGCGATTGGAATTGGAATTGGCTGATTTTAAAGACATGGATGATAGAGAAAAAAAGGAATGGCTAACTAAAATTGTGGCCAAAGGGCAAGCGACCGAACTACAGCATTTAGGCCGTGATAATCTTTCTAATTTACTCCCGCTTATTCCGGAATTAGACGAAACGACCAAGCCACCGGTAATTAAAGTTGGTTTATATAATAACATACCGGGATATTTAGAATTAGCTTGCAATGAAAAAATAACATTAAAAACTACCGTACAACGAGTAATGCGCAACGCGGAGGGTAAATTCTCCGGGGTGATAATTACTAAACAGGCTGGCATTTTTATCCCGCGCTCATTGTTAAAAAAACCAGATCAACCCAATATCGGTGATCATATTAAAGTACAAATTATCCCCAGTAAAAGAGGGGGATTTATCGGAAAAGAGGTCTAAATAAAATTACAATTTGCCTTATATTAGCCAAAATACGATAATAATCGCCCACTAGCCCTTGACATATATTCTAAACCTACTAGACCCCCCGAAGGTTGCGAACTCTGAACCGGAAGAACCGCGCGCCAAACAACTCTAAAGAAACGAACCGACCCCCAAGAATTCGGGGCACGGATGTACGCCTTCCAGAGTACCCTGATAGAAGAGGGGTATCTGGAGGAGGGCGAGCCGTTTCCAGACGGCTCCGGGTACCCGGTCAAGTGTTGGAAGTTTGGTCAGAAGCTTTTGTAGAGATCCCAAGGAAATTACCAAAAGGAGACACCATGCTCTTTATCTGCCCGGGAATGCGGCGGGCTACAAAATACCGCATCTGGTTTAAGAGCGAACCATGGAACATAATCGCTCTTCTTTTTTTCGCGGCATCAACCCCGCTTCCGCTTGTATTCCGCGCTCTTGCGCCACGGCCCGGCCCGGATTATTGGATGAACCAAGCCCGGACCATTAACAACAGTGTGCGCGATCTCGTCAATGACATAACCACCGTAAATATAAGCCCGAACCAGAACTGGATTAAGCCGGGCCGGGACTTTTTTAGCCCCCAGCTTCTTTATTAATTTTTGGCGCAAACCATTGGCCAGAGCCGCTTCCAACTTTAGATTCGCCATCCGCGGCCGGCCATAAGCGTAAGTTTTAGCTGGGACCGGAGTTTTAGCCGGAGCTTTGGCTTTATTGGCCGCCACTGGCGGAGTTGAAAGCGAGGTTTTTCCATTGGTCGCCGGCGGCGTGGACGTGCTCTTCTCGGTAAAAGACACGCCGCTCACTTGAGCGCCAGCTTCATATTCATAACCGCTTTTATCAACCAAGTGAATAAAGTAATAATACCTTTTACCGCCCTCGGCTCCTTTATCAAGAAAGGAATTAACATAGACCTTATCGGCTATCATGGCCGCAGTATCGGCAGAGTCTAAGTGGCGATAGACGCGGCTGTAAGCAATGTCCGAAGAGTTCGGCAGCTTCCAACGCAACTGTATTTCCCCGCGGTTGAGAGTGCCGCCAGCCTCTAACTCGGAAACTTTATATTGCTGTTTGGGAGTGACGGTTGGAGCGGCTATCTCCACGCGCGCCGCGTCACTGGCCACCGATTCATTGCCAGTCATATCCAACGCTATGATACGGTAAAAATAAGTGCCCGCCCACGGCCACACAGTATCGGTAAAAGAAGTGTTGGTTGTTTCCGTTATCTGCGGGCCCACGCCGCTGGGACTGGAAGAGCGGCAAACGCGGTAACGCAAATTAGACTCGCCACTTGGACCGCGCCAGGAAACCGACACCTTGTTGTCGCTTCCGGCTCTGGCGCTCACCTCCGTAGGCTTGCCCGGGGCCGTGGCGTCAGTCGGGGTCGCGCCCACGGCCCCGCTTGGGTCTGACGCGGTGTAAGTATTGTAAACCGACTTTACCTGATAATAATAATAAGTGCCATTATTAACGTCTTTGTCAAAATATTCGGTCGTATCAATATTATTGGCTATAGACCCCCCAGAACTGCCTCCGGTAGTGGAACGATAAACCGTGTATTTGAGAGGAATGTCCATGGTCGGACGGTTCCAGCTGACTCTTATTTCCCGGCCTTGCTTGGTATCCGTGGCTTTGATATTGATTGGTATTGGCAACGCCGGCTTGACCATGGCCACTGCTGATAAGGTTGATTCAATGCCGGAGTACATGGCGGCCACGCGGTAATAATAAGTGGTGTTATAAGCAACAGTCTCATCCGTATGAGTTAAAGCATTTAAATCGTCAATTAAAATCGTGCCATTGCTGCCGATGGACTGGGAGCGATAAATACGAGAAAGCGCGCCGCTAGTCGATGAAGCCGCCCAAGTAATAGTAACCCGCGCCACGTTGGGTATTTGCACAGCTTGGACGCTGGTCGGCGGCGCGGGCTTCTCTTGAGCCAAAGTTAACTGCGGCCAAGCCGCCAGTAATAAGGCAATAATGATTGAGTAATATCTTTTGGGCATAGTCTAATTGATATTATACCAAAAATCGTCCCGCAATAATACGTGGGACGATTTTTTAAAATTGGTTAGACCTCAGCCTCAGGCGCAGTTTCTTCTTCTACCGCCGCCTCGGCCTCAAACACTTCCATGTCTTCCAGAGGCATCATGGTGGTTTGGTTGCGGCGCTTGATTTTGAGCTGTTTGATTAATTTTTCGTAGCTCTCTCCGTTTTCGCGCTGCAGATAATGCAAGAGCTTGCGGCGCTGGGACACTTTTTTTATCAAGCCCCGGCGGGAAGAAAAATCCTTTTTGTGGATTTTAAGGTGTTCAGTCAGTTCTTTTATTTCCGCGGTCAAAATAGCAATTTGCACTTCCGGGGAGCCAGTATCCTTGGCATGGGTTTTAAACTTGGCAACAATGCGATCTTTTTGCTTCTTGTCGAGCATAGTTTATCTCCTTCAGGCATTGCCGAGTCAACGTCACGCTCGCTGGCGTTGCCCAGACAATGTCGGTTAATAATATCCGTACTCTAATGGATGTAAAACAATTTGTCAATGACGCGTTTGTGTCTTACAATGAAAAGGAAATTGGTTATTGGAAATTGGTAGTTGGTAATGGAAATTAGAAATTGGATATTAGTTAGTAAGACTAATTTCCAATCTCCAATTTCCCTACCAATTTCTAACAACCAACAACCAATTTCAATCCAGAATAATATGGATAAATTAAATCAATTCATTGTTGACTTCATAGAACATCTCGAAATCGAAAAAGGCCGCAGCGAGGCCACACTCCGGAACTATGATTTTTATTTGCGCCGTTTCGCGGGCTGGGCCAAAAATCCAAAGCCCGAGAAAATCAATGGCGAGCTAGTTCGCAAATACCGTTTGTACTTAAATCGCTACTCTGATCCGCGCTCCGGCCAACAACTGTCTGCTAAAACACAAAATTACCATTTGATAGCTTTGCGCTCTTTTTTGAAATACCTAGCCAAGCGCGATATTGCTTCGCTCGCGCCAGAGAAAATTGAACTGGCCCGCGAGCCAATGCGCGAAGTTGATTTTTTGGAAAGCGACGATCTGGAACGCTTGCTTGAAGCTCCGCTCAAGACACCTGGCAATGAACTAACCAAACTGCGCGACCAGGCCATTCTGGAAACCCTGTTCTCAACCGGCTTGCGCGTTGGGGAACTGACTAAACTCAAACGCGAGAATATTAATTTAAAACGGGATGAATTTACCATTCGCGGCAAAGGCGGAAAACTGCGCGTGGTTTTTCTTTCTGATACCGCCAAAGCGGCCATTAAAAATTATCTTGATAAAAGGCAAGATGTTGAGCCGGCTTTATTCGTGCCTCATGATCCCGCCAGAGGCGGGCGAGCGGGCCAAGAACAAAAACAAATTGGACTTACTCCGCGGTCGATCCAGCGATTGGTGAGTAAATACGCCCGGACCGCGGGACTGACCAAAGAAATCACTCCCCATACTTTACGCCACTCTTTTGCCACTGATC
>Ga0155991_151_pt2 | contig 12922 bp, 13 predicted proteins | sample RifCSPlowO2_02_FD_107645 | JGI IMG/M metagenome (GOLD analysis project Ga0155991, IMG submission 107645) | Candidatus Komeilibacteria bacterium RIFCSPLOWO2_02_FULL_48_11
TGACCCGGCTTCAGCGCCAGCCACAACGCAATCGGTTTCTTTGCTCACCGATGACGAAACGTCGCCGCCGAGCAAACGGATTTTCTCTTTAGCCTGATCACGCGTTAAAGAATCCAACGCGCCGGTGAGCGCAAAGGTTTTGCCGGCCAACTTTTTGGAAACAGTTTTGACGACTTCAATCTTAACCCCATTTTCCAGCAATCTCTCAACCAAGGCAAGATTCTTCTTATCGCTAAAATAATTGGCAATACTCTCGGCAACTACCTCGCCAATGTCTGGAACCTGGCGCAATTCCCCCAAAGAGGCGTCTTTGACTTTGTTTAACGCGCCAAAATAACTGGCCAGCGCTCTGCCGGTTTCCTCCCCAACATGACGAATGCCCAGAGCATAAATGAAGCGCCCGAGCGGCACAGTCCGCGCCGCATCTATCGCGTCAATGAGATTTTGGGCTGATTTGACGTCAAACCGCTCCAACTCCTGAATTTGCTCCTGCCGCAAAGCAAATAAATCGGCCGCGTCTTTAATCAATCCCACATCAAGCAACTGGTCTAAAATTTTCGGTCCCAGGCCATCAATGTTAAAGGCTTTTTTGGAAACAAAGTGGTAGAGGCCTTCGCGATCGCGAGCCGGACAATCTTTATTAACGCAGTAATGAGCTACCTCGCCTTCCTGGCGCTTTATTCTGCCGGAGCAGACCGGACATTTCGCGGGCATCTTGAAAACCTTTTCTTTGCCAGTGCGCAAGCGCGACAAAACTTCCACCACGTCCGGAATAATGTCACCAGCCTTTTGGATGACAACCGTATCTCCTATTCGAATATCCAGACGCTTGATTTCATCCTCATTGTGCAACGTGGCGCGAGAAACCGTGGTGCCGGCCACGCTTACCGGCTCAAGGACAGCGACTGGCGTTAAAGCGCCGGTGCGGCCCACCTGGATGATAATGTCGCGAACTCTGGTGGTGACTTGTTCAGCCGCGAACTTCCAAGCCACGGCGCCCCGCGGCGCTTTGCCCACTGCGCCCAATTTTTTATAAATGGCAATGCCATTAATGTTAATCACCGTGCCGTCAATGTTAAAAGGAAGTTTAGCCCGTTTTTTATCTATTGAATCATAATATCTTTTTAGACTGGCCAAAGAATCACAATGCTCATTAACTTGAGCCACGGGAAAACCCAAAGCCCGGGCCAAGGCATGGGCTCTAGCATGGGTTGTCTGCCCCAAATCAGTAACTATATCCCAGGCAATGAAAGAGAGTTTGCGATTGGCTGCGATTTTTGGATCCAGCTGGCGGATTGAACCGGCCGCGGCGTTCCGGGGATTGGCAAAAATTTGGCTGCCAGCCTTGCCTTGCTCACGATTCAGGGCCTCAAAATCCTTTTTTTTCATGTAGACTTCGCCCCGCACTTCAATCCGGCCGCGCGGCGCTGCTTTTTCCTCAAGGCGCAAAGGAATGGCATCAATGGTTTTTAAATTTTCCGTGACATCCTCGCCCACTCTCCCGTCGCCGCGGGTAGAGCCGCGCGTGAACAATCCGTCTTCGTATTCAAGGCTCACGGCCAAACCATCGGCCTTAACTTCGGCAAAAAAATCAGGCTCAATCTTCTTGCCCAGATAACGCTCGGCCCGCTCAAACCAATCTCTCACTTCATCAAACGAAAAAGCGTCGTTAAGCGAAAGCATCCGCGTTTGGTGCGTTACTTTTTTAAAGGCTGGCAAGGGCTCGCCCCCCACGCGCTGGGTAGGCGAATCAGGGGTAACCAAATCAGGGAACTGCTCTTCGAGTTTGGCCAGCTCGTGCTTCAGCGAATCGTCAACTGCATCCGAGACCCGGGGCTTATCAAGAACATGGTAAAGGTAACGATTATGATTGATTTCATCGCGCAGTTTAGTGATTCTAATTTTTGCTTCTTGCTTGGTCATAATTGTCATCTCGATCCGCCCAGGGCGGAGAGGAGATCCCCTGGTAATCGCGTTTAATAAGGGGATCTCCTCGCCCTGCCCAGCTTTTAGTGTTGATTAATAATCTTGGTTAATACATACTCGGTGTTTTGTGTTTTTATTAAAGTAAGGGCTCGAGATGACAGAATTTAAGGTTTTATCAAATCCTCCTCCGTGAACAGCACATATCCAAACACATCCGAAAGCGGCGCGCGGTGAGCCATAATGGCCCGCACCGCCTGTTTGGCCCGCTGGAACATGCCAGTGGAAAGCAAGGTAATCTGGGTGGGCAAGGGAACCGGCGAGCCGCTCAAATCCAGGCCATTATAAGCTGCGACTGTCAGGTTATTAAGCGCTGAATACAGCGCCTTAATCTGTATCCGGTACAAAACCGCGGTGGCATCCTGCAAATTGACTGTGGCTGGATTGGAGGCGGCGCTGAAAAGCTGCGTGGTCGGCGCGCCCAAAGAACCGGCCGTGGTCCAAGGAGTAATTTTTACTTCTGCCCATTCACTGCCAGAACCGGCCCAGGAAAGACGCAGGGATTTGATGGGGTTTGAAAGTGGAGAGAGCGAGGTATCTGGCTCGTAAAGATTGATTTCCCAGCTGCCGTTAATCGGCACAGTTTTGCCTAAACTCATAGTGGTGGTGGTAATGGTTCGCGCCCAGGAAGCGTTGTTGGCCAAAGTGCCGTTTGCTAGCAACGCGGCCGCGGCAGTCTCGTTCTTGCGTATTTCATACAAAGCGTCTTCCACTCCGCTTTCAGCCGCGTAAAGAGCCACCAAACCATTATCAACCGCAATCCCCAGCCGCAAATTCTGCAGAGTGATGGTGCCCATGGTGCTGGCCGCGGTGATGATGCTGGAGAGGATAAGGATGGACATGAGGAGAAGAGAGCCGCTCTTGCAAGCAAACACTTTCTGTTTTTTCCAATTTCCAAATTCCAATTTCCAATAACCAATAAATTTCCAAATTCCAATTTCCAATAACCAAACCAGCTTTTGAAAATTGGTTATTGGAAATTTACTGGAATTTGGAAATTGGTTATTGGAAATTTTCATACTAACGTAAATATTGCCTCGACGACACCGTTGTCTGTATAAACATCGGCTGCATGCTGGCGCCCTCGGTGGTGGTATTGGTCGTGGTTAAGGCAATAGTTACTAATGGCTGCTGGTTAGCTGCCGGTACTAACGCAAACGGGTCGGTGGCCGGAGAAATGTAAAACGCCAAAGTGCTGACGGAAATTTCCGGCGGAGTGATGTCAGCCCAGGTAACGCCGTTGTCTTGCGAAATCTGAATAATCCCCTGCCCGGCTGCTGCTTGACGCCGAAATTGGATGTGGTTGTTGTTATTATCAATCACGGCCAAGACTGTTTGCGGATTGGCGGCAATGGCACCGCCGTAATAAGCGTAATCTATATTGCCGCGCCGCACCTGCTGGGCCATAACCTCCATGGCAAAACGGGCGTCGGTTTGCGACTCAAGCCCGGCCTGAGTTTTGCGCTGGGTCCGGTTGGCGAACATAAAGATATTGGCTATGGAAGTCACCGAGGTGGTGAACACGGCCATGGCCACCAATATCTCGGCTAAAGTAAATCCCTTCTTGTTTTTGATTATAAACTTGATTTTACGCATACGGCTTCGCTTGTCATTCCGACCGAGCCCAGCAGGGCGAGTGGAGGAATCCCTTATATATGGATTAACCAAGTACAAGGGATTCCTCGACTCGGCGAGTACGCCTCGCTCGAAATGACACAATGGGCTTTGTGGTTTATTTGTAGATTTGTAACTGATTTGTAGATTCGTGGGTATTTTATCGCCAATTAAACAACCTCTCTTCAGCTGTCAACTGGTGGGTGTTGCCCTTGGCTTCCCACTGCACTCTGGATTGGACTTTAATCCCAATTTTTGGGTTCAAAGCCGGGTTGCACTGCGAGCCGCTTACAACCACTGATTTATCCTGGCAAATTTCGTCCAATTGAAGCAAACGGCGGTAGGTGGTTAGGCCAGCCCCAGGCGGCGTTTCTTGGGTTGACTGGAAATAAACCCCGCCCTCGCGCCATAAACGCGCCTCCCTATGATTTAAGTCATTGGCCGTAAAACTCAAGGTCCAAACATTGGCGGCTTTGTCGAACAAAGGCACGGCCGTGTAATCAGTGCCGCTCTCCAGTCCTTGGTCCCAAGCGCCGCGAGGCAGCCAATTGCTGTCGCGGATATTACGAACAATCTCTATGCCCTCGCGGGCCAGATTAGCGGCCACCAGCCGCTCGGCGGATTCCAAACTGGAACTTTGGTTGGAGATGGTTAAAGTCAGCATGCCGACAATGCCGGTGACGATTACGCCCAAGGCAATGGTAGTTTCTAATAAACCCTGACCTGAGACATTTTTTTGAGCAGCTCTTCTGAAACATCTCAAAAATGTCAAATGACAAAATCCAAATGACAAATGAATGTCAAATGACTTAAGTCTAAAGAATTTTTTGACATTTGGATTTTGAACTTGATTTGACATTTGGATTTTGAACTTTGACATTCTCATTGTACTCTCACCTGCCCGGACAAACGATAGATGATTACTGATTTGGTAATCGGCGACCCGGCGGCGTTAAATAGTATGGCCTGGGTGTCGGGCGCGTCCGCGCCGTTAAAAAAAACCGTGCCTTCAGGCGAGGAAAAAACCACGTCCAAGCTCCCTCCCAGGGCGAAAGATGCGTTGGCTGGCAGTTGTCTCCGCTCGTCCGCGACTTCTTCGTTGGCATCAAAAACATGATTATTGTTGCTGTCCGCGAACAACCTGATGATTGTCGGCGCCGCTATATCAAACCGCGCCCCATAACCGCCGCTGGGAAAAGAGCCGCTTGTTAGCGCTCCGGTTAAAGTCATGGTTTGAGCTTGACGCAAAACCGTCTCCCCCAGCCGGGCGGCCAGCCTAACCGACTCATTCTTGTTGCCGCCATGAAAATTGGAAATAGTGGCCCCGATTAAAACACCCATAATGCCGATGGATATAATAAGTTCTACTAGTGTGGCGCCTTGGTGGTTGTTTTTGGAGATCATAGTAATCTAAAAACCTAGAGCCGTAAAATACCACTGCCAAATGTTACTGCCCCAAAGCCAAGCCGCCAAAGCAGCCGGCAACAGCATGGTGGCAAAAGGCAGGCGGCTGCCGAACCGCTTTCGACCCAAAAGGAGCAATACAGCCGCTATTAAACTGCCGCCTAAATAAGCCAAAGCCAAGCCAATAAACACCAGCGGATAACCAAGTAAAACTCCAATCAATATGCCCAGCCGCACGTCCCCGCCACCCACCCAGCGGCCCCGGGAAATGGCAAATTGCAGTAAAAACCATAACCCGCCCAAAACCGCGCCCAACAACAGAGAAGACATTTTAACCCCGGAAAGAAAATTAAGAACAAAAATAATCGCGATGGCCGGCAGGCTAACGCGGTCCGGCACCAAATAAGAGGTGGCGTCAAAAACCCAAAGTACCATAAAAAACGCCACCGCGATAAAATAAGTAAGCGCCGGCCAAAATCCTTGAACCAAGCCAGGCCCGAGCGCGAACAAGAGGCCGGTGGCTACCTCAACCAGCGGGTATTGCCAGGAAATTTTAGCCCGACAATAGCGGCAACGCCGGCCCAGAGCGAAAAAACTTATTACTGGCAGTAAATCGTACCAGGCTAAAACATGGCGGCACCGGGGACAATGCGACCGGCCGCGGACAAACGATTCGTGGCGCTCCAAGCGGTGGATAACGACGTTCAAAAAACTCCCAACCGCGGCGCCAATTAGAAACCAAAAAACAATAAATATATCAAGCATAGCCTGAATTTATTATAACAGATTTTCATCAAAAAAACACACTTTAAAACTAAAACGCCCCTGGCCTTTTTCCGGCCCGAGGCGCCTTGTTTTGACAACTAAAATTACTGAATGCCAGAGGGCGTGGCGGTATGAGCAGTGCCGGCTAATCCTCCGGTTTGGCCTTCTAAAGTAAAGCCAATGTTATAGCTGACGCCGCTTGAAGTCTGGGTGTAGGTGTAGCTGGCTCCGCCTGGGCTGGGATTAGAAGGCACTTGGGCCATATAGACAGTGCCTGACTGTGAAGCCGAGGCCGTGAAGCCGGCCTCAGACAGGGTTTGGCCCGAAGCGCCGCCCAGAACCACGCCCGTGCCAGGTGGATAGCCATTGCTGTCCGCAAAATAGAGCTCCAAGGCGGTTTGGATCTGCTTAATATCCGAAACGCGCTTGGCGTCGCGAGCTTTCTCCCGGGCGTTATTAAGCGAAACAACGGCCAAGGTGGAAAGAATGCCAATGATGGCTATTACCACCAAAAGCTCAATCAAGGTAAAACCTTTTTTACTTTGAGTGATCATAGATTGAATTTCCTAATTAAAAATAATCTTATTTTCATCCGCGTTTATTGAATGCCGCTAGCTGAAGCTGTATGAATGCCGAGTCCCAACTGTCCGGTCTGGCCCTCAAGCGTAAAGGTAAGCGTATAAGAAGAAGTGGCGCCAGTGTAGGAATAAGCCGTGCCGTTTGGCGTTGGATTAGCCGGCACTTGGGCCATGTAGGTAGCGCCGCTCGGGGTACCAGAAAACCCAGCCACAGAGGAAAGGGTGGTAAAACCGGCTGTGCCTAAAGCGCTGGCCGTGCCACCTGGATAAGCATTTTGGTCCGCAAAATAAAGCTCCAGCGCGGTTTGAATCTGCTTAATATCCGAAATGCGCTTGGCATCGCGCGATTTTAGCCGGGCATTATTCAAAGCCACCACTGCTAAAGTTGAGAGTAAGCCAATTATGGCTATAACCACCAAAAGTTCAATCAAGGTAAAACCTTTATTTTTTGAGTAAATCATATATTTGTAAATCATATATTTATTGCAATAAAAAAAGAAAACTAATTTATGCCTGAAGGATCGGCCGCATGAGCGCCTTCCGGCAGACCGCCGGTCTGGTCTTCAATTTCAAATTCAATTTTGTACCAAGCGCAAGGCACGGCCGAGCAAATTGAAGTGGCGGCTGAACTGGTGTAAGAAGTATATTTGTAGTCAGTTCCGCCTGGCGCTGGATTGGCCGGCACCCGGCCCATGTAGGCGGTGCCGCCCACGGTGGCGCTAAAACCATTGTCTTCGCTTAAAGTGGCGCCAGCCCCGGCGCCTAAAACTAAATCATTGCCAGCCGGATAGCCATTTCTATCCCCTAAAAACAGTTCCAGAGCCGTTTGCACCTGCCTAATATCAGAAACACGCTTGGCATCGCGCGCTTTGGCTCGGGCATTATTTAAAGAAACAACCGCCAAAGAAGATAAAATGCCAATAATGGCTATAACCACCAAAAGCTCAATCAGGGTGAACCCCTTTTTATTTGTGTGAACCATATATATACATATCCAGCACCTTTTCGCAGAGCCCAATACTCTGCAAAAAGGCGCTGGATTTATTTCGTGTCTTAAATTATACCATAATTCAATTTTTTTTGCTTAACTTTATCCACAACAACCAAAAATTACACTCCTGTGGCCAGGCTATACATCGGCAGCATCACTGCCGCCACCATTATAGCCACAGCCACGCCCATCAGCATCAGTACCAGCGGCTCGATTAAGGTAACCAGATTAGACACGGCATTATCAACTTCTCGCGAATAAAAATCAGACAGCTTTACCAGAACCGTATCAATTCTGCCGGTCTGCTCCCCAACGGCCAGCATCTGCGACACCATGGTTGGCATCACTTCCGAGGTCTCGAAGATAGTGGCAATGGAATTGCCGTCTTCCACTTCTTTGACGGTTTTTAAAATAAGGTCGCGATAGACTTCATTGCCCACCACCTCGCCGGTAATTTTTAAAGCCTCGCTGATGGCCACGCCTCCGGCCAAGAGCGTGGACAAACTGCGCGTAAAGCGCACTAGAAATATTTTCTGCAAAATCACCGGACCAAAGATAGGCGCTTTTAACACCAGATAATCCAGTTGTTTGCGGCCAGCCTCGCTGCGCCGGTAATAAATCAAAGCCGCGGCCGCGCCGCCAACCGCTAAAATAATCGCCCACCAATACGCGGAGATAAAATTAGAAGTGCCAATCAGCAATCGGGTGGTAATCGGCAATTGGGTGCCGGTTTCTTTTAAAATCTCAGTTAACTTGGGCACCACGTAGACCATCATGATTATGCCCACCACGGCCAATCCAAAAAGAATAAACGCCGGATAAATCATGGCGCCTCGGGTTTTGCTCATTAAATCGTAATCTTTTTCCTGCTGGTCGGCCAAATAGCTTAAAACTTCGTCCAGTTTGCCGGCGGTTTCGCCGGAACGGATCATGCTCACGTAAAAATGAGAAAAAACTTTGGGATAGCGGCCAAAAGCGTCGGAAAGCCTGGCGCCGCCATCCACCGCATCCGCCACCTCGGAAACGATTATTTTCAAAGAAACATTGTCAATCTGCTTTGTTAAAATCCGCAAGGCCTGCACCACCGGCAAAGTGGCCGACACCATAACCGAAAGTTGACGAGAGAAAATAACGACGTCTTTGACTTTAACGCGATTAAAAATTCCCAGCTCGCTCCCCAAACCTCTTGGCTCGGCCCGGGCTTTCAAAGAAACAACCAGCAAACCCTTGTCGGTTAGGGTGCTCATGGCCGCGTCCAGCGTGGCCGCGTCCACCACGCCTTGGACCTGTTTTTGTTCGCTGGTAACGGCTGTGTAATCAAAAAATGGCATAAAAATATAAATCCAAATGTCAAAATCCAAAGTTCAAATCAAGGTCAAATGACTAAATGTCTAAATTAGTCATCTTTGGCAATACTTGAAAATATCAATGTTAATTCTTGGGCCTCTTGCCATAGTTTACGACATTCTTCTACTTTATTTTCATTAGCTTTAGCCAACATTCTTAACCAATGTTTTGTCTCTTTTGATTCTTTCTTACAAAGTCTGATTTTGTGCTTGAAGTCTTTCTTGGATTCAGCGCCATCCGCTTCGCAGTAATTAGCGCCAATACTGGTACCAGACCTAATAACTTGCTTTATTAATGGAATATTGATGATATTTTTTTCTAAACTTCTGGCAAAGTCAATTATATTCTCGCCAAAGATAGCCGTTCTTTCTTCAAGATCATACTTTTTGGCATTTGGATTTTGACATTCATTTGGCATTTGAGCTTTGATATTTGACATTATTGACTTAATGCGACACTAGGCTGTTAAACTGATTCTGATCAATAGCCTGCTCTTTGGCCGTGGCCAGCGCCACGCTGCCGCTCTTTACGGCTTGGGCTAGGCTCTGGTCTAAAGTAACCATGCCTTCAGCGCGGGCGGTTTGCATGATAGTCCGCAGCTGAACCAGCTTATTGTCGCGGATAAGCGATTTTACCGGATTGGTGCCGCGCAACACTTCGCTTATTAAAATCCGGCCCCCGCCCAAGCGCGGCAATAATAACTGGGCTACAATACCGATAAGCGAATCGGCCAACAAGGACAACACTCGGCTGCGCTGGGATTCGGGAAACAGGTCGCGCAACTGTTCTATCAAGCCAAGAGCGTGCCGGCTGTCTCCAACCGCGATTATCAACCGCCCGGAAGCGGCTAAAGTCAAGGCCTGCTCCACGGTTTCTTGAGTGTCTAATTTGCTAATAACGATTACATTCGCGTCCTCTTCGTTCAAAGCGGTTAAAGCCGAAGCAAAATCTTTGGCATCGCGTCCAATGGCGCGCTGGACCACCACTGATTTGACGCTGGGAATAAGATACTCAATCGGCTTTTCCAAAGTAACAATGTAATCGGCCCGCGTCTGGTTGATGGCCGAGAGCAGGGCGCGGACCGTGGTGGTCCGGCCCGAATCAAAGGGGCCGGTGATAAAAAGCAAGCCCCGCTCCGCTGTTCGGCACTCCTTAATTAAATCCGGCAGTCCGAGCGCCTCCAAATTCGGTTCCTCAGCCGGCAAATAACGCATGGACAAAGATAAAAAAGACCGGCTGTAAAAAACATGGATGCGGAAACGCATCACTTTTTTTAACGTCTGGCTGACAATTACTTCGCGCTCGCTCTCAAGTATTTTTAACTCGTCTTCCGCCAGCAGATGACGGACAATGGTGTTCAGCCGTTCAGCCGTTAAAATATCTTCTTCCAAAAGAGGCGTGATGGCGCCGTCAAGGCGCAGCATGGGCACATTGCCCACAGCCAAATGCAAATCAGTGGCCTGGCGTTCCCCTAAAATAGCCAGCCATTTTTCAAAATGAAGAATGTCGGTGGGACTGTCTTTGAGTGGAGCGGGTTGTTCTGTTGTATCGGGCATAAACGTAAATAAGATACAAGATACAATAACCCCGCCAGAGGCGGGCAGGCAAGCAAGATGCAATATTCAAATTAGAATGCCGAATATCAAAACCCAAAGTTCAAATCAATGTCAAATGGCTAAATATGCGCGTCATTCTGAGGCGAAGCCGAAGAATCTCGTGTTTAATTCTGAGATCCCAGCCAAAGGCTGGTTTCTTGTATCTTTTTTTAATTATTTAATATATTTCTTCACCACTCCAATCACTTCTGACGGCAGAAAATGGGCTTTGATGAGATACTCATTCGCTCCCAGACGCCGGGCGCGCTTTACGTCCTCTTGCTCGCCCAGGTTAGTGAGGAGCACCACTGGCACGTCTTTAAGCCGCTCATCAGCGCGCATGGCCTCCAGAACCGCAAAGCCGTCTTTTTTTGGCATCAGAATATCCAATAAAACCACGGCCGGCACTGTTTCGGACATTAGGGCCAGCGCCTTTTCACCGTCAACTGCCGTCAGCGCATTCAAACCCTCTTTGGCCAGTTTGGCGGCATACATCCGCTGCAGGAAAAGATCATCCTCAACCAAAAGAACAATTGGGTTTTTTGCATTATTCATAAGGATTTCTCCTTTCACTAATTTATTCACGAATAATTAATTTGTCATCTCGAGCCTCTGTATAAACAGTCTTAAACGCAAGTAACGTCTATCTGTTATCAAGAAGTCAATCGCACTATGCCAGGCGAGGCGAGAGATCCCATGTTAATTGCGATTGCCAGGGGATCCTCTCGCCCCACGACACCCGATTTGTTGATTTCTGTTCAGTCGTTTTATGCGTCCGTGATCAATGGCGTCCTCTATTAGGGGCTCGGGATGACAGTTTAATTAGTGAAATTCGTGAATAAATTGTGGGACTATTCCTTGGTCGCCACCACCACCTCTTCCACGGTGGTTAATCCCAAGAGCGCTTTCATAATGCCGTCCTGCATCATGGAAATAAAACCTTGCTCTTTCAGTTCAGCCTCAACCTCGGCCAGAGCAAAACCTTTATTGATAATCTGCTGCAGGTTGCGGGTATTGGCAATCACTTCGCAAATTGACAAGCGGCCTTCAAAACCGGTGCCGCCGCATTTGGCGCATCCTTGACCGCGGTAAAACTGCAAATTATTTTTATCCACGCCGGCAAAAATTACCTGGTCGTCAACTTTAGCCAGCACCCGTTCCGCCACTTGGCGGATGTCGCTGGCCACAGTTGCTTTCTCTTTGCAATTCTGGCAAATGCGGCGCACCAGGCGCTGGGCAATCAGCACGTTAATGGTTGAGGCCAAAAGAAATGATTCCACTTTCATGTCTAAAAGGCGCGGCACAGCGCCAACAGCATCGTTGGTATGCAAAGTGGAAAGCACAATGTGGCCGGTCAGGGCGGCCTGCACCGCCAGTTCGGCCGTTTCGTTGTCGCGGATTTCGCCGACCATGATAATATCCGGGTCTTGGCGCAGAATGGAGCGCAAGCCGGAAGCGAAAGTAAAACCGACTTCGGGCCGGATGGGAGCCTGGTTGGCGCCAGCCAAAAAATATTCAACCGGATCTTCCAAAGTTACAATATTCACTCCCTCCTGATTTAAAATGGAAAGACAGGCAAAAAGCGTGGTTGATTTGCCGCTGCCGGTTGGGCCGGTCACCAAAAAAAGGCCATTGGGCTCGTGGATATTATCTTCAATTTCTTTAAGGTTATGGCCCATAAAGCCCAAATCTTGAAGCTTGGGCGCGCCGCTAGTAACGTCTAAAATGCGCATGACCACTTTTTCACTGCCAATCAAAGGCATGGTGGAAACGCGCACGTCAACCTCGCGTCCTTCAATGCGCACATGGATGCGGCCGTCCTGGGGCTTGCGGGTTTCATCCAGCTTTAAATTGGCCAGCACCTTAATGCGGGAAACAACCGAAGCATGAATATATTTGGGCAAGGTCAAAGTGGTATGGAGTATGCCGTCAATGCGGTAGCGCACCCGGCTGTCGTTCTCCCCGGGTTCAATGTGAATATCTGAAGCTTTGCCTTCAATGGCATGGCGCAGAATGACGTTCACCATTTTGGAAACCGGCGCGCTTTTGACGACTTCCTCCAGCCCCGCTTCAGTGGTTGAGCGGGCGGCTTCTTTTTCTTCTGCCGCTCCGATGTAGACCAGGGCCTCGGCCACTTCTTTGGAAAGATTGGCATACTGGTCAAGAGCATGCTTGAGCCCGGCTGACGTGGCAACGTAAAAAGAGGTATCCCAGCCTTCTTGGCGGGCCAGGAAATCGGCCGCTTCGCGCGCTTTTAAATTCTCAGGGTGGACCAGGGCCACTGACAATTTTTCGCCCTGGCGCTGGAACGGCACTATCTGATAATTGCTGACTATTTCCTTGGGGAATAATTCCAGCGCCTCGCGCTTAATCGTTTGGGTCGTTAAATCCACTGTGGGCAAATGATACAGTTCGCCTTTTTTGGCCAGAAGAACCTCTTCTGGAACGCCGTCGCGCGCGGTCAACAAATCATCAATCGGCTGGCCGGATTTTTCCGACTCCAACTGGACGTTCTCGGCCATGGCTGGGGTGATGACCTTCTCGGCCGCTAAAAATTGTAACAATGGTGATAACATTATTCAGTCTCCTGAGGAACCGCCAGGAAAGGGTCGGCCCGGCCCTGGGGCTCAAGTGATAATGGTCAG
>Ga0155991_153_pt1 | contig 12312 bp, 12 predicted proteins | sample RifCSPlowO2_02_FD_107645 | JGI IMG/M metagenome (GOLD analysis project Ga0155991, IMG submission 107645) | Candidatus Komeilibacteria bacterium RIFCSPLOWO2_02_FULL_48_11
GAAAGACCAAACGAACCTATCAACCTAAAAAACGGCGCCGGACCCGGGTGCATGGCTTCCGCAAGCGCATGAGCTCCCCAACCGGGCGCCGGGTCATTAAGCGGCGAAAGGCCAAAGGCCGCAAGCGGCTGACTGTTTAATATGTTGCCGCGCAGCCATCGGCTGAATAAAAAGCAAGACATTGAAAAAGTCTTTCGGTTTGGACGCTCAGTTTACGTCGGGAATTTGGGTTTGCGCCTGGCGCCGAACAAACTGCCGGTCTCGCGCTTTACGGTGGTGGTTTCTCTCAAAGTTTCCAAAAAAGCGGTGGAGCGCAACCGCCTCAAAAGGCGGCTGAGGGAAATTCTGCGCCAAGAAATCATGCCGGCTGTAAAAAACGGAATTGACGGCCTGATTCTGACGCAAAAACCGCTCCTTGAACTCTCTTTTGATGAATTAAAACAACAAACCATTACCTTGTTCAAAAAGGCGCGGTTAATATAAATTGTTATATTGTTATATTGTTATATTGTTAAATTGACACATCACAAAAAAGAAACATTTAAAAAACAATTCAACAATATAACAATATAACAATTGGCATACGAAATGGCAAACTCTCTCGCGCAAAACTTGGCTTTAACCCTCATCCGCCTCTATCAAAAAACCTTGTCTCCGGATCATGGACTGTTAAAATATTTTTATCCCCAAGGCGCATGCATTTACCGCCCCACTTGTTCGGAATACGCACATGACACCATTAAACATTTTGGCATTGCCAGGGGCGTCTGGTTAGGAATAAAACGACTCCTCCGATGTCATCCCTGGCACAAGCCGGGATATGAACCAATAAAGTGATATGAAATACATAAACTTTCTGTCATTGCGAGCGAAGCCCAGCAGGGCGAAGCGCGGCAATCCCAAAATTTTATGCTGGGATTGCCGCCCAAAGGGTGGCCAGCCTCTGGCTGGCTTCGGTCGCGAGTACGCTCCCTCGCAATGACATTAGCGTCATTCGTATGATTTCGTATTAATTTAGCATCGCCTTTCATGAACATTTTTACCATTATCTTCTACCAACCCATCCTTAACCTTCTCGTCTGGCTCCATAACGTCATTCCGGGCAATGATTTTGGCTGGGCCATTATCGCTTTGACCATCATCATAAAAATAATCCTCTGGCCGCTTTCGGGCAAGTCGCTTAAGTCGCAAAAAGCCCTGCAGGAACTTCAGCCCAAAGTGGACGCCCTTAAAGAAAAATTCAAGGATAATAAGGAAGAGCTGGGCCGGGCCATGATGGAGCTTTATAAAAAAGAAAAAGTCAGCCCTTTTTCTTCCTGCTTGCCGCTGCTAGTGCAGCTGCCTTTCTTGATTGCCATTTATCAGGTGCTGCGCGATGGTTTGCAAAACGGCAGTTTGAATTTGCTTTACCCTTTTATAGCCAAGCCCGAAGCGGTCAACACTGTTTTTTTGGGCATTGTTGACCTTTCCAAAGCCAGCGTGGCCATGGCGGTTATCGCCGGGGCGCTCCAGTTCTGGCAGACCAAGATGCTGATGCACAAAAAACAGCCCAACATTCCGGGCGCCAAAGACGAGGGCATGGCCAGCATGGTCAATAAGCAAATGCTTTACGTGATGCCGATAGTAACCGTGTTTATTGGCGCCTCATTGCCCGGGGGCTTGACTCTTTACTGGTTGATGAACACTTTAGCGACCATTGCCCAGCAACTGTTTGTTTTAAAAAAGCGCCCGGCCTAAAACTATGCTGCTTGAGCACAAACAAATCATCGGTTTGCCGGTAGCCACCAAAAGCGGCGAACGCTTGGGCAAGGTGGCGAGCTTTAATTTGGAATCAGGCAGCCAGACTGTCCACCAATATCAAGTTGGTTCTTTGGGATTGGGGAAATTATTCGCCAAAGATTTGATTATTCACCGCGATCAGGTTGTAAGCATTGACGATAAAAAAATGCTGGTTGATGATTTAGTGGTTAGCGCTCTGGCTTTAGAGAAAAAAAACAGAAATCAAAAAACACTCCCGGCTGAAGCGGTTACTCTGGACAGATAATCTTTACGGGGTTTTTGTTATGAGGCGGCTGTTATCCGACCGGGCTTTAATTTGCAGCCAGATGGTTTTTGAGGGCAATTTGTCTTTTATTTTCTCGGCCCACTCAATAAAACAAACTGTGTCTGGCTCGCCCAAGCATTCTTCAAAACCGTGCGGCGCCTTAAAATCATTAAGCCGATAAAGGTCAATGTGGCAAAGCCGCTTGATGCCATGGTAATCGACTGGATAGGATTTTAAAATGACAAAAGTCGGGCTCAAGGCCGAGCGAGAAAGCCCTAAAGACCGGGCCAGGGCCTGGATTAAAGTTGTTTTGCCGGCTCCTAATTCGCCGGATAAAGCCACCACATCCCCGGGCCGCAGCTCCTTTAATAATTTTTTGGCGAAAGATTCCAATTCGGACAAATTTTTTATAACGGAATTCATAATTGTATTTTTTTAATTTCCCCACTGCCACCATTTATTCCGATCAAACTTCCTAATTCTATGGCGTTATCCCTAAGGTTATAATTCACTATAACTGGAATTTTTTGCTCTCTGGCAATTATTGCCAGATGAGAGAGCAGACCGCCTTCCTCTGATATTATGCCTTTTATTTTAGAGAAATACTTTACTAGATCGGGGGATAAAATTTTTACATAAAGTATCACCTCAATATTTTGATGCTTTACATCGCTGATGTCGCTTTCTTCAACTAAAATTCCCTTGGCAATTCCAGGCGACACGCCTAATAGTAATCTGTTTTCCGTTGCCATAATAATATTCGTCAGAGTTTTTGGAATATTAAATTTAGAGTATTGCGAATATTTGTTTTTTCGGGTTTGGCACGTTTGCTCGAAAATTTGATTATTTATTATCTCGTCTAATTTTGCGAAATATATATCCATTGGATTTTTAAATTTTTTCTCATTCGCGGCCTTACTCAAAAACCGCCTGAACGCGGAGATTTCTTTAACGACCAGCCATCTGCCGGTTTCCCGCAAACGATTATAAATTAAAGCGTTTTTAATGATTGGCTCCAGTGCTTTCTTTTTCCAGGCCGAGAGCGGAGCCCACCAGGCGTCAAAAATTTTAGTATCCTGCTCATTGTAGTCGGTTGGGCCTAAAAATTTTGATTCATCGGATATTTCCAGGGAATTTCCAATTAATTCTTCTGGACTCGCGTTAATTTCTAATTTTGATAATTCGGGCGCAATTTTCCAACCAAAACTTAGAATGGAGGCCAGGTTGATGTTTTTATCTTTTTTAATAATTATAGCCAGCTTTTTAACGGCCATTTGCGACAAAAGATTGGCTTCAAAAATGGCACGATAATTTTCTAGAAAGCGGCTCAAACTGTTTAAAAAAATTTCTTGATCATAATTTTCTTCAATTTTTGACCTAAGATTATTAAAGATTTCTTGAAAATTTTCAAGTCTAATTTTGTGGAGATTGTATAAATTTTTGATTGTTCTGATAAACCCGAATGAGGTTCTAAATTTTGGCCATAGATCTTTTGTTCCGAGGTAACTATAAGAAGGCAATAGGGTTTTTATTTCTTCTTCCTTATTGCACAAAAGTTCGTTGCCGAAAATTTTTATAAAATTTCGCGGCTCATAATCTACGTTGTATTTTTTGTAAACCTGATAGACTGACCCGCCTGGGCCGTAAATTTTTTGCAGCAGGCCAAGAGTAAATTCAGTCGGTCTGGCCGCTATTTCCGAAATTTCCGTTTTTTCGAAATAAAAATTTTGTCCCCGGGGCAAAATTTCGTCCAGATATAGAGACTGCTGATATTGAATTTTTGTTATTGACGTTATGGGGCGGGTCTGCAAAAAATACCAGGCATCGCCTTTGACGCACCATTCAACGTCTTGCGGAAACTGGTAGTAGGCTTCTATTTTTTTAAATTTTTCAACCGCCTCTTTAAACTTCGGAAGCGGTAATTTTTTAATTTCTGAATTCCAGAACAACTTGATTTTTTCGGGTTTAATTTTTCCACTCACTAAATCCTCACCTTTGCCCAAATGAAATTCAACGGTCATTTCTCTTCCGCCCAGAGGGTCTCGGGTAAAGGCCACCCCAGAAAAGTCCGGTTCGATGTATTCCTGAATAATTATGGAAAATTTTTCAATTTTACCTTTAAGGAAATCGTGGGCCTGTTTGGCGACCTCCGAAATCGCCGCGGACAGCCCGTTTTCTGGAATGTTTATTTTTGTCTGAAATTGGCCGGCAAAAGATTCTTGGTAACTATCTTCTATCAAAGCGCTGGAGCGAACGGCATAGGCGCCGACTTTTAAAATTTTTATAATTTCTTGAGCTATATTATTGGCTTCCGCTTCGTTGATTTGTCCGTTCTGGCCGATTATTTTAGCGACTGACGTGGAAGGAATAGCAACAAATCTCGGCACGTTTAAGCCAAGATGCAGTAAATCTTTCAGCTTCAGCGTTTTTCCTCCCAGATATCCTTTATATTTTTCTATACTGGCAACGTCAATAATCATATTAATATTCCCACGGCTTATTGTATCGGCCTAATAATTGATGGCCTTTTGCTTCCAGCTCCACGCCTGTGATTTTGGCGTCAAAACAATTTACATAGCCGTCACAAATTATGATTACTTTGCTGTTTGGCTTAAACTGGCTGAAAACACCTTCTAAATTGGTCGTGGGCGTGTACATAATCGGGAAACTTATGCTCCCGGGAAGGTGTGCTTGTTCGTACTTCCAAGGCTCTCGGCTGTCAACAAGTTGAATGTTCTCTCTGACAACTTTTTCTTTTACGTCGGTGGTATTGAAAACCAGGCGATAGCGCTCTTCGGAATATTTGGCCGAAAACTTGACACTGCCAATCCATTGTCCCCCATATTCCACCCAGCCGTTGGCTCCGTTTTCAAGATACGAGGCAACAATGTCTTTTGTCCGTAAAAATTCCGCGACTTCTTTACCGCGAATCCCAGACCAACAGAGAACATAAACAAATTTGTCGTTTGGAATTTCAATCCAGCGGCCAGCCTGCAAGTCGGCAAATCTTATGTGGATGCTGTCGGGGAAAAATCCATTTTCATACTCAATGTTTTCCCGGGCATCCAGAACAAGGTAATTATTTCGGTTGTTATTGATTATGGTTTGAAACTCATTATTGCTGATAAAAATCGGATAATTTTCATTATCGGTAAAAAATCCCGTGGTAATTTTTTCTTCTTGCGCCTGATTCGGCTCAGATCGCAAATTTGCCATTACCGCCCCTTGCTCCAGTATTCTTACTTCTGATTTTTCAACCTGAACAGGCATTTTGTTCTCTATAAGCAGGGTCATTAAAACGCCGTACCTTGTGTATTTATCGCTTTCGTATAATGTTAATTCGAGAGAACTTTTTTTATCGTCAATTCTGGTTAAATTATCCAACGTAATTTTATTTGTGTCTTTATACCAGTTTTTGAAGGTTTGTAAATCAACAACTTTTTTGGACATCGCATACGCTTTTTCCAGAGCATGATTGGCTATATTGCCGTAATAATCTTGAATAAATTGCGCGCTTTTGTCGTTGTTTAAATTTTGGGTGATGTTGCTGCTGAATTTTGCGCCGTTGCTTGTCTTTTGAATATCAACGTTTTTTATGGCACTGATTTTTAGTTTATCAATTGTTTCATAATCGCCGACTTCTTTTGTCTGCTCATTGTATTTTTGGCTTTCGGTCAGCCAGTTGTCATAGGCGATCTTTTGTTCATATTGTCCGTAGAAATAGGCAACACCGCCGGCTATAGCCAGTATGATTATTATCGAAGCTACCCAATGCCATTTATTTAGGCTGAATGCGGTTAATTTAATTTTTATAAACTGATAGAACACACTTAAAATGGCGGAAAGAAAGATTGTCAGTAATGAGAATATTTGCGCGATTTGATAACCGATATTAAATACAAAGTCAGGCGGCATAACCGCTTGGGCGGGTTTGGAAAACCCAATGACGCTAAAAAATATAATTATCAGTAATAATAATTTTTGAATGTTCTTATGGTTCATGTAAATTGAAGTTAAAGAGATTATCAAATTTAATTCCCTTCTTGTTCCTACGAATTATAAATTATTTCCAGCTCCAACCACCACCAGAAGTTTTCGCGGCTCAATCTCCACCTCCACTGGCGCGGTTAATTGTTTTTCAGCGTCAGCCACAACGGTAATTGTTTTTTCGCGGCTTAAAACCGTAATTTTTTGATGCGGAAACACGCTCTCAATTTGATAACCGCCGGCTTGTCTTTCTTTGGAAAACAATTTTTTCCAGCCAACCGCCAATGGCCGGCGCGTGACCACGGCCTCAAAAGTTCCGTCTTGGGGATTAAAACTCTTTTGGTAGCGGCGGTCTGATTTTAAATTAAAAGCATTGATATTGCAAATGTGAACCTGGTGCTCGTCATCCAGCAAATTGACAGTGTAAGACAAAAACCCCAAAGACACTTTGGGCGGAAAAGTGGCCAGGGTCATGAAATAATGGCGATTATTCAATTTACCCACATCAATGCTCTCGGTCCGGCGGCCAACCAGGGTTTGGACCGCCTCGGGTATGGTGGCTGAACCCAAACAAGAGGCTATTTTCTGCTCCTCGCCAATCGGCAGAACAGCCAAGGCAAGGGAGCGGCCTTTTTCACCCGGGCGCCAATCAATTTTAAGCAAACTATTAAGAAGCTTGCTCGCCGTACCATCATTGCCAACGGCCACAAAAGTCCTGATGCCGCTCGCGGCGCAGTCGCGCGCGCTGGCATCCAGGTCGTGCAGCCGGCCCAAACGCAGGCGGCGGCCGATTATGCCGTGCTGGGTCAACAATAAGTCCAAGCTATCAACCTCCCGAGCATAGCGTTTGTGCGCGGTCCAATCATCTAAAAAATAAGCAAACATTTAAATTATGGCCTTTCCCTGGGCCCGGCCGGTTTTTGCACCGCTGCCGGCTCGGCTGAGTCTTGGCCAGCGCGTTCAGCCGGTGACACCAGGCAGTGGCCGTTGATCACCGCTCCTGGGGCAATGGAAATAATTTTAGTGGCAATGTCGCCTTCAACCATGGCGGTTTCCCCTATTTCCAAACTCTCTTGAATGGCAATATTGCCTTTAATTTGCCCCCGAATAATGGCGTTGGTGGCTTCAACGCTGGCTTTTATTTTAGCGCCAACCTCAACTTTTAAATTTCCTTTGGTGCGCAAACTGCCATTGACTAGGCCCTGCACCAGCACGTTGCCGTCGCTCGTGAAATCGCCCTCAACTTTAACGCTCGGCCCGATGATGGTTTCATTTTCCCTATCCTCCATTCTTAATCTGCCCCCCTGATTTTTGTCCTTAGTGAACATAGATTTTCTAAAATTTACGAATATTTGTAAATTTGTAATAGATTCGTTGATTCGCGGGTAAAAGAAGGGAATCAGCCTCAAGTAGTTCATATAATTTCAAGAGGCAAGATTAAAACCTAATATATGTTCTTTGTTTGCGCATTTTATTATATCACATTGGCTGCAAGCGCTGAAATAATTGGACAAAGAAATAATTTTAGGGTATAAAACATTTAGTCTGTTATAGAACTTACGCGTTTAGTGTTGAGTTACACTCAACACCAGCCACAGTGCACAATAGAGCTTGTCATATCAACAAGGGCCCGTAGCTCAGCTGGTTAGAGCGTCTGCATGGCATGCAGAAGGTCGTCGGTTCGATTCCGATCGGGTCCACCATAAAAAAATTGATGAAATACTTGTTTTAGATATACGTCTGGAACATTTTTTACTTTCCTACCCTGGCCCTAGCCCCCATAGTTCAACGGATAGAACAAGGGACTCCTAAGCCCTAGATGGCTGTTCAATTCTGCCTGGGGGCATGGGGCGACGGTAGGTAAGTCCAAATCCAAGACTGTTGATTTTGGAACATGGGCCCATAGCTCAGCTGGCTAGAGCGTCGCATTCGCATTGCGAAGGTCGGCGGTTCGATTCCGCCTGGGTCCACCAGCCTACACTAAGGTTACGGCTGGCAATTAAGATTTATCTTCCACGATAGTGTAGAAGTTATTTTTATTAGAACACAAAACAATGTCTATTTCAATAGAGATAGTTAGCGGTGCGACAATAGAATCCCCTGATGGAAAAATACTTTTAACTAGATCGCCTAAGTGGAATAACAAGTGGACTTTTCCTAAAAGAAGAAACTGGCCTGGTTTTAACATCTAAAGGAATTATAGTCTCTGGAGAGCTAGTAAATTCCAAGGATTTTCATCGTCCGGCCCACTTTATCTATTTTGACGTCTGGTGCTTATTACAAGACAAGAACGTTATCTTGGATGATAAAGAGTTGTCAGGGTTTGTTTGGGTGGACCCAGAAGAGGTGTTTAAAATAGAACCTATTTTTTAATCTCTATACGTCTGAAACTACTATTGTTCTAAACATATCATCTAATATTTTTTAATTAAAATAGGACTTACGTGTTTGAGATATTTCTCTTGTTTGGTGTTGAGTGCGACTCAACACCAAACGCGTAAGTCCTATAAAAGATAAAAGATATGGGATAAGTTGTTAATAACGTGCTTAAAAGCGCTAATTTTACCACTTATAAACTCTTATCTTCTTAATTAAAAGTTGTTTAATAACGCGCCTTGCTTGTTTATAATTTCTTGCGTCTTTGACAACGTACGGCCAAAGGACTATTTGTGCCCCACTTATTCATCCTGTCTGCTGGATGTTAGTATAAGTTACTAACAAATTAGTAAAAAATTTTTCCACAAAACTCCCAGCAATTGTGTCAATAAGAGCTAGTTATCCAGTTTTCCCCAGTTCTTATTAATAACTATTATTATAAACATAAGGCATAGCTAAATATCTATTATAGACAAACATAGACAAAGACGATTCACACCCGTATAATAACCTTGCTCCGCGAGATAAAAATTAAAAGAACAATATGCCAGAAATAATTCTGACTGATAAAAATTTTGAAAATGAGGTTATCAAGTCCGCTATCCCGGTTTTGGTGGATTTTTGGGCGCCCTGGTGCGGACCCTGCCAGATTCAAGGGCCGATTATAGATGAACTGGCCAAAGAGGCGGCAACCGCCAAAATTGGAAAGCTGAATGTGGATGAAAACCAGGCCACGGCCTCTAAATTCGGAGTCATGAGTATTCCCACTCTGATGATTTTTAAGAATGGTTCAGTGTTTGAACAGATGGTGGGGGTGCAGCAAAAAAACGCGTTAAAGAAAAAGATGGAAGAAGCAGCCAAATAGCAATAATCTGTAGTATGCATTATTATGCCAGAAGCAACCAAAACAATAAATATCATTATCATTGGCTCTGGCCCAGCCGGCTACACAGCCGGCATTTATGCTGGCCGGGCCCAGTTAAAACCCCTGCTGTTCACCGGAGAAGAGCCGGGCGGGCAATTATCTTGGACAACAGAGGTTGAAAATTATCCCGGATTTCCAGATGGAGTGCAAGGCCCGGAATTGATGAATAAATTTCGGGACCAAGCGGAAAAATTCGGCGCTGAAATTGTGGACGCAAAAGTGGAAAAAGTTGACTTTAGCGCCCGGCCGTTCAAGATTTGGTCATCCGGCAAAGAGTATCAGTCGCGCGCCGTGATAATAGTAACCGGAGCGTCCGCCAATTGGCTCGGTCTTGAGAATGAAAAACGGTTAAAAGGCCGCGGCGTGTCGTCTTGCGCCACCTGCGACGGATTTTTCTTCCGGGGCAAAGACGTGGTGGTCGTCGGAGGCGGAGATGTGGCGCTTGAGGACGCGATTACTTTGGCCAAGGTCGCGAAGAGCGTAAAAATAATTCACCGCCGGGACTGTTTGCGCGCGTCGGAGTTCATGCAGAAGCGCGCGCGCGAGAACGAGAAAATTTCATTCGTCTGGAACAGCGAAGTAATAGACGTGCTGGGCGATCAAAAAGTTGCTGGCGTGCGCGTGAAGAATAATCAAACCAGCGAGGAAACGGAAATAAAGTGCGATGGCGTGTTTGTGGCTATTGGCCATCACCCTAACACTGAAATGTTCAAAGGCCAGATTGATCTGGAAGATAGGTTTGGATATATTGTGCTTCATGGCGGATCGCGCACATCAGTTGAGGGCGTGTTCGCGGCCGGGGATGTTGCGGATTTTAAGTACCGCCAGGCAGTGACTGCCGCTGGCATGGGCTGCATGGCGGCGCTGGATGCGGAGAAGTGGCTGGAGAGCCAGAATTAGGTTTTAAAAAACATACTACAGATTACAAATCTCTTACAGATATACAGATAAGCACTTAAGAAGCAAGGGGTGAAAAAACATCCAATTGCCTAAAATTCAATATCTGTATATCTGTACTAAATCTGTAATCTGTAGTATGTATTATTTACTGCAAGCATAAAGATTTTATGGAGGGAGAAGCCGTCAATGAATTTATTTATCCAGAACTCAGTTATCAGATAATTGGAATCCTATATTCCGTGTATAATGAACTTGGGCCCGAGTATCGCGAAATTTTCTACGAGCGAGCTGTTGAAAAATCATTTAGGATGTCAAAGTTATTTTATAAAAGACAACTGCCCTATACGGTAACTTTCAGGGGGCAGATAGTGGGAAAGCATTATTTTGATTTTCTTGTGGATAATAAAATTATTTTAGAATTGAAGGTCGGGGATCATTTTTCCAGAAGAAATATCCACCAAGCCAACGAGTATTTAAAAGCTTCTAAACTTAAACTCGCCTTACTCGCAAATTTCACATCCAAGGGGGTAAAAATAAAAAGGATTGTTAATATTATTTAAGCATTTGTCAAAAAAATATCTGTATATTTGTAATTAATCTGTAATCTGTAGTATGTCTGCATTTGAAAATGCCATGCGGCAACTTGACATTGCCGCTGAAAAATTAGGCCTTGATTCGTCGGTTGTTGACAAACTAAAACAGCCGGACAATATTTTTGAATTTGACGTTCCGGTCAGGATGTCCGCCAAAGGCGGATCGGCCTCTGGCCGAGATGATGGATCCGAAAAAATTTTTCACGGCTACCGGGTCCAGTTTAATAATGCCCGCGGGCCGTACAAGGGTGGCATTCGCTATCACCCCCAAGTTGACTTGGACGAAGTAAAAGCTCTGGCGTTTTGGATGGCCATTAAAACCGCGGTCGTGGATATTCCCATGGGCGGAGGCAAGGGCGGCATTGAGGTCAATCCCAAGGAATTGTCGCTTGCTGAACTGGAAAGGCTGTCGCGCGAGTGGGTGCGAAAAATGTACGAACACATCGGGCCCAAAGTTGACGTGCCGGCTCCGGACGTGAATACCACGCCGCAGATTATGGCCTGGATGGCGGATGAGTACGCGAAATTGACTGGTGACACGACGGGCGCGACATTCACCGGCAAGCCGCTGGACAAAGGCGGCAGCGAGGGTCGGGAAGCGGCCACTGGCCAGGGCGGGTTTTACGTTTTAGACGAGATTATAAAAAAATTGTCGCTTAATCCAACCGACACCCGCGTCATTGTGCAAGGAATTGGCAATGTGGGCTACCACTTCGCGCAATTGGCGCGCCAAGGCGGGTATAAAATAGTCGGGCTCTCGGATTCAAAAGGCGGCATCTATAATCCAAATGGTTTAGACCCCGAGGAAGTGATGCGCGTAAAAAAAGAGAAAGGGTCGGTTATTAACGTTGATGGGGTTGAAAAGGTTGGGGGACTGGCGATTCTTCAAAAAGAGTGCGACGTGCTGGTGCCGGCTGCTTTGGAAAACCAAATCACCGCTGATAATGCGGCCCGCGTAAAAGCCAAAGTCATTTTAGAGATGGCCAATGGCCCAACCACGCCTGAAGCGGATAAAATTTTGCATGACAAAGGTATTTCTGTTGTGCCGGATGTTTTAGCTAATGCCGGCGGGGTGACGGTGAGTTATTTTGAATGGGAACAGAATCTAAAAAATGAGCACTGGACCGAGGCCGAGGTGCTGGCCAAGCTGGAACCCATCATGCGCGAATCATTCCGCGCAGTCTGGGACACGCACGAAGAGCATGGCGTGGATTTGCGCACCGCCGCGTTTATGCTGGCAGTAAAGCGGATTGTGGAGGCGATGAAATAGTTTGCATGAAAAACGGATACTTACCAAGGTATCCGTTTTTTAATTTTGGCGTAGACGTTGGAGCGGTGGCTGATGGCAAGAATTTTTATTATTGTGCCCTCGATTTTGAAAACTACCCTGTAGTCGCTTACCCGGAGTTTTTTGTATTTTTTGTGGAGTAATGCGCATTTCCCCACCATAGAATGTAACCCTAACAGGCGGTCATTGCCCCATCGCC
>Ga0155991_120_pt2 | contig 12260 bp, 14 predicted proteins | sample RifCSPlowO2_02_FD_107645 | JGI IMG/M metagenome (GOLD analysis project Ga0155991, IMG submission 107645) | Candidatus Komeilibacteria bacterium RIFCSPLOWO2_02_FULL_48_11
TGCTGACGGAAAGTTCGCCTTTGGCCAGATAGACATTATTCACATCCGTGATTTCTAATTCGCCCCGGCTTGACGGCTGGAGGTTTTTGGCAATGTCCACGACGCGGTTGTCATACAAATACAAACCCGTCACCGCAAAATCGGAAATATATTGTTTGGGTTTTTCCACAATTTGCGTGGCTTTGTTATTAGCATCAAAAGCCACCACCCCAAACCGTTCCGGATCAGATACTTTTTTGGCAAATACCTGGGCGCCGGTTTTAAAGGCTTTAATCTGCGCGGAAAAATCATCTTCAAAAATATTGTCGCCTAAAATCAAAGCCACATTATCGTTGCCAATAAAATTCTCGCCAATAATAAACGCCTGGGCAATGCCCTCGGGCTTGTCTTGGATTTCGTAAGTGAATTTAACGCCCAGTTCTTTGCCCGAGCCCAAGAGCCGCAAAAAATCGCCCGCCCGGTCCGGCGCCGTGATAATTAAAATCTCCGTAATCCCGCCGCGCCTTAAAGTTTGGAGCGGATAATAAATCATTGGCTTGTTATAAATCGGGAGCAATTGTTTGGAGGTAACTTTGGTCAGCGGCGAGAGGCGCGAGCCGCCGCCGCCGGCGAGGATGATGCCTTTCATAAATTTTTTGCCTCATTTCTAACATTTTCCGCATGCGCCAATATCTCTTCTTTGGATATGGAATCACGATCCCCTTTAAAATAAATAACGATTGGCGCCAATGTGTTCTCAATTTCAAGCACCAAAATAATCAAACGAAACGCGTGGCTCTTGCCCCGGGCAATATCGCTTGAACGCACCCTCATCTTGTACGCTTGCGCGCCAAGAAATTGCGCTTGTTTCTTATCGAACTTCTTCAGCGCGTCTATAACGTCTTTGGCAATATTCCGGTACTTTCTCCGGTATGATTCGAGTTGCTTTTTAAAATGCTGGGCAAAAAATATCTCGTAATCCATAACTATAATAAATCCGCCAGCTGTTCTTCAGGTGAAGGAAGTTTTTTGCCGCGCAACTTTTTACTCAATGTCTCCCCCAACTCGGTCATTTCCCGCTCAAACCGTTCATCAATCGTTTCTTGAGGATGGCGAAAATCCTTAATGGCGCCCCAGGCCGCGAAACGAAAAAATTCCGCTTTGCTGGTAAAGCCGCGTTTTTTAATGACTTCTTTGATATCCCGTTCCAGCGGTTTTGTTATGGAAAAATTAACTACCGGCATATATATGAATTTAATGTTGATTTCATATAGAGTATAAACCCGTTATTTTGGGCTGTCAACAGCGCGCTCTTGCGCGTATGCCCGCAATGCTTCCTGCCATGTTCGCATTGGCGCTAACTTCGTGCTATTTAATACAGAGAAGGCTGGCCTTTTCGCTGGCAGAGGATATTCCGCCGTTGTGCAGGGCAACAAATCAACTTGTTTATTAAAAACTGTAAATATCTCTTTAGCAAACCCATACCAGCTTGTCTGCCCGCTTCCGGTGCGGTGATAAATGCCTGACGGTTGGTTGCTTTCCACCAGTTCGTGCGTGGCTTTGGCCAAATCCACGGCATATGTCGGCGAGCCAATCTGATCATCTATGACTTTGATGGGCTGGCCTTTCTCGGCCAAAGACAACATGGTTTCCACAAAGTTTTTTCCATCTTTTCCATATAACCAAGCAGTGCGAATGATGTAGTATTTAAAGCCGTCATCCTGAGCGCCAGCGAAGGATCCCGTGGATAAACCCTGGGATTCTTCACTTCGCTTCGCTTCGTTCAGAATGACGCGTTCCCCCACTAACTTTGACCTTCCATACGCATTTACCGGATTCGGTTCATCATCCTCGCCATACCCCTCTTTTTTACTGCCGTCAAACACGTAATCAGTGGAATAATGGACTAAAATAGCGCCGATTTTTACGGCGGCTTCGGCCAAATAACCCACGGCTTCGCCGTTGACTTTGGTGGCCAGCTCCTCGTTTGTTTCGCAAGCATCAACATTGGTATAAGCCGCGGCGTTGATAATGAGCTCTGGCCCTAAATCCGAAATTTTCTCATTGACTTGAGCTTGGTTAGTAATGTCAATTTCATCCATATCCCAAAGATAAGGCTTCCAGTCAAGAAATGCTTTAGCCAGTTCATGTCCCAGCATTCCTTTTGCGCCAATGATAAGAGTCTTCATATTTTATGTTTAATTTCCATAGTGGCTTTGATAATACTGCCTATACTCCCCGCTCTTCACTCTCCTCCACCAGTCTTGATTATCTTGATACCATTTGATTGTTTGCTTTAATCCTTCCTCTAAAGACACTTGCGGTTTCCAACCAAGCTCTTTTCTTATCTTTGACGAATCCACGGCATAGCGCTGGTCATGACCTGGTCGCAATCCAGCCACTTCTTCCACTAGATCTTTGTTCTTACCCAGAGTGGTAAGAATAATTTCGGTAATTTGACGATTAATCACCTCTGGCTCGTTCTCGGCCGCAATGTCGTAGGCCTCGCCGACCTTGCCTTGGCGTAAAACCAAATCAACAGCCCGGCAATGGTCCTCGACATACAGCCAGTCGCGGATTTGCGCGCCGCCATCATAGAGCGGAAGCGGCTGGCCTTCAATGGCGTTGGAAATGAAAAGCGGCACTAATTTTTCCGGAAATTGGAAAGGTCCGTAGTTGTTCGTGCAGCGCGTAATCATGGCTGGCACGCCGTGCGTGCGGATTGCGGCCAGCACCATAACTTCGGACGCGGCTTTTGACGCCGAGTATGGCGAAGACGGCTTAAACGCGTCTCCGTTTTTTGATTTTTTTGGCGACTCAATGTCTCCATACACCTCATCCGTGCTGACATGCACAAATCTTACTCCCCCTCCTTTACCAAGGAGGGGGCTGGGAGGTGGTAGAAGTTCTCTTACAACATCAATCACATTCTGCGTGCCAAAAACGTTGGTCTGTAAAAATTCGTGGCTGGAATGGATGGAGCGGTCCACGTGCGACTCTGCGGCAAAATGGATAATCGCGTCCACTCCCTCGGCTGCGCGACATAGCCCGTCATAATCACAAACATCACCCTGAATAAACTGGTACCGCTTATCGTTTTCAATATCTTTCAAATTTTCAAGATTGCCGGCGTAAGTGAGTTTGTCAAAATTAACGACTGAATCGTCTGGATACTTTTTTAAAATGTAGCGGATAAAATTGGAGCCAATAAACCCGGCTCCACCGGTGACTAATATTTTCATATTGGACAATTATTTTGAAAACTTTTTTGATATCGTTCCCTAATTTGCTCTAAAGTCGGTTCATGCCTCTGGGTGCCATAGTGCTCAACCGCGAATGAGGCAATAGTGGAGGCTAACTGCCCGGCAATTTGCCAATCCCAGTTATTAACAATGCCAGCTATGATTCCGGCGCGGTAAGCGTCCCCGGCGCCGGTCGGGTCTTCCACTTGCTCTGGATTAGCCGCGCTGATTTTGTATTCGCGCTCAAGAGTATAAATAATCGAGCCTTCCTGGCCTCGAGTCACAATAACCACAATGCCTTTGCCTGTCAAATCAGTCAATGAGAGCTTGCTTTTATCGGAAAAAACCTGCCATTCATAATCATTAAAAATACTCACTTTGGAATTGGCAGCCCCAAAAACCGCTTCTTCCGGGGATAAGGCGATAATCTGCTGGCCCGGGTCAAAAATATACGGCAGCTGGCTGGCTTTAGCCTCTTGGCAACGCTTGGCTATCTCTTGTTTGGTGGAAGGAGCAATGATTAAAAGATTTTCCTTATTTTTAAATTCTTCGGGAATTCCGACTTGGCTGCCAAAGGCCAAAGCTCCGGGATAGAAAGCGCTGATTTGATTATCGTCCAGATCAGTAATCATCTGGGCTGTGGCTGTTTGGTCATTTTCAAAAATCGCGACGTGCTTAGTCTTGATTCCAATCTTTTCCAAACGCTCGGCATAGCAGCCAAAATCACCGCCAGCCGCGGCCACAATAATCGGTTCCAAGCCCAGTAATTTTAAATTATAGGCAATGTTGCCGGCCGTGCCGCCAAACTGCTCTTCAAAGCGGTTGAGAGTGAAAGAAACGTTCAAAATGTGAATTTTATCCGGCAAGATGTGTTCGCGAAAGCGACCCGGAAAATCCATAATGCGGTCGTACGAGATTGAACCAGTAATGATGATGTTCATAAATGCTTTTGAATCGTTTGAGATATTTTGCTCAATTCTTCCTGCCCTAAACTTTTCCCATGCCAAAGTTTATGTCCATCATTGCTAAAACGCGGCATAATGTGAAAATGGGTGTGGAAAATAATTTGTCCGGCCTCGCGGCCGTTATTCACGCCCAAATTAAAAGCTAAAGCTCCGACAGCCTTAAGAACCGCCGGCGCGATTTTGCCAATCACTTGAATCAGTTTAGCTTGCAATTCCGGCGGCGTGTCCAATAAATCATTATGATGCTCTTTAGGAATTACGAGCGTGTGCCCGGGATTGATGGGGTGAATATCAAGGAACGCCAGCACGGCTTCGTCTTCATAAACTTTATGAGACGGAATCTCGCCAGAAACGATTTTGCAAAAAATACAGTCAGACATAAATACTACAATAAATCTCTATCTAAACCTGCTTGTTTAAGAATAGTGTGAATAGTGCCTTTTTTCAAACTTTTTGGATGCATGTAAACCACTACCTGCTTATTTTTAACTTCATTGACAAGCGTCAAATGACTGCCTTTCTGCCGAGCGCGCACAAAACCATTCTTCTCCAAAAGCCGCACCATTTCAGTCGGCTTAATTTGAGAAAATTTAGGCATATACTTTTGTTTTTCTGGCTGACACCCCTAAAACAAAATAACGATCTTGACTGGGTTCAGGCACTGATTTTTTTCTGTCTCGCAAAGTTTCAATATAAACCTCGATTGCCTCTTGAATATTTTCCTTGGCTTCTTCAAGAGTGTCCCCCTCGGAAATACACCCTGGAAGATCCGGCACCTCGACTGTGTAACCACCCTCGGATTGCGGCATGAATATAGCTTCGTATTGTAATGATTTTATAATGTTCATATTTTTATCATTAAAAAGTAAATGGCGATTTAAAGTCTTTTAACAAAAAAATTTTTTGGTCTTTGGCCGAAACAATGGGATTTGGGAGCGGCCACTTGATGCCTAAGTCCGGGTCGTCCCAGCGGATTCCCATGTCCAATTCCGGAAAATAATAATCGCTGATTTTGTACAAGACATCCGCTGTCTCGGAAACAACCTGAAACCCATGAGCAAAGCCTTGGGGGATGAAAAACATCTTTTTATTCTCAGCCGAGAGCGTCACTGCCTCGCCTTGGCCGAAAGTCGGGGAACCAAGGCGCAAATCAACGGCCACGTCGAACACTTCGCCGCTTACCACCCAAACAAGTTTATCTTGCGCGTGCGGCGGCGCCTGAAAATGCAACCCGCGCAGAACGCCGCGCGTTGACTGGGAATGATTGTCTTGAACAAAGTCTGAATTAACGCCGTTCTCCGAAAAAACACGCTTAATATAGCGCTCCAAAAAAAATCCCCGCTCATCGCCATGGACTAACGGCTCAACCACTATTAAACCATCAATTTTAAGTTTCTGAAATTTCATAGATTCGGATCGCCTGTATCTTATCTAATTTTTACCCATTTTTCAAGTTTTATCCGGCGTAAAGAGCCACACCGCGCCGGACAACAAAAACACGAGTAAAATCCAAACTGGATTAAAATAAAACGTGACAAAGCCTTCTTTCAAGGTTTCAAGGGTAAAAAGGGCAAGCGTCAAGACGACGCTTACGTGAAATATCTCTTTATTTAAGTCCAATAATATTTTTCGCATAAATCACCAACTCTGGCCAGCCAAACGGCTCGCGGGTAATGGTAGCCGTAATGTCGCCGACTATAATCTGGCCGTATTTATCTTCCAAATCCGGAACAGAAAGAGAAAAATTAACGCGGTTATTATCAATAAAAAAATCTTGACGCGGCCAGGTCAGAGTTTTCCGCTGCTCATTTTCTGACTTATTTTTGTCCTGCAAAGTTTGCCAATTATATATCCAATCAACCCCGCGCTTCCGCGCGCCCAATTTTACAATTGGCGCCAGCTGGTTCTGCCAGGTGATATCAACCGCTATTTGTTTGATTTTAGGCGGCACTAAAACGTCAAAGTAAATCGGTTCGCGGTAAAAACTCTGCTTAGAGCCATTCTCGGGCAAGTCAATCACCCGATCATGAGGATATAAATCAGAAATCGGCGAAGCTGGATCGCCTTTTTTGTAACGCAAAACCATGATGGGGGCCGGAGAAAAATTCTGCCAACCAATCCATCCCAGAAAAACTATTGCCATTAAATATAATACCCAACGCGCAATTTTCATAATTTCTCCAGGCGCTCGCCATTATAATAATAAAGCGGGTGATCTTTGGACAAAATTTGCAAATACGGCCACTCCGGCGAATTGCTGGTTGGTTTATCAGATAGGGTTATAACCCTGAACTCGGGAAAAAATATTTTATCCGATCGGCTGGAAATAATAATCGCGCTGGGCGGCAATAATTTCCGCGCCATATTATTTATTGCTTGATAGGTTTCCCGCCGGCTCTTAACTTTCAAAAAACTGTCTTCATATTTTACAAAAACAATGTCAGATGAATCATAAAATAATACAGCTACCATGATTGTTGCGGCCAAAGCGAAAATTTCGCCACGCCGCCCAAGCCGTTCTGAGAGTTCCGCCAAAAAATAACCGGCCAAGAGAGCCAGTAAAATATAGATCGGCAGCCAATAACGAATGTAAGAAATGCCCAAATCAGCCATGCGGTAGATAGCGCTGTCAACAAAAACCCAACTGCCGTAAAAAACTAGTAAATAAACAAAAGCTACCAGAATCGCGATTATGGCTGGCCACCAAATTCGCCAGGTCTGGCGCTTCTGCCAAAAAAGCAAGCCCACTCCGCCGGAGGCGAGCCAAACATACCAAGGCGAAAGCTGATAAATATATTTCATTATGTTCTGCCAGGCCCAAGACAAGTGCAGACCAAAAGGAAAAAACAAGCCCAGCCAACTGGCGTTATTTTTTACCAAGCCGTCAAGGCCGCCATAGCCGGTATTAAACCAAGCGCCATAGACATTATGGTTCACGACTAAAAGAAAAAGAGCGAGCGCGGCTACAGGCGCCATAAAAAATAAAATCAAGCGGCGCGACAGTTGTCTCCGCCCCAAGTGCATAAACCCTAAGATTAAAAACCCCAGCCAATAAAGTTCCGAAAGCCGCACCAAGAGGGCCAAGCCAAAAACCAAGCCAGCCCAAATATTTTTTTTGGCAACCAACAGCCAGGCTGATAAAATTAAAAGCGACAAAAATAAAACATTGGGCAGATAAGAATGCAAGGCGTAATACCAAAGGCCTGGATGCGCCATTACAAGCAGAACTGAACAAAAAGCCCAGCGTGGCGAACCAAAGCGCTTTAAAATATCATAAAGAGCGTATAAAGCCAGACAGAAAAAAATGAGCGTAAAATAAAGAACAGCCTCTAGCCCGGTTATTTTAGCCAGCAAGCCGTAGAGCACGGGCAAGCCGAAAAAGGAGGCTGGCACCAACTTCTCGCCCAGCACGTTTAAACTGCGCGGATGAATCAAACCATGGGCCGCGGCGTTTAACGGCTCGGATGCGCTCAAGCTAGTATGCTCTGCCACCTGGGCGGTTAGAAAAGCGGCCGCAGTTTCGTCCGGCCAGTCAAATTTGGTTCCCGCTCTGAAATAACCCTCCGGAGTGATTATAACGGCGTTCATGACGCCGTATATGACCAACAAGGCGATGAAGATAAAATCAATCAATTGCAGTTTTAACTTTGACATTTGTGGTTGTTATCTCTACCATAACCCTATATGAAATCGCCACGGATTGCAATTATTATTTTACACTATAAAAACCTGGCTGACACGCGGGCCTGCCTGCGATCTTTGCGAAAAATTGACTACCCCCTCTCTAATCTCCCCCTTACCAAGGGGGAGACACAGAGGGGGTTTTCCGTCATTGTGGTGAATAACGACGCTTCTGACCACGCCCAGACATTTCAAGACGAATTCGGCGACTTTATAGAAATCATCCAGAATGAGAATAATCTTGGTTTTGCAGAAGGAAATAATGTAGGAATCCGCCAGGCGCTCAAAGACCAGAAGACTAATGCTATTCTGCTTTTGAATAACGACACAGTTGTGGAACCAGATTTTTTGAGCGCGATAGTTAAATCTGATGCTGGCATGGTTGCTCCCCGCATGATGAGATATGATGAACGCAACAAAATTGATAATCTGGGAATTGTTTTGATGTCCAGCGGACTTGCGTTCAACCGGTCGGATGAGAATCAAAAACTATTCTGCCCGTGCGGAGCGTGCGCATTGTATTCGCGGAAACTTCTTGAAACAATTGTCATTGCGAGGCGAGGAACGAGCCGAAGCAATGACAGTTATTATTTTGACCCATCTTATTTTGCCTACTGCGAGGATTTGGATTTGGGCTGGCGCGCGCGCAACGCCGGATTCAAGCCGGCGTACGCCAAAGATGCTATTGTGTTTCACAAAGGCTCGGCCAGCACCAACAAGCTCTCGGATTTCGCGGTTTATCACACCTACCGCAACCTGCTCTGGACCCAATTCAAAAACTTCCCGGCGCCTCTATTGCTCTGGCAATCCCCTTGGCTGGGAGTGGGTTGGTTCTTTATAATTTCGCTCTACTTTTTCAAAGGCCGGCCCAGCATAATTTTTCGCGCTCTTTGGGATGGAGCGAGGGGGCTCCGTTTTGCCTTAAACCGCCGTGGCCAAATACAGCGAAACAGAAAAGCCACCCAAAAACAAATCCTTTCCTGGTTCGCAAGCGGGTTGTTTCCAAAAAGTTTTGTAAAATAAAAAAGGACCTGCCGCCTCCCTGCTCTCATTTTCAACGCTCCGCTATCACCGTCCGCTTGCTCTCGATTTTCCAAATATACATTTCCCCCACTTGTCTTGGTTTCCCAAGTAACCGCACTGTCTGGTTAAACACTGGCTCCGAGAGCAAGCGTTTTTTATTCAAATAATAACAAGTATCGGATTGGGTAACGCGGCCAGCGATGGTCAGCCATTCTTGACGCGGCTCTTTCATTAGGCCGTTAAAAATCGCGGTTAAATCCGGCTGTTGGTATTCCGGCAATAGGGGAAAACCGCCGCCGATTACTTGGCGTTTGGAAAGGGCCTCCAGGACCAAAAGCGGCCAGGATTCAGCAATTACGCAATAATGATTATTTCTATTGCCAGCCGACAGTTCCGACCAAACCAGCGCGGCCGCGGCTTTATCATCAGCCGGCAAGATGGACAGTTTGGGGCCGGAAGCGAAAGTGGAGGCGGCGACAACAGAAATAAAAAATAATACGGCCAATGTCCGTTTGCGCGGCGTGATTGGCAATTTTGCGGCGGATAAAAATTGCCAGACCGCGTAACCAAAAAAGAAAACCAGCCCCACGGCCAAAAAAGCGTCAAGCCGCCGGACGAAAATATGCAAACCCGCGCTGAAAGCGAAATCCAAAAAATAGGCGCTTATAAAAATTCCAAACAGCCAGGCAAAAAAAACCAAAGGCGCGCGCCGCGCTCGCAAGGCTCTATACGCGCCCCAGAACGCGCCCACCCAAACTACGGTGCTGCCTAAAAACGGCGCCAGAGGGTAAGAGAATAAGAATAATCCAGATAAACTGCCCGCGGTTTGATGATATAAAAAATTCCCTTGTTCCAAAACGTCCAAAATCGCCAACCGCCCGATGCCGGCCGAAATCAAGCCCAAACCGTCGGCGACACTCCCCACCAGCGCGCTGGGAGCGAACTTATCGAGCTGCAATAAAGAGAGTCCTTGGGCAGTTCCCAATAATTGAAAAAATAAAAGGCCCGCTACCATTGCCAGATAAAACCATATCCGCTCGCCTTGGCGCCTAATATAGGCAAGCGCGCCCACGATTAAAAGAACAAAAAAATGCAGAATATAGCCCCAATAAAAAAACAAAGTCAATCCAGAAGCGAGCCCCAAGGTATAACGCGCTCCGCGCTTTGAGTAATCCAGCCACAGCCAAAGAACAAAAAAGAAAAAAATATAATTAAAAGTCACCGGCAAAGTAATGGCGCCGTCCACTTGTAAAGTGTAAAACAGCGTCGGCAAAAACGCGGCAAATAACCCAAAGCGGCTGCTGACAAACATTGACCCCATACGGTACAAAAGGAGCGGCATAAACAGCGACCAAAGTAAAAACACCAGCCACCAATCAACCGCAAAAATACTGGCGCCCAAAGATTCGGCCAGCATAATGGTAACAGACCACTGTCCGGCGTAGGACGTTTTATTGCCAGCCACCAAAGCCTCGGGTACGGCCATCGGTCCGAACCGTACCAGAGGACGGGTTTTGTCTCCCCAGATACTGGGGGTGTATGCCTGGCCGGTTTGCAGATAGCCCTCAATGGCCAAATGGCGCCACTTATCGCCGCTGAAACTAGTGCCATACACCAAGGGCACGTACAAATGAATAAGGAAAGAGAATAGAATAATAACCAATAAAACAACCTTCGCTGGCCGGCTGGAAAAAACCAAAGAACCAACCAGCCAGGTTAAGCCGAAAAATACAATCAAAATAAAAGTAGGCAAGCTGTCCCAGGGTGAAAGGATGTATTCTCCGGTCCGGGACCAAAAAAGCAAAAAAACAAAAAGCGCCGCTAACGCGCCAAGTAAAATAAAATGCCAATTTCTACCGTCATTCCGACCCCCTCGGGCATACTCGGGGCAGGCTGGAGTGGAGGAATCTCGTGGATAACCGATGAGATCCCTCGACTCCGCTTCGCTTCGCTCGGGATGACGCAATAAAAACGACAAAACAAAACCTGCTAATCCCACCACCAGCATCGCACCAGCCACGGCCAGCCTATCGTATTTCCACACCACCACCGGAATGCCAATTGCGAAAGTTGATAAATAAAATCCAACCAAAAAACCAAAAATCCGGCCCCAATTTTTATTTAACAACAATGCTTGTTCAATTACCCGGCCCCAAGCAATCGCTGTAATCGCGTAATATAAAACTAAACCGACTATGCCAATTGATATACTGTGCCAACTTGTCCAATTCTTCCACAACAGTCCGACCGATAAAGTTAAAAATAAAATCCAAATGCCAAAATTCAAATGCCAAATAAATGTCAAATTACTAAATGGCAAAAAAATTTTGAACTTTGAGCTTTGAATTTGATTTGGCATTTGAGCTTTTGAAATTTGACATTAATTCTCAACCAGTTTCAACAACTTATCTCCAATCTCCTGCCAATCATACCTCTCCTCAACTAATTTCCTCCCGGCGGCGCCCATTTCCCTCATCCTTTCAGGATTATTAAAAGCATACTGCAATCTTTCTGCCAATTTACCAACATCCCGCGGCGGCACGGCAAAGCCGGAAATGCCATCCTGAAACACCGACCGCACGCCCGGCAGGTCTGAAGCAATAACCGGCGTGCCGCAGGACATAGATTCCACCAGCACAATGCCAAAAGCCTCGGATTGGTCAATTGACGGCAAAACCGTCACCGCGGACTTTTGATATAAACGAACTAATTCTTCATCCGCTACGCCACCCGCAAATTCAACAATATTATCTACTCCGAGTTCTTGAGCAAGTTTCTGATATTGCCACATAAGTTCCCCTTTGCCAACAACGATAACCTTAGGCCCACCGTCATCCTGAGGCGCAGCCGAAGGATCTCGTGGAAAACCCTGAGATCCCAGCCAGAGGCTCCCTCCAAAGGATGGTTCGGTCGGCCTCTGGCCGACTTCAACTCTGTTTCGTTCAGGATGACGAACTAAAGACATCGCTTTTATTAAATACTCCACCCCTTTAAAATAATGCGCCTTATCCAATCCACCCACAAAAAGTGCCATCCGCTCTCGCTCTTCATTGGAAAAGGCAAAACGATTGACATCAACCCCATTGGGAATAATTTTGAATTTCGGTTGATTATTATCCCAGTATTTTCCCAAAGCCGAGTGTAGAGCGTAATCTTCTGATGAGGCGCAGACTATGTCCGCAATTTTGATGATGCGCGGCAGAAAAAATCTTGTGGCATACCAAAAGACAAAACCCTTGAATCCTCCACCCACCACGTCCATATTGTAATTAACAATCAGCTTAAAGTTATATTTCTTTTTTGCTCGATAAACAGCGCGCATCCCGCCGAAAAATGGATACTGCAAAATCACCACATTCCAGCCAGAGGC
>Ga0155991_157_pt1 | contig 10767 bp, 8 predicted proteins | sample RifCSPlowO2_02_FD_107645 | JGI IMG/M metagenome (GOLD analysis project Ga0155991, IMG submission 107645) | Candidatus Komeilibacteria bacterium RIFCSPLOWO2_02_FULL_48_11
GCAAAAAAAGACACCAGAGTGTTCTGGGTGTCGAAATGAATAGTACTGCGTGTTATACTTCAAAGGTCATAGCTTAAACCAAAAAATGTCAAATCAACAACTAAAATACTGGGTTGGGTTCTCACAAATAACTAGTATTGGACCTAATCGGTTTCAGAAACTTTTGAAGGGTTTTCCAAGCATGGAGCAGGCCTGGAACGCGCCGCTCTGGCAAATGGGCCAGGCCGGGCTGGAGGAGCACGTGATTGCGGAAATCGTCCGCCGGCGGCAGGAGGTTAATTTGGATGATGAAATGGCCAAGCTGGAAAAAGAAAACGTGCGAGTCATAACAATTTTGGATGAGAACTATCCCAAGTTGCTCAAAGAAATTTATTCCCCTCCCCAGCTTCTTTTTTACCGCGGTCAACTGCCGAGCGATGACGAATTTCTGCTGGCCATAGTCGGCACCAGAAAACCCTCCTCCTACGGCCAGCACGTAACCAAAACCTTGGCCCGCGAGCTGGCGCAAAGCGGCCTGACAATTATTAGCGGCCTGGCTTTGGGCATTGACAGCCTGGCCCACGGCGCGGCTTTGGAAGGCAATGGCAAAACCCTGGCTGTGCTGGGCTGCGGCCTAGAGCGCGCTAACGTCTATCCAGCCTCAAACCGCTATCTGGGAGAAAAAATCGCGGCCCAGGGCGGCTGCCTCATCTCTGAACATCCGTTGGGAACTCCTCCTTTAAAACACCACTTTCCGCGGCGCAACCGCATTATCTCCGGCATCTCTTTGGGAACTTTGGTGGTGGAAGCGCCTTTAAAATCCGGCGCCCTCCTAACCGCCCAACTGGCTTTAGAGCAGAACCGCGAAGTTTTTGCTGTGCCCGGCAATATCACCAGCGCTTATTCGGCTGGCGCTAATAATCTTATCAAGATGGGGGCAAGATTAGTGCAAAGCGCTCAAGATGTTTTGGAAACCTTGAACTTGCAAAAAGCCACTGAATATCTGGCCGCGAGCGCCATTGTTCCGGAAAGCGAAGAGGAAGTGAAAATACTGCCGCTTTTGAAAAACGAGCCCATCCACGTGGATGAACTGGCCCGCGCTTGCGGCTTGCCAATTCAAATTATAAATGCTACTTTGACGCTCATGGAAATGAAAGGCAAAGTCAGGCACATGGGCGGGATGATGTACGTGATAGGGAGGTAGGAGGAAATCAGTTATTAGAAAACAGAAAACAGTTAGAGCAATTGTTATATTGTTAAATTGTTATATTGTTTTCGAGACAAAATAAAGTTGTAGCATAACAATTTAACAATATAACAATTTGTCCAATAAAAAATCATATGCGCAACTACTTCACAAAAAAGAATCTAATTTTCCTCCTCATCTTCACCCTGCTTGGTTTTATTGCCTTGCAAGTCCCTTTTACCACTGTCATTGGCTCCAAAGTTAAGTTCACATTGTTTGATTTCTTCGGACCCATGGCTTCGGGCTTTATCGGCACTCTGCCCGGCATTGCGGCCGTGTTTTTAATGCAAGCTATAAACTTTCTCTGGCACGGAGCAAAAGTGGTGGACGCCGGCACGATTATCCGCTTTTTTCCACCTTTGGCCGCGGTCTGGTATTTTGGCTCCAAGAGCAAATTTAACATTATTATCCCGATTATCGCCATTATTGCTTTTAATATTCACCCCATTGGCCGCTCGGCCTGGTTGTATTCAATGTTTTGGCTGATTCCAATTATCTGCTACTTCCTGCGCGACCGGTTTCTTTTGGCCCGCTCTCTGGGCGCGACTTTTACGGCCCATGCCTTGGGCGGCGCGCTCTGGATTTACGCTTTTGGGCTCTCCAAAGAAATCTGGCTGGGCTTAATTCCAATTACGGCCATTGAACGGAGTTTGTTCGCCTTGGGTATTGCGGCCACTTATCTTGTTTTTAATAACGTGCTCAATGTTTTGGCCGTGAAAAAGATTGCTAACGTTGAGTGGCTGGTGAATAAAAAGTATGCATGGGAATGGTAAAGAATAGAAATTGGTTGTTGGTTATTAGAAATTGGTAGGGAAATTGGAGATTGGAAATTAGTGATAATCGACCAATATCTAATTTCTAATTTCCATTACCAAAAACCAATTTCCAACAACTAATTTCTAACTCCAACAGCTATGAAGCATTTCACCCCTTATTACAAAGCTGTTCACTGCCTCGAATCCCTCGCCACCCTCCCCCTCAACGCCGATTATCTGAAAAGGAACGCCAAAGATCCCAACATTTATTTAGAGCGCACAGCCTGCCTCCTTAAACTCCTCGGTGACCCGCACCGAGGTTTTCGCTATTTGCACGTCTCCGGCACTGCCGGCAAAGGTTCAACTGCGTCTTTTCTGCACCAGATGCTTTACCTTTCTGGATTCAGAGTCGGCTCATTCTATTCTCCTTTCGCCACCACCTCAATTGAGAAAATAAAGGTTAATGATAAATTGATTAACCCGCTGGATTTCGCCAAATTGACTGAGAGAATCAAGATTGCGGCCAAAAAAATGGTTAACTCAAAATTCGGCCGGCCTTCTTATTTTGAATGTTTTTTCGCTTTGGCCCTTCTTTATTTTAAAAAGACGCGCTGCCAGTGGGTGGTGCTGGAAGTGGGCTTAGGCGGCAAGTTTGACGCCACCAACATCATCAGCCGCTCCGAAGTAAGCGCTATTACCAATGTTGGACTGGATCATACTGATATTTTGGGCAAGACTTTATCCGCCATTGCCCGGGACAAGGCCGGGATTATCAAGCCAAATTCCCACTTCTTTACCACTGAAACCCGGCCAACCCTGTTGAAGATATTCAAGGAAGAATGTCTTAAAAAACATACAAAACTCCATACGCTGTCATTGCGAGCGAAGCCAGACGAAGCGGAGCGTAGTCTGGCGAAGCGAAGCCAGCCAGAAGCTGGCCACCCTTTGGGCGGCAATCCCAGAATTAATCTCGGGATTGCCACGTCGTCCCGCCAGGGCCGGACTCCTCGCAATGACACTGAAATGAACCTCGCTGGCCCCTACCAGCTCCGCAATGTTGCTTTGGCCTCTGCCATTGGCCGCCATTTAAAAATCAATGACAAGATTATCAGCCAAGCCATTGCCGAAACTTCGCTCCCCTGCCGCTTTGAAATCATCCAGACCAATCCTCTGGTGATTCTGGACGGCGCGCATAATCCCTTGAAGATAAAAAGCGTTATGCACAACCTCAAAAGTTTGACATACAAAAAATTGTGTATTATCTTTGCAAGTGCGCGCAACAAAGACGCGCGCGCCATGACAGCGCAGCTCCAGCGAGCTGCTGATGAAATTATTTTCACTCAAATAAAAACCGCGGAACGAAAATTCCGGAGCGCCGCGGAACTTGGCAAACTTATTCCATCTTTTAAGAAAAAGATTATTGAACCTAACCCGCGCCAAGCGCTAAAAAAGGCATTAAAAAAATTAAAGCCCCAAGACGCGCTCCTGATTACCGGCTCATTCTACCTGGCCGGCGAACTGCGGAAACACTGGATTTCCGAAGAAACAATATTGCGAAAGAGAAAAGCCTAACTGTCATCCCGATCCGCCCAAGGCGGAGAGAGGATCCCCTGGCTAGCGCAATTGCCGGGGGATCCTCTCCCTCCTTTTCACTCTGTGTTTTTAATTTAGTGTTAAGGTTTGAGACATATATCTGACTTACCACACTTGTTGTGTCGGTCGGGATGACAAAATTTTAATTCCTACTTATTATGCCTAACAACCTAGTAATAGTCGAATCCCCAACCAAAGCCAAAACCATATCCAAATTTCTCGGCAAAGGATTTACCATCAAATCATCTTTCGGCCACATCCGCGACCTCCCCAAAAAGGAGATGGGCATTGATATTGAGCATAATTTTGAGCCCAAATACGTTGTGCCCAAGGATAACCAAAAAACAGTCACGGATTTAAAAAACTCGGCCAAGAAAGCCGAATTTATCTACTTCGCCACTGATGAGGACCGCGAAGGCGAAGCCATTGCCTGGCATTTGCGCGAAATTCTAAAACCCAAGCCAGAACAAACTAAGCGCATTACTTTCCATGAAATTACCAAAACCGCCATTGATGACGCTCTAGCTAATCCCCGCGACATTGATATGAATCTGGTGGACGCCCAGCAAGCGCGCCGGGTTTTGGATAGATTGGTGGGCTACGAACTCTCGCCTTTTTTATGGAAAAAAGTGGCCAGAGGATTATCAGCCGGAAGAGTGCAGAGTGTGGCCGTGCGTTTGATTGTGGAGCGGGAGCGGGAAATCCTGCAATTCCAGCCCCAGGAATACTGGACCATAGACGCTATATTCGTAAAGACGCCCCACTGGGGCGTCTCTGGAGATGCCAATACACCCCTTGACCTCAAGAACCTACCAGATGGCTTCTTCGCGGCCGCATTGCGCGCCATCAACGGCCAATCGCTGGATAAATTTGAAATCAAAGACCAGAAGCACGCCCAAGGAATTTTTACGGCCCTTAAAAACGCGAGCTACGCCATTGCTAATCTGGAAACCAAAAAAACCGCCAAAAACCCGAGTGCACCTTTTACCACCTCTTCCTTGCAACAAGACGCCAACAACAAGCTGGGCTTTTCGGCCAAGCAAACCATGCGTCTGGCCCAGCAACTTTACGAAACCGGCTTCATCACCTACATGCGCACTGACTCGGTTAATCTGGCCAGTAAATTCTTGCAAGACAGCCGCGATTATTTATTAAAAAACTTTGGCGATAAATACTGCCTGGAAAAACCACGGGTTTATAAAACCAAGTCCCGCAATGCCCAGGAAGCGCATGAAGCTATTCGCCCCACCGAAGCGTCGCAAACTCCTGATTTGATAAAATCCGCTCTGACTCCGGCCCAGCACAAACTTTATTCGCTGATTTGGAGGCGGGCCCTGGCCACCCAAATGCCGGAAGCCATAATGAATAACACCTCGGTGGACGTGGAAACTAAAACCGACGCCACTTACTCTTTCCGCGCCACTGGGCAGACCATTGCTTTTGACGGCTGGCTCAAAATCTACCCGGCCAGCCAGCGCGAAACCACTTTGCCGGAACTTAAAAAAGGCGAAGTTGTTGATTTGGCTAAATTGACTCCAAGCCAGCACTTTACCGAACCGCCGGCTCGCTACAGCGATGCCACATTGGTGAAATCCCTGGAAGAGTTTGATATTGGCCGGCCGTCAACTTACGCCCCCACGATTTCCACCATCATTGACCGCGGCTACGTGGAGCGCATTGAGAATAAGCGCTTAAAACCCAAAGACATCGCTTTTTTGGTTAATGACATTCTGGTGGAACATTTTCCGCAGGTGGTGGATTTTAAATTCACGGCTCACCTGGAAAACGAGCTGGATGACATTGCCGAGGGCAAAATGTCCTGGCCCGATGCCATTGCCGAATTTTATCAACCCTTTAAAAAAAATCTCATGGCCAAAACAGACACTCTTTCCAAAAAAATCTTGACCGAAGAAAAAACCGACCAGACCTGCGACAAATGCGGCCAGCCCATGGTTATAAAAACCGGGCGCTTTGGCCGCTTTCTGGCTTGCACCGGGTTTCCGGATTGCAAAAACACCAAGCCAGTGAATGGCGCGGGCCAAGTGGAAGAGCCGGAAAAAACAGACGAAAAATGCGAGCTCTGCGGTTCCCCCATGCAGATTAAGCATGGTCGGTTCGGAAAATTCCTGGGCTGCACCAAATACCCGGATTGCAAAGGCATCAAGCGCATTGAAATTTTAACCGGCGTCAAATGCCCAAGCTGCGGAGAGGGCGACATCATTGAAAAGAAGTCACGGGGCGGGAAAACGTTTTATGCCTGCAACCAGTACCCAAAGTGCAAAACCAGCTTTTTTGCCAAGCCGATAAACGAAAAATGCCCGGACTGCAACTCGCAGCTGGTTTATGGACCAAAAGGCACGTACAAGTGCTCGAGCAAGGAATGTAAGTTTTCCAAAAAAGCGGAATAATTCCTCTGACATCCCGAGCCCCTAATAGGGAGTACCATAAATTACGGACGTGACAAACCATTGAACAAAAATCAACAAATCGCGTGTCGCGGGGCGAGAGGATCCCCTCATTAATTGCGATTGCCAGGGGATCCTCTCTCCGCCTTGGGCGGATCGGGATGACAGAGAGGTCGGGTTTTTGTTTGACAAAAATCAGTCCCTAGAGCTACGCTATACGTACTATGGCCATGCTCAATACCCTGTTAAAAGTCATTGACGATGAAAAGCTGAAGATGGATAAAGACATGATCCGCCTGGCTTTTGATTTTGCCGATGAAGCCCACCAAGGTCAGCTGCGGAAAAGCGGCGAACCTTATGTTGTTCATCCTTTGGAAACCGCCATTACTTTGGCGAAACTGCATCTTGACCAAGAAACAATCATTGCCGGCCTGCTGCACGACGTGCCGGAAGAAACCAGCGTGACGCTCTCGGACATTGAAAAAAACTTCGGCCAGAACGCGGCCCAGCTGGTGGAAGGCATCACCAAACTGGGAAAACTCAAATACCGCGGCATAGAGCGCTACATTGAAAATTTGCGCAAAATGTTCGTGGCCATGGCCGCGGACATTCGGGTGATATTCATAAAATTCGCCGACCGCCTGCACAATCTGCGCACCCTTGACGCTCTGGAAGAGCCCAAGCGCGAGCGCATTGCCCGTGAAACCTTGGAAATTTACGCTCCGATTGCCAACCGCCTGGGCGTGTGGCAATTAAAAGGCGAGCTTGAGGATTTATCTTTTAAACATCTCTACCCCCAGGAATTTGAAGACCTGAAAAAACGGCTGGACGCCAATTTCAGCGAACGCCGCGACATGCTCTCATCCATGAAGCACGAGATTACCAAGGCGATGAAAAAAGAAAACATCCCGATTGTGGAAATATCGGGCCGGACCAAGGATTTATGGAGCTTGTATAAAAAACTTCAAATCCGCAACAATGAGCTGGAAAGAATTTACGACATTGTGGCCTTGCGCATCGTAGTGCCGACCGTGGCCGACTGCTACAAAACTCTGGGCGTGATTCACAATAAATGGCTGCCCATGCCCAACCGCCTGAAAGATTACATTGCCCAGCCCAAGCCTAATGGCTATCAATCCCTGCATACCACCATCTTTTGCGCCAAAGGCAAAACCGTGGAAATTCAAATCCGCACCCCGGAGATGCACCGCACCTCGGAAATCGGCATTGCGGCCCACTGGCATTATGATGAAAAAGGCTCAATTAAATTTGATAAAAAACTGGAATGGGTGCAAGAATTGACCCGCTGGCAGCAGGAACTGCGAGACCACAAAACTTTTCTGGATTCGCTTAAAATTGACGTTTTTCAAGACAGGATTTTTGTCTTTACGCCCAAAGGCGATGTTATTGACTTGCCTGAAAATTCCACCTCCATTGATTTTGCTTACCATATTCACACCAAAATCGGCGATATGGCCGCTGGAGCGCGCATCAATAATCAAATAGCGAGCCTAGATACGGCGCTAAAAAGCGGGGACATGGTGGAGATAATCACCGATAAAAATCGCAAAGGTCCGAGCCTGGACTGGCTCAAGTTCGTGAAAACCCGGGCCGCGCGCGACAAAATTAAAGCCAATGCTCCCCGCGGCATCTGGCAGACGATTAAAGGGTTGAGGAAAAAGTAACTCCTACAAATTACAAATACAATACAAATTTACAAATATCTTCATTTGTAGATTCGTAGCGTATTTGTAATTCGTGGGTATTTTTGTGTTTAACTCGTTAACTTCTCAATCAGCTCCCCAAATTCCTCCTCCCCGTAATACTCAATCACAATCTCGCCCCCGTTTTTGCCGCGCCGCCGGATAGTAACCTTGGTGCCCAGAGCTTCGCGCAGCCGCTCTTCGTGCGCCTCCAGGTTGGGGTCGCGGCTGATTTTGCGCGTGTGCCGATTGACCTCCACTCTTTTAACTTCCTGGGCCGTATCGGAAATGGTAAGTTTGTCCTGTAGCACGCGCCTAAACAAGGCCAGGCGCTTGTCATTATCATGAATTTCCAAAAGCACTTTGGCATGGCCTTCGGTAATATGGCCTTCGGCCAAAGCCTGCTGCATTTCCGGAGGCAAACCCAGAAGGCGGATGGCATTGGAAATCATGGGCCGGCTTTTGCCCATTTTTTTAGCAATCTCGTCGTGGGTCAGACCGAACTCATCGTTTAATTTTTGATAAGCTTCGGCTGATTCTATGGGGTTCAAGTCCGAGCGTTGGATGTTCTCAATTAAAGCCAGCTCCAGCTTTTGCAGTTCGCTCGCTTCGCGGATAATAACCGGCACCGTGGAGAGTCCGGCGATTTTGGAAGCGCGCAGCCGCCGCTCCCCGGCAATCAGCTCATAGCCGGCCCCGGCTTTAACCACCACCAAGGGCTGGAGTATGCCGTGCTCTTTTATGGAAGCGGCCAGTTCCTGCAAGGGCTTTTCGGAAAAATACTGGCGCGGCTGGTATTTGTTGGAAACAATGGACTCCACCGGCGCTTCATAGATTGAACCTGGCCCGGCTTGGTCGTCAATCGTTCGGCTGCCAAAAGCATTGGCCGAGAAAAAACTGCTTTTACTGGGAATCAGGGAGCCAAGTCCGCGACCTAGTCCATGTGTTTGTTTTTGCATAATTTACATAGTCCCCTCTCCTCTCCGAGGAGAGGGTAGGGTGAGGAGTGGAGCGGTAAATTTAGTACTCCGAACCCTCACCCTACCCTCTCCCTTGAAGGGAGAGGGGATTTCTAAATATTATTCTCGTGTAATTCAAGCAACTCACGCGCCAGACGTTCATAGGCGTTCGCGCCTTTGGACTTCGGGTCATAATGCAGAATGGACTTGCCATATGACGGCGCTTCGGTCAAGCGCACGTTGCGCGGAATGACGCTCCTAAAAATCTTGTTGGGAAAATGCTTGTAAAGCTCGTGCATCACCTGCTCCGAGAGCTTGTTGCGGCCGTCGTACATGGTTATGACCGCGCCTAAAATCTTGACCTCGGGCTTTAAGTTTTCCTGAACCAGTTGGATGGTATTCATGAGCTGTCCCAACCCTTCCAAAGCGTAATATTCAGCCTGCACCGGAATTAGGAGCTCGTCAGCCGCCACCAAGCCGTTCAAAGTCAACATGCCCAAGGAGGGCGGGCAATCAATAATAATGTAATCATACTCATGCCGCACTTGCTGCATCACGTCATGAAGACGAAATTCGCGCCGCTCCAAATTAACCAGCTCCACCGTGGCTCCGGCCAAGGCATTGGTGGCCGGCGCCACGCGCAGGCCTTCCAAATCATGCGGCTGGATAATTTGCGCCAGCAACACCTGGCCGGTTAAAGCCTCATACAAGCCATGCTCAAGCGCCTGGTGCGCGATCCCCAGTCCGGAAGTGGCATTGGCCTGCGGGTCCAAGTCCACCAAAAGCACGTATTTCCCCATGGCCGCCAAATAAACCGCCAAATTGACGGCCGTAGTTGTTTTGCCCACACCTCCTTTTTGATTCACCACGGAAATTACGCGAGCCATGAACTAATTATAAAATAAATATCCGTCTTTGACAATGAATGATATTTACTCTAGAATACTTATGTTGTAAAAAAATAATGGACCAGGGTAGCTCAGTTGGTTAGAGCGAGGGACTCATAAGCCCTAGGTCGTGGGTTCGATTCCCACCCCTGGTATTGAGTTATCCTACCACGACGCGGGGTAGAGCAATGGCAGCTCGCCAGGCCCATAACCTGGAGGTTGCGGGTTCAAGTCCCGCCCCCGCTACCAAAACACCCGGACTGAAAAGTCGGGGTGTTTTGTTTCGTAATAGAAATTCGAGATTCGTTTTTCGTCAGGAATCATTTTTATGATAATTAACCCAAGATTGTTTAAGTTTGGTCAATTGGCGTGAACATTTATCATACTGGTCAATTAACATTTCAAGCGATTGCTTGCTCTGATAGTATTGACTATACAAGGCAATAATGGCTTCAAGATGGTGTATCATTTCATTACATTCTCCTAAACAATCATCCAGATATTTGCTCCAATGTTTTTTTTGGTATCGTTTGGCAAAACCCTCGGCTAAAAGCGCCGGACAGGCCTTTGATGCCCGGCGCATCTGTGATACTAAATCAAATTTTTCTTCTTTGGGTAATTTGATTATTACTTTAGTTATTATCACGGTCATCAAACGAAATAAATTCTGGTAAACGTCCAAATCACGGTATCCGGTTATCTTTTTATTAACTGCTTCAGGCATAAGACGAATTTCGAATTTCCAATTTCGTTAACGAATATCGAATATCGAACAACGAATTTCTATTCCGCTTAATCCACAAAATACCCGCGTATAAAGTCCAGCGCATCCGCGCCATCAATCTTCACCAGCCTGCCGGTGACAGTTCCGGAATAGGTAATCGAGGGCGCAATCAGCACCACCATCCCAGCCGCCCCGCCGCCATTACCGCCCGCGCCGCCAGCACCGCCAATCCATGCTCCATTTGAACCGGAAGCTCCAGTACCACCGACTCCGTTCCCCATCGACGCAACAAACGCAGTGATCCCAGCGGCCCCAGTTCCGCCAGTTCCCGGTGTCCCATGACTGCCTCCTCCTCCTCCTCCTCCCATACCGCCAGGCAGTCCAGCATATAGACTAAAGGACGATAGTACATACAGATCCGGCGATGCACTACCGCCACTACCCCCAGTAGTATAATTATAACCATTACACCCATCCCCTCCACCTCCAGATCCGCCCAAAGCCGCTGCTGCCCCT
>Ga0155991_101_pt1 | contig 10709 bp, 10 predicted proteins | sample RifCSPlowO2_02_FD_107645 | JGI IMG/M metagenome (GOLD analysis project Ga0155991, IMG submission 107645) | Candidatus Komeilibacteria bacterium RIFCSPLOWO2_02_FULL_48_11
GAGCTTATTTCTAAACATCAGACGCTAATTTTGGAGACGCCTATTCAAAAACAGGCTCAATTATGGGAATTTTAACGAGACACTAATGACTAAAACATACGAAAGATACGAAAATTATTATCGTCATCCCGAGCTTGTCGAGGGATCCCAGTGGTAATCCACGAGATTCCTCGCTGGGCTCGGAATGACGTTTCTGAATTTCGCATTTTTCGTATGCTTTCGCATTAATTTGGTATCGCTTTTATGCCGTACAATCATAAAACCATAGAAAAAAAGTGGCAGGAGCGCTGGGCCAAAGAAGGCGCGTTTGTCGCGGCTGACAAAGTTAAGCCAAACAAGAAGAAGTACATCTTGGATATGTTCCCATACCCCTCGGGCGCGGGTTTGCACGTGGGCCATCCTGAAGGCTACACCGCCACTGATATCTATTCCCGCTATCTTCGGATGAAAGGCTATCAAGTTCTGCATCCCATGGGCTGGGACGCTTTTGGCTTGCCGGCCGAGAATTATGCCATCAAAAGCGGCGTCCATCCTAAAGAAAGCACGGATAACAATATTAAAACTTTCACGCGCCAGATTAAGTCGCTCGGCTTTTCCTACGATTGGACGCGCGAGGTTAACACATCCTCGCCTGATTATTATAAATGGACCCAGTGGCTGTTTTTGCAATTATACAAACACGGCCTGGCCTACAAAAAAGCCGCGCCAGTCAATTGGTGCGCTGACTGCCAGACGGTTTTGGCTAACGAGCAGGTGGTGGCTGGGGCCTGCGAGCGCTGCCACAATAAAGTCGTTCAAAAGAATCTTGAGCAATGGTTTTTCAAAATCACGGGTTCGGGTAAGCATGGCTCTTATCCGGAGCGTCTTTTGTCTAATTTGGAAAAACTGGATTGGCCGGAGCCGATTAAGACTATGCAGAGAAATTGGATTGGCCGGAGCGAGGGGGTGGAGATAGAGTTCAGAGTTCAGAGTTCAGAGTTTCGAGATAAGGTAGATTTTGTTTTGTTGCATGGGTTTAATGGAGATTCGCAAGGCGTATTTTTCCCTTGGTTGAAAGGCGAGATTGAAAAACGCGGTTTCAAAGTCGTGGCGCCGGATTTGCCCAATCCGGAACAGCCGACCGAGGAAGAGCAGGTTGGTTATGTTTTGAAAAATATTCAATTTGACGAGAATACTATTTTATTCGGCCACAGTTTGGGCGCAGCGGTGGCTTTGAAAGTGGCGGAAAAACTTAAAACAAAAATTCGCGGTTTGGTTTTGGCTGGTGGATTTTCCAGCCCAAAATTTAAAGACAAGTCCAGGCCTTTTCATAATACTTTTAATTGGGAATTTGATTTTGAGAAAATAAAAAAATCTGCCGGTTTCATAAAAATTTTGAGTGATAGAAATGATTACGCGGTTCGCATTGAGCAAGGCAAGTTCTTGCATGAAAATCTGGGAGGAGAATTAATTGAGACCGAGAGTCAAGAACCGCACTTTACCGCCAATCAGGAACCTGTGATTCTCAATAGCTTGGTGCCATCAATCAAGGTATTCACTACCCGGCCAGACACGCTCTTTGGCGCGACTTACATGGTGCTGGCGCCAGAGCATGCTTTAGTCCGAGAACTCAAAAACCAGATTGAAAATTGGAGCGAAGTTGAAAAGTACATCAAAAAGGCTGCGGCCAAAACCCAGCTGGAGCGCACTGATTTGGCTAAAGAAAAAACAGGCGTGGAATTAAAAGGCGTGAAAGCCATTAATCCTGGTAATGGCGAAGAAGTCCCTATTTGGATTGCGGACTATGTTTTATCATCTTACGGCACTGGCGCGATTATGGCCGTGCCGGCACATGACGAGCGGGATTTTGAGTTTGCAAAAAAATATAATTTACCGATAAGAGAAGTGGTTATTAAAAAGTATGGCGAGGTTTTACCCAATGCCATGCCTCGCGACGTTGCTCACGCAATTACTATCAAAGGCGATAAGGTGTTGTTGGTGTTCAATAAAAAGATAAATGAATATCAACTTCCGGGCGGGCGAATTGAGGCCAAGGAAAATCCAGAAGCGACTTTGTTAAGGGAATTTACAGAGGAAACAGGTTATGATCATATACACATTGAAGAATATCTGGGTCAAATCGAGCAGAATTATAATTTTGCGCCTGAGAATGTCAACAATCACCGTTTATGCAAAGTCTATAAGGTTAAAATACTTGATGATCATAATATTGGTTTAGCGGAATCAGACAAAGATAAATTAGAAGTAGTCTGGGTTGACGCGGCAGAAGCAATTCAGCATTTTGCTCGTGGCAGTTGGAAAGGGACAGAAGAGTTTATAACGCGCTCTGGCGGGAAATATGGTTTGTGTTATTTTGGTAATGGCGTGATGATAAATTCCGGCGAGTTTAATGGCCTTTCAAACGAAGAAGCAAAATGGAAAATCACTAAGAAAGTCGGCGGTCAAAAAGCCATTCAATATAAATTACGCGACTGGCTGATTTCGCGTCAAAGATATTGGGGTGCGCCGATCCCGATAATTTATTGCGATAAATGCGCCCGTCTTCGCCAAGGCTTCGGCGGGCAAAGCGAGCATCCGGTACCAGAGGAAGACCTGCCAGTAGTTTTACCGACTGACGTGGACTTTAGGCCAAAAGGGGAGTCGCCATTGGCGCGCTCTAAATCATTCCACAAAGTTAAATGTCCCAAGTGCGGTAGTGCGGCCCGGCGCGAGAGCGACACCATGGATACATTTGTGGATTCATCGTGGTACTTTTTGCGTTATACTGATCCCAAGAACAAAAAGGAATTTGCCGGCAAGGATAAAATCAAGACTTGGTTGCCGGTTGATACTTATGTCGGCGGAGCCGAGCACGCGGTTCTGCATTTGATGTACGCTCGATTCATCTACATGGCTTTGTGCGATTTAGGATTTATTGAAACGAAAATAAAGCGCGTTGCGCTTCAAAAGGCGTTGAGCAAGAACTCAACGCCGAACGACGAGCCGTTTTTATCTTTGCGCAACCAAGGCCTTATCCTTGGTCCGGACGGACAGAAAATGTCCAAGTCGCGGGGCAATGTCATCAACCCGGATGAGGTCATTGAGCAGTTCGGGGCCGACACCATGCGGCTGTACGAAATGTTCATGGGGCCGCTGGAAGACGCCAAGCCGTGGGATACCAATGGCATTGTCGGGGTGCGGCGGTTTTTGGAGAGGGTATGGGAGATGGGGAAGTTTCAAGTTTCAAGTTTCCAGCCAAAGGCTGGTCAGCCTCTGGCCGACAAGTTTCAAGACAAAAAAAGAGAGGTCAACCGCGAGTTGCATAAGTTAATTAAAAAAGTTGGAGATGATATTGTCAGTTTTAACTTCAACACTGCGGTGTCGCAGTTTATGATTTTTGTGAACGCGGTCTATAAAATTGGTGAGATTTCCCAAGAGCATTTGGAACTGTTTTTGAAAGTATTAAATCCGTTTGCTCCGCACATCGCCAACGAACTTTGGTCGAAATTGGGGCATAAGGGGTTGCTTGAGAAAGAGACGTGGCCAAAGTACAATGCGTCGTTGTTAGTCGAAGACGAGGTCACGTACGCGGTGCAGGTGAACGGCAAGGTTCGCTCGAGCGTTACCGTTGCGGCGGATGCGGATGAAGATGAAGTCGCTCGGGTAGCCACGAAAAACGCGAAGGTCGCCAAGTATTTGACAGGCAAGAAAATCACCAAGCAGATTTTTGTTCCCGGTCGGTTGATAAATTTTGTGGTGAAATAAAGCAGTAATCAAAAACAAAAAGAGGAGGATATGATAAAAACAAAAACAGAAATTGCGATAATACCAAGCGAAATAATTGAAAGTAAAATTTATTTAGTTCGCGGACAAAAAGTCATGGTCGATCGCGATCTCGCTCGGCTATATAGTGTCCAAACAAAGGTTCTTAAACAAGCAGTCAAGAGAAACATAAATCGTTTTCCCAGAGATTTTATGATTCAATTAACGAAAGGTGAATTTGCAAATTGGAGGTCACAATTTGTGACCTCCAATAAAGACAAGATGGGTTTAAGATATCCGCCCATGGTTTTCACGGAACAAGGCGTAGCCATGCTTTCCAGCGTTCTGAACAGCGAGCGCGCGGTCCAGGTCAATATCCAAATTATGCGGACCTTTACCAAAATCCGCGAGTTGCTTGCGACAAATGAAGTGCTGCGACGGAAGATTGAAGCGCTGGAGCGTAAATATGACCAGAGATTTAAAGTGATATTTGATGTGATAAAGAAGTTAATATCAGCAGAAGAAAAACCAAAAGCGCGCATTGGTTTTGAAGCAAATGAATAAAATGCAGCAAATAATCATTTATCCCACTGACACGGCCTATGCTTTAGGTTGCGACGCGCGAGACCAGGAGGCCGCGGAGCGCGTCTTTGAAATCAAAGGCCGGAGCCAATCAAAAACATTGCCGCTCATTGCGGCTGATGTGGCCATGGTGCGGCAGTGGTGTACCTTGGCCGGCCAGGCCAAGAAACTCGCGGACAAATACTGGCCCGGGCCATTGACGCTGGTGCTGCCCGTTAAACTAGAAGGGTTGTCACCCGCTGTTATCAACAAAGGGTCAGTCGCGATTCGGGTTCCTGGCAATAAAATTGCGCGCCATTTATCGCAAGAGATTGGCGCGCCCCTGATATCAACGTCAGCCAATAAATCTGGAGATAAAAATTTGTACTCCCTGGCAGAAGTCCGCGCCTCTTTGGGGGAGGCCATGAATAAGGTTGATTATGTTATTGATGCCGGCGCTTTGCCCTCTCAAGGCGTTTCCACCGTGGTTAAAGTGTGTGATAATGAAATTGATATCATCCGTCAGGGAGAAATTGAGATAAAAGCATAACCGACCAAAATATTATTCGTATATTCGTTCTCTATTCGTAATTCGTAGTTAACCAAAAATGCTTACGCACTTTTTTGTTAGATTGTTTAAAAAATTTTTCGCTATCAGAGCCTCGCGTCAGGTGCGGGAGCTTTATATTGCGGACATGATTATCAACCTAGCCACGGCCATGGTGGCCTTGTTTGAGCCGATTTATCTTTGGACCCAAGGTTTTTCGCTCTCCGGCATTTTATACTTTTACCTCGGAGTCTATGTGCTTTATTTTTTCCTCATGCCTTTGGGAGCCAAATTCGCGCGGCGCTTTGGCTATGAACGGGCGATTTTGGTCTCCACGCCCGGCTTGGTCGCTTTTTACGCGTTGCTTTACCTAATATCTCGCGATTTCCAATTTACTTACTGGGCCGTGGCGGCTTTGGCTTTGCAAAAAACTTTTTATTGGCCCGCTTACCACGCTGATTTCGCGCGCTTTAGCCGCAATGACGAGCGGGGCCGGGAAATAGGCAACTCGCTGATTATAAATTCTTTGGTCTATATTGCCGGGCCGTTTTTGGGCGGCCTAATCATCAGCTTGTGGGGGTTCAATGTTCTGTTCGCGGTTATCAGCGTTCTTATTCTGGCTTCTAACGTCCCCTTGATGACTACCCGGGAGAAATTCAAGCCAGTGCCGTTTTCTTACTGGCACGCTTATCGCCGGCTCACTTATGCCGAGAACCGGCGCAATTTTTTGGGTTTTCTCGGTTTTGGCGAAGAACTGATTGTTCTGGTGATTTGGCCGATTTTTATTTATACCGTGGTTGCCAGCTTTTTCTCGGTTGGCTCTTTGGTGGCTGGGGCGACTTTGGCGACCACCTTGGTTTTGCTTTACGTGGGCCGTCTGACTGACGGCGGCGCGGGCGAGCGGCGCTCCATTCTTAAAGTGGGTTCGGTCTTCTCAAGCGCGGCCTGGTGGCTGCGGCTTTTGGCGGGCGGCTCTTGGGGCGTATTTTTAATTGACACTTTATCGCGCATTTCCAAGACCGTGATTGTGGTGCCCATGATGGCCATGACTTACCAGCGGGCCAATGAAACCAGCGTCATGAAAACCGTGGTCTTTTTTGAAATGTCGCTGGTGGTGGGCAAAATCTTGGCCATTGTTCTGGGGATTCTGGCCTTGCGCTACATTGGAAATTCTTACGGCGCTTTGTTTGTTCTAGCCGGCCTGATGACTTTGCTTTATTCGCTGATCAAATATGAACCCATTAAAGTGAGATAGAATATGGAAGATGGATAATGGAAAATAGAAGATATGATTATTGATGTTGAAGATATTAGAGCGTATCGTAACGCCCGCCAGCTATTAATAATAGTCCATCAAAAAGTTATTCCTTTATTGCCGATTGAAGAAAAATATGATTTATGCGATCATATGCGTCGTTCTTCAAAGTCAATATGCCGCAGTATAGCTGAAGGCTATAGTGCCAAAGATTCTTCTAAAGATTTTCGTAATTGTCTGCGAATCGCTATGCGCGAAGCGTCGGAAATGGTGGAGTGTTTTAAGCAATGCAAGGATTTAAATTATTTAAAGATTGGTGTTTGTGATTGGTTTATTGAAAAGTATGAATTAGTTCTTAAGCAGATTACACTTTTAAGAAAAAATTGGAAAACTTACGGATAATCCATTTTCTATTTTCCATCTTCCATTCTCATGAGTTTACCAGACGAAGCGGCTATTAAAAGAATAATTAAAGATAATAGTATACGCCTTGATAACCATGCGGGGCAGAATTTTTTGATTGATGAGGCGGTGCTGCGCTCAATGGTTGAGTTGGCGCGCATCCAGCCGAATGATACGGTGGTGGAAATCGGGGCCGGCTTTGGAACTTTGACCGCGGAATTGATTAAGCGCGCCCGGGAAGTGATAGCCGTGGAAAAAGACAAAACATTGGCCCGCTGTCTTAAGGAGCGATTTGGCGGCCAGTCTAATTTTAGGCTTGTGAATGATGATATTTTAAAATTTAAACCTGATGTTAGGCCGTATCGGATTATTGCCAACATCCCTTACCAAATCACTGGCAAGATTATCAGGAAGTTCGTGAGCGAGGAAGAGCGCAAACCCGCGGACATGCTGATCATGGTCCAAAAAGAGGTGGGGGAGCGGGTCTGCGCCCGACCAGGCCAGATGAGTCTGCTGGCCATTTGGGTTCAATTGTACAGCCAACCAGCCATAGTGATGCCGGTTTCCAGGCAGTCTTTTTGGCCGGTCCCCAAAGTTGATTCCGTGCTTTTGTCAATTGCCGGCATAAAGCCGGACCCGCTTTATCCGCTAAAGGATTTTACCGCTTTCTGGCGAGTTTTGCGCGTTGGCTTTTCCTCACCGCGCAAACAGCTTCGCAATAATTTAGTGGCTGGTTTGCGGATTCCATCCAAAGAAGTTGCCCGGGCCCTGGCCCAGGCCGGCATTGCGGAGAAAGCCCGGGCCCAAGAGCTCTCTATTAGTGATTGGATTGCGCTTGCTAACTCTCCTCGCGGCCGTGTGGACCCTTAAGGTACTTAAGGATCTGTTTTTGAAATTCCTCCAGGTCTCCCAGCTGGTTAGTAAGAATTTCGTACACTTTTTTCCGGTCAATCTTGCCGTACTCGTGTACCAGAATATTGCGCAATCCCACCATTTTTGTAAGCTTATTCGCTAGAGATTCGGAAACAATGCCCTGGTTATGCAAAAGTGAGACAGCCTCGTAATTGTCATCAGGACGTTTTAAGCCCTGATCAATTATTACCAAATGCGCAATGTCAATAATTGATTGTACCGAAAGTTGCAGGTAACGTTCCGTATTCCCAAATACGTGAAAATCAGCGAGAAACTGCTTTTCGCTCCCGGCTTCTGACCGGAGCGTGCGGAGGTACGACACATACTCTCTTAAACTCTCCAGTTTTTCAAAGATTTTTTGTTGAGTCAGTTGCGTCATAGAGGCGTTGCCAAGCGCGCGCGGTACTGTTTAAGAACCGGCTGGTAGTCAAAGTACTCGTTGAGCGCCTTTAATTCAAAATCAATTCGCGTTTCCGGAGAGCGCTCAAACGCGAGCACTCCCTCCCGCAGGGCAACATACCGCAGAAAAGGAGATGCGGTGTTGAGCACAACCACGTCCGCCTCTTTAGAAAGGGTTCGGGTAAGCTGCTCCAGAAGCTTCAGGCGGATGTCAAAAAACTCGCTTCGGCGCTCCGGCGCGAGATAGACCGCGATATCCACATCGCTTCCTTTCCGTCTTTTGCCGGTTGCGGCCGAACCGAATACGTAGCCAAACAAAACTTCTTCATGGTTGCGCAGAACCTTAGCTACGGACTTGGCAATTATTGTGATGTCGCTTTGTTCCATATATTTTAGACTAGCACAAATGGCAGAAAAGTGAAATCTGTCCTTTGTCATGGATTATGGTTTTGTGATACAATAAATCTACAAAGATATGGATAAATTCGTTAAAATCGGATTTGGCGCTTTAGCGGTTTTTGCTTTGATTTTTGGCTTTATGCGTTTAAGCCAGAATTTAAAATTGACTTTCAGCGATGATGGCGGCGGCCCAGCAGCTGTTGACGACGCTTTAGAAGAAACCAAGCTGCGGGTAATGGATACGGATGAGGATGGCTTGAATGACTGGGATGAACTGAACACTTATGGCACCTCGCCTTATTTGGCTGATTCGGACTCTGATGGGGTGAAAGATTTGGATGAAATTAAAAAAGGCGCTGACCCGAACTGCCCGGTTGGCAAAGAATGCGGCAGTTCGGATATCATTAAAGCCAAACTTAAGCAAACCATCACCCCGGCTGAGCCCAGTTTGGCCGCTCCGGAGGCCGCGGACAGTGAATTGCCAGTTGAGGAGCTGAAGCAATTATCACCAACTGACATTAGGGATTTGTTAAAACAGGGCGGCGTGACTGACGAGCAGTTGCAAGGCGTGTCGGACGAGGAGTTGAAGCAGTTGTTGGAAGAGACGCTTAAGCAACAGTAAAAATGGAAATTGGCTGTCATGTTATATTGTTAAATTGTCATATTGTTAAAGATGGGTAAAAAGTATTTGCAGCTAAATGGCATAGGTGCATATAAGACGGCCTTTCATCTATCAAATTATGTTTGGGAGATTGTTGTGAAATGGGATTTTTTCACAAAAGACACAGTTGGAAAACAGTTTATTAGGGCTGTTGATTCCAATTCAGCCAATATTGCGGAAGGGTTTGGCCGGTACAGTAAAAAGGATAAAATTAAGTTTTATAGATACAGTTTTGGCTCTATGAAAGAATCACTCGATTGGAATGAAAAAGCAAAAACCAGGAATCTGATTACCCGAGAGCAATATCAACACATCTTAGATGCGCTCAACAATAAACTACCCATTGAACTTAATTCTCTGATAAAGTTCACTAATGAAAAGTTAACAATATGACAATTTATCAATATAACAGTTAATGATTTTCATAACTAACTTCCAATTTCTATTACCAAAAACCAACTACCAACAACCAATTTCTAAATTACAATGTTTTCCCCTAAAACAAAAAGCACTATCCTAACTATTTTACTTGTCTTTACGACTACGGTTTTTGTTTTTGGCGCGCTGGCTGCGCCTGCCCCGGCCCGGGCGCAGTGGACTACCATCTCTCACACCTTCACCGATATCCCACGTCAGATTTCCGAAGGTATGCAGAAGGCAAAAGATACGGTAAAAAAAGCGCTCACCCGGACTCTTTCCCGCTCTTATCAGCAGGCCATCCGCAGTGTTACTTACAAACTGGCGCAGGACACCGCCACCTGGATAGCCTCGGGCGGCAAAGGCCAGAAGCCTTTGATTTTCAGGAATTTTGGCAGTTGGATGAAAGAGTCGGGCAATATAGCTGCGGGCAAGTTTTTGGCCAACTTAACCGCTGGCTGGCCAGTGAACATCTGCGACGCTTCCAGCCTTAAATCCAAATTAGCCATCACCATTGGGATTGAAAAATCTTTGGATGACCTGATGTTTCCAGTCAGCTCCAAGGATACAGGCCTGACCGGCTGCAAACTTACGGAAATAAGAAATAATTTTGCCAAAGCTGTTCAGGCCAAGAATTTTTTGGTTGATTTTCAAACCAGTTTTGAACCAGGCCGGAATGATCTTTTTGTATCTAATGCCTTGTTTGAAGATTTGAAGAAGAAAGAAGAGCAAAGCATTGAGGAGCAAGCGGTGGAGCGCATGAAATCAGGTGATTTTACTGGGGCAGAAGGCATAATTAAGTCAGCCTACCCAACCGCGACTAAGGAACAAGTTGATCAGTTGTATCGGGCTGCTTTTGATAAATACGCGGAAGACCCGCCGCGCACTGAGGATATTTTAGTTGATACTTTGGCTGTTTTTGCCAATACTCTATCTAAAGCCTACATGCAGAAATTACAGCGCGGGTTTTTTCCGTTCCGCAAAACCAGCGGCGGCCCGGACAGCGAGATTGGCGGCAGCGCCGGGTCGCTAAAAGCTTTGCTGGCTTCTTTTGACGTGTTTTCGCCCCAGCGAGCGATTGAAATCGGAGCTGGCCGGGAGATTGATTTACTGGCTGACATGCTCACTTGTCCCGAGCCTCAATACCAAACTCCGTATAATTGCCTTTTGAGCAACAGTTTGCAACAAGCTGTCCAGCAAGGATTAACCGCGCGCCAGGCTCTTGGCGTTGGAATAGACCCGGATTTGCAATTTCCAGAAGAGCACCAGGCTAATAAACCAACCTTATCATTGCCTAATCTGCGCAAACTGCGTTTTTTGCGCGTGATTCCGGTGGGCTGGGAAATCGCGGCCCAATACCTGAATGATGATGAAAAAAAAATTTCTTTCAGAGCTCTGCTTGATTGTTTTGAAAA
>Ga0155991_102_pt3 | contig 10593 bp, 7 predicted proteins | sample RifCSPlowO2_02_FD_107645 | JGI IMG/M metagenome (GOLD analysis project Ga0155991, IMG submission 107645) | Candidatus Komeilibacteria bacterium RIFCSPLOWO2_02_FULL_48_11
TTTGCTCTTTAATTCCTGCTTAACCTGCTCTAGTAAATCGTTGACTTTGGCCTGGTCCACGGCCGTGATTATGAAATTGGCGAAATAGACCACTTTTTCCAAATCCTGAACCGACAAATCCAAAACCAAGCCCATCTTTGAGGGCACGCCGCGCAAAAACCAAATGTGGGAAACCGGGGCCGCCAAGTCAATGTGGCCCATGCGCTCGCGCCGCACCAGGGCGCGGGTAACTTCCACGCCGCACTTGTCGCAAACAATGCCTTTGTAGCGGATGCGCTTGTATTTGCCGCAATAACATTCCCAGTCTTTGGTGGGTCCGAAAATGCGCTCGTCAAACAAACCGTCTTTTTCCGGCTTCTGGGTGCGGTAATTAATGGTTTCGGGCTTGGTGACTTCGCCGTGCGACCAAGCATGAATGTTTTCCGGCGAAGCCAGGCGCAAACGGATGGAATCAAAATCCGAAGCTCGCGACATCTGCTCGCGCGGGTTGAAAGTTCTGGTTGTTGTTAATGGGATGGGCATGTTTATTTCCTTTCCTCGCTGTCGGCTTCTTTGATGACTCGACCGGATTTCAACAATTCAACATCCAGCCCCAAACCCTTAAGCTCGCGCACCAAGACGTTGAACGATTCCGGCACATTGCGCTTTTCAATAGTTTCGCCTTTGATGATGGCCTCGTAAGCTTTGGAGCGGCCGGGCACGTCGTCGGATTTGATGGTTAAAATTTCCTGCAAAGTATGGGCCGCGCCATAGGCTTCCAAGGCCCAGACTTCCATTTCGCCAAAGCGCTGGCCACCGAACTGGGCTTTGCCGCCCAAGGGCTGCTGGGTAACAAGGGAATAAGGCCCAATGGAGCGCTGGTGGATTTTATCTTCAACCAAGTGATTAAGCTTCATCATGTAAATGTAGCCCACGGTAACCGGCTGATCAAAGAGCTTGCCGGTTTTGCCGTCAAACAAGCGGATTTTGCCGTGCTCCGGATAGCCGGCGCGCTTGAGCTCGGACCGGATGGTGGCTTCCGGCACCCCGTCCAGAACCGGGCTGGCGACTTTGTAACCCAAAGATTGGGCCGCCAAGCCCAAATGGGTTTCTAAAATCTGGCCCAAGTTCATGCGCGAGGCCACGCCCAGGGGATTTAAAATAATGTCCAGGGGCCGGCCATGCTCGTCAAACGGCATGTCCTCAATTGGCACTATTTTGGAAATAACGCCCTTGTTGCCGTGGCGCCCGGCCATCTTGTCCCCAACCTGCACTTTGCGCAAGCTGGCCACCGAGACCTGAATGGTTTTTAAAACTCCGGAGGGCAATTTGTCGCCGTTTTCGCGGGAAAAAATTTTAATATCCACCACTTTGCCGTGCTCGCCGTGTTCAAGATAGAGCGAACTGTCGCGCACGTCTTTGGCTTTTTCGCCGAAAATGGCGCGCAGCAGTTTTTCCTCGGCTGAAAGCTCGGTCTCGCCTTTGGGCGTGATTTTGCCCACCAAAATGTCGCCCGAAGAAACCTCGGCTCCAATGCGGACAATGCCTTCAATGTCCAAATCTTTGAATTTCTCTTCCCCGACATTGGGAATGTCGCGGGTTACCACTTCCGGCCCCAGCTTGGTGTCGCGGACGTCAATGGCGTAATCGTCAATGTGAATGGAAGTGTAGCGGTCGTCCTGCACCAGGCGCTCGGAAAGCAAAATAGCGTCTTCGTAATTGCCGCCTTCCCAGGAAAGGAATCCCACCAAAACGTTCTGGCCCAAAGCCAGCTCCCCGCGATCCGTGGCCGCGCCATCGGCAATGACTTCCCCGGCTTTAACTTTGTCGCCATGGTTGACAATCGGTTTTTGGTTCATGGAAGTGGAGGCGTTGGAGCGCACAAAATTTCCCAGCTCATATTCTTTTATCCCTTCTTTGCTTTGAATGGTGATTTTATTGGCCTGCACTCCGCTCACTTCGCCATCGTCCTCGGAAAGCACCACTTGGCCCGAATCCATGGCTGCGCGGTATTCCACCCCGGTGCCCACAATCGGGGCCTCGGGCCGGATGCAGGAAATGGACTGGCGCTGCATATTGGTGCCCATTAAAGCGCGGACCGCGTCATCATGCTCCAAAAATGGAATTAAAGACGTGGCCACGCTCACAATCTGCTTGGGTGAAACGTCCATGTACTGCACCTCGCGCACCGGCACGAACCGCGGCTCGCCATAGACGCGGGCCTCGGCCTTGGCCGCGACAAAATAGCCGTCATCGTCCAGCGGAGTGGTGGCGGCCGTGGTCACGCTGCGCTCTTCCTCAAAAGCCGTGAGATAAACCACTTCACTGGTTACGCGCGGCTTATCTTGAGCCTCATCTATCAGCACTTTTAAATAAGGGGTTTCCAAAAATCCAAATTCATTGATGCGGGCATAGCAGGCCAGATGACCGACTAAGCCGATGTTCGGCCCTTCTGGGGTGGCAATGGGGCAGATGCGGCCATAGTGGGTGCGGTGCACGTCGCGCACGTCAAATCCGGCGCGCTCGCGGGAAAGACCGCCCGGACCCATGGCCGACAGGCGGCGCTTGTGCTCCAGTTCAGCCAAAGGGTTGGTCTGGTCCATGAACTGCGAGAGCTGGGAAGACATAAAAAATTCCTTGATGGCGCCAATCACCGGCCGGGCGTTAATCAATTGGTTGGGCGTGATGGTGGAAATGTCCAAAGTGGACATGCGATCTTTAATGATGCGCTCCATGCGCGCCAAGCCGACCCGCAACTTGTTCTGCACCAGCTCCCCGACCGTGCGCACGCGGCGGTTGCCCAAATGGTCAATGTCATCCGCGGCTCCCTGGGTGCGGTTCAACCTCAGGATTTCGCTCACGATTAAGGCCAAATCCTCGCTCCGCAAGACGCGCGTTTCTTTGGTAATGGCTAAATCCAAGCCAAAGCGCTGGTTGATTTTGTAGCGCCCGACTTTGCCGAAATCATAACGGTCAAAATTAAAAAACATGGCGTGGATCAGGGAGCGGGCATTGGAGGCCGTGGCCAAATCACCCGGCCGGATTCTTTTATAAACTTCTTTTAGGCCCTCATCCTCGCTTTTGGCCGCGTCTTTTTTTAACGTTTCAGCGAGAGTGGCTTTATCGTCCGCGGGCAGGTTGGGGAAAAGTTTTAAAATGTCTTCATCCGTGCCATAGCCAAAAGCCCGCAACAGCGAAGTAATAACCACTTTGCGCTTGCGGTCGATTTTCACCCAAATAACGCCATTGGCATCGGTTTCCAGCTCCAGCCAGGCCCCGCGGTTGGGAATGACTTTGGCGCCGTAATAGCGCTTGCCGCGGATGGCGCTGGAAGTAAAAAAAACGCCGGCCGAGCGGATGAGCTGGGAAACAATCACGCGCTCAATGCCGTTGACGATAAAAGTGCCGCGCGGCGTCATCACCGGAAAATCGCCCAGATAAACTTCCTGCTCTTTAATTTCGCCGGTCCGCTTGTTGATTAGCTTCACCTGCACGCGGATGGGCGCCTCGTAAGTGACGTTTTTGGCGCGGGCGGTTTTTTCTTCAAACTTCGGCTCATCCAGATAATACTCCGAAAAAAACAATTCCAAATCGCGCCCGATAAAATCGCGGATGGGCGAAACTTCGTCAAACAGCTCCCGCAAGCCTTCTTTTAAAAACCATTGGTACGAAGCGCGCTGGGATTCTATCAAGTCCTGAAGCGGGACGGTTTCGTGTATTTTAGTAAAAAACTTGCGATCCGTCTTGGGTGAAAAACGAGCCGCGGTTTTGATGGTCGCTTTCTTTGGAGTGCGCATGGGAAAATAAAAAAATGCCTCTAACTCAAAAGTTGGGCTCCGAACTAGCTAGTTCGCCTTATTTTTCTGGCCAAAGATGAGGAGCCAAGATGCATGATAAATGGAATTGTATCTACTTTGCCGCCAGTTGTCAATACCTAAAAAGCGGCAAAAGTAAAAGATAAGAAGCTTTATTTTAGAGGCAAAGACTGCTTCTTGTCAAACTGTGGATAAGTTAAGCTGAGTTTTAAAACCCAGCCTAGCGATTTTTCTTGTGCCAAAGCTGCCAGAGCCCTGGTTTTAGCCAATAAACCAAGCCAGAAGCTATAATAAACACCGCGTAAATAATAAAGGCGATGGTGCTGTGCTCAGCCACTCCAGCTCCTAAAAAAGCGGTGGCCAGTTTGCCCGGCAATTTGCTGGCCAGAATCATCCAGAGAAAAGCGCGGAAACTCATGCCTTTAGTCAGGCCGATAAGATAAACAATAAAATCATCCGGCGGCCCGGGCAAAAGCAGTAACATAAAAATCACGTACTGGCCCCGCGCCATAACCGCGTCAAACCGATGCAGTTTATCTTCTTTGATAAACAGACTGACAAAGCCGCGGCCAAAAATCCGGCAGAACCAAAACACCGCGATTGCTCCGACAATCCAACCAACGTAGCTATAGAGAGTTCCCAGCCAGGGGCCGAAAATATAGCCAGCCGCGAAATTGGTAAAAAAATTATTCAAAGGCGCGATTATCACCTGCCCGGCTTCCAGCGCCAAGGCGGCCGCCGGTGCCCAAACTCCGAACTGGAGCACCCATTCGCGGATTGAATCGGCTGAAGCGAAGATGGCTTTGAAGTAATGGCCGAAATAGACTAATACTAAAATCACCACAATAAAAATCAAAGCATAGATGGTCTTTTTTTGTTTATTGGTGTTGAAGAAAGACATAAATTTAAGATACAAGACACAAGATGCAAGATACAAACAAGATACAATAACCAATACTCAAAATTTAAAGTTTGATTATTGAATATTGTATCTTGTTTGGTTATTGTTTCTTGTTTCTTGTATCTTTCTCAAAATCTCCCTCGCCACTTCCTCATCATTCCACGGAACTAACTTGCCAGCCACGGCCATCACTTGCTCCGAACCTTTGCCAAGCAGGAGAACAACATCGCCGGCGCTGGCAAGTTGAAACGCCTTTTGCATGGCCTGGCGCCGGTCAACAACGCGCCACCAATTTTCTCCCTCGCTCTTTCCTGTTTTATTTATGCCCGGGACAATGTCGTTGATCAGTTTTTCCGGGTCGTCATTATACGGGTCGTCAGTGGTTAAAATAACGTAATCCGCGCCTTGGGCCGCCAATTCGCCCATTATCGGCCGCTTGGCTTTATCCCGCCCGCCGCCGGTAACTCCAAAAACAACTATCAGTTTATGGCCCAGAGCTTGCCGGCGGCCAACTTCCAAAACCGACTCAAATGACCGCGGCTCGTGGGCGTAATCAACCATGACTTTAAAATTCTGGCCAGCGTCAATTGCCTGAAGCCGCCCGGGAATGAAACTTATTTTTTCCAGCGCTTCTTTGCAGGAAGTCAAGGACGCGCCCAAAGCCAAGGCAACGGCCATGGCCAGCATGGCGTTATGAGCCATAAAAACGCCGGGCAAGGACATTTGAATAAAGCGGCCTTCAACAGTAAAGCTCACGCCTTTGGCTCCTTCCCGAATGTCGCTGGCGCAAAGTTTTTTCTCGCCGGCAATTTCCTCGGCCTGACCGCAGTTTCCCCAGACCCCCCATTTCTCTTGAGCCGGGAATTTTAAGAAATACGGCGCCTCGCTGTCAAGTCGGTTGGCCACAATCACTTTTTTAATAGTGCTCCTTCCATTGTCATTACGAGGGAGCGTACTCGCGACAGAAGCCAGCCAGAGGCTGGCCACCCTTTGGGCGGCAATCCCAGAATTAATTTCGGGATTGCTTCGCGGAGCCTGCCCCGAGTACCCCCGAGGGGCTCGCAATGACACTATAGAATACTCATTCTTTTGATAACTTTTCGCTAAATTCTTGAATATAACCGCTTTGGCCTCGCGGTAGGCAGCGAACGAACCGTGCGACTCAATATGCTCGGGCGACAAATTAGTGAACACCGCCGCGTCAAAAGCAATGCCCCAGTGCCGATTCTGTAAAATGCCTTCGCTGGTAACTTCAATTACAGCGTGCGTGCAGCCACTGCCCACCATCTGTGACAATAATCTTTGTAATTTAAAGCGACCAGGCATGCCCTGTTTGGTATCATTTGACCACTCTTTCTCCCCTGTCTTAAAAAAAATCGTATTACTGGAACCGACTTTATAACCCGCCTCTTCAAGAATGCGGGTAATCATCAAAACAGCGCTGGATTTACCTTTGGTGCCAGTCACGCCGATGACTATCAATTTGCGCGAAGGAAAACGGTAATAGACATTAGCCAAAACGGCTAATGTTTTGTGGTATAGCAATAAAACTGATTTTGGCAACAATACTTTAATCATTCTCTTTAACATGCTACTTACTACTTGACAAATTTAATGAATCTGCTAATATACTGTTATTATCACCAACGGAAAAGTCGCCCTATAAGGTTTCGTCCTTATGGGGCCTTTTCTTTTCATAAGCAAGCTTTATCTGTAAATCATTCATATACCTTAAATACGGACGGAATAATCAGTTGAAACAGAAAAATCGGGGTTGGTTTTGTAATGATGACCATACAGCTCGTCTGTGAAGATGACTCCCTCAAATTCTTTGGGTCCAGTTTTGATAATCCTTGATTTTATATTTTAAAAAATCTTCCATAAATGATTTTGGTGTCTTTATTGTACCAAGCTCGCACCTATTTTCAAAACAAATGATGTCGCACGCGCGAAGCGCGTGGGGACTTTGAATTAAATCCTACGCTCGGAGAACGCCCCGCCCTCAAGGATTCGGGCGGGGCTTCCAAGTCACTCGGACGGTGCGGGCATTCCCCCACACACACCCTCCTTCCCGCGCCGTCCTCGCCTCAAAAATTATTCGGTTGCTTGCGCTTCAACATTAGGAGACCATGAACGCAAAAAAGATATTGCTTCATCTGGCGTCTCAACAAATTTTATAAAACTTGCTTTGTCTAATTTTATTCCTTTTTCATCAAACGCTTCTTTCTCCCTGCTTATCATACTTTCTAATAATTGCCTTAAACTTACCTTTTCTTCATTGCCACCGATTGTTATTGTTTTATCCTCCCACTCTCTGCCCACAAATACTGCTGGTGAAATTTTTGGCTGTTCGATTGTGCCCCAATATGTCATTCGGTCTATCGCCTCCATTGCTTCAGTAAATGTTCCTAATGTTTTAGATGGCGGAAGAAAGACATATGCGTCAACGGATTCATGAAATAAAAAATCTTTAAAATGTTCCCAGTCCTGTATACCAACACCTCTCAATTGCCCAGGCACATTTTCAACTGTTTTTCCTTGCTTTTGTCTTTCGGCAGGATTAGCAATAAGTATTTTTCCCTTGCCCGCCAGCACGCCTTCTCTAACCGCACCGGGGTATCCAGTTTGTCCGCCCGCAAGTACGGTTACGCCTTCTTCAGCAAAAACTCTGCCAAGCTGGACAGCTGTTTGTTTTTGCTGCTCAACCGGTTCTTGAAAAGTACCGAGAACTGTAATTCTCTTGAATTTTGCTGACAACTTTTCCTGAAAGGATTCTTTTTCTATGTTTTTAAAAAATTGCTCACTCATAAAATTAGTGCATTTTCTTTTCTGTTTCGGCAGACAATTTGGATAATGCCTCACTATAGTTAACCGGATAATTTTTAGATTTACGCAAAATCTTCAAATAGGAAGGAAGCCCATCTATTTCTTTTTTGCAATAACTTCGTATTTCTTCTAATGGAGGCAAATAGTTAATCAGCTTTCCGTTACTAACAAATTCTTCCAGCAATAATTGACCATTTATTTTTTCATTTTCTAAACCAATAACATCCTCAACCATAATTCCTTGTTCATCACGAAGTCTAAAAACTTGTTTCTTGGCTGGGTAGCTCTTTTTACCTTTTGACAATTTCATAACAGGGCGGATATCTTGCCCCTTTTGAATTTCAGCGAGTTTGTAAACAACTTCAAGTTTTGGCGCGTCCGGCGAAGAAATTAATTCTGTAACTACCAAAAAGCCATCACACATTGCGCCAGATTTCAACATTTTTTCTATCATCTTTTCCTCAATATTTCCGGAAAGAAGTATCTTAATATCATGAAGACCGTTTTTATCCAGTTCTTTTCTGGCATACTTCGAACGCTGGACAAGATTGCCGCTATCTATATACATCATTGCGATTTTTCCGCCTTTTTCTTTTAGCTCTTTTGCCACAGTTATAAAATTATTTACACCATTTTTAAAATTGTATGTGTCCACTAATATCACAGCTTCGTCATCAGAAAATGTGTGCGTAAACGATCTCATCGCTTCTAACTCTGAATCAAATGATTTGATAAAAGCGTGCGTCAACGCATTAAGAATCTTTTTCGGTAAAGTCAAACCATACTTTCTCCAAAATGCTAACTGCGAAGATGATGGGCTTCCACCAACAATATACAGCGAGCGCATACATTTAAACCCTGATTCAAACCCTTGCGCTCTCGTCGTGGGCAATACTACGATTTTTCCTTGTGCGACAAGAATACTGCGCACACATTTTGATGAAAATATTGTGTTTGAGGAAATGGCGTTAACAATATAAAGATAAAGCAATTCAAGTTGCCACAACGGGCCAGTGAGTCTCATAACTGGCTCGCCGGGGAAAAAGACGCTCCCTTCTTTCATCGCCAAAACATCGCCTTCAAATTTAAAAATTTTTAGTTTTTGCGCCATTTCCTCATCAATTAGTTTTGCTTGAATTAATCTTTCAATGTCGTCATCAGTGAATTTCCAATTTAGCAAATCTGTCAATACTTCTTCCAAACCAGTAAATACCAAAAAATTTCTATTGTCCGGCATATCTCTGATGAGCAAATCATAAGTCGCAGTAACTTCTTCTAGCCCTGCGCGATACCATGCTTTCCACATTCCAAAAGCACCCGCTTGTGAAAAGAGTGAAAGGTCGGCATTGCCAAAATAGTGGTTAGTCCCCGGAATTTTAATATTTTCACTTTTTAGAGAGTTGTTTATCATAATCTAAGGATAGTATAAACATAATAACATTTGAAGCGCAAGCAACCGAATAATTTTTGAGGCGAGGACGGCGCGGAAAAGAGGGTGCGGGCGGAATGCCCGCGCCGTTAGTTCTCAACCAATTAGTTCCATTCTGGTGCCCTCGAGAGGAGTCGAACCTCTGTTCCGAGATCCGGAATCTCGTGTCCTATCCACTGAACGACGAGGGCTCGTTTGTCTTTAGAAAATCTCCCACTTTTTTAATATCATCCGGATTGCCGAAATCCAGCCAATAATCCAGCATCTTGCGCGCTTTCACCTTTCCCTGTTTGGCCAAAGCGGCAATGGCATCGGTTAATTCATATTCGCCGCGGGGAGATTTGCCAACCTTCATGGTTTCGGCAAATATCTCGGGCGTGAATTTGTAACAGCCAATGGACACCCAATTGGAAATAAACTCTTTGGGTTTTTCCACAAAATCAACAACCTTGTCGCCTTCCATTATTGGCACCCCGTATTTTTCTGGATTCGGCACATGGAGTAAGCTGACATAGTTAAAATCATCATCCAACTCGCGAATGGCGGCTAAATCGCGCGGACTATAAAGATTATCGCCGTAAATACACACAAACTGTTCGTTTCCAACCACCCTCTGGGTGGCCAGAACCGGAATGGCGGTGCCGTACTTGGCCGTGCCCATGACTTCAAACTGGTCAATAAGCGTCAATGGAAATTCTCTGCCAATGCCAGCGGAAAACTCGCGCATTTTTTCGGCATGATGGCCAATCACCAAAACCATTTCCGTAAAACCGGCATTCTGCAAATTTTTTAAAACATAATAAATAAACGGCTTATCCAGCACGCTAATTAAATGTTTAGGGCGGTCTTTGGCTAAATCCAGCATGCGCGTGCCTTTGCCGGCAGCCGGAATGACGACTTTAGAAATCATAAGTGTTAAATTGTTATATTGCTAAATTGTTACCTCGGCTACACATCTCCTGCTTAAAAACAATTTAACAATATAACAATTTTTTACAAAACCACACCTCAAAACACCCCGCGGATGCTTCGCAATAGTCTATACAACCTATACCAATTAGAACGATAAATCAAGTCAAAAGAATCGGGGTAGCATATAACCTCTCCTCCAAAACCAGTCTTGAACCGCGTAACTCCTGGCCACGACTTTTTGTAAGCCAGATGACGTTCATCAAGCGGATTAACTCCCCGCCAATCATAATAACGAAACCCCTGCCGTTGCGCGTCTTTTATGATTTCCCAATGCAGCAAATGCGCGGCTTTAACGTTGCGGAATTCATTTCCGGAAGCTCCGTGCGCGTAGGTGGCGGTATCGCCAAAATACATGACTAGGGCGCTGGCGATTATTTTTTCTTCAAAAGACGCCTGCCAGATTTTGAGCCGGCAATCGCCGTTAGCCAAAACTTCCGACATCTTTTTGTAGTACCAATCAGGATGCGAGGCGAACTTGTCGCGTTTGGTGGTGGCGCGGTTTAATGTTATAAAATCATCAACCGAGCCGGGACCAACAACAACGCCTTTTTTCCGCGCCAAATTGATGTTGTATCTGGTTTTGTGATGCATCTTGCTTAATATCTCCTCTTCTTGGCGCGACAAATCCAAAACTAAAGTGCACTGGGGCTGAGTGGCTGAGATGGCTTTAA
>Ga0155991_116_pt1 | contig 10024 bp, 14 predicted proteins | sample RifCSPlowO2_02_FD_107645 | JGI IMG/M metagenome (GOLD analysis project Ga0155991, IMG submission 107645) | Candidatus Komeilibacteria bacterium RIFCSPLOWO2_02_FULL_48_11
TGGCTGAACTGAAAAAAGTGGCTTCCTGGCAGGTTTGGAAAGACACCACCACCGGCAGGCTCTATAAGATTGGGGCCGCAACAGCTAAAGCCGCCAAAACCATTAGAGCCAAGTTAGATACGGCGCTCAAAGGTGTTTCATCGGCCACGCCCGTTTCTACGGCCGCCACTCTCAGTCAATATCTTACTTACGGCTCCAAAGGAACTGATGTCAGCGCTTTGCAGGAGCTCTTAAAGAAAGAGGGCGTTTATCCGGAAGGAATTGTGAATGGCAGTTATGGCGCGGCTACCCAGAAAGCTGTCCAGCGTTTTCAGGAAAAGTACAAAATAGCCAAAAAAGGACAGCTTGGTTATGGCGCGGTTGGCGCGGCTACTCGTACCAAGGTTAATGCGTTGTTAGCTAAATAGAAGCGGATTAACGCTGATAGTTACGCAGATTACGCAGAATTAATAAAACACGCCTCGTTAAACCAAATGGGGCGTGTTTGGTTGTTTATTTATCCACACCTGCTTATGTTATACTACCCACGTGTCCACTTCACGTACTACTTATATCATTGTAATCATACTCGTCCTCGGAACAGGGCTCTGGTACTGGAACGCGCCAGAAGCAGAAATATCGCCTGCTTCTTTTAAGGTTGGCAATGAGGAAGTTTTTACTCCGGAAACGCCAGAGCAGGAGAGGGCCATAGCCATGCCGCTTAGCCGCGCCAGTGAGCGGATTACTAAAAAGCCGTTTGGTATAAAAATTACGCCCCAGATTTCGCCAGTTCAACCTGAAAGGTTTTCGGGCTTTCACACTGGCACGGATTTTGAGACTTTCCCAGAAGAGCAGGGGGAAGAGGTGGCGGTTTTTGCCATTTGCGCCGGCAAGCTGGCAGTAAAAAGAATTGCCAGTGGTTATGGCGGGGTGTTGGCGCAGAATTGTATTTTGGCAGGCGAGCCGGTCGCAGTAGTTTATGGACATATAGCTTTAGGTAGTGTTACAGCCAAAGTCGGGGATGAGCTGAAGTCTGGAGAGCAGATTGCGGCGTTGGGCGAGCCGGGAATCGACACCGACGGAGAGCGCAAACATCTGCATCTTGGCATCCACAAAGGCAGTCAGGTTGATATTCGCGGCTATGTGCAGAACCAAAGCGAGTTAGGCGGGTGGTTGGATTTTTCCACATCAAAATAGCCGTCCAAGCTATCCACAATCCCTCTTTTTATTCCCTTGATAAGGAGTAAAATAAAGTAGAGAACTGCGAGGGGCTTTATTGGCTCCAAGGTCGGCGCAGATTAAGAAATTATAAAAACAAATATGCAAAAACTAGATATCAAAAAACTGGGCTGGGTACTCTCGATTTTCGGCGTGGTGGCTTTTGTTGTCCATTATGTTTGGTATTATCTGGTGGACGCGGCCTTGCGCGGCGATTATCTCAAATGGCTCAAAATGTGCTTCTTTGGCTTTTCGGGAATGAACGCCAACAGCTTTATCGTGGCCTTGGTTCAGGCGTTTGTCTGGGGCTGGATTGTGGCCTGGGTGTTTGGCGCGGTTTGGAACAAGGTTAACAAAAGTTAGCAAATCCCGCAGGTGCGGGAAAAATAAAAGATCCACTTCAAAAAATTTCTGCCTTAAGACAGAGATGTTGTTTTTTACGTATTTATTAGTTTATCACGCACCTTTGTCGGGGATACCAGACTCGAACTCGCGACCTCGTCGTCCCGAACGACGCGGCCGCCAGAGGCGGCCAGGCGCTACATATATCCGCCTTTGGCGGAAACTGCGCTTAATATAGCATTTCTAATATTACGCCCAAGGCCTGTTTTATAGAATTTTTCTCGCAATACGGCGTCTTGTTCGCACAAATAACTTTCAAAGTAGATAAGTTTAAATGGTCCGTTTTCTCTAGTCCATTCATTACTACCACGATTATGTTCAATTAGTCTTTCTTTGGGATTTTTACTGGTATAGCCGGTATAGATTTTTTGATTTTTAATGCTTTTCAAAAAATAAATATTATGCATTATTTTTTGTTTCAAAATCGGGCTGGCGAGACTCGAACTCGCGACCTCATCGTCCCGAACGATGCGCGCTACCAACTGCGCTACAGCCCGTTATTATGTTGTTTATTTACTCTTCCTGAACGATGCGGCCGCCAGAGGCGGCCAGGCGCTACATATATCCGCCTTTGGCGGAGCCCATAGTAGTTTTAATCATAGATAAAAAAACACCGTCTGGCAACTCAAGGAGTCGCCAGACGGGCAGGTTTCATGTTCGATGCGGCTGGTGGCGGGAGGCGCGACAATCGCGCCAGAGCCAGGCCGCAACCACCAACAGCACTGGGACGAGCCAGAGCCCGTCCACATGATAGCCGGACTTGACCGCCAGGATCAAACCGGCAAAATACAAAACAACAAGCGTGAGAATAAACATTTTCACCCCTCTTTTTTCGGGTTGAGAATCAAGAGGCGCTTTTTTGGGTAAAAGCGCCGGTTGTTTTCAATACCTATAATATATCACTATATTTATTACTTTGTCAATAGTAGGTATTTAAATAATACTGCTATAATAGAGCTAATGAAAGCTCTAATTTTTTACCCTTATGACCGAAGAAAAGTGGCAGCAATTAATAGGCCAGATAAAAGACCGTTGTCAGGTGACTTCCAGCCAAAAGCGGTTGGGTGATTTTGAGGGCGAGGAAATTGATGTAGTTTTATTTACCAACCAGACAGAGGAAAGTTACATTTTAGATGTCCCAATTCGGCAAAGAGTCGCCAAAGCCTTGGATGCCAAACTTAAAATTTCGATTAACTAAATAGTGTCATTCCCGCGTCAGCGGGAATCCAGAAAAAATATGAAAAACGCAAACAATAACTTCGAAGACCCCTTGCCCCAAGCCGAGCCAACCAAGACAGCGGCCTGCTGTTCTTTAAATCAGTGGCTAATTTTAGCCGTGGCCGTGGTGGTAACCGCTGTGGTGGTCGGTGGCGGCGTTTTTTGGTTGATGTCGAACCGCCTTGTCTCGGAACAAGCGGCCTTGGAACAAAAAATTACGGATTTGCAGAATCAAATAACCCAGTCGCAATCAGCTTCTGAAGCAGAAGGTGAGGTTGATACTTTGAATTGGAAAACATATCAGAATGAAGAATATGGATTCATGGTAAAATATCCTAACGAATACTCAGTTAAAGAAATTAAGGAAAAAAATTATTGGTATGTAGCCACATATCTTACAGAGGGTTATGAGAATATACCCAAACTGATGAATGTCTCAGTAGAAAATATTACACAGAAATTGGATTCGTTTGTGAAGATAATGGATTTACAAAAACAGGGCGCAGTAAGTAATGAAAAAGCATATGGCAATGGTTATAAAGTAGATTTGAAATTTGATTATATTAGTATTGATGGTATCCGTTCTTTGAGAGCAGATTGGGTATGGAATAAAATTCCTTCAGGAATGGCAGCTGTAAAGGAGAGCACTTCTTATTTCTTATATCATAATGACAAACTTTATTCCGTAGCCATTTTAGGCCTTGAGAGACCTGACCGTGAAACATTGCCCAATCAAATCCTCTCCACTTTCAAATTCCTCGACACCGCGCCGGTCAACTAAAATCCCCTCTCCTCCCCGAGGAGAGGGTAGGGTGAGGAGCGGAGCGCAGAATGAAACGTAAATATAAACTATTTAATAGTAAAAGCAGCACTTCCTTACGGCGTCGATTGCGCAGTAATTTTACCAAATCAGAAGAACTCATCTGGCGCATAGTGCGGAATAATCATCTTGGTTTTAAGTTCAGGCGCCAATATGGAATAGGCGCGTTCGTTGTTGATTTTTGTTCTCCAGAATTGAAACTTATTGTCGAGATTGACGGAGAGACACATTACAACGATGTTAATTATATTAAAGATCAGCAGAGACAAAAGTATTTAGAGAATGTAGGTTTTACAGTTAAACGCTATACTGGTGAGTATGTACTGAATAATCCTGAAGGATTGCACGATGATTTAAAGGCGTTTTGTGGTCAGATTTCGCACTCCGAACCCTCACCCTACCCTCTCCCTGGAAGGGAGAGGGGACTATAAACATTATGCTCATCGATACCCACTGCCATTTGGCATTCAAAGCCTTTGATGATTCGTGGCTCGAGGTGGTCAAGCGCGCCAGAGATAAAGACATTCAGATGATTGTGGTCGGGGCGGCTAAGGCCACAAGTGAAAAGTCTATCGCCATCGCGGAGCAGAGCGGTGGCGTTTTTGCCTCTGTCGGCCTTCATCCCACGCACACGGATGAAGAGTTTGACTTTGCATGGTTTAAAAACGCGGCGGATAATCTCAAGGTCGTGGCTATTGGGGAGACCGGGATAGACCATTATCATATTGACGTTACCCCACGTCATTCCGAGCTTGTCGAGGAATCTCAGGGTTATTCAAGGGATCCCTCGACTCCGCTTCGCTCCGCTCGGGATGACGATAAAAAACGAGCCGTCGTGTTGAAGAAGCAAGAAGACTTGTTGCGCCAGCATTTGACTATTGCGCGGGATAAAAAATTGCCGGTCATATTACATTCCAGAGATGGTAAAACGGAGTCAACGGGGGAGTGCTACAATCATATCTATCAGGTTTTGACGGATTTTGGTTACTTTAATGGCGTGCTGCATTGTTATGGCGGGGACTGGCTAATGGCCAAGAAATTCTTGGATTTAGGGTTAATGCTGTCTTTTACGGGCATTGTCACCTTTAAAAACGTCAGCGAATCGTTAAAAGAGGTAGTGCGGAATGTTCCTTTGGACAGATTTATGATTGAAACCGATTCGCCGTATCTGGCGCCCGAGCCGGAGCGGGGCAAGGAAAACGAGCCGGCTTTTGTGGAACACATAGCTCGCGGCATTGCCGAAATACGCGGTGTATCGTATGATGAGGTGGCGCGGGTAACGACGGAGAATGCCAGAAAGTTTTTTAATATATAAAAAAATTGTTAAATTGTCATATTGTTTTTTTTGGGAATGATTGGTAACTGTAGCATAACAATATAGCAATTTAACAATATGACAATATGGATACCATAGTCTTCATCATAATCATCATTGCTTTAATTATTGGTTTTTCCACGGTTATTTTTATTTTATCCCGACGTCAAAAACCAACCGATACCGCTGGCCTCCAATTTTTGCAAAACCAAATGAACGAAATGTCCCGCGTGCTGGACAGCAAGCTGACGGAATCCAATAAAATGCTCCAAGAGCAGTTTGGCCAGTCCTCGCGCGTGATTCAGGGCATTACCGGCCAGAGCCACCAGATTCTCAAAGACGTTACCGAGCGGCTCACCAAATTGGATGAGACTAATAAGCAGGTGGTGAACGTGGGCGACCAAATTAAGAGCTTGGAGGCCATACTTAAAAATCCCAAACAGCGCGGGGTGCTGGGCGAGTATTATTTGGAAAACGTGCTGAAAAACGTGCTGCCCCCGGGCTCGTACCAGATGCAATATAAATTCAAAGACAGCGAAATCGTGGACGCGGTGGTGTTTGTGGGCGAAAAATTGGTGCCAGTTGATTCCAAGTTTTCACTGGAAAATTACAACCGCGTTTTGAGCGCTCCGGACGATGAGACCCGCGAGCGCCATGAAAAGGCGTTTAAAGCCGATTTAAAAAACCGCATTGACGAGACTTCCAAATACATCCGGCCTGATGAAAATACCATGGAATTCGCTTTTATGTTTATTCCGTCCGAGGGCATTTATTACGATTTGCTCATCAACAAAGTGGGGGCCGTGAAAATTTCCACCGAGGATTTGATTGAATACGCTTTCAAGCAAAAGCACGTGATTATTGTTTCACCCACATCTTTCCTGGCTTATCTGCAGACCGTGTTGCAGGGCATGAAAGCGCTGCGGATTGAAAAAGACGCCCAGGAAATTCGCAAGCGGGTGGAACAGCTGGGCAAACACATTATCAATTACGAGGAATACATGCGCAAACTGGGCTCTAATCTTTCCACCACGGTTAATGTTTATAATACTTCTTATAAAGAATTAAATAAGATAGATAAAGACGTCATGCGCCTCACTGGCCGGGCTGAACCCGGTTTTGAACCATTAGCCATTGATCGCCCGCAAATCGGGGAAGAGTAAAATGAACAACAAGTCAAGCCTCCTTGAGCCTTGACAGCAGTGGTAAAACACTGAATGATACCAGTATGTCGGTTTTTGGCAGCGATAGAAAATACTACCTTTTTGCCTTGAAAATTGTCGGGAATTTTGGCGTAACTATTGCGGCGCCAGTAGTGCTTTTTGTTCTGATTGGCCAGTACTTGGAGGGCCGGTACGGACACGAGCCGTATTTTACGATTGGCGGTTTCGCGGTTGCAGCGTTGCTTTCCGGCCGGATAATTTATAAGAAAGCAAAAGAATATGGCAGGGAGTACCAGAAATTGAGTGAGTGACAGAACATATGGCTATCCACATTCCAACCCTAGCTCCAGAAATCATCGGGCACATTGGCCAATGGCCAATAACCAACACCATCATCAATGCCTGGCTCGCGATTATTATTTTTTTGTTCATTGGCTTGGCTGTGCGCTGGAGCGTGCAGTTGCGGCCCGGCAAGCTCCAGAATTTTTTTGAGTACATCCTCGAGCTTCTCATGGGTTACTTTGACCAGGTTACTGGTGAACGGAAGAGGACAATACGCTTCCTCCCGATTGTGGGTTCGGTTTTTTTCTTCATCTTGCTCTCCAATTGGCTGGGGCTTTTGCCCGGCACCGGCAGCATTACGGTGGGCCGTAATTTTTTGCTCCGGCCGGCTAATACGGATTTGAACTTGACCTTGGCTATGGCTATGGTAGCTGTGCTTTCCTCCCACATATTCGGCTTTTTAACGGTTGGCGTGGCGGCCCACATCGGCAAGTTCGTGCAAATCAAGAATTTTTTTAAGAGCTTCAAGCATGGGCCGATTGGCATATTTACCGCCATGGTGGAAGGCGCGGTGGGGCTGATTGAAATCGTCAGCGAGCTGGCCAAAGTGCTCTCGCTCTCATTGCGGCTTTTTGGCAATATATTTGCCGGCGAAGTGCTCATCTCGGTCATCAGCGCCCTGGTTGGCCTCTTGGTGCCAACGCCATTCATGCTTTTGGAGCTTTTGGTGGGGTTGATTCAGGCCTCAGTGTTTGCTATGTTGACCATAGTCTATCTGACCGTAGCCACCATGGAGCCGCATGGAGCTGAAGAACATTAAAAAGCGATGCTAATGAATGCGAATGACATGCGAATATCTACACGTCATCTTGAGCGAAGTGACTCGTTGTACTCAACGAGGAACGAAGTCGAAAGATCTCGTGGATAAACACCGAGATCCCTCCACTCGCCCTGCTGGGCTCGGTCGGGATGACGGGTAAGAAATTCGTATCATTAGCCCGCCTGCAACGCTATGCTTGCATTGCGGGCAGGCATGTCATTCGTAGATTCGCATCACGTTTATAATTTAAGATGCTCACCGCGAGGTTAAACCAATACATAATAAGTTTTTCCCCTCGACTAAGGAGTATCAAGAAAGGAATATCTATATGGAACACGAATCAATCGTGACCATCATGAAAGGCGCCACCATGGTGGTGGGCGGCATTTTTCCGGCCATGGCCATTGGCAAGCTGGTCACCAAGGCCATGGAATCAATCGGCCGCAATCCGGAATCGTCCGGCAAGCTCTTTGTGCACATGCTTTTGGGCGCGGCTTTTGCCGAAGCCATTGCCATTTACGCCTTGGTGGTGGTGTTCACGTTACAATAATTAAGTAAAAGAAAACACCCCCGGTAAAAGGGGTGCTTCCTGATACAGTAGGCCTTTCGGCAAACCGTTCTCGCCAGCCAAGATTAATGTAATTATACATGGCGACAACCTCTTTGTCAATAGGGGCTCTGTGAATAACCAAAGCAGTCCCTTGGAGCGGACGGGATTCGAACCCGTAACTCTTGGCTGGCTAGACAAGCGGTTTGCCATTAAGCCTACCGCCCCGCTCGGTTGGGACTGCGCATATAGTATAGCATGAAATTTTTTTAATATGTTTTTTATTGATATAGTTCATGCCTCTTCCGAGGCTGCATCAGCAGCGGCAGAAGGGGCTCAAGAAGGTCTTTTGGCTTCACTCGGAATTAATGTGACTCTTTTTCTGTTTCAGTTGGCTAACTTTATCGTGGTGGCTTTGATTTTGTGGTTTTTGATTTTAAAGCCGCTGACAAAAAAGATGGCCGAGCGCCAGAAAATTATTGATGAGAGTTTGGATAACGCCAAAAAGGTTCAGGCCAATTTGGAGCAAAGCGAGCAAGATTACCAAAAGCGTCTGCAGGAAGCCAAACGGGCAGCGGAAAAGGTTTTGGAACAAGCTGGCCTGGAATCAGAAAAACTTTCGAGCGAATTGAAAGATAAAGCCAAAAAAGAGATTGAATCTTTGGTGGCCCAGGCCAAGCGCAATATTCAGCTGGAAAAGGAGGAAATGACCGTTGCTTTCAAAGGCGAGGCCGCAACGCTGGTGGCTTTGGCTTTGGAGAAAATTTTGAGCGAAAAAATGACTGATGAGCGGGATAAAAAGTTTATTAAGGAGATTGTTGAAAAATTGGATAAGTAAACGTCATCCTGAGGCGAAGCCGAGTTGAAGTCGGCCAGAGGCCGACCAGCCTCTGGCTGGGATCCCAGCGTTTGCCCACGAGATTCTTCGCGGAGTTTACCCCGAGTATGCCCGAGGGGCTCAGAATGACGATATAGATATGAAGAAAAGCAAAAACCTCAAAGCCTACGCGCAAGCGCTGTACGAAGCCGCCAAGGGTTTGCGCGGGCAAGAACTCTCGTCCGTGATTGAACGCTTTGCGGCTTTGCTCGGACGGCATGGTTTGCTCAAGCAAGCCAACCGCATTATTGATGAGTTCGCGCGCCATGCCAAAGCCCAAGAGGGCATTGTTGAGATTGAGGTTGCTTCGAGCCGCGAACTGTCGGTTGCGACTTTGTCCCACATCAAAAAAGCATTTTCCGCCCAAGGCGGATCCGCCTCTGGCGGAGGACAGAACGTGGAAGCCGCGGTCAGCGTGGAGCCGGCGCTTCTGGGCGGCGTGGTGGTGCGGACTCGGGATACGATTTTAGATGGGAGTCTGCGGACGCAATTAGGAAGATTAAAAATGAAATTAATTATGTAATGTCATTGCGAGCGAGGCTACTGCCGAGCGAAGCCAGCCAGAGGCTGGCCACCCTTTGGGCGGCAATCCCAGTGTTTATCCACGGGATCGCCACGCCCCGCTTCGCGGGGCTCGCGATGACACATAGAATTATGTCCATAAATACCATTGTTGAACAATTAAAAAAGCAGATTGCTGATTTTGAAAAGGATGTCCAGGTTGAAGAAATCGGCGCTGTGCTTGAGGTTGGTGACGGCATTGCCCGCATGAGCGGCCTGTCCAAATGCCAAGCCAGCGAGATGCTCGAGTTCGCGCCTAGCGAACGAGAGTCCGCCTCTGGCGGATCTTCGCGCCGACCGACCTTCGGAGTCGCGCTTAACCTGGAAGAAGAAACCATTGGCGCCGTGCTGTTGGGCGAATACGGCCACATTAAAGAAGGCGACACAGTCAAGCGCACTGGCCGGATTCTTTCCGTGCCAGTGGGGGATGAGCTCATTGGCCGCGTGGTCAATCCTCTGGGCGAGCCGATTGATGGGGGTGCGTCGATAAAATCTAAAGAATTCTATCCCATTGAGCGCATTGCGCCCGGGGTGATGAAACGGCAAGGCGTGTCAGCTCCGGTGCAGACCGGCATCAAAGCCATTGATGCCATGATTCCGATTGGCCGGGGCCAGCGCGAACTCATTATCGGTGATAGGCAAACCGGCAAAACTTCACTGGCTATTGATGCCATCATCAATCAAAAAGGCCAGGACATGCTCTGCATTTACGCGGCCATTGGCCAAAAAGAATCTAAAATCGCCCGCACTGTTGCCAAACTCAAGGCAACCGGGGCCATGGATTACACTATTGTGGTGGCAGCCGGCGCGTCTGACCCGGCC
>Ga0155991_104_pt3 | contig 9657 bp, 13 predicted proteins | sample RifCSPlowO2_02_FD_107645 | JGI IMG/M metagenome (GOLD analysis project Ga0155991, IMG submission 107645) | Candidatus Komeilibacteria bacterium RIFCSPLOWO2_02_FULL_48_11
ATTTTTGGTTCACTTCATGCCAGGGAAAGCTGGCTCAAACTTTTTTAAAACATAATCCCGCGGATAACGCGGTCCTAACACTTCCATTCGTAAATATTTAATTCCAAATTCCTTTGCCTGTTCGCGAGTGGGCATCCAAATATCGACCCGGTATTTGTATCTGACATTCATGCGGTCTTCCACCACGAAAACTTTATCTCCAAACATATCCGGGAAACGGACCAAAGAGCCTAAAGGCAAAAAATTAACAGCCACCACGCCATCCCGAACCGGCGTTATCCAGCCAGTAGTGTAGGGTGTGCGGTCAGTTTGCCGCGGCTCGGACGAATAAGCGGTTACGGTCAGCCAGTGCTCGTTTATCACCCGCGACTCATTCTCTTGGGGCAGAGAAACACTGCCCAGAGTGGAATAAGCAAAAAGTTTTTCGTTTTTTTCAACCGGAATTTCATTAATATCAAAAACAGCGGCCTGACTGCGCTCAAAAGCCGAGTAATTTTGTTGCGCGGCAAAAACCAGGTGCGGCGCGCCTAATTGAAAAACAAAAGAAACAACTGCCAGAAAAACAAAGAATTTACTGCGTTTAATTTGTCTTTTGGTCAACATAATAAAGCGATGTGAATCCCGCACTTTTTTTCGGATTGCGAAAAAAAAGGTGCGGGAATAAAAATATCCTTTTCGCACTGGAAAGGATATTTAACCCAACAAATACAGTATAGCACAACTGCGTCAAAAAGTAAAGCCCTCGTCCGACAATTTTGGCATACCAAGATGTTTATATGCGCGTTCCGTGGCTACCCGTCCGCGCGGGGTGCGGTCCAAAAAACCAATCTGCATTAAGAATGGTTCATAAACGTCTTCAATGGTGGCCATCTCTTCGGCCGTGGCCGCGGCCAAGGTTTGCACGCCCACTGGCCCGCCATTAAATTTTTCAATAATGGCCAGAAGAATTTTTCTATCAACCTGGTCCAAGCCCAGAGCATCAACCTCTAACATATCCAAAGCTTGTTTGGCGATTGGCTCGCTTACCCGGCCATCGCCTCTCACTTGGGCAAAATCGCGCACGCGTTTTAATAAACGGTTAGCCACCCGCGGGGTGCGGCGCGAGCGCTGGCTTAAAATTTCAGCTGCCGGCGGTTCAATGTCAGTGAACAAAATTTTTGCGCTCCGCTCCACAATCTTTTTTATCTCGTCTTCTTCGTAAAAATTCAAAGGATAAATCACTCCAAACCTATCCCGCAAGGGCGAAGACAGCAGGCTGATTCTGGTGGTGGCGCCAATCAAGGTGAACTTGGGCAAATCAAGTTTTAACACTCGAGCTGACGGCCCCTTACCCACCACCAAATCCAAAGAATAGTCTTCCATGGCTGGATACAACACTTCTTCCACTACTTTGTTCAGGCGGTGGATTTCATCAATGAATAAAATATCGCCCGGCTCTAAATTTGTCAGGATAGCTGCCAAGTCCCCGGAGCGCTCAATGGCCGGCCCGCTCGTGACTTTTATATGCACCCCCATCTCATTGGCAATCACCCCGGCTAAAGTTGTCTTGCCCAAGCCCGGCGGGCCGTACAAAAGCACATGCTCAATCGGCTCCCCTCGCTGTTTGGCCGCTTGCATAAAAATTTCCAGGTTCTGTTTGACCTTGGTCTGGCCGATGTATTCTTTCAAAGTCCGCGGTCGCAGGGTTAAATCCAAGACATTGTCTTCATTGGATTGATTTTCTGGGGTAATAATGCGTTCTTCGTCTGGCATAATACTTCTAGATTATCACGGATTTGACAAAAATAAAACAGATGCTACACTGTAATACAGTGTATTACTATACATTAGACTGGGGAACTATGAGACAAATAATAAATCTATCTCTACCGCCGGAGTTATCTTCAGTGGTAACCAAAGAGGTCAAAACAGGAAAATATTCAAGCACCAGCGAATTTTTTCGAGAATTGCTTCGTGCCTGGATGGAAGAGCGGCTGCTGATAGAACTAAATGCCAGCCGCCAAGAAATAACTGCTGGCAAGGGCAGAGTCCTTCGCTCTCTCAAAGACCTCCGTTAAACAATTTATGGAAATTATTTACACGTCCAAATTCAGGCGTGAATACAAAAGATTGCCCGATAAAATAAAAAGCATTGCCGAACAGAATGAAAAAGTATTCCGAGATAATCCTTTTAATCCGGCGCTGGACACGCATAAACTGCATGGCAGGTTAAAAGAATTCTGGTCATTCTCAATTGGCTATAAATACAGGATTATCTTTGAATTCGCAAATAAGGACACGGCATACTTCCATTCCACTGGCAATCATGATATTTATCAATAAATATGATCATAAATGTCGGCACGAAAAATCCGGCCAAAATCGAGGCGGTGCAGGAAATAATAAATGATTAAAGAAGGAAAAAACATCAGCGGCGCGGCCAAAGAAACGAAATTAACCGATCATCCTTATGTCGGCCATGCCCAAGGCGTCATCGGTATTTTGACCAAGGGCCGGGTAACGCGCAAAGACTACGCCAAACAAGCGATTGCCGCCGCTTTAATCCATCTGGAAAATCCAGATTTGTATTAGCGTCTCCCCTTCTTCCCTCCTCCTCGGCGGGCCGGCAACCGCGACACGCGGTTAAACCCGGAACACGGAACAATCGCAACACCCTTCTTCTCTAAATTATCCAAAAACAGATTCAAGCCGAGCGAATCGGACGACATGTGCCCGGCGACGATGACATTCAGGTGGTGCTCGTCGTCATTCCGGTTGCAGGCGTTCCGTGCGTTTGGCCATCCAAACCACTGCCCTTTGAATTCTCTTTGGACTGTATCGAATTTGGGATCTGAAAATCCTCCAGTATTCTGCACCAAGTATCTTCATTTTTTTATGAGCTCGCATATACCACTCTATCCCCAGCCATAGCCGGGAATACTCTCGGTTATATGGATACTTAGCAGGGCGGCGGAAAGCCATAGCCGTCCGCAATTCGCCTATGCCACAAATAGTTTAACAAAAATAAAGGCCCTGCACAAACTTCGTACAGGGCCAAAGGGCTCAAGTTTCCAAGGGTCAAAAAGAACCAAGGAAACAAGAACCCAAGAACTACTTGCGGGGACGGAGCAAGCGACAGACGGAGACGAAAGCGCCCCCGAGCCAGTCGAAGCCCAACTGCCACCGGCCGCCGCCCCAGAAGAGGTACGGAACGCGACGGTTGCCGCGGCGATCCCGCCAGATGGTGCACGGGAACACCAGTAAGAATTTCCGGAGTTCTTCCGGAATCTCATCCTGATTTTCCAGCAGGTACTCGGCGTGCCGCTGGCCGAGGTTGGCGTGAAGTTCCTCGCGGCTCCGGCGCACCAACTCCTCGCCCTCTTTCTCTTTCAAAAAGGGCACGGGCTCAAGGTCGGCCGTGGAGATGGGCCACGGCTCCCGCGCGTCCCCCAAGAGGGTCCAGCCCTCTTTTGTCATGTCGCGGGAGAAATCCGCCAACCACGCTTCCTCCTTGCGGAGAAATTTCTTGGTGGCATTGACCCACACCGGGTCAGCCAACTTGTCGAGGTGGTCGCAGACGATACCGAGCATTGGGCTCGGAAGCGTCACGAGCTTCCTCACGGCAATACCGAGCATGTCCTTGGACATGGTCAGACTCCTATTTGAAAAGTGCATTCCGTGAATAGTCACGGCGCTTTTCATCCCGTTTTGAGATGAATATTATATACTACTATATTATACTTAATTTTGTTAATATTGTACTTTATACCAAATTTGGTATAATACTTTTATGCAAAATAAAAATACAATCTGGCTCGGCCCCACTTTGCACGATTTGAAAAAATTTCCTGATAAAGTAAGAAAACATATAGGTTTTGCACTCTATCTTGCCCAACAAGGCCTGACACATGAAGATGCCAAACCGCTCAAAGGATTTAAAGTAACCGTTTGGGAAATAGTCAGCCAACACCATGGCAATGCCTACCGAGCGGTCTATACAGTTAAGATTAAGGATATTGTGTACATATTACACATGTTTCAGAAGAAATCAAAAGACGGCATTACCACTCCCAAAAAAGAAATTGACCTTATTAAAAAACGGCTACAATTAATATTATAAGGAATAATATATGAAAATTAAATTCACCAAAGGTTCAGACAATATTTTTAAAGACCTGGGCCTGCCCAATGCCGAAGAGCTTTTGGCTAAAGCAAAACTGGCAGTGGGAATTACTGCCATTATTCAAGATCGGGGGTTAACCCAGCAACAAGCCGCCCGCATCACCGGCACATCGCAGGCAAAAATCTCCGACGTGGTGCGCGGCAATCTTGACCAGTTCACCATTGACCGGCTGATAAAAATGCTCATGGCGTTTGACCAGGATGTCAGAATTGAATTGTCGCCCAAACCATCATCCAGAAACTATGCAGTCATGACCGTGGCGACTGCCTAAACTTACCGCTTCCCTTTCTTTATGCGCGACACGCGGATAAAGCCGGAGCAGGGCACAATCTCAATCCCTTTCTTCTCCAGGTTATCCAAAAATAAATTCAAACCCAAAGAATCCGAAGCCATGTGGCCGGCCACAATCACGTTCAGGTGATGCTTTTTGGCCTCGTCTTTCCATTCCTCTCTCTGGTGCATGGAAATAATGGTGCCAATGCCGGCATGAGCCAGGCGCTCGTAGATTTCTTTGGCCCCGTCCGTACCGCCGGTAACTTCCGTAACCGCGATTTTGCCCGCGAAATGATTGGGCGAGCCGGCAAAAATAATCGGGCCGGCTTTTTGTTTAACCGCGGCCTGATATTCAGGAATGGTCTTTAAGAAGTTAATCACGTCCTCAACATAAACCAGTTCTTTTTCTCGCTTCTTGAATTCTTTGTAAAGATAACTGGCAATGTGGTTATCAGCCGGCGTGTGAATGGACATGATGGGAATATTTAAAAGCCGGGCCACGTCAACTGATTGGCCATGATTGATTGGCGACACGCCCCGCTCCACCTGGCCGATGCGTTGCTCGGTTAATTTCTCGGCAATGTTAATCGGAATGCCGTAGTGGGCCAAAAGCTCAACTTGCAGTTCCATGACTTCGTGCAGGCCAGCCAGACCAATGGCCAAAGGATGATGGGCAATAATCAAATCAATTGGCTGGTTGGGACTGCGCCGGTTCAGCTCATTGGCCAGCATCACCTCGCCGGTATCAATATCCACGCCAACCATTACTTTTTTAACTTTAGCATCCGGGCTGCCGTGGTAAATGCGGCTGTCAGCATAAGGATTAGAGAACCGGTCCTCATCAAATTCTTCTTTCTTCTCATCGGAGAGTTTGTTGTATTTTTCCTTGACGCGTTTCAAAATTTCGCGCACCCGCGTTGCGCCACGCAAATCGTGTTTTATTCCTTCACTGATTGCTAAATTATAAATCTGTTTAATGGTCATCATAGGCGTTTCTTTAAACTATTTAATGGCAACTCATTTTAGCAAAAATACCAATAAAATACAAGTCTTTTAGACCACAGACCAGTACAACAGTTTGACAATATATCCTAGGCATGATAAGCTGTCTTATTCCGTAAAAGCCCTGTTTTAAAACACAGATAAAAACAAACCCTAAAAACAGTTTTTGGGCGTCTTTTTATCGCTTTTAAAAAACCTCTTACCTGCAGTCACGACAAGCATGGGGATATTATCAAAGGATTGCGGCGGCCTAGGCTACCTTACTCCTCTGTAATTATCTTCTTGACTGCAGATAGGAGGTTTTTTAGTTGATAATTGCGGCCGAAGCGTCTTCGGGCGCAACTACCGGAGGATTCTCTGGTTCTGTTTCCGGCAGAGGCGCGGGCTCGGGGCTGGCAACGTCTGTCTCGCTTTCCTTTGCCTCTTCTTCGGTGGAAAGTTTTTCCACGCCAATCAAACAGACCGCTGGCCAAGGCCGATACTGGCTGGTGAAAGTCGTGGCCGCGACTTGTCCGTCAGGATAAGCAATCTTGTAATCAAAAGCGGCCTTGATGCCGGCATGCGCGGTTTCGGTGCATTTCTTTTCCCCGGGTTTTAAATCCAAAGTTTCAATGAGCTTGGTCGGCCCAGCTCCTATTCTATCCCAAACCCGAACATCGGACTGCTCCACTTGGCGGCCGTCTTTGGTTCCCCAATATTCAAAAAAGATGATATCGCCTTCAATGCGCGTGATGATTAAAACGTAATTGGCGGTGTCGTTTTTAAAACGGTAATCGGGCCTGGGGTCGTAAATTGTGGCATCAGTGCCGGGCAAACCTTTTTCATTAAAATAATAGGACACGGTATAAGAATGATTTTGGCGCTCCGTCACCGGCAAGCCAGCTGCCAGAGTGCCGCGAAAAGTGGTGGTGCCTATCTGGCACAAGCCACCGCCGTATTCTGGCACGGTCTTGTTGCCTTTTATCACCAACTCCGGCAAATAGCCGGCAGCCGCATCCACCTTGCCCAAAGTCTTCAGCAGAGAAAATTCCTCTCCCGGGGCAATGAGCGTGCCATTGGCCGCGGCCGCGCCGATGGCGATATTATGGCGCCGGTTTCTGGGGCTGCCCTTAAAATTGGATTTACCCACTCCCAATAATTCTTTGATTCCCAAGTTATTCAAATCAGCTACTTGCTTTGCTGGTTGTTTTTCGCTGACAACCACCGAGAGCTCGGCGGCTCCCTTATTTATTATTTCTTGCTCCCATAATTTCCTTGTGGCTTCAATGTCAACTTCGCGGCCAATGACACTGGCCTGAAATTCAACCGCCTTGCTCCCTGCCAAACGAAACTTCGGCTCTTGGGCCGGGATGTCAATGGCCTGCCTCGCGGGCAAAAGAAGTTCCGAGAGTTTATCTTGAGCCAATCCTAAAATCACTTCCTGGCCGCCATTGCCGCCGAAACGCGGCTCAAGAGTCTCCGCCAATTGACCGCGCTTTAAAGGCCAGGTTGAAGAAGCGTAATTCACGGTTACGTCAGAACCAGCCAGAAACGCTTGGGCCGCGGGCAATAAGGCGTTAACGTAACTTGAGGTAATAGTTGGCGCTTCTTGTTTTAGGCTTAAAGCAATGGGCTTGAAAATTAAATTCAAAAGCTGGCCCTCGGCCTCGGATATGGCCGCCTCGTAATCAAAAACCAGGCCTACCCTCTCCGGTTCAACGGTTACTTCTTGATCTTGAATCAGAAAGCCGGCATTTTGGCCCGGTTCTTCCAAAGACGATAAATTGGATTTTAAAATATCAAGCGCTTTATCTTGGCGCCAACTAAAAATGGGCTCAATTTCGGCCTGGCCCATTAAGGCGCTTAAACGGTCGCGCCAGACCGCTAAAAAAGAACCTTGCCGGCCAAATGATTTCAGGCGCTGAACGGTTTTAGCCAGATCATAACTGATAACTTCATAAGCCAGGTCCGGATCAGCGGTGGCGCTGACAATATTCGGCACAGTTATGGTTCGGTTGCGCCAGGAAAATATCAATCCTTGGCCGCGGATCGGCTCAATGGTTGCCTGCAGGGTTTCTTCGGCTTGGGCTTGAGTTAAACCGCCCATGGGAAAAGAACCGACTTTCACGCCGGGATAAATTTTATCGCGCTGCAGCCAAGCGTAAGTTTGCAAAGCCGAAACGGCCGCCAAAAGGAGCACAAAAAAAATGATGAGGCCATGAACCCACCATTTTACGTTAAGCTGGAAAAAAAATGACAGCCGCTTTTTCATACATTCTCTAGGCGCCTAATAAATCATTCAACAAAGCCCGAGCGTCTTCCTGGCTGACAACCGCCTCATTGCCGTTGCTGAAAAGCAGTTGAAAAGTTTTGCCCGGGGCGCGCAAAGCCGGAGGCAAATAATTCCTCTCTAAATCAAAAGATTGGCCGTTCTCCAGTTTCACTTGATAAACTTCGCCCGCGGCCTTGATAATCTCGCCATTAATCATGATTCCTCCTTAATTTTGACGGAAATATTTTTTGTCTTGCGGACTTTGGGCAGCCGAATCGTCAGCACGCCGTTTTTAAGGCTGGCCGCCACCTTGTCGGAATCCACTTCAACCGGCAAAATTATGGAACGGGAAAATCCGCCCCAATAGCACTCCTGATAATAATAATCCTGCAACTTGTCCTCGGTCTCCTGTTGCCGCTCCCCGCGGATGGTGAGCATGTCGTTGTTGATGGAAATATCAATATCCTCCACCTGCACCCCGGCAATGGTTGATTTGATGACTATCTCTTTGTCGGTTGAATAGACGTCAACCGAGAGCTGGCCTTCGTAATTTTCATCCAGCCAGCCGCGCTCCTTCTCGCCAGGCAAGGCCGGCTCTTCTTGATTTTTATTTTTGTCGCCCCCAAGCTTGCTAAAAAAACTCATCATAGGCCTAATATTTGGTTTTTAACTCGGCTCTAGAAATTATACGGATACTTAGTATTAATTCTCTTCTCATATCCGCGAATCTACGAATCAGCTACAAATCTACAAATGTATTAGTAATAAAATCAAATTGATATTCGTAGATTCGTAGCCGATTTGTTGATTCGTGGGAAATACGTGTATAGTTACATTATAAAAGAAAAAGCACCAACTCCACAAGGGAGAAAGGATGATAATTATGCCCAAGCCATTCATTCCGCGCGATAAATTCGCCAAAAAGGCGCAACGCGAAGGCTATTTGGCCCGCAGCGCCTACAAACTGGAGGAAATAATCGCCAAATTCAAAGCGCTCAAGCCCGGCGACAAGGTGCTGGATTTGGGCGCCGCCCCCGGAAGCTGGCTGCAAGTTGCTCATAACGCGATCGGCCCAGCTGGCCTGGTTGTTGGTGTGGATATCAGCCCCATTGATTTTGCCAGCCCGGGCGTGGTGGTTATAACCGGCGACGTTTTTAAATCCGACTGGCTCTCTCAAACCGCGGCTTTTGGACCGTTTGACGCGGTGATAAGCGACTTGGCGCCCAAAACCTCGGGCATTAAAGACCGCGACCAGGCTCTGTCTCAGGAGCTCTCGGCCCAAGCCGCTAAAATCGCCCTAGCCACCTTAAAAAAACACGGCAATTTTGTGGTTAAAGTTTTCCAAAACCCGGAAACGTTCGCTTTCAACCAATATCTCAAAACCGTGTTCAAAAAAGTCCGCGCCTACAAGCCTCAAGCCTCGCGCGATCGCAGTTTTGAAATCTACCTCGTCTGTCTAGATAAGATTGACTAAAGAAAAAATAATTCCTATACTCCTTTTGTTATTAAGGCCCGTTCGTCTAATGGTTAGCCAGCCAGAGGCTGGTCACCCTCTGGGTGAGACACAAACATGTTTTATACCTACGTAACCTTAAGCAATAAAGACAATACAACATATATTGGTTACACTTCAGATTTACGACAACGGATGATTGATCATAATGCCGGCAAAACGAGATCCATAAAACACAAGATGCCTCTTGAGCTTATTTATTACGAGGCGTATACTAATTCAACTCTAGCTCGTAAACGAGAAATAGAACTAAAAACCAATAGTTTTAAAAAGAAAGAATTATTTGAACGACTTGGATTAACTAAGGCCCGTTCGTCTAATGGTTAGGACAGTGGCTTTTCAAGCCATTAACAGGGGTTCGATTCCCCTACGGGCTACCAAAGGGTTCTCACCCAAAGGGTGACCAACCTCTGGTTGGGATTCCCCTACGGGCTACCAAAGGGTTCTCACCCAAAG
>Ga0155991_125_pt4 | contig 9279 bp, 9 predicted proteins | sample RifCSPlowO2_02_FD_107645 | JGI IMG/M metagenome (GOLD analysis project Ga0155991, IMG submission 107645) | Candidatus Komeilibacteria bacterium RIFCSPLOWO2_02_FULL_48_11
GTATATTTCGGCCAAAGGCCGACCAGCCTCTGGCTGGCGTATAATTCGCAGACATATGCCTAAAACTAGAAAGCAAAAAGAGGCCGCTCTCCAAGATGCTGAAAAGAATCTTCAGGGCGCCAAGAGCGTGGTTTTTGTCGGCTATCATGGCTTGACCGTCCCGGAAATTGAGATCTTGCGGGCACAGGCCCGAGCCGACGGCATTGTGCTCCGGGTCATAAAAAAGACTCTTCTCCAGCGGGCTTTTGCCAGCCAGAAGCTGGATATCAATGCCAAGGAACTAGGCCAAGGCTTAGCCGTTGCTTTTAGCAATTCCGACGAGGTGGCGGCGGCCAAGCTTTTAGCCAAATTCCAAAAAGACCACGAAGTCTTAAAGATTTACGGCGGGCTTTTGGAAAATAAGTTTGTTGACGCGTCAGCGATTGTTTCTTTATCCAAACTGCCCGGCAAGCTGGAGCTTTACGCCAAACTAGTTAGTTCCTTAAACGCGCCTGTTTCTGGTTTCGTCAATGTGCTGGCTGGCACAATGCGCGGGTTGGTTAGTGTCCTGAACGGAATTAAAGATGTTAAGGCAATCTGATTGTCATGCCCGACCTGATCGGGCATCCAGAGTCCAACTCGATTAACTCTGGATTCCCGCTTTCGCGGGAATGACAGATAAGCAAACTACTATTAAATAAGTTTTTAGCAAGGAGATATTATATGTCAGAAGACACAACCAAGCAGGAGCCTGCCGAAGTAGCGGTTCCGGAAAAATTCAAAAAACTGGTCGAAGAAATAGAAAAAATGTCCGTGCTTGACCTGGCGGAACTGGTTAAAATTTTGGAAGAAAAGTTCGGTGTTTCTGCTAGCGCTCCAATGATGGTAGCCGCTGCAGTTGCTGGTGGTGAAGCGGCCCCAGTTGAGGAAAAGACATCTTTCGACGTTGAACTCACCTCGTCCGGCGCCAGCAAAATTAGCGTCATCAAGGTCGTTCGTGAAGTCACTTCTTTGGGCTTAAAAGAAGCCAAAGATTTGGTTGATGGCGCTCCCAAAATTGTAAAAGAAGGGGTTAAAAAAGAAGAGGCTGAAACCATCAAGAAGAAATTGGAAACCGCTGGCGCCAGCGTTACCTTAAAGTAAAGGCAAGCGGTAAATTTTATCACCTGAAAGGATTATGGTTTCAGTTTCGCCTTTGGGAACAACCAGAGCGCGCGCTTCTTTAAGCGCTGGAGAAATGTACTGCCCCAAAAATTCTCCTTTTCTAGTGAATTTCAAGAGCCGGGTATTGGCGCTGTCCAATATGTAGAAGTTGGCAATATCTTCGTTAATATGGAATTTGGGATTAGCGCCCAGCGGTTTGGTCAGGTTAAGTTGGATGGCGCTGGCTGGATAGCCGCTCGCGAACACGTTTATTCGGCTTTCTTCAGAAAGAAGATAGAGCGAACCATCAACTAGGATGTCGCTTATTCGGGACAAATCAAAATCTTGTTTCAGCCAATTATCCGCTTTGTTAAAAGTTCCTTCGCGGTAGCGGGTAATGGTTTTTTCAGCTCTGGAAAAAGTGTACAAGTTTTTGGCATAACTGGTGAACGGTTCCGGGTGATTGCCGGGGAAAGTAAAATCTTGTTTAAAAACCGTTTCTTTTTCCGTATTCACCAGCCAAGCGCTAGAGGCGCCTAACAAAGCGATGGTTTGGTTGTCTATCAGCACGGCTTGCTTGAACGGTTCTATATCCTTAAGCGCGGTAAAAGGCGAAAGCAGTCCGGATTGGGTGTCCAGCCGATAGAGCTGTTTTTGATTGCCATTATAATAAAGAGCGGCAGTTTCAGATAAAATCAATCCTGAGCTGTCGTCGCTGCCTGGGTTCAGGACAGTGATGGGAGTTAAATCATTTAAAATTATCTTTTTATCAAGCTTATTTTCCAAATCAGAGATTCGGGATTGCAGAAGCTGGCGTTCGGCTTTACCTTGGTCGTCAGAGACGGAGAGTTTTAACAGGCGTCTGGAAACCAGCGCCAATATTTCCCGAGCCCGGGTTTGGTCGTTGTAGAGCAGGCTGGCTTCGGTTTGGTCAATTTGCTGGGCAATGCCAGCCAATTCTTTGGTGAGAGCCGCTTTTTTTTCGTTCTGGTTTTTGTTGTAAATTCGGATGCCAATGCTGCCGGTTAAAATAATTATCAGCCCAACAATGGTGGCCAAAACGCGCTTCTGCCGCCAAGGCAGAGCGAGGAAGTAGTTTAGAAAAGCTTGTTTTTTAAAGATAAGCGATTGCTTAATTTTCGCTCCATGATAGCGCCGGGCTTCCGGGTCGCGGACAAAAGTTTTTGCGAAAGAAGGCAATCTAGAGAGCAACGGCAGCAGAGCGGCCAAGTTAAGCTGGGCTTTTTCCAAAAATTTGGATAAAAGGTTTAGGGCCAGCGACAGTCCGATTTGGCCATATTTGGCTAAAACTTCCAGCCAGGCGGAGGCTGCTTTTTTTAAAGAAGTCCGCTTGGATTCCAGGGAAGTCGCAACTTTAGGCTTTAGATATTTTTCAATCGCCGCGTCTTTTTGCAGTTTTTCTTGAGCTTGTTCCTCCCTTTGGTCGACTTCCTCCTTTGTTGGCAGGCGCTTAATAATCACAGCCCCAAATTGCTTGTTGGCCGGCGCGGCCGAAAGAAGCTCATAAAACTTGTTGGCCGCGGCCGCTGGTTGAAAATCTTGGGCCGTTTTTCTAATGCGTTCCGGGGACAGATAATCCAGCACTGATTCGTTAATCATCACCAAGGCGTCATTGGGCAGCAACCGGCCGCTGGTAATGTTGGAAAATAATTTTACCGGATTAGGCGTCCGGCCAGCAAGACCTCGATCCGCGGTTCGGACGGCGCTTCCTTTGCCGTCGCCGTCCAAGATATCCACAATCTGGTCGCGATGAACCAAAAAAGCGTGCATGCTGCCAACCGAAGAAAGGTGCACTTCTTGGTCTTTGCCGGCCAGAATGGCAACGTGGATTTTATTCAGCCAATTTCTCGGTTTGATGAGCAGCGTGTCTTTAATGGCGATATTGGCGCGGGAAAGCGCGTTCTCAAAAGCGAATTCCACGCTGTCCGTCGGAGCGTTAAAGAATTGGTCTTTAAGTTCTTCGGCCAGTATCCTGACAATCCGTTCGTTTTCTTTGTCGGACGTTTCTATTTCAATAAAAAAGATTAAAGATTTCTCCGGCGCGGCCGGATCTTTAAATTCCAAAATTCGCAAGGTGCCGCTCGAGCCTCCTTGGCGCTTAACTATCGTTTGGGCGCTGTGGTTAGTGTATTGTTTTTCCATAAAAGCCCTGTTAATTGACGAATCCCTCTTGGCCGTATTATACTACACCTGTGGTGCGAGTTAAAGCCCGAATATACACCCCTTAAAACTTTGCCTATGCTTGAACAATTATTTAGTTCAAAGACCCGAGTTAAGCTTTTAAAGCTGTTTTTAAACCAAGTTGACGAACGGGAGCATTATATTCGGGAATTGACCCGGATTTGCGGGGAACATTTGAATTCCATCCGCCGCGAATTGGAAAATTTGGAGGACTTGGGCATGATCATTTCCACCGAGCGGGATGCCAAGAAATACTATGCCGTCAACAAGGATTTTCTGCTTCTGCCGGAGCTCAAAGCGCTGTTTTTTAAGTCGCGCGAACTGAATGAGCAGAAGGTGGTCCAGCAGATTGAAAAAGTCGGCAAGATTGATTTGCTGGTGCTTTCCGGCTCGCTCACCGGCAATCGCGAATCGCCGGTTGACATTTTTATAGTCGGCCGCGTTGAAAAACCCCAGCTTGAGAAGATTATAAAGTCTTACCACAAGGAGAGCGGCAAGGAACTTAATTATACCGTGCTCTCGCGCAAGGAGTTTCAGGAGCGCATGGAACTGGGCGACAGATTCGTCTTTACCCTTCTTAACAGCCGTAAAATCGTGGTTATTAACAAGCTGGGGCTATAATTTCCACGTCATCCCGCACGTCATCCTGAGGCGAAGCCGAGTTGAAGTCGGCCAGAGGCCGACCAGCCTCTGGCTGGGATCTCATGGGTAATCGTCGGGATTATTCACTTCGTTCAGAATGACGATATGACCAAAATAGTTTTGCAAAAAGCTTTGGCTCTCGCTGGCGTGGCCTCGCGCCGTCGGGCCGAGGGGCTGATAACCGCTGGCCGGGTAAAAGTAAATGGCCAGCTGGTAACTAAACTGGGCAGCCGCGTTGCTCTTGAGGCGGATAAAATTACGGTTCACGGCAAACCTTTATTATTTGAGCCAAAGGTTTATTTTTTGTTGCACAAGCCAGCTGGCATTGTTTCCACGGCCCGCGACGACCGCGGCCGCAAAACTGTGGTTGATTTAGTGCCAAGCAAAGAGCGGTTGGTGCCAGTGGGACGTTTGGATGTTAATAGCACTGGATTGATATTGCTTACCAATGACGGGGAATTGACTTATGAGCTCACTCATCCCAAATTTGAGCATGATAAAGAGTATGAGGCGCTTATTCAAGTGCCGCATGATTGGGATAAAAAGAGGGTTGAAGCAGCGCTCAAAAAATTTGTTCATGGTGTGCGTCTGGCTCATGGCTTTAAGGCCAGCCCAGCCCAAGCCAAAATCTTAAACCAAAAAAGCAATGACCGCTATTGGGTGTCAATCACTCTCCACGAGGGCCGCAAACACCAAGTACGCCAGATGATTAATTCCATCGGCGCTTCAGTGGTGGAGCTCAAGCGGGTGCGGATGGGGCCGATTAATCTGGGTGATTTAGCCATTGGAAAATACCGCCCCCTGACTGAAGCCGAAATAAAACTTCTAAAATAAAACACTGCCTTCTTAGGTTTGAAGTTCCAAGTAGCGCTTAGCCGCTTCCAGAGAGCCTTTCTTAAAGTAACTCTCCAGCTTTATAGCTTTTAAGTTAAGCCAGGTAAAGTCGCTATGCTCGGGCGAAATTTTGATTTTACCGCCTAAATATGCAGCTTCAAAAAATAACCACAGAATTCTTATATCCTTATTCTGTCTTTTGGAAAAATAATGGTGCCGGCCGAAAGAAACCGGCTTGAGGCTTAATTTATACAAAGCATTCGGTCCAAGCTCTTCTTTTAGCTCGCGTTTGATCAGTATTTCGTAATCAGTTTCAAATTCGTCGTTATTTATTCGTCCACCCGGGAAATCATAAAACCCGGCCAGGGCGCTGTCAGCCGTGGCTTTTAAAGCTAGAATCTCACCCTTGTCGTTTTTTAGAAAAACTTTCAAAGAAACATTGTACCAATCAGGTTGAAGGGGCATAAGATTGCAATACTCCAGCTATTTCACCTAATTTCTCTTGTTTTTGGAATAATGTGGGGCGGTTATTATGTTTTTTAATCCTATTCATTATTATTTTGTAATAATTTTTGTTGATCTCAAAACCCGCGTATTGCCTGTCGTTTTTCAAACAGGCAATGGCGGTGGTGCCGGTTCCCATAAATGGATCAAAAACTGTTCCATTTTTTGGGCAACTGGCCTTTACCATCCGTTCTATTATTTCCAGCGGTTTTTGAGTGGGGTGATTTTCTCTCTCTGGGTCTTGGGCATGAATTCTTGAATTACTCCATATATCTTTGGGATTGTACCCGATTTCCAGCCATTTTTTGCCAAAGCCTATATTATCGTGAACAGAAGAAAATTTTCTCGTTGAACCGCCCATACTGGGGACCCGTTGGACTCATGATGCGTAGAATAACAAGCTAGATACTCTTGCTATATTGTAAAGATTTGATAAAATTTTCCATGAAATTAAAATTTGGTCGCCCATTTTCAGCGGGCAATCTTATTTTTATTTGTTCCATTCTGGTCTGACTGCACTTGCGGCCGTAATTATAGCGGTATCGTTCTAAATTAAGTATAGTTACCAAAAACATCGCGATATATTTATTCATCTGGAATTTGGGGATTAATTTTTCCACATGATCACTGGCTGAAAATTTTTCTGATTGATACGAACAGTATCCTAAAACAGCGCTATCAACAGTCAAAATATTTCCTTCCTCAGTGTAAAAATCATAAAAACCTCCTACTCCGTTATCTGTCGCTTGCGTAGTCACATAAGGGTATTTACCCATTCCGTATTCCTCCAACTCCAAAACCGGCGTGGTGCGGCTGCCGGTAATTTTAAATAGATCGTTTAAACTAAATTTTTTCCAATCATTAGTTTTTAATTCAAAATCGTCTCTATTTAAGACGCTGTCTATCTTTAAGGTATTTATTTTTTCTAAATCAATATCATTATACTCTTGAGGCATTTGCACCGGCACCAAGATGTCTTTTAGTGTTTTGTTGGCTTGCCGCCCGTAATTATATTTATATTTGTTTGCTCTAATGCACATTGCATAAAACAGGAGTTCTATTTTGTCCATTTTATTCTTGGGTGCGAGTATAAGAACATGAAAGCCAGTGTAATATTGTTGGGGTTGCAAGAAAGTTGCCAACACAGAGCCACCTACTGCCACCGTAATTGTATAAGCTTGATTGGGTTCTATTTCGTCTATTCTTTTGACAAAAGCAGAAATGCCATTATTTTTTTCTGTTCTCGATACAAAATTAACGGCATTTAGATCATTTTTACCGCATTGTTCCAAGTTTATCAGTTCAAAACCATTGCCATATTTTATGTCAAATAATTTGTGCAAAGGAACCAACCTCATAGTTATTTAAGATATAATTCATTAAAAAATACGTAATCCTTAATAGTTTTTATGAAATTTTGTTTTGATAAGTTGCTATAATCTGTTTCCATATATGCCTCAGCGACCCATTCGTCTTCTGCCGAAACTGCTTTATTAACGCTAAATCCCGCCTCGTTCTTCCTGTTGAGAAAATAAGAAATCCATTTTTCTTTAATTTTGTCCCACTTACCATAGGCGTCGATTCTTCCTTTGATTTTTCTTTTCACAAATCCATCATTTTTATAATAGCCAAAGTATGTTTCCTTATTTTTTGGATGCGGTTTGTGAGCCGTAAAAACCATAACGCAAGACACCACATTGACATCAGAATTAAAAAATAATCCGTCTGGCATCGATAAGACCGCTTCCAAAGTATGTTTCTGTAATAACTGTTTTTTGTATTCATACACTCTGCCTGTTTGAGCTAAGGCGCTTTGCATAGGAACAATAGCGACGCAAGTTCCGCCGTCCACCAAGCACTCTAAATTATTGAGGACGTATTCCAGCTCATCAGTATCTTTCTTTTTATCCGCTTTATATGGAGGATTCAATAAGCCCGCCGTAGGTTTTTTGGCTTTAATTTCTTTCATCACTTCTTCGTCAAAACAACTGCCGTTGATAATATTGGTTTTTCCATCTTGATGGATGTACATATTCGAAACCGCCAGGGCAAAAATATGCGATTGGTATTCAACGCCAATAAGCTGCCTGGCTTTGATGTTTTTTATTGTTTCTTGATCGCCCTTGGCGTCTTGAATCATTTTTTTCATTGCGCTAATTAAAAATCCGCCGGTGCCAGCGCAGTTGTCATAGGCGATTGTATTTTTATTAACTTGGGCCAATTCAGAAAAAAATTCTGTAATATGCGGAGGAGTTAGAACAATACCGAGCCCTTTATCACTATTGGCATAGCGCAAGAATTCAATATACAATTGCCCCAAAACATCAAAATACTCATGCGTTTTGATGAAAGAGTTTATATTTTCATCAATTTCATCTATTAATTCTCTCAAGACTTTATCTTTCGTGGAAAGAGACGTATCGGTTTTAATGAAGCTAAATTGGATGTTGAGATTTTCCAGTTTTTTACCGTCAATATTCGCGCTTTCCAATTCATTAGACACTGTTTGAACTAAAGCATTAGCCAAATTTTGAGGCGTTTTGTGAGATTTATAAGAGGCTTTGAAAGCCGGATTTTCCAAGGCTATTAAAATACAGCTGATCAGCAAGCTTCTTTGGCTTTCAAGAATTTTATTTGAATGCAGTTTTTCGTTTAATTGTTTGGTAAAATCCAATAAAGCATTATAGTCTTGCCTAAATTTTTCAGGACTTTTAAGATAACCGTCTAAATAATCTTGCGCTGTTAAAAGTATGTCTCCAAAGATAGGGATAGCTTTTCTCTCGTTTTTAAGTTGTAAAAAATGAGAAATTTTTAGGTGACTGCTATCTTGACCGCTTACGGCGATGGCCAGGATATCAAACTCTTTGGAAAGATACGACGCATAGAGCAAAACTCCATCCACGGCATATTCAGAGAATCTGTCTCTGTCTCGGCTTTCGTGTTTAGAAATATCAGCTTTGCATTCAACTACAATCAGTAAATTTGGATTTTTTTTAACCGTAATTAAAAATTCAGGCCTGCCTTGGCCGCCGCCCTTTTTTGAAGCATTTTTTAGTAACTTGCCTATTTTTGGAATGTCAGAAGCCTGCTCTTCTATTTCTACCAAATCCGTAAATTTTTCAAAATGAGAGCGAATAATGCTTTCAGTTTTTCTCTCATTAGCCATATTAATACTTGTTAGAATTAAAGCCATGTTCAGTATAGCATTTTGATTATAAAATCCAAACTCGGATTTAGTATTTCCTGATTATACCAATTACCCGCCCCCGAATCAAGATTGATTTGGCGATAATGGGCTGGTATTTGGCGTTGGCCGGCTGCAAACGGACAAAGCTTTTCTCCTTGTAAAACTTTTTTAAAGTGGCGGTGCCATCGTCCAGAACCGCCACTACCATATCTCCATTGGCGGCGTATTCGGTTTTTTCCACCACCACCAAATCGCCGTCAGCTATCAGGCTCTCAATCATGGAATCGCCTTTGACTTTTAAGATATAGCACTGCCGGCCGCGGGTAATTTCCGCTGGCACCGCAATCTCGTCTTCTTGCGTCTCAATGGCTTCAATCGGCGCGCCGGCCGTAATCAACCCAACGAGCGGCACGCCTATGGTTTGGCCGGCCAGGTAAGTTTCTTCCACGTCAGAACTCTGGGGAGAGATAATTTGCATTTCCCGCGCCCGAACATCGCCGCGCCTTTTAATAAAGCCATTATCTTCAAGGAATTTTACGTGCTCATGCACCGTGGCTAATGACGACACTTTAAATTTTTTGGCGATTTCCGATAAAGTCGGCGCGAAATTATGTTTGACAATATAATCAGTCAGATATTGCAGTATTTGACGTTTCTTTTTTGGCAAGATTATTGTCATATTCTTTCCCATTCGCGGAATTGGTTAATGATGGTCTTAAAGATTGGTTCGCTGGCATATTTACGCAAGCGGTTGTCGTTTTTAACGTTTTTCCAGTTGGCGAGAGGCA
>Ga0155991_110_pt1 | contig 8988 bp, 7 predicted proteins | sample RifCSPlowO2_02_FD_107645 | JGI IMG/M metagenome (GOLD analysis project Ga0155991, IMG submission 107645) | Candidatus Komeilibacteria bacterium RIFCSPLOWO2_02_FULL_48_11
AAAGTGGCGAGTGTTACGCCCGGCACGGCCCTGGTTCTTTTAACGGTTGACAGCGAAAGCAGCATTGCCGCCTCGCTGGCCCGTGACAGCTCGGTGCAGGCCATTGTTAAGGGTAAAATGGGCTTGTCGCTCTCGTTGGAGCTTTTGCCTCAAGACACCGCCATCGCGGTCAATGACCTTATCGTCACCTCGGCGTTGGAAGAAAATACCCCGCCGGGATTGGTTATCGCTAAAGTGGCGGCCGTGTTTTACAAAGAAGGCGAGCTTTTTAAGCGCGCTAATCTTGAACCCCTGGTATCTTTGCCTAATGTTAAAATTGTGGGCGTGGTGAAAACGGTTCCATAAGCCTTATGTTTTTAGCGGCGATTATTTTTAGTTTTTTGTGTTTTTTGATTGACCTGTTTTTTTTAGCCGGACTGGGTTTGGAGGTGAAAATTTCCGTCTCGCTTCTGTTGGTGATAATTTTTCTCTTGACTCATCGTGACCGCGAGGCCATGATCTCGGCCATGTTAACCGGCTTGCTTATTGATTTAACCGCGCCGCTTTTTCCTTTTGGAGTCATGCTCGGTTGGCATTTTGTCGTCTATATTCTCGCCCGGCAGCTTTTGGCTTCTTTTTTTGGCATAAACAAAATGAGCGCCATTGCCATTTTCAGCCTGTTGATAGGAGCTTTGTATTATGCCGGGTATTATCTGATTTTATTTTTGCTCGATTATTTGCCGGGACGGAGCGCTGAGTTTAACCTCTGGGCCGCGGCCGGGAAAACAGGCCTGTCGGCTGTGGCGTTTAGCTTAATCGTTCTGGCGTCCTTGGCGTTTGGGGCGCGCTTAAAGCGGCTCTTCGCGCGCTGGTTCTTAATTAGATAAACAAAACAATGAGATACGATCCGTTTATAATTAAAGAAGAGGGCGGGGACATAAAAGACCGCTCCCTGGCCGGAATGGTGCCGGAAATAGACGGCGACATCGTAGTGGCTGACTCTTACCGCAAACACCCCCGCTACCAGTGGGCTAAATTCCGCAATAACAGCGCGCTTTTTTACGCCGGCCTGTTTTTGTTTTTTGTTTTGGTCAGCCGGCTTTATTATTTGCAAGTGGTGCGCGGAGCGGAATATTACGGCGCGGCTGAAGCCAATCGCATCCGCAAACAGGTAATAGCCGCTCCCCGGGGCGTTATTTTTGACAAAAGCGGCGCTCGTTTGGCTTACAATGTTCCGGATTTCGCCTTGTACGTGGTGCCTGGCGATTTGCCCAAGCGCCAGGAAGACGAAGATGTTATTTTTAGCGCCATTGCCCAAATTGTCGGGGGAGAACATTTTGATTTAGTGGAATCATTCGCCCGCGTGAGCCGAGGGAGTTTTAATCCCGTGGAAATAAGGCGGGGTCTAACGCAGGAGCAGGCCATAACGCTCCGGCGACGGGCCGAGGATTGGCAGGGGATTATTGTGAGCCCGGTGGAGCAGCGGTCTTATTTGGCGGAGCCGAGCTTGTCCCATGTTTTGGGTTACACCGGCAAAATGACCGAGGAAGAATTTGAGGTCTGGCGCCTTGACGGTTATAGCCTGCCCGAGCACATCGGAAAAACCGGAATTGAAAAAAATTATCAGGCAGAACTGCATGGTCAAAATGGAGTGCAGTTAATTGAGGTTGATTCTTTAGGCAAAGAGAAAAAACTTTTTGACCAGCGCGCCAGCGTGCCCGGCTACAATCTCTATTTGAATTTGGATTTAAAATTACAGCAATTGGCCGCGCGCGAGCTGGAAGCCGCGGCCAAGAAACTAAAAGCTCCGGGCGGCGCGATTATCGCCCTGGATCCGCGGGACGGGGCCGTGCGCGCTTTGGTAAGCTATCCCTGGTACGACAATCAGCTGTTTGCCAAAGGCATAAGCGCCAAGTCGTATCAATCCTTGCTCTCTGACCCTAAAAAACCGCTTTATAACCGCGCTGTTTCCGGCGAGTATCCCTCTGGTTCCACTTTTAAGCTCATTATCGGCGCCGCGGCTTTGGCTGAGGGCGTGGCCAGCGAGCATTTGACCGTGCTTTCCACCGGCGGCTTGCGCGTCAATAATTATTTTTTCCCGGATTGGAAAGCCGGGGGACATGGTTTAACCGATATCAGGCGCGCTTTGGCCGAATCGGTTAACACTTATTTTTACACCATTGGCGGCGGCTATGGCGACATTGCTGGATTAGGCCTAGAGCGCATTGTTGAGTATGGCAAGCGTTTTGGTTTAACCGCGCTTTCTGGCATTGATTTACCATCCGAGAGCGCTGGTTTTTTGCCTTCTAAAGAATGGAAGTTAGAGGCTAAAGGAGAGCGCTGGTTTTTGGGCGACACTTACCATTTAGCCATTGGCCAGGGCGATATTTTGGTTACGCCGCTGCAGGTGGCGAATTTTACAGCGGTTATAGCCAATGGCGGCGTTCTTTTTAAGCCGCATTTGGTAGAAAAAATGGCGGTTCCTGACGGCAATGTTTTTCCAATTAAAACTGAAATCATCCGCGACCAGGTGTCTCCAGTTGAGGCCATTGATGTCATCAGGCAGGGGATGAGGCAGGCCGTAATCTCGGGCAGCGCTGCTTCGCTCGCGAACGCGCCGGTGGAGCTGGCTGGTAAAACCGGCACCGCTGAATACAGCGCCAGCGAGCCGCCCCATGCCTGGTTCACCGGGTTTGGGCCGTATAAAAATCCGGAGCTGGTAATCACCATTTTGATAGAAAGAGGTCAGGGCGGCAACATCTCAGCCACACCCATTGCCAAGAAGATGTTTGAATATTATTTTTCCCCTTGACATTTTGAACAGTACCCGTATTATACATACTGTTTAAAATTAAATTTAGAGCTTCATGCCAGATAAAACAACGTATCTTACTGATGATGGTTATAAAAAATTAAAAGAAGAGGTTGAACACTTAAAAAACGTCAGGCGGATTGAGATTGCCAGCCGCATCAAAGAGGCCAAAGAGCTGGGCGACCTTTCGGAAAACGCCGAATACGCGGATGCTCGCGAAGAGCAGTCTTTTGTTGAAGGCCGGATTATGGAAATTGAAGCCGCGCTCAAGAATGCCGAGGTAATCAGTTCCCTGAAATCCGAACCCAATCGGGTGGATATTGGCGACGTCATCACGGTTGAGAAAGAGGGCGCCCAGCAGGCATACACTATTGTCGGTTCAAACGAAGCCAATCCCGCAGAGGGCCGGATATCAAACGAATCGCCTCTGGGGCAGGCGTTTTTAGGCAAGTATAAAGGCGATGCCTGCGAAGTAAAAACCCCCAAAGGCCCCGCGGTCTATAAGATTATTGACATTGCGTAATTCACGCTTTTTGGTTATACTGTGGGTATGTCCAGTCAAAAAGCAATCACCAACGCGAACGACAAAGACGAGATAGTAGCTCGCCAGGAGCGCCTTAAGCGAGCGCGGCGCCAGAAAATAAATCCTTATCCGCCGACCGCTTTCCGCTCCCATACTTTGGCCGCGGCTGGGCAGACTTTTGAGCATTTAGAGAAATCAGGCGCCGAAATTACGGTGGTGGGTAGAATCAAGAGCATCCGCAATCACGGCGGCTCCACTTTTTTGCACCTGGAAGACGGCAGCTCCAGTCTGCAGCTTTACGCCAAAGAAGACCAACTCCAGAAAAAATCTTACCAGATTTTCGTGGACCTTTTGGATGTCGGCGATTTTATCCAAGCCGCGGGGATGGCTTTTAAAACCAAGCGAGGGGAGCCGACTTTGCTCATCAAAAATTGGAAGCTCCTCACTAAAGCCTTGGCTCCTTTGCCGGAGAAATGGCACGGTTTGCAAGACATTGAGGTTAGGTTCCGCAAACGTTATTTGGATTTAATTGCCAACCCCGAGGTGCGGCGGTTGTTTTTGGTGCGCAGGGAGGTCATTAAAACAATCCGTTCTTTTTTGGATAACCGCGGCTATTTGGAAGTGGAAACGCCCATCCTTCAGCCCATTCCTGGTGGAGCCAATGCCCGGCCATTCGTAACGCACCATAACAGCCTGAACACTGATTTGTACTTGCGCATCGCGCCCGAACTTTATTTAAAGCGCCTGATTATCGGCGGCTTTGAGCGGGTCTATGAAATCGGCCGCTGTTTCCGCAACGAGGGCATTGACTGGGCTCATAATCCGGAATTCACCCAGGTTGAGCTGTACCGCGCTTACGGCGACTACGAGAGCATGATGGAAGAAACCGAGGATTTGATGCTGGAGCTGCTCTCAAGCATTGGCAGCAACACGGTTATTTCTTATCAAGGCAAAGAAATAAGCTTCAGCCGGCCGTTTAAGCGCCTGACTTTCCGCAACGCGCTTATTAAGTACGCCAAATTGGATATAGAGAAATATCCGAACCAGGCCTCGCTTTACAAAAAAGCCAAAGCCTTGGGGCTTAAGGAGATTACGGCCCGCGATGGCCGCGGCAAGCTGTGCGATGAACTTTATAAAGAGTTCGTGCGTAAGCATTTGGTGCAACCAACATTCATCACCGACCATCCGGTGGAGCTTTCTCCTTTGGCTAAGCAGAAAGAAAAAGATCCGCGCTACGTGGAGCGCTTCCAACTGGTTTTGGGCGAAGGACTGGAAATGTGCAATGCTTTTTCCGAGCTTAACGACCCCGAGGAGCAACGGGCCCGTTTTGTTGCCCAGCAAAAGTTGCGTGCCAAAGGGGATGAAGAAGCCCAGCCCATTGATGAGGATTTTATTGAAGCTCTGTCCCACGGCATGCCGCCCACAGTTGGCATTGGCATGGGCATTGACCGCCTAGTTTCTTTGTTGACGGACAGTCGGAACATCAAAGAAGTAATTTTATTTCCGACCCTTCGGCCTAAATCCTAACATCCCCTCTCCCTTCAAGGGAGAGGGTAGGGTGAGGGTACGGAGTACAAAATTTTACCGCTCCACTCCTCACCCTACCCTCTCCTCTGGGAGGAGAGGGGACTAATGACTATGCTTGATCTCAATTTCATCCGCCAGAATCCAGACAAAATAAAAACCAACAACCAAATCCGCAAATGCGAGGTGGATGTGGATGATATTTTAAAACTTGATGCCGCGCGGCGCGAGCTGGTTTCCAAAATAGATTCTCTGCGCGCGGCATTGAATCAAAAAAGCAAATCCAAGCCAGAGGCAAAGGAAATAGCCAGTTTAAAATCATTAGGCGAGAAAATCAAAAAATTAGAAGCCAAGCTTAAGTCCATTGAAGATGATTGGCGCGATTTGTTAATCCAACTGCCGAACATAACTCACAGTAGCGTGCCAGTGGGCCAAGACGAAACCGGCAATGTGGTGGTAAAAACTTGGGGCAAGGTTCCCAAGTTCACGTTCCCACCCCAAGAGCATTGGCAATTGGGCGAAAGACTGGATTTAATTGACATGGAGCGCGGGGCCAAAGTGTCTGGGGCGCGTTTTTGGTATTTAAAAAATGATTTAGTGATGCTGGAATTCGCGCTAATTCAATATGCCGCCCAATTTATGCGCGACAAGGGCTTTATTCCCATGCTGGTGCCTATACTGGTGCGCGAGCGGGCCATGTTCGGTACCGGGTTTTTTCCGGCTGACGAGAACGAGATTTACCAGGTGAACAGCGAGGAAGAAAAAATGTATTTAATCGGCACGTCTGAAGTGCCTTTAGCTTCGTACCACATGGACGAAGTGCTTGACGTGGCTGATGAGCCTCTAAAATATTTTGGTTTTTCCACCTGCTTTCGGCGCGAGGCCGGAGCCGCCGGCAAAGACATGCGCGGCATTATCCGCGGCCACCAGTTTGATAAATTGGAAATGTTCGTTTTCTGCAATGAGACTGATTCTTGGTCAATACATGAAGAGATGTTAAAAATAGCGGAAAAGTTCTGGCAGTCTTTGAAAATTCCTTACCAGGTGCTTAATATGTGCACTGGCGACATTGGGGCCCCGAACGCCAAAAAGTACGATATTGAAGGCTGGTTGCCAGGGCAGGGGAAATACCGCGAAGTGGCTTCTTGCAGCAATGACACTGATTTCCAGGCCCGGCGCTTGGGCATAAAGTACGCCGGCAAAGATGGCAACAAGAAATTTGTTCACACGCTTAATAATACTGTTTGTGCCTTGGGCCGGACCATGGTGGCGATTATGGAAAATTACCAGCAGCCAGACGGGTCAATAGAAATTCCAAAGGTACTTAGGGTTTGGATGGGTGGCCGGTCAAAAATTAGTAAATCAGCATAATTAGTTTCAAGTTACCAGTTTTAAGTTTCAAGACGATAAATTTTTTGCTTTTTAAATCTTGTAACTTGTAACTTGAAACTCGAAACTTTTTACATGTCTCACACTTGGGTTGAAATTTCTGCGAGCGCTTTGAAACACAACGTCGCCTCAATTCGCGATTTGATTGGCGAAGAGCGCAAACTGATTGCCGTAGTCAAAGCCAATGCTTATGGCCATGGCCTGGCTCAAGTGGCCGAAGTTATCGAGGAAGCGGTTGATTATTTTTCGGTGGCCACGGTGGATGAAGCGCAAACTTTGCGCCGGCATGGCATTAAAGAGCCGATTCTGGTTTTAGCTTATGTGCCGGAAGAACCGGGCATGATTAACTGGTGCCGGGAAGAGCGCGTGGAAGTAACAGTGTCGAGTCTTGGCCAGGCCGAGCGGTTAGCTCGTTTGGTGAAAGACGGGGAACTGCGCGTGCAGGTAAAAATCGACACTGGCTTGGGCCGTCTGGGCATTCCTGCAGCCGAAGCAGTGGCAATTGCCCATCAGATAGCCAAACTTGGCTCGCTTCACATCAAGGGTTTTTTCAGTCACTTGGCTGATCCGTTCGGCAATATAACTTATACTAAAAAACAGCTTGAGGAATTCAGCCTGGCCCGGGGCGAGCTTGAGCGCGCGGGGTTTGACAGCCAGCTTTATCATCTAGCCAAAACCACGGCTATTTTGAGCCTGCCGGATTCTTGGCACAACGCGGTGCGTTTGGGAATCGGGCTTTATGGCATCTGGCCAGCCAGTGAGCTTGAACATTTTGTTAAAAAAGAAAAACCAGACTTCAGTCTGCAACCGGTTTTAAGCTGGAAAACCCAGGTTTTGCAAGTTAAAGATTATCCGGCTAATTCTTTTGTGAGTTATGGATGTACTTATCAAACCCGGCGTCAAACCCGGCTGGCCATTATTCCGGTTGGTTATTACGAAGGGTTTGATAGGGGATTATCAAACCGCGGACAGGTTTTAATCAATGGCACTCGCTGTCCAGTTAGGGGATTGGTGTGCATGAACATGACGATTGTGGATATCACCGACGCGGGCCGCGTATTCGAAGGGGATGAGGTGGTCTTAATCGGCCAGCAGGGCGACGAAGCCATTACGGCCCATGATTTGGCCGAAATGGCGCATACTATTAATTATGAGATTGTGTCTAGGATAAATCCGCTGATTGAGAGAAAAGTTGTTGATTAACAGAGTCCAGGCCTTACTGTCATCCCGAGGCTCTGTCTCTTGTCATCTCGAACCCTGGCATGAGCAAGATTCAACACGATGGACTTTTATTAGCGATTAATGTCAATCAACGCTAGGGACGAGGCAGGGTGAGAGATCCCAAGATTGTTGCAATAAATTTTAAACAAATGAGTCGTTTGATTAATAGATAAATAAATTTATGTCAGAACAAATTATATTGAATCAGAAACAAAAGGGTACTTTCTTTGGTTTTCTTGTTATCGCTTTCATTTTTAGACTCTACACATCTGACAAGAAAAAATTAGACACTTTTAAACCATGGTATAGAAGTGAGTGGGGATGGTATATTGTGATTTTAGCAATCTATCTACTCTCACTAATTCCATCATTATTATTTATTCCAGTTTGATTAAGAAAGTATGTCTATTACTTCGTCTTTATGGCCGCGGTATTAAAGATGAAAAATGCATCAAAACTACTATATATACATAATGACTAATCGCTGGCACACAGTATTCTATGTTGGAGTGACGAATTCATTAGTAGGCAGAGCTTGGCAGCATAAGAATAAAATAGCCAAAAGTTTTACTAAGAAATATAACATTAATCAATTGGTTTATTACGAACATTTTGACAATATTGAGGTTGCTATCATGAGAGAAAAGCAGTTAAAAAAGTACAGCCGTCTCAAGAAAGTTATTATGATTAACAAATTTAATCCGGAATGGAAAGATTTATTTACAGAGTCTTAGTAATTGTCATCTCGAACCCTTACTTAAACAAAATTTTATAAAATGGACGTCTATTAACAACGAATGTTTTTAAACATGAGGAACAAGGCAGGGTGAGAGATCCCCTGGTAGTTGCTCATAATTAGGGGATCTCTCGGCCTGCCAAGAAAATCTATATTTATCAGTAAATCGCAAATATGCGTTTCTTGTGACTTACTCACTTCGTCTAGGCCTCGAGATGACAAATATATGTCTAATAACCAAAAAATCCGCATAGCAGTTTTATTCGGTGGGCGTTCAGGAGAACACGAGGTGTCCTTGGTTTCCGCTTCATCGGTGATTGAAAAACTGGATAAAGAAAAGTACGAGGTTATCCCGATTGGCATTACCAAAGAGGGGCGATGGATCGCCGGGCCGGAGTCCATGAAGTTTTTGAAGTCAGGCGAAGCGCCGAGCGAGAGCAACTTTGTTTTACCAGCCGAGCCCTCCGCTCCTCACCCTAGCCCTCTCCTCAGAGAGGAGAGGGGACTAAAGAAGAGGGCAAAATTAGACATCCCCTCTCCCTTCCAGGGAGAGGGTAGGGTGAGGGTTTGGAGTGGAGGCGAAAACCGCATAGACGTCGTTTTTCCCGTGCTCCATGGCCCGTATGGCGAAGACGGCACGGTGCAGGGATTTTTAGAGCTCACCGGGCTTCCTTATGTCGGTTGCGGTGTATTAGCTTCGGCTGTGGCTATGGATAAAGTTGTTCAGAAGAAATTATTTGCAGCCGAAGGTTTGCCGCAAGTTGAGTATGTCTGGTTTTGGCGGGATGAGTGGGAGAAAAAACA
>Ga0155991_159_pt7 | contig 8928 bp, 5 predicted proteins | sample RifCSPlowO2_02_FD_107645 | JGI IMG/M metagenome (GOLD analysis project Ga0155991, IMG submission 107645) | Candidatus Komeilibacteria bacterium RIFCSPLOWO2_02_FULL_48_11
ATCAGTGGTTCCGGGCAAGGACGTGGATTTGATGACAATAATCTTGTCTGATAAATCCTTAAAATTACCAAAAACATCATCTAAAACCGAGCGGTCAAAACCATTATTATAAGGCGTGGGCACGCAAACAAAAATGACGTCTTGCGCTAACACGTCAGCAATCGAATCTAAGGATTTAAACTTGTCATATAATTTTGCACCATCAAAAAAAGAGGCCATGGCTTGACCAACAACACCACCTCCGATAATGCCAATTTTATATTTACTGTTTGACATGGCAAGGTAAAATAATCATAATTCAGAGATAATCTAATATTACCAGAAAATGAAAAAAATACTATACATAATAACCCAATCAGAATGGGGCGGCGCCCAGCGTTATGTTTTTGATTTAGCAATTAATCTACAATCCAGCACCTTTTTAAACAAAAAAGGTGCTGGATGTCAAGTACGTATAGCCGCGGGAGGTAATGGCCCATTATTCACGCGCCTGGAGGCTCAAAAATTAGCCACAACAAGGCTTAAACATCTAGTCAGAGCTATCAACCCCTACCATGATTTAATGGCCTATTTTGAGCTCAAAAAACTATTAGGCAACATAAAGCCCGATATTGTCCATCTTAATAGCAGTAAAGCCGGAATCTTGGGGTCATTAGCCGCTAAGAAAGCTGGCATACCAAAAATTATATACACAGCCCATGGCTTTGTTTTTAACGAACCGCTCCCTTTTTGGAAAAAATGGCTATACAAAAAAATCGAACTTTTCAGCTCGCGCCGGATTGATAAAATAATTACTGTCTCTGACTTTGACCGCCAAACCGGCATCACGGCCGGCATTGACCCGAATAAATTAATTACTATTCACAATGGCATTGACGCAAACGCAATGAATTTTTTATCAAGAGAGGAAGCGCGTTTGTCATTGCGAGCGAAACCCGCCTCCTTGGCGGGTGAAGCGAAGCCAGCCAGAGGCTGGCCACCCTTTGGGTGGCAATCTTACAATCGCAATAAAGAGCGACTGCCGGACAGCCCTGTTCAACGCGATGATAAGCCTGCCCCGAGTATTTCCGAGGGGATTGCCGCGTCGCTCGCGAGTACGCTCGCTCCTCGCAATGACAAGGTCATCGGCACTATTGCTAATTTTTATCCGACTAAAGGCATTGACGTTTTAATTCAAGCTATGAAAAATATTGACGCCGCGCTTATCTTAATCGGCGATGGCCCGGAAGAGAAAAAGTTAAGAGTTAAAAGTTATGAGTTAAGAGAAAAAATATTTTTTACAGGGCCCATCAAGAACGCCAGCCAATATCTCAAAGCCTTTGACCTCTTTGTTCTCCCCTCGCGCAAAGAAGGCCTGTCGTACACTCTCTTGGAAGCCGCAATGGCTGGAGTGCCCATTGTCGCCACGAAAGTCGGGGGCACGCCGGAAATTATTCAAGATAACAGCAACGGCTATCTCTGCGCGCCGAATGACGCTAATGATTTGGCGGATAAAATTAAAAAAGCTTTGGCTCTGCCGCTCCAACCAAAAATATCCGGCTTTGATTTGCCGGCTATGGCCGCGAAAACCAAAGCCATATACGAATCCTAAACACCCAGCTTTTCCAGCAGTTGCTCGATATTGCCGGCGCGGATCTGCCCGATAATATAATCGACTTCCGATTTTAAGCTGTTGTCCAGCTCCGCCGCCTGTTCGGCGTATTTTATGGCGTCATCCGGCTTATTCAGGCGCAACGAAACAATTGATAAATTGATAAAAGCCTTGGTGCTGGCCGGTTTGGCCGTTAGCAACAACCGGTAAATCTCGGCGGCCTTGGCAACTTGATTGCCTTTAATAAATTTGTTGCCTAACTCCAAGGCCGCGTCCTCAGTATTGGCTGAAAGGCCCCGCTTTAACGATTCCTGAAAATAAGAAAAAGACTTATCAAGCTGGTTGTCGGCGGCGTAAGAGCGGACTAAATAAACATAGGTCTCAACATAATCAGGATTCAGACTCAAAGATTTTTCCGCGGCCGCGGCCGCTTTTTTGCCGTCCCCAAAAATAACATAAGTCTCGGCCAGTAAATTATAATATTGCGGACGATCCGGGCTCAGAGCAATCGCGCCGTCAACATAAGCCACGGCAAAATCTTTATCCGCGCCATCGCCATAAACCAAAAAATGAGAACAATAGAGAGTTGAGAGCTTTAAGAAAATTATGGGATTGTATTTATTTTTATTCAGCTCCTCCTCGAGGACTATTTTGATAAAAGCGAAATTATCATCAAAAAGCCGCTGGCCTTCCGGGGTGGGAACTTTTTTATAATCATTGGCTGTCTTCACCAGCCAATCAACATAAGAGTCCGCCAAACCGAGGCGAGGAATCGATTTGACGGCCAAGGCCTCGCGGAAGTGCTGGACAGCTTCCTTATTGTCCCGGGCCAGCAGGCCGTCAATAACGCTCAAACTGGCGCGCGCAATCCGAATGTTTAAAACCAGACCGAACCAAACAACAATTAATCCCATAATCAAGGCCGCCGGCAGACGGAGTGAACCGGGCTTGGTTGCCGCGGTTGATGAATCAAATAATGGATTTTTATGATAGGTAAATTCTATCAAACCGAGAAAAACAAAAAACAACAGCAAAGAATTAATGTCATCAAAAACAAAAAAGATATGCGCAAAATAAGCCGCGGCCAGGCTGTTGAATAATATCAGCTCGCCTCGTGTCAGACGGCCGGATTTATAACCCTGCCATAAATAATAATACAAACAGACAATTAGAGTCAGAAAAGCCAAAGCGCCCATCAAGCCGGTGGCGGCCAAAATATCCAAAAAACTATTGTGCGCCCGGTCAAAATACGGCTCGCTCGAGGCCAGGCTGTAATAAATCGGGTCAAAATACTTATTAAATACCGCGCCGTAATTTTCCAAGCCAACACCCAATATTGGATTATCTTTAAACCCCCGCCAAGCGGCGCGCCAGCTGATTAACCGGGTTTTAACCGTGCCGTCATTCAAATTAATGGAAGCCAAGCGCCCGACTAGGGGCAAATTCCGGACAACGTGATTGCCGCGGAATGAAAAAAATAAACCAGCCGCAATCAACAAAAACAATAACAGAACTAAAGACATCCGCCGGACTAAACGCTTTTGAGAAACAAAGAGCGCTAGAATTAAAGCCATAGCCAGGCCGGCCAAAAAACCCAGATACGCGCCGCGAATACCGGTTAAAGTAAAAGCGAAAAACTGAATAATAATCAAAACAGCATATAAATACCTCTGCCATTTTAAATTGCTTTTTAGGATCAGATATACGGCCAAGCCCAGGCCGAACATCAGGGTCATGGCCGTATAAGCCGGGTTGCCCAGGGTGCTCAAAATACGGCCTGGCCCGGCTTGGAACAAGGTAATGTGAAAAACATCCGGATAATATTGGATAATACCATAGACAGCCACAATCAAAGTGCTGGCCAGCAAACAATTAAGATAAATTTTCCACGCTTGGGAATCAAAAAAGATTCGTAATAATACATAGAACAAATACAAATGAAAAATAGTGTAGACTCCCCAAGATCTTTCAATGTCCCCGAACAAGCTGTTGTTAAAAGACAGGCCAAAAACGCCGGTAATAAAATCAGCCGCGATAATCAGTCCTAGAGCCAGAATAAAATAATTATGATGCCAGCGTTGCGATGCGGATAATCGCAATTGGCCCTGACTCCACAACCAGATAAAAATCAACGCAGCGGCCTCAACCAGCAGGCGAAATAAAATGGTGCGCGGCACCACGTAAGGAAAGTAAAAACTGCCCGCGTATAAAAGCGGGGTCAAAGCCGTTAAATACAGCAAAAATCTAGCGGCCCTGATTCTTAACATATTCGTCTTTTTTAGCTTTTAAATCAGCCGCGTAAGGCGTGCGGGCAATACCTTGGTCATAAATGCCAATTATCGTTTCCGGCGCGCTGCGCAAATAATCTTTATGCAGATTGGCCAAGCGGATATAGGCCTCGGCATCCCCTGGGGCGACCCGGATGGCTTCTTCAAAAAAACCGCGCGCCAATTCATAATCGCCCGTATAAATAGCCATGTTGCCGGCATTATTAAGAAAAAGCGTATTATTTCGCTTAGTGAATGTCAATCCGTCCTGATAGACTTTCAGAGCCGCGCGATAATGCTCTTTATTGCTAGTCCTATCAGCCAAGCTTTTCCAGGCCAGGCCTAATTCCAGATAATGCTTTGTTTCCTCGCCCTTGGCTGGTTTGGTTTTCAAAAGCCGGACAATGTCGTCGGTAAATTCAGCCAAAGCCGGCTGTTCTTTTTTAAACGCGTCCAAAGACTGGCTAGCTGAATTTTGTTGGCGGCTATAGATAAAAATACCAGCCCCGATGATCAGGACAATAATCAGGAAGATAAACCAATATTTTTTGAGGATGTTTTTTGCCATAGATCAATCGCTTGTTAATTATTCCGTTAATTGATGATCTTTTTTGAATTGTTCGGCTTCGGCTTGCAAAGCCGGATTAATGTCAACCGCTTTTTTGATGAATTTCAAAGCTTTCGGCTTATCGCCCAGCTCGGCGTAAGTGGCGGCCAGATTCGCGTAAAAGCCATAATTATCCGGCTCTTGCGCAATTAACATTTCATAAAGCATTGGAATTTTTTCGTATTGTTTGGCCTGGGCGTAGACATCAATCAAATACTGGATATTGCTCTTAAAAGCCAAGCCAAAATTTTTGCCTTTTTCCAATTCTTCCAATCCTCTTTTTGTCTGGCCGGCGCGCATTAAGTTAAGTCCTAAAAACCAATGCGGCTGTTCATAAACAGGGTTCTGGGCCACTAATTCTTCCATGACTTTAATTGACTCGTCAATCTTGCCTTCTATAAAATAAGTTTTGGCCAGCAAGAGCGGCACGGTCTGGCGGTTTTTATTTATATCCCAAGCTTCAACCAGTAATTTTTCGGCTTGGGGAAAATAACCGGCATCCACGAACTCGCCCATAAAAGCGTAAAGCTGGCTCAGCCAAAACTTGTATAAATATGTATCCGGTTTTTGGGCAAGATATTTAAGCCAGACTGCCTCGATCTGCGGGCCAACCGCGATTAGCGCCTGCTTGTCTAATTTACGATAGCCGTCAAGTATGGCCATGTCTTTGGTTAAAAAGAAAGCCTGCTCCCATTGGAAAGGAACTGATTGAGCAATCGCTTTAGTAGCGTACTGCTGCCATAAATAAACCGATTGGATTAAAGACGCGTCCCGGGCATAGCTGGTATAATAGGTGCTCTTGAGCATCAAGATATTATAATAAACCGAAGTCGCGGCTAAAACACCCAAAACCACCAGACCGATTTCCCTGCCCAAGCGGGCGCGATTTATAGTGGATGATTCAGGGCCATATCTCAACCAGGCAATCAATCCTAAGAATAAAAACCACAATTGCCAGGAATTCGAAGTTTCAAACGAAAACATTAATTGGCTGACGTAAGCCGCCAAACCGGCCAGCAGAAAAATTAAAGCCAATTGTTTGCTTTTATCTTGTTCGCGTTTCCAGGCCTGGTAAAGACAAGCCAAAGCCGCGATAATAATGGCTAAATACGACGCCAGGCCGATGGCGCCGCGCGAAGACAAAATTTCCAAAGCGTAATTATGCGGCTGATCCCAAACCGTTTCAGCAAAAGAAAATTCCAAAAAACCAGGATTATAATGATGGTCAAAAGTATCTTGATAGCTTTCCGGACCAGCGCCCAGCCAAGGATGTTCTTTCCAACCATCAATGGCTATTTGCCAGGCCATCAACCTGGTTTGGGCCGTGCCCTCGCGCGGGTTGACGGCAAAAACAAAATGCAGCCGCGCTGGCACGGCCTGGCGCACGCTGGGAATAGTATAACCAGCTGTCAAAAATCCAGCCGCAACCAAGCCAAAAATAATGGCGCCTAATTTTATTCGCTTGTTTGCCTGGGTCCAAATAAATGAAACTAAAAACACCGCTACGCCGGCGACTAAGCCAACCAATGGCCCCCGCGTCTGCGTGCCAAGAAGGGTAATAAGCGTTGCTATTGCCGCTACCAGCCACAGCCAGCGCCAAGTTTTGTCTTTAAAATAAAAATAAGCAAATAACGATAAAAAAATCGGCAGTTGCAGATAATTGCCAAAAAATATCGGGTTGCCGATTAAACCGTTTAAACGCGCGCCGCGAGGAACAAAATTACCAAGCCAAGGCAAAACCGAACCAAGCCAAGCAATTAAAGAAGACAGCACCCCAACCGCGCCCACTATTATCATGGCTTTATGCCAGTCTTTTTGGCTTGTAAAAAATTGCCGCGCTAAAAAATAAAAAATAACAAAATGGATTAAAGTAAAAACGCCTTGCACCCGCGACTGGTCGCCCCAAAAACTTCGGTTCCACTCCACTCCCAGAATTGACGACACCAGCGACAGCCCGACAAATAACAGCAAAAACCAATCCAATAAACGCAATTTTACATACTGTTTTTGCCGCAGAATCAAACAATAATAAGCGCCAACCAGCAGGCAGGCGATGATAATCTGGAAGAAGACTGTTTTGCCAAAATGCGATGGATAAATAGTCCATTTGTTATATATCAAGGGCAATAACAGGGTCGCAATTAAAACAAATTTGATAATTTTTGGCAATTTAGTCATAAAAGTATTTTAGCATAAAACAATCCCGCCCTCCACTGCAGTGGAGGGCGGGTTGTTACGTTCTTCTCTTCAACTAAGAACCAATTTGCCTGGATTAGTAGGTCATGGTCTTGGTTGAGAGCGGCAAGCCAGCTACTGAACCGGCTGTGGTGTAATCTGAAGTGCTTACACCATCGCGCCAGGCGATTTGAGAATCAGCAATTGAAACGCTGACGCTGTCGTTGGTAGCCAATGCTAGATTTGACGTATCAAGGATGACAATGAATGTCTTGGTAGCGCCAGCCGCGATTTCGGTTTCCTCAAAACCGGCAGCAGTGCCAGAGGTCGCGGTAGTTGCGTTAGCCATAAGAGTTACGCCAGTGACGTTTTGAGCGCCGGCGGCAACCCAGATAGTGGAGCCAACTAAGTTAGCGCTGGTCACGCTATCCTTATAGACATCCAAGCCAACAGCCGTGTTGTTCGCGCGTGAAACGCCATTTTGAGAGATGGTGAAGTTCACATAGCGGAGAGTAGCTGAGTAATTGCCAACATTAGAACTGTTGGTAACCGCAAACTTCATGACTGTCTGGCTGGCTGATGGCGATTGGGAGCCTGATGGCGTGCCATCAGCGTAAGCCACGCTGATCTTAGTGCCATAAACAGTCATGGTGTTGCCCACTACGCCGGCATCAGTCGCGAATGTTCCGGACCCAGCGTTGAAGTCCTGGTCATCGACTGTGATGCTGGCGCCGGATGAATCGCCTTTGGCAGTAATGGATTCCTGATTACCAGTGGTGGTGCCATCATAGTCAGGCAATAAGGCAAAGATGGCTGTATCAGCCGTGGTAGCATCACCGTTGACGCTAATATCGGCTTTTACGGTCAAAATCACATTGCCGTTCTTGGGAACTTTCAAGGACAAAGCCGGGAACACAGCCACCGCGTAAGTAGTGGTCGAGTAGGTGCTGCCAAGATTGGCGGCTGTACCGACCGGGGTGGTGCCGTTGAAGAGCTTGATGTTCTTGAATGTGCCAGTGGCTCCGGACTTAACATTGGCAGCCAGGTAGATATCGCTGATAGTGATATCTTCATCCACGCTGGCGGCTAATTTGAATTTAGCCACTTCCACGTCAGTCGTACCCATTACTAAGGGCTGCGAAACAGGTGAATCAGCATTGGTGCTAATGGTTAAGTTGCCATTAGCGCTGATATAGCCATTCTGCAATGCCTTGTCTTGGCCAGTGGCCAAGCCGGTATTGGATGAGGTGGAAGCGCCAGTGGCGCTGATAGCGTCAACTTCAATTGCGCCATTGGTGTTAAGAAGCGCAGCCGCGGTGCCAGAGTCTTGTGGACTGGACTTGATGTCAGCATAGACATCAACAATATACTGGGCTCCGGCATTAATGCGAATAGCAGTGGACGGGGTAAAGGTATAGGTGGCCGCTGTGCCAGATGTGTCCAAAGTGCCGATAACATCGCCAATCTGGGCGGTGCCATTCATAATCTTCAGGTTCTGGAAGTTATCACCCATCTGCGAAGTGTTGCCGGTATCTTTCAAGACAATCTGGGTCACATCCGAGGCCTCGCCGGTGCCGGCCGTAATAACAAAGGAAGCAATCTGGGCCGCCTTGGCATTCTTAGTGCCAGTTGGCAAGGATGAGGACCGGTCGGCAAAAGCCGTGTTCTTGGCCAGAGACACTGTGCCGGCCTTAACAGTTAAGGTGCGGCCAGTCTGGGATGTGGTTGAGAGCGAGGTCAGAGTAATCTGGCCTTGGGCATTAGCTGAACTTGGAGTAGCCAGGGTAATGGCAATCGTATCATCAGTTTCAAGATAAGTATTAGATAAGTCAGCCACAACTGTTACGTAGCGAGGCGTAGCTGGCGAGACAATAAAGGTATTGCCAAACGTGAACTGCGTGGCCGTGGCCGAGGTAGTCATTGTTGACTGGGTGGTGCCGATTTGGCTGCCATCAAGCAGTAGTTTAACATTAACCAAGCCAACAGCCGCTTCGCCGCCATCAGAGTTGGTGATAGCCGCGGTAATATCCAAGCTGTTGACTTTCACGTCTTCGCCAGAAGCCGTAAAGCTGAATTTAGCCAAACTTACGCCAGTGGCGCCGTCAGCCACGTTGCCGCTGGGTGAATCAGTGGGCACGCCGGTAGTAATGGTGCCGGAGCTGATAGTGGTGCCAGCCGCGGTTGTTGGTTCAATCAAGGCAAAAGCCGTGGTATCGCCGGTAACTGTGACTGAATTAAAGACGCTGTAATTGGCGTCATAAGCCACCAGATCAGCTTGGCGCTGGATA
>Ga0155991_123_pt2 | contig 8763 bp, 8 predicted proteins | sample RifCSPlowO2_02_FD_107645 | JGI IMG/M metagenome (GOLD analysis project Ga0155991, IMG submission 107645) | Candidatus Komeilibacteria bacterium RIFCSPLOWO2_02_FULL_48_11
AAGTCCTTCCAGTATAACATAGAACTAAAATTATGCAAGGGTCCTGCACCTTTTTTGACCCTAAAAAAGGTGCAGGATTGACGTAGAAAATAATACTAAAAAAGCAGTTATCTGTCAATACTTTCAAAATAGTAAGGATCTTCGGTCATTTCTTCATCTTCATCCTCAAAATCATCATCTAAAGACTCGTCCCAAGTACCCCAATCAGTCGCCTTTTCTTCAACATCAACTTCATTTTCTACTTCCTGCCGACTTTTCCACACCGCGATATCGCGGTTTATTTTATCCAAAAGCTCGTCTTCTGTCAACGCGGCCACCTCGCTTTTCCGCAGAGCCAGGCGCTCGTATTCAGGCAAAGACATGACCGCATAAGCCTCATCCCCTGTTTCAGGCAGGATAATGCAGCGGTCCCCGGTTTTATTGATAAGTTCCAACACTTTATTTAGGGATTTTGTCATACTGGGCGTGATTAATAATTTTGCCTCCTTGTGTATGTATTGTAGTAAAAAAAATGGACTTTGGCAAAACTGAAAAGCAAGAATAAAAAAAGCTCTGTGTCCGCCTGCATGACGCAACCAGACACAGAGCTATTGGTTGATGTCAAAGAACAGGCGGCGCCAATGTTCAGGCGCCGTCCAAAAAACAAGATGTCATCGCAACGATTTCGCAATCACGCGAACCGTTGCGATAATTTTATTGTCATAGTCCCGAGGCTTTGTCACCCCGGGCTTTGCTAATATAACAATTTCCTCAAGAATGCGTTTATTTCTATTGTACTTCAAAATAAACGCTAGGCCCTCTGGTAGTTCAGCCTGCAGGCCATACATACCTTCAGGCTTGAGCGCAACTTTCATTTGGTCAGTGACATAATCTTGGGCATTGAGATTGCTTAAACGCCCCTCTATCATCACTATGTCAGCCAGCGCCTTGGCGAGACTTGAACCGGGGCTAAAATCTGAGAACTTTAATGTTCCCAGAAGTTCATAATCCCCGTCCCCAAGCCCTCTGACATTTCCTCTACCGCCTCCACCCTGGCCAATCCCACCACCGCGGCCACTACTACCCGCGCCGCCACGCCCTTTGGCTCCTTCTCCTCCACCCGTCACCCCGCCTCCTTTAGATAGGTCGTGGAGGGGAGAAGTTGGAAGTCCAATTGGCGGCCCGACACCACCGCCGCCAATTTGGCCTGTCGGACGCTCAACCCGCTGTGGGGATGAGGGCGGAAGCTCATAATCCCCGCGATGGCGGGTGGTGATGTCTGGCCCGGCCGGAGTCGGAATATCCCGTGACATATCCGGGATTGGCCGGCGTCGGACCTGCGCTGTCCCCATGGGTGGGGGCTCGTACTTCCGAGCATAGTCAGGAATTCTGTTGCTCGATGGAAGCTCCTGCCGCGGGGCCGAAGCACCGCCCCGAGCCCCACCCGTACTCCGGCTCACCACCACTTCCTCTTTTGGCTGGGGTTTTGGAGGTGGCGGCCTAATAGCTTCAACCCTCCTAGATTCAGGAGGATTGTACTCCATCTCCTCAAACTCAATAAAAACTGGCCGCCGACTTGGCTTGTCTAGACGAACAGAAAAGCGAGCCGGCATAAAGGTTAAAAGCAAAAACATAAACAAAACCGATGTAACCCAAATCCTCCAGTTAATGTGCGACAAGCTCATTGTCGCACCGTTGTACTGGAGATTCCGGTAATCTCGTTCTTTTTTCATGACCTTGTACCTCCTACCTCGTATACCTCGTATGTTTTGAATTAATAAAATGTCAAAGTTCGGATTAAAACTCTATCATAAAATTACAAAAATGTCAAAAATGTCAAGCACACCAGTGCTGGGCAATGGCTCATTTCCACCATTTGAGCCGTATCCGCCTTTAGGGAGTGAGCCATATCTACTGGGTTGGAGTGTAGCGGCGGGGTAATTACTCGGTTATCAAATGCTTAATAATCATAACCATGGTCTCTTTTTCTTTGGGGTCGCTCTCGGCAATCAAAAGCGCCAGCGCGGTCAGAGCGTTGTCATTGATTTTCTTTTCCCCTGATGAGCGGTACAAGTAGTTGGTTTTATCCAAAAAATACACAAATAAAAACGCGGCGGTGCGCTTATTGCCGTCCGAGAACGGATGGTCTTTGATGGTGAAATACAAAAGGTGCGACGCCTTGTCTTCGATAGTCGGATATAATTCCTTGCCTTCAAAAGTCTGATACAACCCGCGGATAATGCTCGCGAAACTTTGGCCGCGTTCTTGGCCGAACAAATCGCCGGCTTCTTTTTTGGCCGTCAACTCGGCTTTAATCCGCTCAATGATTGTCAAGCAATCTTTATACGCCAAAACAAAGGCCGTCTTTTTCCCTTTAACCTTGGCCAGCGCTCCCCGATCATACGCTTGCAAAGTGGAAAGGGTTTTGGCGTAGTTGGCCAGAAGATTTAATATTTCTCCGGCTTGGCCTTTGAGTAATTCTTTTTGGGATTTGGCCTGCAAAAAAGCGACGGCGGTTTGCAATTCGTTGAATTTCGCCCGCGCCTCGGCCAACCGGGTTTCGTTGAGGGCATAACCATGCAACAGGTACTTTTTTAATATCCGCGTCGACCAAATGCGAAATTGCGTGGCTCGGATGGAATTAACGCGATAGCCAACGGAAATAATCACGTCCAAATTATACAAATTGATTTTGCGGAGTTTTCCGTCGGCGGCAACCTGTTCCAAAATGGAACAGGTTAAACTGGCGTCCAATTCTTTTGCTTTATAAATATTGTTTACGTGTTTTACGATAGCCGGCCTTTGGGCGCCAAAAAGCAAAGCCATTTGCCGGGCATCAAGCCAAACCGTTTCATCCTGAAACTGCACTTTTAATTCAACCGCGTTGGTTGCGGTCTTATAGATGACAACTTCGCCTCTCTTTAAATTATCTTTTTGCGCCTTAATCTTCTTCATGTCTATTAATTTTAGCCCTTAACTTGCGAAAAATCAACAAAAATCCACCTTATCGGCCACTATTCGGCTCAAATCAATGCCAAGATATGGCTCAGGGGACAAACAGGATATGGCTCAATTCCACCATTTGAGCCATATCCGCCCCAGGGGGTGAGCCATATCTACTGGGTTGGAGTTTTTGGCCGATGTGATGGATTTTGCTGCCATCTCTCTGCTTTACTCTTTTCCACCTAGTGCGTCAAGCAATAAAAGAGCCCCACAGATGCGAGGCTCTTTGTAAAACTCTTTACTTCCTCCCCTTCCCCTCCCCGCCTTTAGCCGCCACAATCTCGGCGGCGATGTTGGCGGGAACTTCCTGGTAATTTTTGAATTCCATGGAATAAGAGGCCCGGCCCTGGCTCATGGAGCGCAGAGCCGTGGCATAGCCGAACATCTCGGCCAAAGGCACTTCCGCGTCCACTACTTTGATGTTACCGCGGTCGCTCATTTCATGAATTTGCGCGCGCTTGGAGTTAAGATCGCCGATGACATCGCCCATGAATTCCTCCGGAGTCACCACTTCCACTTTCATAATCGGCTCAAGCAAAATCGGCTTGGCCCGGCGGCAGGCTTCGCGGAAAGCCATGCCGGCCGCGATCTTGAAAGCGATTTCCGAAGAATCAACGTCATGGAATGAACCGTCATACACCGCGGCCTTGATATCGACAATCGGGTAGCCGGCCACCACCCCAGAACCCAGGGCCTCATGAATGCCTTTGTTGATGGCTGGAATAAATTCGCGGGGAATAACGCCGCCTTTAATCTCGTCAATATATTCATAACCAGCCCCGGTCTCGTTCGGCTCCACCCTCAGCCAGCAATGGCCGTACTGGCCATGGCCCCCGGACTGCTTGATGTACCGGCCTTCGGCCTGGGCTATGGCTCGGATGGTTTCGCGATAAGCCACCTGGGGCCGGCCCACGTTGGCCTCAACTTTAAATTCCCGCTTCATGCGCTCCACCAGAATTTCCAGATGCAGTTCGCCCATGCCGGAAATGATGGTCTGGCCAGTTTCTTCGTCGCTCTTGATTTTGAAAGTCGGGTCTTCTTCAGCCAGCCTGGCCAAAGCAAAGCCCATTTTTTCCTGGTCAGCCTTGGTTTTGGGCTCAATGGCCACGTGGATGACCGGGGTCGGGAAAATAATGGATTCCAGCATCACCGGATGCTCCGGGTCGCAAAGCGTGTGGCCCGTAACCGTGCCTTTCAAACCCACGGCCGCGGCAATCTCGCCGGCATAAACCTCTTCCACGTCTTCGCGGTGGTTGGCGTGCAGGCGCACAACGCGGCCCAAACGCTCTTTGCCGCCGGTGGAGGCGTTCATAATGTAGGAACCGGCCTGGACCGTGCCGGAATAAACGCGGAAAAAAATCAGCTTGCCCACGAACGGGTCAACCGCGACTTTAAAAGCCAGAGCCGCGAATGGCTCGTCGTCCGATGGCTGGCGCTTAATCTTGGTTTCCGGATTTTTTGGGTCAAAGCCCTCAATGGCCCCAACATCCAAAGGCGACGGCAAATAATCGCACACCCCGTCCAAAACTTTTTGAATGCCTTTATTTTTTAAAGCGCTGCCGCAAAAAATCGGCACCAGGTGGCTTCCCACCACGGCGTGGCGCAGACCTTTTTTCCAATCTTCAATGCTAATCTGCTCGCCATTAAGATAACGATGCATCAAGCCTTCCTCGTTTTCGGCAATGGCTTCTAAAAGCTTATGGCGATATTCAGCGGCTTTAGTTTTCAGGTCAACCGGAATTTCGGTTTCTTCCGCTTCTTTGCCCAAATCATCACTCTTATAGATGTAAGCTTTCTCTTTTAATAAATCAACAATGCCCTTGAAATTTTCCTCTTGCCCAATAGGGAGCTGCACCGGATAAGCGCTCTTGGTCAGGCGCTTGTGAATGGCGGCCACGTCTTTGTAAAAATCCGCGCCAGTGCGGTCCAGTTTATTAATGAAGCAGACGCGCGGCACTTTGTATTTGTCGGCCTGGTGCCAGACGGTTTCGGATTGCGGCTCCACGCCAGCCACGCCGTCAAACACAACAACGCCGCCGTCTAAGACGCGGAGCGAACGTTCCACTTCAGCCGTAAAATCCACGTGGCCCGGAGTATCAATGATGTTGATGCGGCAGTCGTTCCAGAAACAAGTGGTGGCCGCTGAAGTGATGGTGATGCCGCGCTCCCGCTCCTGATCCATCCAGTCCATAGTGGCCTCGCCTTCATGAACCTCGCCGATCTTGTGCTTTTTGCCGGTGTAAAACAAAACCCGCTCCGTAAAAGTGGTTTTGCCGGCGTCAATGTGGGCGATGATGCCGATATTTCTGATCTTATCTAGTGGGTAGTCACGAGGCATAATTCATAATGTCATCCCGAGGCGTTCTAGGAACGCGCCATAAGCAATGGGCTCGGGAAACGTAGCAACGTTATTAATTACAATAGATGAGGCACGCCGAGAGGATCCCCTGGTAATCGCGATTAACATGGGATCCTCTCGCCCCGCGACATCGCGATTCGTTGATTTTCGTTCATTGGTTTGCCACGCCCGTGATTTATAGCGTCTCCTATTAGGGGCTCGGGATGACAATAAGATTCGGAATGACAGTTTGTTTATGAAGCAAAATGCGCGAACGCTCTGTTAGCCTCAGCCATGCGGTGCACGTCTTCGCGCTTCTTGATGGCCGTGCCTTCGCCGCGGGCCGCGGCCATTAATTCATCAGCCAGCTTCTCGGCCATGGCCGCCCCGCGCCGGGTGTTAGCCGCCAACAAGAGCCAGCGGAAAGCCAAAGCCAGCTTGCGCTCGCCCCGGACTTCAACCGGCACCTGGTAGTTGGCTCCCCCCACGCGCCTAGAGCGGACTTCCAGAATTGGGGTGACGTTTTTTAAAGCCCGGTCAAAAATCGCCACCGGGTCTTGCTTGGTTTTTTCAGCCATCAAATCAAAAGCATCATAAACCACTTTCTGGGCCGTGGTTTTTTTGCCGCGCTCCATGACGTAATTAACCAGTTTGGCAATGGTTAAGGAATTAAACTTCGGGTCAGGGCTGATTGTTCTTTTGGGTGCGCCTTTGCCGCGCATATTAAGCTTGTCCTTTCTTGGCGCCATACAAACTGCGACCGCGCTTGCGATTAGCCACTCCTTGGGAATCATAAACCCCGCGCACCACATGGTAGCGCACGCCGGGCAAATCTTTCACGCGCCCGCCGCGCACTAAGACGATGGAGTGCTCTTGAAGATTATGGCCAATGCCCGGAATGTAAGCCGTAACTTCCATGCCATTGGAAAGCCGCACCCGGGCGATTTTGCGCAAAGCCGAGTTCGGTTTTTTCGGGGTCATGGTGGTCACGCGGGTGCAAACCCCGCGCTTAAAAGCCGAGCCCTTGGCCAGTTCCAAACGCTTGCGCAAAGTCGGATTATAGACAGACTGCAGGCCCGGAGTTTTGCTTTTCTTTTTCTTGCGGCTCCGGCCTTTTTTAATAAGTTGATTAAAGGTGGGCATACTTAATGAGTGGTAGGTTAGCAAAAACCTGCCTTCAAGTCAAGCCACTGAAAGCGCGGCCACTAGCGGTTCTTGGCATGGGCGCGCTCCACTAAATCGTCTAAATCGCTTTTACTGCCAAAAGTCTGGCTTAGTTCTTCTCTTAATAATCCTATCTTCCCTTTTTCTTTTTCACCCCATAAGCAAGTAAACATAGTATATTTAAAATCATCTATATCTTTTTCTAATTTCTTTTTTTCTTTCTCTAATTCTGCCATCTCTTGTTTAATCCCAGGGTCTTTAGAAAGGGTATAAAAAGACAAGTCTTCTATCCGCCTTAACTGCGCCTGATTAACTCTGGCAAGCGTACCGACATTAATTCTAGCCACATCATCAAGGTTCAGTATTCTTTCATAAAAACCTTGCCGTTCGTTTTTAAGCCCTGCCGCCAAAGACTCGGCTTCTTGCAAGGCTTTGGCTCTGCCTAGGCCGAACCAATAAAAGCCATTTAACTTCGCTTCAATGGCGCTTTTAGTTTCCCGAACTCTGGTCCGCAAAGCCTCATCTTTCAATTCGCTTTCAATCTGCGACAACTCTGTTTCTGTTTTTTTCTCTAATGACTCAAAACTATTCCTGAATTCAGTTGCCGCTTGTTTGTTTGTTTCTATTTTCTCTCTGTCGGCTTCTTTATTTTGCTTCTCTATTTCTTTATTCTTCTTCTCTATTCTCTCGTTTTGGCGACTGGTAATCTCGTTTTTGATTTGGTCTTTAAACGCCTGCATCTCTTCCTCTGGCAACTCCCGGGCTTTTTCCACGCGCGGGTCAGCGGCGTACTCTTTTTGGGCTAAAACCGTTTCAATGGCAAAACCAGCTTCGTTCCCAACCCAACGCCTTTGCTCCTCTTCAAACCCTCTGTTGGTTGCTTTTAATTCCTCTAAATTTTTTCTTAATTGATCAATCGCTTCTTGGCGGAGAGGCAACTCTTGCTTTAAAGCTTCTAAATCTTGGTTTAATTCGAAAACTTCTTCTCCGGCTTCTGCTAAAGCTTTTACCCTCTCTTCTATGCCGGCGATGACTGTTGCTTCATCTTTAATTGATTGCTCCAAAGGACTAATCAACTCTTCTTCTCTGGACTCTATTTTGCTGTAGCCTTTGCCAAGCTCTTGGGAGCGCCGCAAACGTTCATCAAGAGATTTTAGGCCTTCAACCATGTCAGCCATTTCTTTGATTAATTCCCGACGCTCAACTCTGGCTTGTTCCTGGGCCTGGACCCGGGCTTGTTCTTTAGCGGCAACTTTAGCCTCGGCTTGAGCTAATTTCTCGCTTAATTCGGGCAATGGCCCACTACTTAATTTTTCTCTAGCCATATTGATGTGATTAATGGTCTTTGCTATAATTATAGGCTTCTTGGAATAAAATGACAATCAAGGCAATTTTAGCCAAAAAGCTGGTGGACGATTAAAAAAATCTGCCAGCCAGCTGGAAAAACACATCAAACAACCGGCTAAAGATGTTGATGCCCAAAAAATTATCAGCAATAATCAGCACCAACAAAATCCACGGGCCGCGCGCCGTTAAATACTGCTCAACGTAATTAAAACGCTGCGGCAAAATCGCAAATAAAAGTTTGGAGCCGTCCAAAGGCGGAATGGGTATGAGATTAAAAACTAAAAGCACGATATTTATAAGAAGAAGAAAACCCAAGAACTGCAACAATAAATTGCCAGGCCCAAGATAAGAAGCCAGCAAGTTCCCCAGCAAACCAAAAATGACAATGGAGATAAGATTGGAAACCGGCCCGGCCAGGGCCACCAAGGCCTCGCCCCATTTTTGAAATTTAAGATTATAAGGATTATATGGGGCTGGTTTGCCCCAGCCAAAACCAACGAACAAGAGCATCAAAAAACCGACTGTGTCCAAATGCGCCAGTGGATTTAAAGTCAGGCGGCCCAAGCGCTCCCCGGTGTCGTCGCCCTGCAAGCGCGCGGCCAGAATATGGGAAAACTCATGAATGGTAATGCCGTAAACAATGGCCAGGAGCCAGATGAAAAAAAGCATGGGTTCGGAGAAGAGAAGGTAGAAAATCATAAATAAAAAAGATACAAGATACAAGATGCAAACAAGATACAATAACCAATAACCAACTATTTCATTTTTTGTATCTTGAATATTGTATCTTGTTTGGTTATTGTTTCTTGTGTCTTGTATCTTTCCTATTATATCCCACGTATTTAGACATTTAAAAATCTTACCATAGCCCTATCTGTCGGGACATTTAATTTCTTACTTTGCTTGCGCTCTGATTTGGGTTGCCTTGCGGT
>Ga0155991_119_pt4 | contig 8723 bp, 5 predicted proteins | sample RifCSPlowO2_02_FD_107645 | JGI IMG/M metagenome (GOLD analysis project Ga0155991, IMG submission 107645) | Candidatus Komeilibacteria bacterium RIFCSPLOWO2_02_FULL_48_11
GAAATAGGTTTTAGCCAGCACGCCCGGCTCTACCGCTACTGTGCCCTGGACCCGGACAAAAGAGCCCAGTTCCAGTTCGCGGATATTGGCCAGATCAACATCAATTAAATTGTCGGAGAGGGTGGGCTCGTCCGCCGTAGCTTCAGCGAAAGCGGAGTGAGGGTCGGAGGAACTGGGTTGTATAGTTGAGGTGGTTTTACTGCTGGACGCTGTTTGTTTTTTAGCAGTTATAATTGTTGGAGTTGTGCTAGCTGTTTTGTTGGTTGTTGCGGCGGGCGCTTTGGCCGCGCTGCGCTTGGAAAGTATTTCTTCGGCTGGCAGGATATCAATACTGGAAGTGGCCATTGTCGCGTGCTGGCCGTCGCTAGCTGTTAATTTAACAAGATGCGAGCCCAATGAACTGAAACGATAATTGAATCGCATTCCCGCGGCTTGGAAGCTTTCGCCGATTTGCCACGAGAATTGCAGTAGGTCGTCATCCGGGTCAGACGATTCTTCGGCTGAAATTATTATTTCCTCATTGGGAGCCGCTGGATTGTAATCAAAAGTTATGCGCGCTAGAGGCGGCTCGTTGATTTTACTGATTTCATTCGAGCGGCCGGGCGTTGGCTTGGCGCTCCAGAGAAATTTATTCTGCGCTTCATCCCAGGATAAGCTTTGGCCTTTGGAGGAGGAAGCGTAAGCGAGCTTGTCCGCCACTTCGCCGGAGGGATTATAAAGATAGATAGTCTCGTTGGAATTATTGAGCGTGATTTTTGTCGTCTTCGCGTCAAAAGATTTGCATTCGCGGCTGACAAGAATAACTTCCGGCAGGTTGATTACTTTTTTGGTATCAGCCAGTTTCCAACTGGACAAGGAAGCGCTACTTTCGCCTTTATTGCAAAGCTCTATGAATTCCTGTTCGTCTTCTTTTGGATTAGGATAGACTTCATTTATTTTAATAACAGCCGTGGCGGTCGGTGCTGGTGTTGTTGCCGCAGGAGCGCTGGGAGTCGAAGGCGGGGGAGTCGCGGCTGGTTCGCTTGGCGGGGGAGTGGGTTCTGTGGTTGCGGAGCTATTAGCGGCTCTAGGTGTACCTATAATGGGATTATTTTTGGCATCATGACCATTTATAGTTATGCCATCGTTATCTTGCCATGTGCCATCCGGCTTTCTTTCCATACTAGCTTGAGTACTAGCGCTTCCGGCGGGCCAACCAGAAGGAGCATTAATCGAATCAATGGTTTCTCCAGCGGCATTTTTCAAAATTAAATACTCGCCGTTATTAGATAAGCCGTTGCCGCTAAAAGGACCTTTGGCATCTGCTAAAATATCAAAAACAGTGTCATCATCGCTCCGCTCAATCAAGTAATATCCTTGGGATGAAATTTGTCCGGCTAAACTGATTATCAATGTGTCGCCTCCAGCTTCAAAAAGTCCCCAGCCAGTCAGATCAATTGTTTGGCTGGTAGTATTAAAAAGTTCAAGCCATTCATCTGAGGCCAATGCGGTCGTGCCCATCCACGCAATCTCGTTGATGATCACGTCCCCTGTCGTTGCTTGGACAAAATTTGGCCAAACAAAAAATCCTCCCAGAAAGATGGCGAGAGTAAATATTTTTTTGAGATTTATTTTTTGGTTTTTATTTTGTCTCACAATTTATTTAAGGTTAAAACGATTTTTAAAATAATCCTCTTGGTAATTGGCAAAATCAAAAACCTCATTGGCTTCTTGGTTTAAGGCGTCAATGTAAGCGAAAAATCTTTGGTCGTCGAACAGATTCAAACCCAACTCCAAGCAGACATTTCTTATTTCTTGTTTTATCTTTTCCTCGTCAGCGCCAGGGGCGGCCATTTTTTCGGCTTCAAAATAAAAACTGTGCCTTGGTACTTCAACCAAGGCGAATTCTATTCCTTTATAATCATAAACCTGGCTTTTCCGAATGCACAGCGTGGCGCGTTTAAATCCCAAAGCCGCGAATATTCGCACCAATTTATCGAATTCGCCGGGCTTGGTCGCAACCGAGAGTTCTTGCCGATGCTCTTCCCCGCCCCATTTGCCGAGTTTGACGATTATCTCAGGTATGTTGTTGGTGACGCGCAACCGGATGTCGCGGTTCCGGCTGGCTATGCCTTCTTCCGGCAGATAAGTGGAATAATCGAGCAGAATGCGTTTTTTAACGGTTTTAAATTGGCCGTCTTTTTTGAGAATATCCTCCAAAGCAACGAATTGTTCTCTGGTCAATGGCCCGCGCAGTTCAACTTCAATGTTATTGGGCATAGTTTTTTGGCGATGTAATTACACGCTTCGCTCTCGCTTGGTTGGACGGATTTTTTATAGCGATTACTGTTTAAAATTACCACACGCAAATCCCAAAGTCACGAGCGCGTTTGTGTTTTGCAAATTGAGCAGCTTTTTAATCTCATCGTCATACAGAGCGCCGGATATGACGCCGCCTAATTTTTCTAATGCCAACCGGAGGGCGAGATTTTGCGCATAATGCCCAGCTTCCGTCAAGATAAATCTTCCGCCGCGTTCCCCATACTTATCTATAGTTCTTTCAGGTATAGCGATAAAAATAAAAAATACTGCGGGCTGTCCCTTGAGTTTTAAGCCAAACGATTCTTTTACCTCATCCCAATCAGGGCATTTTGCCACTATAGAAAGAGAATGGCTATCGGGATTATAATAAGTAATTTGCTTGTTTAATCCGCCTTGAACATTAAATAGAAACGCATAAACTTCGATAGGATATTTCCCGCCAGCAGAGGGCAGTAATCTGCTTGTTGTTTCTTTGAGTCTGAATGCGTGAAAAAGCGATCCGAGTTGTTTTTCAGAGAAAGCAAAATTCGTAAACGCCCTTGTGCTTTTCCGTTCAGACATCAGTTGCGCTATTTTGTCCTTTGGTTTTGATAATAATAAATCCTCGGTTGGATAAAAAATTTGGGAAACGCTTCTCGCCGTGCGAGCGTCTTCGTCGAGTTTTTTCGCAAATTTTAAAATTGTGCGTTTATTTATTTTTGAATTCTCCCAAAATAAACTGAATAGCTCCGCATTTTTTATATTGTTTGTCATATTAACCAAGTGGGTGAGGATATTTGTTTGGAAACTCTGCCTGGCTGACTAGATCAGGGTATCGCCATTTTACATTGCTCGTTTTCCCTCCTAAAAAAGGAGCTCGTTCATCTCCGTGAATCAATGAAAGTTCCGGTGACAGCGCCCTAACCACAGTTAATCCAGCTTCTCGCACATCAGACAAAGTTAAATCACGGTAATATATTCTAATCCCAATCTTTTTGAGTTTATCCAATAAATATTCAAGAGCTGCCTTTACATTTTGTTGCTTGGGCTCAATTGTTTGTTTTTGTTTATAGGCCACCCTTTTTCTCAATAAAGGCACTTTGCCCCATAAATGGGGATAAAGTGTGTAGTAGACGGCATGCTTGTCAAAATCAATCACTTCCTCTGGCTTACTAAGTTCTAACTCCGGGTGGTGTACATCATAAAAACCCGCAAAGATTACGCCCTGCGCCCATTCAAGATACGCTTTTTCTATCGCTTGCTCATAAGTTTCTCGGCACGCTACTCCCATGGAAATTCGTTTTTTATTCCGTTGTTTGAGAATGCCGCAAATAATAACGACAGGGTGCGGATTCCATTCTTGAGTAATGTCAAAACAAAATACTTGCCCGAATTTCCTCTCGATAGGTTCCAAGTATTTCTCGTCGAGTTTAATTTCCCTTCCGCCGAGAGAGTTAAGCCAATATACGGTTAAAGCATCTCTTTCCAAAAGTTCTTGGATTGCCAACAGCAGTCCGGAGTATTTGTCAAAATGCGCCGCCAGGCCAGTTGAGGTAGAAGGGACAATGGATTTCTCTGATTTTGGCCCAAGTCCAATCAGTTCTTGGGGGACCCATACTTTTTTATTTTCGCGCGCAGAAAACACCTCTCCAAAATAAACATCTTCCGTATTAATTTTTTCCCATTGAAATTTTGGATTAGCATATTGTTCATCAGAAAATAGCGAGAATTGATCATGGGGAATAACACTCTCTTTTTTCAGTTCAGACAGCTTTTTAATCGGAAAATTTACCACCGCAGCCGAATATCTTTCCATTGCTTCAGCTATGGCTCCCACTATTGATCGGTTTTGGTCTCGGCTAATACTCCCGCTGGCAGATTTCCACGGTTGAACAGAATCTTCCGGTAAAGAAACATTAAAAAACTCCTCAATATCAGAGAAGCTTGTTTCTACATTTTGATATGACAGAGTAATCCCGCATCTAAAGCCAGTCGCTTTTTCTAAAATATATTGATTTAATGTTTTTTGAGTCATTCATTTTTAGGACTCATCGCCTAGCCCTCTAATAATATAAATAACCATGCAAAAAACTCTCCGACTAGCGCAACAACAGTTGCGAAAAAAATTAAGAGAGCGGTTTCACTGGAAAGCCCATATTTATGATGAAATGTGCGTAAACCAACCCCAAAAATAGCAAGAGTCAAGAAAAGACTTATGGCCCCATTTTCTAAAAATAATGACAGAAACCCAACACCCAGAGTAATCGGCAAAAGGAAAAAACCAGCTAAACGAGCCCGAAGCTTTGATGTTTTAATCCGGGGTGGAGTTTGATTTGATGTTTGCCCTTCGGCAAGCTTGCCTAAGTTTCTTGACGTAATAATTGAGGAAGTAAGGGTGGTTACTATACAGCAACAACAGCAACAACAACAAGGTCCGCATGTTGGTGTTGCCACACTTGCTCTTATTCTTTCGTTGTCAAATTGTGATACAAGTCGCAACATAGCTATATTATAGTTGATTATTTTTCAACTTCCAAGGAAGCTCAAAAGAGCCCAGTCCCTCCCGGGGCTTATCAGGGTAGCAGACCGGGCACCATGGCAAACGAAAAATGTTGTCTGTTTTTGTTGTTAAATCAACAAGATTAAATGTCCAAACTTTTTCAATAAGCTCCGGACAACTGCCAACCTTTTGAAACGCTCTGATTTGTTCCAAAATCAATGAGGCTGCCAGCTCCTGGCTATTGCCAATATTAGGAAGTTTTGGCGGTTCCGCGTCTCCCCAACTTCGCGTAACTCTGCCAATAAAACATCCAAGACATGCGGTTTCGCCTGGGAAAACAAGCGGACCCAAAGAGAGGGTATGGTCATAGGCAATATCCATAAAAAGATGAGGATATTTTATTTTTCCGTAATCTTTCATTGTCTCCGCGAGTTTTGCGGAGGTGCGAATCATAATTAAGATGTCAGGAGTATTCACATCGGCACCAAAATGTATTTGCTTGGAATTTTTTGAAAATTGCTCAAGCAGATTAAGAATTTTTTGATTAGGATTTCCAATCCAGCTTACAGAAAAATTAACAAGCTTTAATAGCGCGATATTCGCGTCTTTTTTATAGATGACACCCGCTTTTTCTAATTTTGAAATTACGGCCAAAATTTTTTCATCAGTAGCACCGTCTTTCACCTCGTGGATTTTTTCATTCTTGTATGCTTCATAAAGGATTTCTGAATCTTTATCGGCAAGTTCTTCTATTAAATAAATTTCATCCGCGCCTTTTGTGGCAAGTAGTTTGCCGTCTTCGAAAAGCATATTCCATTGTGGACTATTTTCGTATATAAAAATTTGTTTTTCCATAGTGATCCCATTAAATCATCAAGCAGAACGTCAATCGCGTCCATCCTATGTCTATGCCGGAGAGAGGACTCGAACCTCCACGCCTTGCGGCACTAGGTCCTAAACCTAGCGCGTATACCAATTTCGCCACTCCGGCTCACATTACCAAAATACCAGAAAACCGCCACTTGTGTCCACCTGCCGCGCCCTCTTTTTTACTGTTGAAAACATCTGGAAATCTAACACTTGACAGTCTGGCTAATGTCATTTATAATGCCTTACAGATTTAAGACTTGGAGCCGAAAAAGTTAATCCAGCACCTTTTTTAAGGGCAAAAAAAGTGCTGGATCCCAAATATCCAAATATATGACCAGTTTTTCATTAATTAAGGAGAAATCTTAGCGGATAGGATTGTTTTAAAATCGCCTAATTTTAGGAGATCCGCTAAGAGAGCGGATTTTTTAAATACTACAGATTACAGATTAAGTACAGATATACAGATAATAAAGAAAAAGAAGAAGATTGGTATTCAGAGAACAGTTTAGAAAAGATTGTTCTGTGAATATCAAGGAAAGCAATTTAACAATTTACGACATTAGTAATGGAAACGAGCATCTAAAATTAAGTAAAGCGACTGCTTAATCAATTTAAGCGGTTGCGCACACACTCAAGTGTAAACGGTGGATGCCTAGACACAAGAAGCCGAAGAAGGACGTTGCAGGGTGCGAAAAGTCTCGGTGAGGTCCCAAGCAACCTTTGACCCGGGAATATCCAAATGGGGAAACCCATCTCGATTGAAGATCGAGATATCCATGTCTGAATACATAGGACATGAGAAGGTAAGCTGGCGAACTGAAACATCTTAGTAGCCAGAGGAAAAGAAAATAATACGCACGGATTTTTTTATGACGCATGAATGCTTTGATGCGTCATAAAAGGTTCGTGCTCCATTCCCAGAGTAGTGGCGAGCGAAATGGGAGGAGCTAAAACCTTATCAACTGATTTGTCTCTCCCCGCTTTGCGGGGGCGGACGATGGAAGGCTGTGTGGCCACATGTTGATAGGGGGTGGCGAGAATATTGCGTTTGCATGCACACACCAATGCTAGATAGAGTATACAAGCATAACTTCCCTAGTAGAATCCGCTGAAAAGCGGAACCAAAGAAGGTGACAGTCCTGTACGCGAAAGGGGTTAGCGCTCTATGGCAGTGTCTCTCAAGTACCACGGGACTCGAGAAATCCTGTGGGAACCCGGCACGACTATGTGCCAAAGCTAAATACTTCTTGTGATCGATAGTGAACCAGTACCGTGAGGGAAAGGTTAAAAGCACCCCGGTGAGGGGGATGAAATAGTATCTGAAACCGTTTACTTACAAAGAGCCGGAGTCCCGCGCAAGCGGGGTGACGGTATTCCTATTGAAGAATGAGCCAACGAGTTCATGCCTACTGCTTGCTTAAGCTCCTTTGGAGTGAAAGCGCAGGGAAACCAAGTCTTAACGGGCGCATGCCCCGTCTTATGACGGGGCGGTAGCAGGCATGAGACCCGAAGCCGGGTGAGCTAGCCATGGGCAGGGTGAGTCCACTGTAACAGGTGGAGGAGGCCCGAACCCACCAGCCGTACAACACTGGGGGATGACCTGTGGCTAGGGGAGAAATTCCAATCGAACTCGGCAATAGCTGGTTCTCCTCGAAATAGTTTTAGGACTAGCCTCTTGTATACCCGCGGGGGTAGAGCACTGAATGGGATGAGGTGGCGTAAGCCTACTCATCCTAACCAAACTCCGAATACCGCGGTTCCCGCCTCTTCGGCGGGCACGTTAAGCAAGAGAGTCAGACCGTGGGGGCGAAGCTCCATTGGTCAAAAGGGATAATAGCCCAGATCGTAATCTAAGGTCCCTAAGTCATGGTTAAGTGGGAAAGGCGGTGTTAGGACTTACACAACTAGGAGGTTGGCTTAGAAGCAGCCATCCTTTAAAGAAAGCGTAATAGCTCACTAGTCCAGCCCTTTCGCGCCGAAAATTCAACGGGGCTAAACCATGCACCGAAGATACGAATGTCGGTGCTACGCACCGACGCGCGGATAGGCGCAGATATTTACGCAGATAGACGCGGATAATTTCCGCGTTAATCCGCGTAGTTATCCGCGTAAATCAGCGTGCCGATGCGTAGCAGCGGCGTGGTAGAGGAGCATTTCAGCAGCGCTGAAGCGTACGCCGTGAGGCGGCGTGGAGTTGCTGGAAGCGAGAATGTTGGCATAAGTAGCAAAAAGGCTGGTGAAAAACCAGCCCGCCGAAAATTCAAGGTTTCCTGGGCAACGATGATCGGCTCAGGGTTAGGCGATCCTAAGTCGAGGCCGAAAGGCGTAGGCGATGGAAGAGCCGGTTAATATTCCGGCCCTTGTGTCTGTTTCCGATGGGGGGAAACAGTTTTAACTTTCTGAACGTTCCCATGGATTGGGGCGTTTTTCCCTAGGGCAGTTGTGCGGTTGGCAAATCCACGCACCCGACTGTCCTTAGGAAGAAGAGGAGAAGCCTTTGGGTGGATCCAATTCGGAGACGCGAGCTGTCAAGAAAAACCTCTAGGGTTAAACAGGCACAAACCGTACCGTAAACCAACACAGGTGAGTAAGTCGAGTAGACTAAGGCGAACAAGAGAACTCTCGTTTAGGAACTAGGCAAGACAGCGGCCGTAACTTTGGAATAAGGCCTGCCTCCGTAGCTCCGCAAGGAGCGAAGGGGGCCGCAGCTAAAGATCTCAGGCGACTGTTTATCAAAAACACAGGTCCCTGCTAAACCGTAAGGTGATGTATAGGGGCTGATGCCTGGCCAGTGTCCGAACGTTAAGGGGAGAGGTGCAAGCCTTGAACCGAAGCGCGGATGAACGCCGGCAGTAACTATAACTGTCCTAAGGTAGCAAAATACCTTGTCGGGTAAGTTCCGACGTGCACGAATGGCATAACGATCTGAGAACTGTCTCAACGAGTGACTTGGCGAAATTGCAAGATGAGTGAAGATGCTCATTACCCATGGTTAGACGAAAAGACCCCGTGAAGCTTTACTACAACTTGGTATTGGCATGCGGATTTTCGTGTTTAGAATAGGTGGGAGACT
>Ga0155991_109_pt1 | contig 8345 bp, 9 predicted proteins | sample RifCSPlowO2_02_FD_107645 | JGI IMG/M metagenome (GOLD analysis project Ga0155991, IMG submission 107645) | Candidatus Komeilibacteria bacterium RIFCSPLOWO2_02_FULL_48_11
AACCTCTGGTTGGGATTCCCCTACGGGCTACCAAAGGGTTCTCACCCAAAGGGTGACCAACCTCTGGTTGGGATTCCCCTACGGGCTACCAAAGGGTTTTTACCAAGGATGATTCTCGGCCAGAGGCCGACCAGCCTTTGGCTGGCCCGTAGCGGTACCAGTAATTTTGTCAAGTTGATTTTCAACATTTCATCAACAATCCCCAATTGACAACAAAATATCCCTTGCTATACTGAACCCATTGTTTAAAAATTAACGTTAAAATTAACCTTGTAATAAAGGAGAAATTAAATATGGCGTTTCTTCAAGATGATGACGATACATTAGTTGGAGATGAAGGCTTGAATACGGATGACGATGTTAGCGAAGAGGAGGAGGATGAAAATGACGAGGAAGGCGATGATGACGAGGAAGCGGAAGAACCGGAAGAAGGCGAAAACACGTAGGCTATAAACCACAAAAAACTCTCCCAATTGCGGGAGAGTTTTTTGTATGATAGTATGGCGCCATGCTTATTCTGGGTATTGAAACTTCTTGCGATGACACGGCCGCGGCTTTATTGGAAGTCAAAAGCGGGCGTTTTAGATTGCTCAACCACTTAACCGCCTCCCAAACCAAACTCCATGCCAAATACCAAGGCATAGTGCCGGAGGTGGCGGCCCGCGCGCATCTGGAAACCATTATTCCGGTTTTAACCGAGGTGTTAGGGCATCCAGTAGAGACGAGGCATGCCTCGTCTCTACTGGATGCCATTGCCATTACCACTGGCCCGGGATTGATAACCTCGCTCCTAATTGGCGTGGAGACGGCCAAGGCCTTATCGTTTGCCTGGGATGTGCCTTTGGTTAGCGTGAATCATATTGAGGGACACATTTATTCGGTATTATTATCCCCTGTGGCATTTTCAGAGACGCAACATGCTGCGTCTCTACAAGACATTAAATTCCCGGCTATTGCCCTCATCGTCTCCGGCGGACATACGGAATTAATTCTGATGTCCGCCAGAGGCGGATCCGCCTCTGGCGGAAAAAACCGCGGCCAATACCGCCTCCTGGGCCGCACGCGCGACGACGCCTCTGGCGAATGTTTTGACAAGGCCGCCAAAATGCTCGGCCTTCCCTACCCCGGGGGTCCGGAAATTTCTAAACGCGCCAAGAAAGGCAATCCGGCGGCGTTTGACCTGCCCCGGCCCATGATTCATGAACCTGGTTTTGAATTCAGTTTTTCGGGCTTAAAGAACGCGATTAGGTTGTTGATAGAAAATATCGGCAGAGACGTTGCGTGCAACGTCTCTACAAAAAATGATTTGTGTGCCGCCATTGAACAGGCCATTGTTGACGTTCTGGTCTATAAATCCTTGTCTGCTGTCACCAAATACAAACCCAAAACCTTTATTCTGGCTGGCGGCGTGGCGGCCAATAAAAAATTAAGGCAAACATTATCTGATAATCTGCCAAAATCAACGCGCTTTCTTTTGCCCCAACCAGAATATTGCATGGACAACGCGGCCATGATTGCGGTGGCGGCTTATCATCAAATAAAAAAGAAAAAATTTGTTAAATATGATAAACTGAAAGCTGATGCCAATTGGGAGCTTGTCTAGATAAAGTTAAAGTGATATTATGCAAACAATATGGTAGAACTATTGCTTAAACAAAAACGACTGCCTCTTAACCAGATTCCCGCCTCATTTAAAAAACAATTGGACGGGGTCGTCCGCTTTATTGATACCAAAGGAGAAACATTTGGGTTATTTTTTGACAAAGACGCCATGGAAAACTTGCTGGAAGAGTTTGAATACTCATCGCCAAAATTTTGGGATGAAATTGAATCATCAAGAAAATCCGGAATAGTATCCTCGCGGGCAATTGAAAGCCGTTTGGGTCTATGATCACCTACGACTTAACGACTCATGCCGACCGGCAGTTGCGCAAACTTCCAATTGATTTACAAAGAAGAATTATCAAAAAAATAAAATTTTACATTGCAACGGATAACCCGTTGTATTTTGCTGACTCCATAAAAGGAGAAGCGGGGAAAATATACAGATTTCGCATTGGCAACTGGCGAGTAATTTGCGACTGGATTGATAAAAACGGGGGCCACATACAAATACTCAATATCAAGCCAAGACCACATGCCTATTAAAATTATGAAATCAACGACTATAACTCCAAAACAACACTACCTCCTCCGCATCAACCGCGGCGAGGAAGTCATAACCGAACTCACCAAATTCTGCCAAGAGAATAAAATCTTTTCCGGATCGTTTTACGGTATTGGCGCCTGCGGGGAGGCTGAACTGGGGCACTACAGCGTGGCCACCAAGCAATATTCAAAACAGACATTCACTGGAGAATATGAGGTCACAAATCTGACTGGCATTATCACGGACAAAAAAATCCATGTTCACGCCACGCTCGCTGATAATAAATTCCAAACCCATGCCGGCCATCTGGCCAGGATGGTGATAAGCGGCGCCTGCGAAATTCATCTTATTGCCGGTTCTGAACCAGTCAGCCGCAAGTTTGACGAGGAAACAGGGTTGGAACTGCTGGATATCTAAACAAAACTCAAAAAAGTCAACAAAACCGCCTTTTTAGGCGGTTTTTGGTGTTAGCTAAAAGTCAAAAGTGCACTTTTGACTTTTAGCTAACACCAATTTTGCAATTTCCTCACCACTCCCTTATCCGCATCCACTTCCACTTTGTCTCCCGTCTTCAAAACTTTTGTTGCATTATGAGTGGCAATAATACATGGCACATTAAATTCTCTACTCACAACAGCCGCATGACAGGTAATGCCTCCTTCATCCGTGATAATTGCAGCGGCTTTGCGGCAAAGATGAATAATTTGCGGGCGAGTCATGCCGGTCACCAATATCTCACCTTCAGTAAAAGCAGCCACTTGTTCATCGTAATTTTTGGCGCTGAAACTAATAATGCGCACTTTCCCCGAAGCGTAGCCTTTGCGCGCGACATTACCCTTAACCGTATCGCTTTCCGCAATCCCTTGCACTTTTTCTTTAAATTTCTCGGCTTTGCTTCCGGTTACAATAACCGGATTATGTTCTTTATCAAAATAGGCTGCGTAGCCGTTCTTACGCTTTTTTATTTCAGCTAAGTTAACAGGACTGTTACTAAAAAATTTTTCCACTTCATCAACTGTGGCAAATTCAAGGGCGGCGACCCCGCTTCTGCGAGTTAATTCTTGAAAAATTTTTTTAGTATGATACCGTAAATGCATAAAATGATAACGATTCCACAGGCGCAGGAACCCCAGTTCGCCGATAAGCCGTCCAATTTTGAATACATCATCCGGAATAGCCACGTTAATTTCGGGAATTTTAATTTCTTTTCTGAAATTTATGATTTTTTCTCTATAGTGCCCCGCATTAAATGGTTTATCCCCCTCAATTTCATTAAACCACCCGTATTTATTGACCAGTTTGTTTACCAATTTGTCTTGCTCGCTTAAGTTCAAATCGTTCCAGTAAGCATTAATTGATTCTGTTTCTTTTTCCTCGGATGTCCATGGCAAGACGCCCTTATAAGACATTGCCATATTCAAAATAGCATCTTTATGAGCATTATTTTCCAAAAGAGAATTAATTTTTTCTTCCAAGGGAGAGACATGTTGCGGATTGGAAACATACATTGTACCCAAGCAAGACAAGCATAGATTAAAATATCGCCGCATTTCTTTCAGCAGAACGTTGTCGGTTTTTTCCGACCAATTTTGTTTCCAGGCTTCTTTCTCTGCCCGTGTAGCTTCTTTAAAACGGCTTTTCATCACTTTGATAATTTCGGCTACTTTCTTCTCATCTTTCCATAATATGCGAAAATGCTCAGTCGCCCGCTTCATTTCTTCAATATCAAAATAAGCGGTATTATTCATATCTCTGGAAATAATGTAAATAGTATTATGATAACCAAAGCCGCTCACTTCCTTGAGGGGAATCCCCATGCCGCCAAGATTAGCTATCGTATAATAAGGCCGATGCGCTCTTGTTTCATACATCCTCTTATAGCATTTTTTAAAACTTTTTACTGGCTGGCACGGCGCGTGGATGACGAGTTTGTTGTAATTGAGTTTCATATTTTCTTTACTACGCCTTTCTCCGTGTCCACTTCCACCCTATCCCCGTCTTTCAAGACTTTGGTGGCGTTGCCAGTGCCGATAATCACCGGCTTGCCCATCTCTCGGCCCACGATGGCCGCGTGGCAGGTAACTCCGCCCTCGTCGGTAATGAATCCGGCAGCGCGCTGCATGATGGCTACATAATCAGGCGAGGTCATACTGGTAATAATAAAATCGCCTTCTAAAACCTTGGTCCCCTCGTTCGGATGCCGCACTACCTTGGCAATGCCGGTATATATTAATTGCGGCCCGCGGCTGGCCACGGTTCCGGTAATCTCTTTGGCTGTAGTTTGCCCGGCCAGCTCGTCAAGAATACTCTGTTTGCGCTCTTCCGACAAAATATCGCATCTCTCTCTTTGATATTCAACCATAAAACCATGGCCTAAACGCCAAAGCATTTTTTCTTCGGCGGCTTTCTTATTGCCTTCAAGTTCGTTAAGTTCATCAACAAGCAAAAACCTTAAATTTCTAAAAGGAACATTGTATCTCTGTTTTAGCTCTCGCAATATTAAGCCGTACCGGTAATGCAACGGGAACTGTAATTTCTTGCGCACGTCCGTCCAAACTGCCAGGGTGTTTATTCTGTCAATCAAAATTTTATCTGGCGCGCTTATCTTGTGCTTTTTTAACGCCCTGTCTTTTTCTTTCGCGCGCTTCCTGTCTGCCTCTTCTATGGCGATAATTTGAGCGTTGATATTTTCCGTTCCGCCCTCCGAAATTTCCAAAAGGCGGGACGTAAAATGGCTAGCATCCCAATATTCAGGCCCATCATAACCAAACGGCAGGCAGCTGAATTGTTCGGCAAGATCATTGGCCGCATTCTGAATTGATGTCTTTTTTGCCAGCACGTCGCGCGCGGCTTTAAGCTCGGCCAGCTCAAGTTTGCCTGCTTCTGTTTTTTCGTCCGGCGTGCTCAAAAGGCTAAAAACATCATCCGGCAAACGCAATTTTTCCTGCACTTTCTGGCTGAAAAAATCCCCGCCCACGCACCAGGCAAAAACATTAACCTCATCATATCCCAGCCAATAGCTCATGATATCGCCGGCGTACTTCACTAGCTCATCAAAGGACAATCTGGATAACTCCGGAATAGGCTGCGTTAAAAATACTTCAATCTTACCCTGTTCTTTTATGATTTCTTGGGCAATTCTCTGATAGTACTTGTCTTTAAATAAATTGTCGGAAATATATTCCCCGGCCTCTTCATATTCCCGCTTTGGCCATAAAGTGAGCCCAAAACCATCTTTATATAATGCCCAAATTTTAGAAAGGCTGCGGCCGTAAAAATCCTTGGTCCGCGCCGAGGTTTGGGAAATAGAATTCCAGTATCCGGGCGTAAGGTCGTATTTCCGGTCGCGTATTATATGATATTTTTCCTGGGGCATAATATCTTATTTAATTTTCCTCACCACTCCCTTCTCCGCGCCCACCTCCACCTTATCCCCGTCTTTCAAAACAGTCACAAACCCAACTGCTCCATAACCCGAGACCGCAACCGGCTCAAAGCGTGTTGATTAAGATTGCGCTCCGGCACCTGGTTCATGCTTTTCAACAAAGCCTTCAGTTTTTCTTTTAATCCGCTCTTTTTATAAATATCAAGCAGTTGGTTGTAAAAAGCAAAATCAATCTCGCCATCAGCCAACAAGCTCACAATGTCAATCGCGTCCTTGGCTCCCTTGGGCGTGCCCGACCGCGCCTCGTGCGCAACCTGCTTCAACATCAATAAAACTTCCGGCCTGGGCACGCGGAAGCCGGCGCGCGGCACCGCGTATTTTTCAATCTCTTCCGCGGGCAAGCCCGGGTTTGAATAATTGTTCACATAGATGTCAATATCCACCTCGCCCTCTTTGGCTTCGTATTTTTTCAGGCGGTCATTTTTTGTCAGCTCGTACTGGCCCTTGAATTTTTCAAGCTCAAGATAATCAAGAACAATGTCTATGTCTTTTGACTTTAGCGATTTTGTCCATACGAAAACGGCCCAGCCGCCGATAAGAATAAAATTATGAGTCCTCTGAAGCTGCTTAAGAATCTCAAAGCTCTTTTTAGTAACAAGGTTGTGATAATACTCGCTCATGCGTTTAATCGTTTTTTTACGTCATCCAAAAAATCTTTGGCATACCATTGCGGCAGATTCCACAAGTCAACAAAAGTCTGCACCAAAGGCGGGAAATATCCATAACGCTCAAGATGCGGGTCGGATTTCAAACCAATGACATTCGGCTCGCCCCGAGAGGATGGAAACCGTTTTTTCATGGCTGACAAATCTTCTTCTTTAAGATAAACATACGCCGTGTCATAGTCAGCCGGCGCCGCGTGATATTCGCGCGCATAGGCGCTGTAGGCGGCAAACATGACTGTGGGCGGCATCAGCCCCTCAAGCTCCTGAACCGATTGAGACTCAACGCGCGCTTTGAAGATAATGTCTTTTGCCAGCTGGCGGTGCGTTGCCCACAGAAGCAGAAACTTCTCCTTGTCAGCAACCCTGAAATTCCTGCCAGTTACAATTATGGCGGCTGTCTGGCGCGGCAAAATAAGCGCGTTATGAACAGTAGAAATAGAAACGCCAAGCTTTTCTGAAAGCTCTTTTTGGGTGAATTTCAGATTGTTCTTGGAAAATGCCTGGTGCAGGATTTCCCGCCAAATTATCTCTTTTTTGAGCATAGTTTCGATTTTTAACGCCTTAATATAGCCTCATTTCTACAATAATCGAAACTTAATCAAAAGTCAAATTTTCCTCACAATCCCCTTTTCCGCATCCACCTCCACCCTATCCCCGTCTTTTAAAACCCTTGTGGCAACCTTGGTCCCAATCACGCACGGAATCCCAAGCTCACGCGCCACAATGGCCGCGTGCGAAGTAATGCCGCCAATGTCCGTGACAATGGCTTTGGCTTTTTTCATGATAGCCACAAAACTGGGGTCCGTAATGCGGGTCACCAGAATCTCGCCGAACTGGAACTTGGCCGCGTCTTTAATGTCTAAAATCAAGCGAACTTTGCCCCGCACCTTGCCCGGAAAAGCCAATTCTCCTTCTAAACTATCAACCTTGGCCACTTTAGGCAACCGCTTAGCCACATAATCGAATTGCTTGCGCACAGCCGCGCCCACTAGCTTCTTCACGCCTTTCAATTTCTCAAACCAATATAATACGTAATCATATTCGCGGTTCAAGACATCGGGATTGGGATTCTTAAACATTTTTGGAATATCACGGGGCATGACCATGCGCACTTGATTGATAGACAGCCCCAAGCGCTTGGCAATTTGCAGATTAATTTTATCAGCCAAAAAATAAGTCTGGGAATGGGCATCCACGCGCTCCAATTTTGATTCCATGAGGCTGTACAATAAAATAGCCAGCCGCCGCTCGGCCGGCGGCAACTTGGCTAAAATCCGTCGTTGCTTAAGGAGAAACTGCCGGCGTCGGCCTTGCTTGGCTTTGATATTTTTTACAATGCCCACCTGACGCCGGGCGGTAGCGATTATTTCCAAAAAATACTCATAGCTCAAAGCCGGTCCGCCCCAGCCATAAGTCATCCAGGTATACTTTTGCCAATGAGCCCGGATTGCGGCCGGATTTGGTTTTTTGAGCAAGGCGATAAAAGCTTCATCCTGTTGCTCGGTCATGGATTGGTAAAGCGAAGTGGTCAAAGCCGTGAACAAGGCCATGCTATCCTCCCGGGGAAACTGGCGCTTGAGAATCTCATGAATATGGCACGTTAAAAAATTATTGTGTAATTCCAGTAAATTTTGAATCTGGCCTTGTTTCCACAACTGATCATCCCATTTGAATAATTGTTGGTGGCGGGCCAATAATTCTTTATCGGATAATTTAGGAAAAACGTCCCAGTTCCATTTTTTGCCCAGAGTAAAAATGTGTTCAGCCGCTTGGTGAACTTTATTAAGAATATAAAACATTACTTGCGGAGAACGTACTACGCGCTGGAAAAATTCCTGGCCAGCCTGCTCGTACTCCGCCCGGATAACGTAAATACAACTGGTGCCCCGCTCCTGCGTGGTGGCCAATTTTGTCAGTCCCTTGGAATATTTGGCAAAATCAAACATCCAGGCCTCGGCCGGCACAATTATCTGATAAAAATAAACATTGGGCCATTCAAAGGCCAGCCATTCTTCTTTCATAATAAACCCTATCCAAACGACACGTTTAAATCCTTGCCAAACGCCTCGGCGATGCGCGTCAGCAT
>Ga0155991_112_pt1 | contig 8179 bp, 9 predicted proteins | sample RifCSPlowO2_02_FD_107645 | JGI IMG/M metagenome (GOLD analysis project Ga0155991, IMG submission 107645) | Candidatus Komeilibacteria bacterium RIFCSPLOWO2_02_FULL_48_11
GAAACTCGCCCCAGTCCCAAGATTGGAGAAAGCGAGCATGGGGCTGGGATGAAACAAGTTTATTCCAATGGACTTTGTTGGTAACGGTTTGCCACATAAATTAATAAATCCAAATGTCAAAATCCAAAGTTCCCTCCAGAGGCGGGCAGGCAAATCAATGCCAAATGCCTAAATACGCGCGTCATTCTGAGGCGAAGCCGAAGAATCTCGTGTTTAATTCTGAGATCCTTCGCTGGCGCTCAGGATGACGAGTTTAACCTTTTGTCATTAGGATTTTGACATTGATTTGGCATTTGAATTTTGAATTTTGACATTAATAAATTATCGTCTCCCCAAAATCCGTAATGCTCCTCTCACCTTGCTCCCCACATCGCCGCCCTCAATGCCGCGCAGCGCTTCCCGCGCCTGGTCGCGGCTGTAGCCCAAACTCTCCAGAGCCGATAAAGCCTCGCTTTCCAAAGCCAAGGCCGGATGGTCAACCGGGCCTGAGGCGGCTGAAAGCTCTAAAGCTTTGGTTTTAAGCTCCAAGACGATTCTTTCGGCTGTTTTTTTACCCACACCCAAAGCGATTAAAATATCGCTCTTGCCGGTTTGGATGGCAGCGGACAAATCTTTGGGCTTGACAATAGACATTACCGCGAGCGAGGATTTGGGGCCAATGCCTTTGACGTTTAATAAGAGCCTGAACCAGTCAATCACCCCTTTTTCCAGACTGCCATATAAATCCAAGGCATCTTCTTTGACTGATAAATAGGTATGCAAAAACACTTCTTGCCCAACCGCGAGCTTGGGCAGTTCATTAGCTGGCAAAAACACTAAAAAACCCACACCCTGGACATCAACTGTTACCCCGGATTTTCCTTTATTTATAATACTGCCTTTTATACTGCTAATCATAATTCTCCTGTCATCTCGAGGCCTCAATGGAGCTAATAAGTCACCAAGGACTTCTATTGCCTCTGGGCTTGCGAATCTGCGATTAGTTTGACAGGCCGAGAGATCCCATGATAATCCCGATTAACAGGGGGATCTCTCGCCTCGCCCCACACCGAGCGACCAATATCCTAATAGTAAATAGACGTCTATAATACTTGGCCGCCTCATATAGAGGCTCGAGATGACAGTAATTATAGTTTTTTTAAGCCTTTTTGGCAAAAAGAAAGGTCTGTGCAATAATCAAGCTGAACCATATGAAATTCAAGTTAAAATTACCCTTTAAACCCATGGGCGACCAGCCGCAAGCTATTGAACACCTCGCTGGGGGCGTTAAAGCCGGTTATAAAGACCAGGTGCTTTTGGGCGCGACTGGCTCTGGCAAAACTTTTACCATGGCTAATGTTATTGAGCAAGTTCAGAAACCAACGCTGGTGATTTCGCACAACAAGACTTTGGCCGCCCAGCTGGCTAGCGAGTTCCAAGAATTCTTTCCCAAAAACGCGGTGCATTACTTTGTCTCTTATTATGATTACTACCAGCCTGAAGCCTATGTGCCCAAAAGCGATACTTATATAGAAAAGGAAACCCAGATTAACGAAGAAATTGACCGCCTGCGCCTGGCTTCCACTCAAGCGCTCCTAACCCGCAAAGATGTTTTGATTGTAGCCTCGGTTTCATGTATTTATGGTTTAGGTAATCCGGAAAACTGGGAAGAAGCCCAACTCATCATTAAAAAAGGGGTGAGATTTAATCGCAATGACATTTTACGCTCATTGAATGACTTGCAATACAGCCGCAATGATTATGAATTAAAGCGCGGCGCCTACCGCGTTAAAGGCGATGTCTTGGAGCTCCAACCCGGCTACAGCGAGTTCGCTTATCATATTGAAATGTTCGGCGATGAAATTGAAACAATCTTCGCCTTTGACCCCTTAACCGGGGATAAAATCTTTGACGCTGACGCGCGTGCTGGTGAAATCCACATCTTCCCAGCCAAGCATTATGTCACCGACAAATCCAGCTTAAAGCGCGCCACGCAGAACATCCGCAAAGAATTGCGCGAGCAGATTCAATTTTTCAAAAAAACCGGCAAGCTGATTGAGGCCCAGCGCATTGAAGAACGCACCACTTTTGATTTGGAAATGATTGACCAGGTTGGGTATTGCAACGGGATTGAAAATTATTCCCGCCAGCTTGATTTTAGAAAACCCGGTGAACCGCCCTTTACTTTGCTTGATTATTTTCCCAAGGATTTTTTATTATTTATTGATGAATCGCACATGACTGTGCCGCAAATTGGCGGCATGTACAATGGCGATAAAGCGCGCAAACAAACCTTGGTTGATTATGGATTTAGATTGCCCTCGGCCCTGGATAACCGGCCATTGAAATTTGATGAATTTACCAAACGCGTGAATCAAACAATTTATGTCTCGGCCACCCCGGCGGAATACGAATTAGGAATGTCAGTGCGTCATCCCGACCGAAGCGAAGCGGAGTGGAGGGATCTCAGGGATAATCCACGAGATTCCTCGACTTCGCGAGTACGCTCCGCTCGGAATGACGGTATAAAAAGATTGCCCAAAAATTCCCGTGGCCGCGTTGAATACAACGCCGCCAACCGCGTGGCCGAACAACTAATCCGCCCCACAGGATTATTGGACCCCAAGGTTGAAGTCCGTCCCACCAAAAACCAAATTGATGATTTGATTGATGAAATCAAAAAAACCACCAACAAACAACAAAGGGCGCTGGTAACTACTTTGACCAAACGCTTGGCCGAAGAACTGGCTGAATATCTGGCAGAAATGGGTATAAAAGTGCATTATCTCCACAGTGAGGTGGATACATTGGATCGGCTAGATATTTTACGCGATTTACGCTTGGGAGTTTATGACGTTGTTGTTGGCATTAACTTATTGCGCGAGGGCTTGGATTTGCCGGAAGTTTCGCTGGTGGTGATTCTGGACGCGGATAAAGAAGGATTTTTGCGCAGTGATACTTCCTTAATCCAAACCATGGGCCGGGCTGCGCGCCACTCCGAAGCGCGGGTGATAATGTACGCGGATAAAATGACCGGTTCCATGAAGCGCGCCATTGCCGAGGTCTCCCGCCGCCGCTCCATTCAGGAAGCCTACAACCGCCAGCACGGCATTACCCCCAAATCCATCCAGAAAAAAATTAAAGACACCTATCTAAAAGGCCAAACCAAGAAAGAGGACAAAACCAAATTATCCATTGATTTGAAGCGTGTTTCCGATGAGGAACTACCCATTCTTATTAAAGAATTAGAAAACAAGATGGAATTAGCCGCCCGCAATCTGGACTTTGAAAAAGCCGCCGAAATCCGCGACCAGATTGGTTTAATTAGAAAAAAAACAAAAAAATAGAGGCCACCACAACTTCCTTGTCGTGATAGCCTCTAACTGTAAAGACCGTGAAGACCGCCTTCCCTAGCGGCCAAAAATAATGCGATTCAAAACATGAAGCCTGGCCCGCTCGCGACGCCAAATAATAAAGCCAATCACGAGATAGACCAGCATCAATACCGCACCCTCCCAGCAACTACTGGTCCATTGCCCGCCAGAACCAAGCCAGCGAATAATGTCCTTGATTCCTTCGCCGAAGAAAGCCGTGGCGAATTTGCCGGGAATAGATCCCAGCGCAAACGCCAACAACGTTTTCCGATAAGAAAGAATGCCAGTGGCGGCGATGCCTATTACTAGGCCATCGTCAGAAACGAGGGGGACTAATGATCCTAATGCCACTAGCACCCACCCATTTCCCGATTAACGTATTTTTACCTTTAATAAGCCAAAAATGGCATGCAAGATTCAATTATAGAAATACTAAAAACCTACCCCCTGCTGGCGCCCCTAATCTTTATACTTATAAGATCATTAGGGGTAATATTTCCACCTATTCCAGGGATTATCTTAGACGCAGTGGGCATCTATGTTTTTGGTTGGAAATTGGGCTTTATTTATGCCGAAATCGGCGTGGTGGGCGGGGCGGTCGTGGCTTTTTGGATCGCCCGCAAATATCGCGAACCAGTTGTCCGGCGATTTGTCACTTTGCAAAAACTGCATACCTGGGAAGATACTTTATCCGAAAGGAAAAAATTCTGGTCCTTGGTTGGCCTGCGCCTTATCACTGGACCCCTGTTATTTGATTTTGTAAACTATGTAGCTGGCCTCACTAAGATAAACTTTGGTAAATTCTTGGTGGCGACTATTATTGGCAGTTTGCCGATGATGATTCCGATTTATTATTTTGGCGATAAACTACTCTCCCACAGTTTTTATCTTATTACCACTTTTATTTTAGTAGTCTTGATGATAGGCTTGGCGCAAAAATGGTGGTATAAAAAACATTTTATTGAAAAACAATGAACGGCTTTCTCCTCATAAACAAACCTGTCGGCCCAACATCGCATGATGTTATTTACAAGTTGCGGCGGATTTTGGGCATCAAACAAATCGGCCATGCCGGCACGCTCGACCCTTTTGCCAGTGGTTTGCTTTTAGTTGGTGTTGGCGAGGCGACAAAATTGTTGCGACATTACGTGGGGCTGGATAAAAAGTACGTTGCTACCCTGCGCCTGGGAGCTGTTTCGGATACTTATGATAGAACTGGTAAAGTTACAAGTTTCAAGTTACAAGTTTCAAGATTAAAGAAAAAAGATATTGAAGAAGTATTAAAAACCTTTGTCGGCAAACAAAAACAAGTGCCGCCGATGTTTTCGGCAAAGAAAGTTGGGGGTAAAAAACTTTATGAACTGGCTCGCCAAGGACAAACTATAAAACGCCAAGCCCAAAATATAGAAATTTTTGATATTAAATTGCTTTCACCAAAATTCCAAACTACCAAAATTCCAAACTACCAAATCACTATTTCCTGCCATGTCTCTTCCGGCACTTACATCCGTACACTCGCGCACGATATCGGCCAAGCCCTCGGCTGTGGGGCGTATTTGGAAGAACTAAAACGCACCGCGATTGGAGATTTTAAACTGGAGGATGCTGTCGGTGTCATTGCGAGGGAGTGTACTCGCGACCGCGGCAATCCCCTGGTTAGCGCAACCAATTCTGGGATTGCCGCGTCGCCCGAGTACGGGCTCCTCGCAATGACGAAGGGAAGGCGCAATGACATTACCAAAGATAATTGGCAAAAATTTTTAATTCCCCTCAAAACCGTTCTTGTTTCCGGCACGTTTGACGGCGTGCACCAAGGGCATAGAAACTATTTTCAGCAGGCGCGCGCCTATGGACAACGACTGATCTGTATTGTCGGGCGGGATAAAATAGTGGAGAAAATAAAAGGCAAGCCACCGCGCTATTCGGAAAAAGAAAGGGTCCATTTTGTAAAATCCTGCCCCGAAATTGACCGGGTTTATCTTGGTATAAACGGGCCGGACCATAAAATCTTTGATTTTACCGCCAGTTTAAAACCAGACATGATTGCTTTGGGTTATGACCAAAAAGCCTACACTGAAAATCTGGAACAAGAGATGAAAAAACGAGGATTATCGGTAAAAACAGTGCGGCTTAAACCTTTTGAAGCGGAAAAATACAAAAGTTCCCTTATAAACAAGGTGGAGTTGACATAAAGGCAAAAAACCGCTAATCTACAACAGTTATTAACTATAGAATTATGACCGACGAGAAACCGACAACCGAAGAAAAACAAGAAGCAGTGGTACCTTTGGCAGAAGCGGTAAATGAAACCGCGGTTGCAATCAAGCCAACCACCGCTCTTGAAGAAATTATTGTTGAAACTGAAAAGGTGGCCACTGTCAAACGCGGCAAAGGCAAAGTTGAATTCAAGCCCATTGCCAAAGAGGATATTGTTCCCGGCATGGTAGTGCGCGTGCACCAAAAAATTATTGACGTCAACACCAAGGGCGAAGAAAAAGAGCGCGTCCAGGTGTTCCAAGGCATGGTCATCGCCCGCAAGCACGGCCGCGAAGCCGGCGCCACCGTCACGGTCCGCAAGGTCTCAGAAGGCGTGGGTGTGGAACGCATCTTTCCGCTCAACATGCCCGGGATTACCAAATTTGAACTGGTGCGGCAGTTTGTTGTTAGGGAAGCCCGTCCGTATTATTTGCGCACCTACAAAAAGAAGCTCAAAGAGGTCGCTTAATGTATTTTTAAGAAAAAGGCCCCCGCTTCTGGCGGGGTTTTTTGGTTGATTTTGTTATGATTTTCTGTTAGTATTGGTTTGTCTTAAGAGCCCAGGTGGAGAAATTGGTATACTCGTAAGGTTGAGAGCCTTATGTCAGCAATGACGTGCGGGTTCAAATCCCGCCCTGGGCACCACTCTTCGCTGAAGCTATGAGTGGCAAAGCCATGGACGATTAGCTCAGCTGGTTAGAGCGTCTCGTTTACACCGAGAAGGTCGCAGGTTCGAACCCTGCATCGTCCACCAAGATAAAACTTTTCGGCTGGCGCAGCTTAATAGGCCGCAGATGAGTTAAATCTTTCAAAATTTTAATTTTGTGTTATCATATCAGCATTATGACTTCCTTGGCTTTGCTTTTTACACTCTCGGCCATTGGCATCAGCGAAACCGTTTATCTTGTTCGCAAGAGAATTGCTTCTGAAAAACCAATTTGCCCTATTGGCGGCGGCTGCGTGACGGTGCTGGCCAGTAAATACAGTAAAATGCTTCTTATTCCCAATGATGTCTTGGGGCTTTTGTCTTACGTTACTGTTTCATTTATTGCCGCGTTTCTCGTGATTGGGGTTGGGCCGATGTTTGTATGGAATTCCGCGCTAAAAATTTTAGTGGCCGCGGCTTCACTCATGTCTATTTTTCTGACTTACCTTCAGTGGCGCGTTATTCGCGCTTGGTGTTTTTGGTGCCTGATGTCGGCCTTTACCGTTTGGCTGATGGGGATTATAATACTGGCAAGTGCGGCGGTTTGATATGAAAAAAACCTCATTTCACATTCTAAGAGTCGGGCTGGCCATAACTTTTCTTTGGATTGGCGTTTTGATTTTCAAACAACCCGAGGCTTGGGAAGGTTATCTTCAACCTTGGGCCGCGGGACTATTGCCTATCCCGATTGCCCAAGCAATGACTGGCACGGCGATTTTAGACATTGCTATCGGGGCTTTCCTGCTTTTTGATTTTCTGCCGTGGCTGGCGGCACTTGTTGGCGCGATCCATATCGTTATCGTACTCACGGTTATCGGCATTACCGATATAACCGTAAGAAATATTGCTATTTTGGCGGCGGCCATCGCCATTATGGCCGATTCTCTGCCGAAAGCTTTTACCGATAAAATCATGTCTTGGCAAAAAACGGAGGATCAAAAAAATCAAGATCAGCCTCTGGAAGTATAATAAACGGGCAAGAATGTCCGCATTGCTTGAAATAAACTAAACATCCCTTTGGCGGTGCTTGTATTTGGCGTACTCGGCCAAGCCGGGCAAAAACGACACCGCGATTATCAAAATAATAAAAATCGAAAAATTATTCTTGACCACTTCCAGATTGCCGAAATAATATCCGCCCCAGACAAAAATCGCGCTCCACAGCGCCCCGCCCGCAATGTTATAGACAGCAAACCGCCAATAGCTCATGGCGCCAATACCGGCCACAAAAGGCGCGAAAGTGCGGACCACCGGCAGAAATCGCGCCAGAATAATGGTTTTGCCGCCATACTTCTCGTAAAAGCGGCGCGTGCTCTCCAAATATTCCCTTTTAAAAAATCTTGATTTCTCGCTGTGAAACATCTTAGGCCCGAAATAAGCGCCGATTTGATAATTGACTGCGTCTCCTAAAATCGCGGCCAAGGCAATGACAATAAATAACAGCCAAGGGTCCAAATAACCCGGAGCCGCCAAAGTTCCGGCGGTGAATAATAACGAGTCGCCGGGGAAAAAAGGCGTGACCACCAACCCGGTTTCGCAAAAAATTATCAAGCCCAGAATCAAATAAGTCCAGTTGCCGAACTGAGCGATGATAGTTCCCAGATAAGTATCTAGATGCAAAATAATGTCCAAAAATAGAGCCATGCTACATTTGTACCACGGCGGCCTGATATTCACAAGCTCAGCGGACTACTAATTATTCCCTATTTCTGCTAAACTAGCACTGCCGTAGAATTAATATCGGGCTTTAAACTCACTTCTTTAAATTACAGGACTTACGCACCTTGAAAAAATAGCATAGATACAATGTTATCCGCAGTATTGAAGTCAAAACTGCAAGACCGCTTAATGTGGTAAAAACTTC